>Ga0207430_10024_pt1 | contig 89008 bp, 98 predicted proteins | sample YelNatsi3bottle8_FD_187544 | JGI IMG/M metagenome (GOLD analysis project Ga0207430, IMG submission 187544) | Hot spring thermophilic microbial communities from Obsidian Pool, Yellowstone National Park, USA - site 3 bottle 8 (SPAdes) (version 2) | ecosystem: Environmental > Aquatic > Thermal...
TCTGGTTCTTGTTCATCAGACCGAGATTTTGCCTTAAGCTTCCTTCAGATTCCACCTCACGATGGACACCCTTGCTCTTGGCTAGTGGTTCCCACTACCAAGCCCACAGCGGACTTTCACCGCCTAGTTATCGCCCATGCCGGGCGCACATAATAAAAAAGAGCCAAAGGCTCTTTTATCTCTTTGAAAATTGTGGAGCTTTTCTTGCTTTCTTGAGACCGTATTTTCTTCTCTCTTTCATTCTTGGGTCTCTTGTCAAGAATCCAGCTTTCTTCAAAATAGGTCTTAATTCACTATCAGCTTTTACTAATGCACGAGCAATACCAAGTCTCACTGCTCCCGCTTGACCTGTAAATCCTCCTCCGGATACTTTTGCGTATACATCGAATTTGTCTATTGTCTCTGTTAAAATTAAAGGTTGTTTAACAGTATACTTTAAAGTATCTAATGTAAAATACTCATCCAGAGGTTTATTATTAATTATTATATTTCCCTTTCCAGGCATAAGCCTTACTCTCGCTACAGCTTCTTTTCTTCTTCCTGTTCCGTAATATTGTACTGTTGCCATAGGATATCCTCCTTTCACTCTATGTCTAATTTTTCAGGCTTTTGAGCTTGATGCTTATGCTCAGAGCCCCTATATACTTTCAATCTTTTAATCATTCTGCGACCAAGTCTGTTTTTAGGCAACATGCCTTTTACAGCGTGGTATATTACAAACTCAGGTTTTGTCTGCATTAATTTTTTATACTGAACTTCTTTTAATCCTCCTGGATACCCTGTATAATATTTGTAATACTTATCTTCTAATTTATTGCCTGTCAACACAATTTTTTCGGCATTTAAAACTATCACAAAATCTCCTGTATCTACATGAGGTGTGTAGGTTGGTCTGTGCTTACCCATTAGTATTTTAGCAATTTGGCTTGCTAATCTTCCTAAGACTTTACCCTCAGCATCTATAACAAACCATTTTCTTTCGACCTCGTCAGGTTTAGCCATATATGACTTCATCTTTTATATAACCTCCTTGTCCGTGGTAAATTTCCAACATAGGGCACAATTTCGCATAATATTATTTTAATTCACAGCACTACAACTGTCAATACATAATTTTTATTAAATACAATCCTTGTGGCGGAGCAGTTACGCCTGCTTTTGTTCTGTCTCTTGATTTTAAAATATCATAAACTTCATCTTCTTTTATTTTTCCAAGACCTACATAAACTAGTGTTCCTACAATTATTCGCACCATGTTATACAAAAAGCCATTGGCTTCTATTTCAATGTTGATAAAATCTTCATTTTTTTCAATAGTTAAATCATACACTGTCCTTATAGTACTTGTTTTGCTACTTCCTGAAGCTCTAAAAGCAGAAAAATCGTGAGTCCCAATCAAGTAAGAAGCAGCTTTTTTCATTTCTTCTATATTTAAAGGATAGCCTATATGCCAACAATAATTTCTCATTGTAGGCATTGGAAATTTTCTATTAAGAATAATGTATTTGTATCTTTTTCTTTTTGCACTATATCGAGCGTGAAAAGAGTCTTCCACATCCTTTGCTTGGACAACTACTATATCATCGGGTAATACGCTGTTTAGAGCATAGGGCAGTTTTTCTGCAGGTATTTTAGTATTAGTTCTAAAGTTAGCTACTTGATATAGAGCATGAACACCTGTATCAGTTCTACTTGCACCTATTAAATTAACTTCTTCTCCTGTTACCTTCTTTATTGCTTTTTGCAATACCTCCTGAACTGTCACTGCATTCTCTTGGTATTGCCAACCGTGATAATTGGTACCGTCATATTCTACTACAATCATTACGTTTCTCATTTTTACCACGTCCAAACTCTATTCCATACAATTAGCAATACCATTATAAGGGTCACAGCTAAAGCTTCATAATCTCGTGGTTGGATTTTAAGCTGTTTCATTCGCGTTCTATTTTGCCCGCCTCTATAACACCGAGATTCCATGGCAACTGCTAATTCGTCAGCTCTTCTAAAAGCACTAATAAATAGAGGTACTAAAAGAGGCACTAGTCCTTTTGCCCTTTTTACTATATTGCCACTTTCAAAATCGGCTCCTCTTGCCATTTGAGCTTTCATGATTTTTTCTGCTTCTTCTATTAATGTAGGTATAAATCTTAAAGCAATTGTCATCATCATTGCTAATTCATGAGCCGGTACCCCTATCCGACTAAAGGGTTTTAAAATATGCTCTATTCCATCTGTCAAAGAGATAGGAGAAGTAGTTAAAGTAAGTAGTGAAGTACCGATAATCAAAAATATGAGTCTTAACCCCATAAATACAGCTAATCGCAACCCACTAGTAGTAATTTTCAAGGGTCCTAAAGTATACAATATCGTTCCCCCAGGGGTAAAAAACATATTTAAACTCACCGTCAGTAAAAGAATTATAATAACTGGTCTTAATCCTTTTAAAATATAGCTAAAAGGTATTTTTGAAATTGCTATTACCAAATAAAGGTAAAGAACCGCAAAAATGTAACCTGAAAGTTTATTTATAAAGAATATGGCCACTATAAATATAAAAGTGATAATTATTTTGATTCTCGGATCCAACTTATGAACTACCGAATCACCAGGGATATATTGCCCAATAGTTATATTTCTAAACATTTTTAGTCCCCCTGAGATAACGAATTATATATTCCTTTGCTTCTTCAATTGTTAATATATCTTCTGGAATTGCTACGCCTTTTTTTTGTAATTCTCTTGCGAGAGAAGTTATTTGTGGTACCCCTAATCCCATCTTTTCTAATTTTTCAGCTTCTCTAAATACTTCCCTTGGAGTTCCAATAACTTCTATTCTTCCTTTGTTCATCACAATTATTTTATCTGCAAATCTAGCTATATCTTCCATGCTATGGGATACCAAAATTGTTATCATATTATATTTATCATGAATTTCTTTAATTTTGTTTAAAATCTCTTCCTTCCCCTTTGGATCAAGGCCTGCAGTAGGTTCATCTAATATCAAAATTTTAGGCTTCATCGCCAATATTCCTGCTATCGCAATCCTACGTTTTTGGCCACCTGATACTTCAAAAGGGGATTTATCTGCTAATTCTCTACTGATTCCAACAATATCCATTGCTTCATATACTCTTTTTTCAATTTCTTCTTCGCTAAGTCCCAAATTAGTAGGACCAAAGGCTATATCTTTAAAAATGGTTTCTTCAAAAAGTTGATATTCAGGATATTGAAAAACTAATCCTACTTCTTTTCGTACATCTTTCAAACTGACTTTTTTGTCTGTTATATCTACTCCATTTATATATATTTTCCCTGAAGTGGGTTTTAAAAGCCCATTTAAATGTTGTATTAACGTAGATTTACCCGACCCTGTGTGCCCGATGATTCCCACGAACTCTTCATCCTGTATTTCAAAAGTAACATTATTTAAAGCAACAGTAGCATATGGCGTCCCTTCATTATACACAAAGCTTAAATTTTCTACTTTTATCGGCATAAAAATTCCACCATTTCTTCTACTGTTAAAATATCTAAAGGGACGTCAAAGCCTTCTCTCTTCAATTGGTATGCCAACTCTGTAACTTGGGGCACACTAAGGCCAATCTTTTTTAAAAGAGCAACTTCTTTAAATACTTCTTTAGGAGTACCATCTAACACTACTTTTCCATTATCCATTACAATAACTCTATCTGCATCTACTACTTCTTCCATAAAATGTGTTATGAGTATTACAGTAATCCCATCTTCTTTGTTGAGCTTTTTTATGGTAGAAATGACTTCCCTTCTTCCTATTGGGTCAAGCATTGCCGTTGGCTCATCTAAAATTATGCACTCTGGCTTCATTGCAATTATCCCAGCAATGGCAACTCTTTGCTTTTGTCCACCTGAGAGCATGTGAGGAGGATAATCTTTGTATTCCCACATACCTACCGCTTTAAGGGCGTATTCAACTCTTTCTCTTATTTCATCAGGTGGAATACCTAAATTTTCTGGGCCAAAAGCTACATCCTCTTCAACAATAGTAGCAACTATTTGATTATCTGGATTTTGAAAAACAAGCCCAGCAGTCTGTCTTATATCCCACAAATGATTTGTATCTTTGGTGTCCATTCCTTTTACATGTACTTTTCCCTCTGTCGGCAATAAAAGTGCATTAAAGTGTTTAGCAAGTGTTGATTTACCTGACCCATTATGACCAATTATCCCTATAAACTGCCCTTTTTCAAACTGTAAATTTATATCCTTTAAAACTAGGTGTCGAGTTTGTTCTTCGGCATGATATTCAAAAGATAAATTTTGTGTAGTTATTATGTGTTCCATTAAGGACACCTTCTTTTAAGTTAAACTCCTTTATGAAAAATAGGGATTAAGTTGCAGCACCAAACTTAACCCCTTCGATTGTTTACACTAATTCAATAATTACTAATGGTGCGCCATCTCCTCTGCGAGGCCCAAGCTTTAAAATTCTCGTGTAACCACCTTGTCTGTCTTTGTATTTTGGTGCTATTTCGTCAAATAACTTCTTTACTACACTTTCATCTAAGATATAGGCTAAAGCCTGCCTTCTTGCGTGTAAATCGCCTCTTTTACCGAGAGTAATCATTTTTTCAGAAATGCTGCGAACCTCTTTTGCTCGTGCCTCTGTTGTAGTTATTCTACCATATTTCAAAAAGTCTGTGACTAAATTTCTAAGCATAGCCCTCCTCTGGTCAGAAGGACGGCCTAATTTTCTGTAACCCACCTTCAACCCTCCTTTATTCGTCTGCCTTTTTTAAGCTAAGTCCTAATGCTTCGAGTTTTTGTTTAACCTCTTCTAAAGATTTTTTACCCAAATTTCTGACCTTCATCATCTCTTCTTCTGTCTTTTGAGTGAGCTCTTGTACTGTATTTATTCCAGCTCTCTTTAAACAATTATAGGACCTAACAGACAAGTCTAATTCTTCAATTGTCATATCAAGAGGTTTCTCGACTTTTTTCTCAGGTTTGTCCACAAAAATATCTGAACTTTTGTATTCGCCAGTAAAAGATATAAACTTTTGAAAGTACTTAATCAACATATCAGAAGCCATACTAATAGCTTCTTTTGGCGTTATAGTTCCATTTGTCCATACTTCCAAAGTAAGTTTATCATAGTCTGTAACATGGCCTACACGAGTATTTTCTACATTGTAGCTTACCCTTTTTACTGGTGTAAAAATAGAATCAACTGGAATAACGCCTATCGGTTGGTTAGGCTCTTTGTTTTTATCTGAAGGCACATAACCCTTTCCCTTGACAAACACAATCTCCATATGGAGTTTACCATCATCACTTAAAGTAGCTATATGATGGTCAGGGTTTAAAATTTCTATATCAGCACTGCCTTTTATATGACCTGCAGTAACTTCTCCTTTTCCTTCTACATCTATGCGCCCTACCACCGGTTCATCTGAATGCAATTTAACTGCCACTTCTTTAAGGTTAAGTATAATTTCTACTACATCCTCTTTAACTCCTGGTAGGGTTGAAAATTCATGCAATACTCCATCTATTTTGACAGATTTAGGAGCAGCACCAGGAAGAGAGGACAAAAGTACTCTTCTTAAGGAATTCCCAAGAGTTATGCCATATCCTCTTTCTAAAGGCTCCACTACAAATTTCCCATACGTCCCATCTTCCGACTGCTCAACAATCTCTATTTTTGGTTCAATCATTTCAAACACTGTGAACCCTCCTTTTAACTGTTTTATGAGGGTAACCGATTATATCATTACTTAGAATACAACTCAACAATCAAGTGCTCTTGGATAGGTAGATCTATGTGTTCTCTTCTTGGCAATGAAACTACTCTACCTTCAAAAGCATCTTTATTGAGTTCTAACCAATCAGGTACATTTCTTGATACTTCTAAATTATTCTTTATTAATTCCATTGAACGGCTCTTTTCCCTCACAGATATTACATCTCCTGGCTTTACTAAGAAAGATGGTATATCAACTTTCTTACCATTTACTTCTATATGACCATGGCTTACCAATTGTCTCGCTTGTGGCCGAGATGCTGCAAAGCCCAACCTATACACTACATTATCAAGACGTCTTTCTAAAAGTTGTAACAAATTTTCTCCTGTGATTCCTTTCATTCTCTCTGCTTCTTCATAATATCTGACAAATTGTCTCTCTAAAACGCCATAGTACCTTTTGAGTTTTTGTTTTTCTCGTAGTTGCATGCCGTAGTTAGTGAGTTTTTTCTTTTCTTGTCCATGTTGTCCTGGTGCATATCCTCTTCTTGCAACAGGACATTTGTCTGTATAGCATTTATCTCCTTTTAAATATAATTTCATGCCTTCTCTTCTGCACAATCTGCAAGTTGGTCCTATATATCTTCCCATAATCGCACCTCCTTATACTCTTCTCCTCTTAGGTGGTCTGCAGCCATTGTGAGGAATTGGAGTCACATCTTTTATAAGACTCACTTCAAGCCCAGCAGCCTGTAAAGCCCTTATTGCTGCTTCTCTACCTGCACCAGGTCCTTTAACATAAACATCAACTGTTTTCATTCCATGATCCATTGCTGCCTTAGCTGCTGATTCTGCCGCCATTTGTGCTGCAAAGGGAGTTGATTTTCTTGAGCCTTTAAAGCCTATTGTACCAGCACTTGCCCAAGAAATTGTATTTCCAGCAGGATCCGTTATAGTCACAATGGTATTGTTAAACGTAGAATGAATATGGGCAATTCCTCTTTCTACGTGTTTTTTCTCGCGTTTTCTGCCAGCTCTTTTTACTCTTTTAGCCATTATTTCCCCTCCTTATTCTTACTTCTTCTTCTTAGCAACAGTTTTCCTTGGACCCTTTCTCGTTCTAGCATTAGTCCTTGTTCTTTGTCCTCTTACGGGTAGTCCTCTTTTATGCCTTATTCCTCTGTAGCATCCTATATCCATTAACCTTTTGATGTTCATAGCAACTTCTTTTCTTAAGTCGCCTTCAACTTTGTATTCTTTATCAATTATCTCTCTCAATCTAGAAACTTCTTCTTCTGTTAAATCCTTGACCCTTGTGTCTGGATTTACACCTGCTTTAGCAAGTATCTCATTTGAACGAGAACGTCCAATACCATATATATATGTCAAAGCTATTTCCACTCGTTTATCTCTTGGCAAGTCAACGCCTGCAATTCTCGCCATTTTCACACCTCCTAGCCTTGTTTTTGTTTATGCTTTGGATTTTCACAAATTACCATAACTCTACCTTTTCTTTTTATAACTTTACATTTTTCGCAAATAGGTTTTACAGATGGTCTCACCTTCATCTCGCACCCTCCTTATCACTTTCCACGCCATACTATTCTTCCACGACTCAAGTCATAAGGAGACAATTCTACTGTCACCCTGTCTCCTGGAAGTATTCGTATAAAATTCATTCTCAGTTTTCCGGATACATGGGCTAATACTTTATGCCCATTATCTAATTGTACTTGAAACATAGCATTTGGTAAAGCCTCTATCACTGTGCCCTCAACTTCAATAACATCATCTTTTGCCAAGGATATCCATTCCTCCTTATTGACTTAGGATTTATAAGGTTCTAAAAATTTTCTGATTTCTTCATTAGTTAATTTATCGCCCTTTTGAATTTTTTCTTTAATCTGCCAAATCACGTCATTATATCTTTGAAGGTGTTTAAACTTTTTTTTCTTAGGTTTTTCTATCTTTCGAAGGTCCCCATCAGCTACAAGAACGTGTTGGTCATCAAACTTTCCTACAACTACAAAAACTCTGCCTTTGTCGCGACCTGCTTTGCTCCTCACTACCTGACCAATTTGCAAGTCTTCCATTAATAAATTCACCTCTTATAAAATGGTCAGTATTTCTGGGTCCCCATCCGTAATAACAATAGTATTTTCGTAATGGGCTGATAAACTGCCATCAACAGTCACTACTGTCCAATTATCTTCTAATGTTCTTACTGCATAATGTCCCGCATTTACCATCGGTTCTATAGCAAGGCACATACCTCTTTTTAATCTAGGCCCTCTTCCAGGGGGACCAAAATTAGGAATCTGTGGATCTTCATGCATTTTTATACCTATCCCATGTCCAACATATTCTCTTACTACTGAAAAGCCATGACTTTCTACATAAGTTTGTATTGCGTGAGAAATATCAGATAACCTATTCCCTTCTCTCGCGTATTTTATACCCTCAAAAAAGCTATTTTTTGTGACCTCAATCAATTTTTGTGCTTCCTTCGATATATCTCCAACAGGAAAAGTTCTTGCTGCATCTGCATTATACCCTTTATAGGTAGCTCCAAGGTCTATACTTATAATATCGCCTTCTTTAAGTTTTCTTAAACTTGGTATCCCATGAACTACTTCTTCGTTTATTGAAGCGCAAATACTAGCAGGAAAACCGTATAAACCTTTGAAGGCAGGTTTACAGCCATTTTTTATTATAAAGTCTTCTGCAATTCTATTAAGCTCTAACGTCGTAACTCCTGGCTTAATTGCCCTTTCTAAAACCTCAAAGAGATTTGCTATTACCTTGCCAGCTGTTCTCATCAAATCAATCTCATTTTTAGACTTGATATATATCATTTGCCTCTGTCTCCCAAAGCCTTTTTTATATCTTCAAATACTTCTTCTACCGATTTATTTCCATCAATATTCACTAAAATGTTTTTCTTTGTATAATACTCAATCAAAGGCTTAGTTTGACTTTCATAAACTTCTAGTCTTTTCACAACTGATTCTAACTTATCGTCGGAACGCTGTATAAGTTTTGTGCTACATTTGTCACATACATTGTCAACTGCAGGAGGAGAAGTCTTTATGTGATAAGTAGCACCACAATTAGGACATACTCTCCTGCCAGTAATCCTTTCTATCAAAGCATCTTCCTCAACTTCAATGTTTAGAACGCAATCAAGATAGGTTCCTTTTTGCTGCAAAAATTTATCCAATTCTTCCGCTTGTGTTACATTTCTTGGATATCCGTCTAACAAAAACCCTTTTTGGCAATCATCTTTTTCTAATCTATCTTCCACTATTTTATTCGTAACCTCATCGGGGACCAATAAGCCTTTGTCCATGTATTCTTTTGCTAGTTTCCCTAAGTCAGTATTATCTCTTAAATTTTGTCTAAAAATATCTCCTGTCGAAATATGAGGAATGTCAAACTCCTTAGCAATTTTCACAGCTTGTGTCCCTTTGCCAGCACCTGGGGGTCCTAAAAGTATTACTCTCATAAATCCTCCCCCTTTATTTCAAAAATCCTTGATAGTTCCTCATGATAAGGTGTCCCTCAATTTGTTTCATAGTATCAAGTGCCACACCAACTGCTATTAAAAGTGCTGTACCTCCAAAGTAAAGTTGTAACCCCGTTACATTCATTAAAATTACTGGCATTGTAGCAATAAATGCTAAGAATAATGCTCCTACAAAAGTAACTCTATTCAATACCCTTGTAAGATAGTCTGTAGTTGGTTTCCCTGGCCTTATTCCAGGAATAAATCCACCATATTTTTTTAAATTATCTGAGACATCTACTGGATTGAAGATTACTGCTGTATAGAAATAAGTAAATCCTATTATCAATAATATATCTAAAATATTGTATATTAGCCCACTTGTGCTAAGCCATTTTTGCACAAAGTTGTAAAATGACGACCGTGGGAAAAAGGTTGCTAATTGTTGCGGAAACTGTAATAGTGAAAGAGCGAATATAATAGGAATAACCCCTGCCATGTTTATTCTTATAGGAATGTGAGTACTTTGGCCACCATAAACTTTTCTGCCAACAACCCTTTTGGCATATTGCACCGGAATTCTTCTTTGCCCTTCTGTTGCTAGAATTATCAATACTATCATTATAAGCTCCGCAACTACAAAAGCAATAGCACCAAAAATATTAGCAGTACCTGCTTGAATATATTCACTTGTCAGATATATCATGTTAGGAATCCTAGAAATTATCCCCGCAAAAATTATTAATGAACTTCCGTTGCCTATTCCATTTTCAGTAATTTTTTCACCTAACCACATCAGAAAAGCAGTACCTGCCGTCAAAGTTATAACAATGACCGTCAAGTTAAAAAATGTAGGATTGATAACTGCACTCTTTAGCCCAATTGTCATTCCTATAGCTTGTATCAAGGCAAGTACAACTGTTAAATATCTGGTATACTGAGCAATTTTCTTTCTTCCCTCTTCCCCTTCTTTTGCCATTTGTTCAAGAGAGGGAATTGCTATTGTCAAAAGTTGCATTATAATTGAAGCGTTAATGTAAGGCACAATGCTCATGGCAAAAATCGTAAATTCTCGAAAAGCACCACCGGATATTATGTCAAAAAATCCGAACAATTGCCCTTGACCAAGTATTTGAGCAATCAGCTTTGGGTCAACTCCTGGCACAGGAATATGGGACCCTAATCTAAATATCACTAGCATTCCTAAAGTATAAAGTATCCTTTTCCTTATATCATCGACCTTCCAAGCATTGACAAGGGTTTGAAACACTTTAAATCACCTCTGCCTTTCCCCCAACGGCTTGTATTTTTTCAATGGCACTTTGACTAAATTTATGAGCCTTAACAGTGAATTTTTTGCTTAAATCTCCGTCACCTAATATCTTAACCCCATCTTTTACATCTTTAATTATACCACTTTCTATTAAAACTTCAGGAGTAATTACCGTTCCATCCTCAAACCTTTCTTCTAAAGTTCCAACATTTACAATTGCATATTCTTTTTTGAATATGTTAGTAAAACCTCTTTTTGGGAGTCTTCTTGTAAGTGGCATTTGACCTCCTTCAAAGCCCGGACGCACTCCACCGCCACTTCTTGCTTTTTGCCCTTTTTGTCCTCTGCCTGAAGTTTTACCATGTCCAGAACCTATTCCTCTTCCTACTCTTTTTCTTTCACGTCTTGCTCCTTCAGCTGGTTTTAAATCGTGCAGTCTCATCTTTGCACCTCCTATATTGCTTTTGTGTTTATTCAAACAGTTGGCTTACTGGAATTCCGCGTAATCTCGCTACTTCTTCTGCTGTTCTAAGTCTTTTTAACCCTTCAATTGTAGCATAAACCATATTAGTTGCATTAGAAGACCCAAGTGACTTCGTCAAAACGTCTTTTATGCCTGCAGACTCTAACACTGCGCGAACAGGTCCTCCTGCAATAACACCAGTACCTTCTCTGGCAGGTTTCAAGAGTACTTTTCCAGCGCCAAATTCCCCTATGACTTCATGAGGAATAGTAGTTCCTACAATTGGAACTTTAATTAAGTGTTTTTTTGCATCCTCTATAGCTTTTCTAATTGCATCTGGAATTTCTGCAGCTTTACCTCTTCCTACTCCTACATAGCCTTTATCGGCGTCTCCAACTACAACTGTGACGCTAAATCTAAAATTCTTACCGCCCTTCACAACTTTTGCAACACGATTTATGCTTACGACTCTTTCTTTTAAATCTAACTTTGTCCAATCAACTCGAGCCATTCATTTCCCTCCTTGTTAGAAATTTAATCCCGCTTGCCGTGCAGCATCAGCCAATTCTTTTACTACACCGTGATAAATATAGCCGCCCCTATCAAATACAACATCTTTTATGCCTTTTTCTAAAGCTCTCTTTGCAATCAGCTCTCCTACCAATTTAGCAGACTGCTTATTTGCTCCTTTTGCAATGCCTCTAAGTTCAGGATCTAACGTAGAAGCATGGACAAGAGTATGCCCTTTAGTATCATCGATAATTTGCGCATAAATGTGTTTCAAACTTCTAAAAACATTAAGACGTGGTCTTTCTGGTGTTCCAAAAACTTTTTTTCTTACTCTTAAATGACGTCTTTTTCTTAATTCGTTCCTATTTGGTTTTGTAATCATCATCTCACCCCTTACTTCTTACCAGTTTTACCTTCTTTTAATCTCACAACTTCTCCTGCATATCTTATACCCTTGCCCTGATAAGCATCTGGTTCACGGACTCTTCTGATGTTTGCAGCAACTTGACCTACTTTTTCTTTATCGGCTCCCCTTACAATTATTTTGTTATTACCTTCTACAACAATTTCAATCCCTGGCTCTTCTTCTATTTCTACCGGATGAGAGTATCCAACATTTAACACTAATTTCTTCCCTTGTTTTGCTGCACGATATCCTATCCCTACAATCTCTAATGTTTTTTCAAAGCCTTGAGTTACGCCTTTTACCATATTTGCTATTATTGCTCTTGTAGTTCCGTGCATTGCTCTTTCTTCTTTATCGTCGCCATTTCGAGTTACAATTACTTGATTATCTTTTACTTCTATATTTACAATCGGCGGAAACTTTTTTTCTAAAGTGCCTTTTGTACCTTTTACAGTTACTACATTATCAGGACTTACTTTAACTTCTACTCCCTTTGGTATTTCTATTGGCAATCTACCAATTCTAGACACTGACCACACCTCCTTATTGAAATCACCAAATGTAGCAAATAACTTCTCCTCCAACTCCTGCTTTTCTTGCTTCTTTATCTGTCATGATTCCCTTTGATGTTGAAATAATTGCAATACCCAATCCTCCTAATACTCTTGGCAATTCATCGTGCCTTGCATATACTCTCAAACCAGGTTTGCTTATTCTTTTCAAACCAGATATAACTCTTTCTTTGTTAGGGCCATACTTTAATGTTAGTTTGAGAATACCACCTTTTCCATCGTCTATTTCTTCTACTGATTTTATAAACCCTTCTTTTAGCATAATCATTGCAATAGCCCTTTTCATGTTTGAAGCAGGTATTTCTACTGTTTCATGTCTTGCAATGTTCGCATTTCTTATTCGAGTTAGCATATCTGCTATAGGATCTGTCATTACCATTGTACTACCTCCCCTCTTTTACCAACTTGCTTTTTTAACACCTGGTATCATTCCTTGATGGGCATACTTTCTGAAGCATATACGGCACATGCCAAATTTCCTCAAGTATGCATGAGGTCTGCCACAAATTTTGCACCTATTGTATTCTCTTGTCTTGTATTTTTGAGGCTTTTGCTGCTTTACTATCAAAGCCTTTCTTGCCATATAATTTTACCCTCCTTTACTTTGCAAATGGCATACCTAAAAGTTCTAACAATCCCTTCGCTTCTTCATCGGTTTTAGCAGTTGTAACAATAATTATATCCATTCCTCTTATCTTATCTATCTTATCATAGTCAATTTCAGGAAAAATTAATTGTTCTTTGATTCCTAAAGCATAATTCCCTCTTCCATCGAAAGAATTAGGAGAAACTCCTTTGAAGTCTCTCACACGAGGCAAAGCTATATTGAAAAGTTTATCCATAAATTCATACATTCTTTCTCCGCGCAAAGTAACTTTTACTCCAATTGGCATTCCCTTACGAATTTTGAAATTTGCGATTGACCTTTTAGCTCTTGTAATAACTGGTTTTTGTCCCGCAATCATTGTCAAATCATTGACTGCTGCTTCCAGCGCCTTAGGATTTTCTTTTGCTTCACCCACACCTATATTTATAACAACTTTTTCAACTTTAGGAACCTGCATTATATTTTTATAGCCAAAACGTTCCATCAGCGCTGGCACAACTTCTTTTTCGTATTTTTCTCTCAGCCTTGACATAATGAGCCTCCTTCCTTTTTATAATTATAGCGTTTCATTGCACCTCTTGCAGTAACGTACTTTTTCGCCATTTTCAAGGACTTTTACCCCATAGCGAACTCCTCTTCCACAATTTTCACAATAGAGCATAACCTTCGAACTGTAAATTGGCGCTTCTTGGTGAATTATTCCACCTGGTTTTTGCGGATTTGTCGATTTCCTGTGTTTTGTCACAACATTAACGCCTTCCACAATTACTTTGCCTTCTTTAGGAAAGGCTTGCAATACTTTGCCTTTCTTACCTTTATCCTTACCTGAAATTACAACAACCATATCTCCTTTTTTTACGTGCAATTTATTCTGTGCCATTTTCCACCCTCCTTAAAGCACTTCAGGAGCCAAAGAAATAATTTTCATGAAGTCTTTTTCTCTCAATTCTCTTGCAACTGGTCCAAAAATACGAGTACCTCTTGGTTGTTTATCATCCCTTATAATAACCGCAGCATTATCGTCAAATCTTATATAAGTGCCATCTTTTCGAGCAATTCCTTTCTTTGTCCTTACGATTACCGCTTTAACAACTTCACCTTTTTTCACAACACCACCGGGTGTTGCACTTTTTACAGAAGCAACTATTACATCTCCTACATTTGAAAACTTTCTATTTGAACCGCCTTCCAAGCGAATACACATAATTTCTTTTGCACCTGTATTATCTGCTACTTTCAATCGAGTTTGAGGTTGAATCATTTGAGTTTACCTCCTTTCAAATTATTCAGCTCTTTTAACTATTTCAACTAATCTCCATCTTTTTTCTTTGCTAAGTGGTCTTGTTTCCATTATCTTTACTATATCTCCAACATTGCATACATTATTTTCATCGTGAACTTTGAACTTTTTGGTTCTTTTTATTGTCTTTCCATAAAGAGGATGTCTTACTCTGTCTTCTACAGCAACTACAATAGTTTTTTGCATTTTATTGCTTACTACTGTTCCAATTCTAACTTTCCTGTGGCCTCTTTCCAAGTGAATGCCCTCCTTCCTTATGCTTTATTTTGCCTAATACCTAATTCCCGCTCTCTCAAAATTGTCTTTATTCTCGCAATTGTTTTTCTTACATCTCTTATCCTCATAGGGTTATCTAATTGGCCGGTAGCAAGTTGAAATCTCAAATTAAAAAGCTCTGCTTTTAAGTCCGAAAGCTTTTGAAGCAATTCCTCATTGGTAAGTTCTCTTATTTCCTTAGCTTTCATTATCTTCACCACCCAATTCTTCACGTTTTAAAAACTTTGTCTTTATAGGCAGTTTATGCATTGCAAGCCTTAAAGCCTCTTTTGCAACTTCTTCTGATACTCCACCTATTTCAAAAAGAACTCTACCTGGCTTTACAACTGCTACCCAAAATTCTGGTGACCCCTTCCCTGAACCCATACGAGTTTCAGCAGGTTTTTTAGTAACCGGCTTATCAGGGAAAATTTTTATCCACACTTTTCCGCCTCTTTTTATAAACCTCGTCATTGCAACCCTTGCTGCCTCAATTTGGGTGGCTGTAATCCAACCAGGTTCCAGCGCTTGCAACCCATATTCTCCATAAGTCAGGGTATTACCACGAGTAGCATTTCCTTTTATTCTGCCCCGTTGTTGTTTTCTGTATTTCACTCTTTTTGGCATTAACATGTTTTACTTACCTCCTTCCGCGGTTACCTGCTTTTTAGGCTGTGGCAGTATCTCTCCTTTATTTATCCAAACTTTTACTCCTATTTTCCCATAAGTAGTATTTGCCTCTGCAAAGCCATAGTCAATATCCGCTCTTAAAGTTTGAAGCGGTACAACTCCTTCATGATACCTTTCAGTACGAGCAATTTCTGCACCAGCCAATCTACCCGAACAAGCAATTTTAATACCTTTAGCACCTAATTTCATCGCTCTTGCTATGGCTTGTTTCATAGCCCTTCTATAGGATATCCTTTTTTCAATTTGAGCTGCAATATTCTCAGCTACTAGTTGTGCACTAAGTTCAGGAGTTTTGACTTCCACAATATTAAGGATAACTGTCTTATTAGTCATTTTTTCCAATTCTTCTCTTAACTTGTCAATACCTGCTCCACCTTTGCCAATTACCATTCCTGGTTTTGCAGCATGAATATCTATTTTTATCCTATTGGACGCTCTCTCAATAACTATTTTAGGAATCCCAGCTGAATACAGTTTTTCTTTTATATAGTTTCTTATTTTAATATCTTCTATTAAGAGTTTTGAAAAATCTTTGTCATCCGCATACCATTTAGCTAGCCAATCTTGTGTAACTCCAACTCTAAGTCCATATGGATGTACCTTTTGGCCCACGCATATCCCTCCTTTATTCTTTTTCCTTCACGACTATCGTTATATGACTGGTTCTCTTCCTCATAATATCTGCTCTTCCCATCGCTCTTGGGAAAACTCTCTTCATTGTAGGGCCTTCATCTGCCACAGCCTTTGCTACATACAGATTATCTCTATTCATTCCATGGTTATTTTCAGCATTAGCAATGGCTGATTTAAGAACCTTGGCAACTATTCCTGAGGCTCTTTTTGGAGTAAACCTTAAAATAGTTAAGGCTTCATCCACATGCTTGCCACGAATCAGGTTAAGAACTAATCTTACCTTTCGAGGCGAAATTCTTACATATCTGGCTATTGCCCTTGCCTCCACGTTATCTCCTCCTTTGCCTATTTAACTTTGGAAGTTTTTTCAGTATCAGCATGTCCGTGGAAGGTTCGAGTAGGAGCAAATTCTCCTAACTTGTGCCCTACCATCGCTTCAGTTATATAAACAGGTACATGCTTTCTGCCGTCATGAACAGCTATTGTATGTCCAACCATTTCTGGCACAATTGTCGAGCTCCTTGACCATGTTTTGATTACTTTTTTCTCATTCTTTTTATTCATTTCAACAATCTTTTTAAGAAGTTTTGGATCAACATAGGGACCTTTTTTTACAGATCTGCTCAAGGCATTGACCTCCTTTCACCAACTATTTGCGTCTCTTAATGATAAATTTATCCGAAGCTTTACCTTTCTTACGTGTCTTATAACCCAATGCAGGCTTGCCCCATGGTGTAAGTGGCCCTGGATGTCCGATAGGTGCTTTACCTTCACCACCACCATGTGGATGGTCAACCGGATTCATCGCTGAACCTCTAACAGTTGGTCTTCTTCCAAGCCATCTTGACCTTCCTGCTTTACCTATCTTTACATTTTCATGGTCTAAATTTGATACTTGTCCAATGGTTGCACGACAGTCAGCCTTTATCAATCTAATTTCTCCTGAAGGCATTCTAACTTGAACATAATCCCCTTCTTTAGCCATAAGCTGTGCCGCTGTACCTGCCGCTCTCACTAATTGTCCACCTTTTCCTGGTATAAGCTCGATGTTATGGATTATTGTACCTACAGGAATATTCCTTAAAGGCAAAGCATTTCCTACCTTAATGTCTACATTTTCACCAGATTCTACTATATCTCCCACTTTTAGTCCATAAGGAGCAATGATATATCTTTTTTCCCCATCTAAATAATGTATAAGTGCAATATAAGCTGTTCTATTTGGATCGTACTCAATAGCAGCAACTTTTCCTGGTACTCCGTCCTTATCTCTCTTGAAATCTATAATCCTATATTTTCTCTTATGTCCGCCACCACGATGTCTGACAGTAATTCTCCCGTATACATTTCTTCCACCCGATTTAGTTAAAGTAACAACTAAGGATTTCTCTGGCTTATCCTTAGTAACTTCCTCAAAAGTCAATACCGTCATTTGACGTCTGCCGGGAGATGTCGGCTTAAAAGATTTTATTCCCATTTCTTTCCCTCCTTAAACTTAAAATTATGCCTGCAACCCTTCAAAGAATTCGATACCTTTACTATCTGGAGTAAGCTTCACTATTGCTTTTTTGTAAGCTTCTGTCCTTCCTTCATATTTTCCCATTCTCTTTGGCTTTCCTTTGTAATTCATTGTATATACTTTTTCCACTTTGACCCCAAATATGTCTTCTACAGCTTTCTTTATTTGAATTTTATTTGCTCTTTTATCCACAATAAAAGTATATTTTCTCTCACTCATGAGGTTCATACTTTTTTCAGTTATTACTGGGCGTATTATAATGTCGCGTGCCTCCATTAGGCGTACACCTCCTCGACTATGCCCACGGCATCCTTTGTTATGATAAACTTGTCGTATTTTAAAATATCATAAGTATTCAAATAATTAGCATATAAAGTTTTAACACCTGGTATATTTCTTGCTGAAAGTTCTACGTTCTTTTCCCCTTCAGGTACCACTATTAACGCGCTATCAACATTAAAATTCTTAAGAAGTTCAACAACTTTTTTAGTCTTTGGCTGATCTAATTTGAATTCATCTAATACAATTATCTCGTTATCTCTAACTTTAGATGAAAGAGCAGATTTTAAAGCTAATCTTTTTACTTTTTTAGGTAACTTATAGCTGTAATCTCTTGGCTTTGGTCCAAAGACAATACCACCTTTAATCCATTGAGGAGCTCTTATACTTCCTTGACGTGCTCTTCCTGTTCCCTTTTGTCTCCAAGGCTTTCTTCCACCACCACGAACTTCGCCGCGGGTTTTGGTCGAATGGGTACCCTGCCTTTGATTCGCCAAATAATTTAGCACTGCTTCATGCATAACAGGAACATTTACTGGCACGCCAAAAACTGAATCCTTTAGTTCTATTTCTCCTACCTGTTCCCCTTTTACGTTGTAAACCGCTACCTTAGGCATCTTTCTTCCTCCTTTCATCACTTGCTCTTCACGGAATCTTTTATAATGAGCAAGGAACCTTTAGGTCCTGGCACTGATCCTTTTACTAACAATAAATTTAATTCAGGATCAACTTTTACAACTTCGAGGTTTTGTATAGTTACTCTTTCATGTCCCATATGCCCAGGCATAATTTTGCCTTTAAAAGTTCTTCCTGGGTCTGTGGTAGCACCCATCGAACCTACTCTTCTATGATATTTGGAACCGTGAGACATAGGTCCTCTATTAGCGCCATATCTCTTTACAACACCTGCAAAGCCTTTACCTTTTGAAATACCTGTTACATCTACTCTATCTCCTGGTTTAAAAATATCTACCTTTATTTCGCTACCTACTTCATATCCACTTATGTCATCTAACTTAAATTCTCTTAAATATCTCTTAAAAGGCACTCCTACTTTTTTAAAATGCCCTATTAAAGGTTTTGTAAGTCTTTTCTCTTTAACATCTCCAAAACCAACTTGAATAGCATTGTATCCATCAGTCTCCACTGTTTTTTTCTGTACGACAACACAAGGACCTGCTTCAATTACTGTGACAGGAATTACTTCTCCTTTTTCATTAAATATTTGTGTCATACCGTGCTTTTTACCTAAAATACCTTTTTTCATTCTTTTATCCACCTCCTGAAATCAGCGGACGCTTTTGCGTCTTAATTTCTTTTTTATTTTTTTGTTTCTTTTTTATTTTTTTGTTTCTTTCCTTATTACCTTTTACAGTTTTATTTCAATATCCACACCAGATGGTAAATCTAATCTCATAAGAGCATCTACTGTCTTAGGTGTTGGATTTAAAATATCAATTAATCTCTTATGAGTTCTTATCTCAAACTGTTCTCTTGAATCTTTATATTTGTGAGGAGCTCTTAAAATAGTTATAATATCTTTTTCTGTTGGCAATGGAATAGGTCCAGAAACCTCTGCACCTGTCCTCTTTGCAGTCTCCACTATCTTTTGAGCCGATTGATCTAAAATAGCATAGTCAAAAGCCTTTAAACGTATGCGAATTTTTTGCTTGGGCATTTTACTTTCCCTCCTTCTATCAATCATCAACACTTTTCTATATCCACATATCCAGGCGTTTTATTGTCAAAAAAAAATCTTACCTGCGACACCAGCTTTAATATTTTATCTCAAGTTCTAAATCATTGCAAGACTTGACATATCAATATTTTTGTGCTAATAGCAGCTGCTATTAGCACAAAAATATGATGCTATTCTATGATAGCTGACACGACGCCAGCACCTACTGTACGGCCGCCTTCTCTTATAGCAAACTTCAAACCTTCTTCCATCGCTATCGGTGTTATTAACTCTACTTTTATCGTTACGTGGTCCCCTGGCATTACCATCTCTACTCCATCCGGCAAGTTTATTACACCTGTAACGTCTGTCGTCCTAAAGTAAAATTGTGGCCTGTATCCATTGAAAAATGGTGTGTGCCTTCCTCCTTCTTCCTTCGTCAATACGTAAACTTGTGCCTCAAATTTCGTGTGCGGCTTTATCGTCCCTGGCTTCGCTAATACTTGCCCTCTCTCTACTTCGTCCCTCTGTACTCCTCTTAATAATACTCCTATGTTGTCTCCTGCTTGCGCCTCATCCAGTGTCTTCCTGAACATCTCTACCCCTGTTACTACTGTCTTCCTTGATTCCGTCGTCAATCCTATTATCTCTACTTCGTCTCCTACCTTTACCTTCCCTCTCTCTACTCTCCCTGTCGCAACAGTTCCTCTTCCTGTTATCGTAAATACGTCCTCTACTGGCATTAAGAATGGCTTGTCTATGTCTCTCTCCGGTGTCGGTATATATTCGTCTACTACATCCATTAACTGCCATATCTTCCCGCACCATTCGCACTCTCTCTTGCCACATCCACACTCTAATGCCTTAAGTGCTGACCCTACTACTATCGGTGTGTCATCCCCCGGAAACTCATATTCATTCAATAATTCCCTTACTTCCATCTCTACTAATTCTATTAATTCTGGATCGTCTACCATGTCTGCCTTGTTTAAAAATACTACTATATATGGCACTCCTACCTGCCTCGCCAATAATATGTGTTCCCTCGTCTGTGGCATCGGTCCGTCTGCTGCTGATACTACTAATATCGCCCCGTCCATCTGTGCTGCCCCTGTTATCATGTTCTTTACATAGTCAGCATGACCTGGACAGTCTACGTGCGCATAGTGCCTCTTCTCTGTCTCATATTCTACGTGAGTCGTGTTTATCGTTATTCCCCTTGCTCTCTCCTCCGGCGCCTTGTCTATCTCGTCATATCCCTTCGCCTCTGCCATTCCTGCCTTCGATAATACCATCGTTATCGCTGCTGTCAACGTCGTCTTACCATGGTCTACGTGACCTATCGTCCCTACGTTTACGTGGGGCTTCTTCCTCTCAAATTTTTGCTTCGCCATCCTCTTTTCCTCCTTTACTTCTTTTCTAATATTTGATCAGCAATATTTTTAGGAACTTCCTCATAATGATGGAACTGCATAGTGTAAGTTCCTCTTCCTTGAGTTTTTGACCTTAAATCAGTGGCATATCCAAACATTTCAGCAAGTGGCACAAATGCTCTTATAACTTGGGCTCCAGCTCTTGCTTCCATTCCTTCAACTCTTCCACGTCGTGCATTTATATCTCCTATTATATCTCCCATGTATTCTTCTGGAACCACAACTTCCACTTTCATAATAGGTTCCAAAAGAACAGGATTTGCCTTTTTCATACCTTCCTTAAATGCTATAGAACCAGCTATTTTAAATGCCATATCTGAGGAGTCAACTTCATGGTAAGAACCATCTACCAATGCCACTTTTACATCGATAACAGGATATCCTCCAAGAACACCGTTTTGCATAGCTTCTTGAACACCTGCGTCAACTGCAGGAATATATTCTTTTGGAATAACTCCTCCTACAATGCGGTTTTCAAATGTATAGCCTTCTCCTCTTGGAGCCGGTTCCATCTCCAACCAAACATGACCATACTGACCACGTCCACCAGACTGCCTGATAAATTTACCTTCAATTTTAACAGGTTTAGTGATAGTCTCTTTGTAAGCAACTTGAGGTTTACCTACATTGCAATCAACATTAAATTCTCTTCTTAGCCTATCAACAATTATCTCTAAGTGCAATTCTCCCATACCAGCTATTATTGTCTGTCCTGTCTCTTGGTCAGTATATGTCTTAAAAGTAGGGTCTTCTTCAGCTAGTTTCAATAAAGCCATAGTCATTTTTTCTTGAGCAGCTTTAGTCTTAGGCTCTATAGCAACAGAAATAACTGGTTCTGGAAAATCCATTGATTCTAAAAGTATTGGATGATTCTCATCACAGAGCGTATCTCCTGTTGTAGTATCTTTTAGTCCAACGGCTGCAACTATATCACCTGTGTATACAGCATCAATTTCTTCTCTGTGATTTGCATGCATTCGCAGGATTCTTCCTACTCTTTCTTTTTTACCTTTTGTAGAATTCAACACATATGACCCCGCATTTAAAGTCCCTGAATATACTCTAAAAAAAGCAAGTTTACCTACATAAGGGTCCGCCATAATTTTAAATGCCAACGCTGAGAAAGGCTCTGAATCATCAGCTTTTCTCTCTATCTCTTCTCCTGTGCCTAATGCCATACCTTTTACCGGTGGCAAATCAAGTGGAGAAGGAAGATATCTCACTATCGCATCCAACATAGGCTGAATCCCTTTATTTTTATATGAAGAACCACAGACAACTGGTACTAATTCACCATTTATAGTTCCTTTTCTTAAGGCTTTGTGAATCTCCTCTTCAGTTATTTCTTCACCTTCTAAATACTTTTCTAAAATAGTTTCATCTTGCTCAGAAACTGCCTCTAATAGTTTTTCTCTATACTCCTCAGCTAAATCTTTTAAGTCATCAGGTATTTCAGTCTCATCCATTACAGTACCTAAATCATCTTCATATATTATGGCTTCCATTTTAATTAAATCCACAATGCCTCTGAAAGTATCTTCTTTTCCAATAGGAATTTGTATAGCTACAGGATTAGCTCCCAATCTTTCCTTTATCATTTTTATTACATTGAAAAAGTCAGCACCTATTATATCCATTTTATTTACATAAGCAATTCTCGGAACATGATATTTGTCAGCCTGTCTCCATACAGTTTCAGATTGAGGTTCAACACCCTCTTTTGCAGAAAAAACCGCAACAGCTCCGTCTAATATTCTTAGAGACCTTTCAACTTCTACAGTAAAGTCCACGTGTCCCGGCGTATCAATAATGTTTATTTTATGCCCTTTCCAATAACAAGTAGTAGCCGCAGAAGTTATAGTTATACCTCTTTCCTGCTCTTGTACCATCCAGTCCATTGTAGCAGTACCTTCGTGGACTTCTCCTAACTTATGAACTTTTCCTGTGTAAAAAAGTATTCGCTCGGTAGTAGTGGTTTTTCCTGCATCTATATGCGCCATAATACCAATGTTCCTAACTTTATCTAAGCTGTAGTCTCTTGGCATCTTCCATCCTCCTTTCTTGTCCCTTAGTTCACTACCCCCTATAAACTACTTTTACCATCTATAGTGAGCAAATGCCTTGTTAGCTTCCGCCATCTTATGAGTATCTTCTTTCTTCTTAACACTTCCACCAGTATTATTTGCAGCATCCATTATTTCTGCTGCTAATTTTTCCATCATAGATTTGCCACTTCTTTGCCTTGCATACTCTACAAGCCATCTTATTCCAAGAGATAGCCTTCTTTCAGGCCTTACTTCCACAGGAACTTGGTAAGTGGCACCACCTACTCTTCGAGGCCTTACCTCAAGAACAGGCATGACATTATTTAAAGCTTCTTCAAAAACTTCAAGAGGATCTCTTCCTGTCTTTTCTCTTATTATGTCAAAAGCTCCATAACAAATTTTTTGAGCTAAGCTCTTTTTACCATCCCACATTGCTTTATTAATTAGTTTTGAAACTTTTTTACTATTATATACAGGATCAGGAAGGACCTCTCTTCTTTCTACATGACCTTTTCTTGGCATCCTTTTCCCTCCTTTTGTGTAAAAACTTTACAATAATTAACTCTACTAGATACATTTATAGTTCCATTTCATCTTTTTTTACTTTTTAGGCTTTTTAGCGCCATACCTTGAACGAGCTTGCTTTCTATTGGCAACACCCGCAGCATCAAGGGCTCCTCTGATAATCTTGTACCTTACACCTGGGAGGTCTTTAACCCTTCCACCTCTTACTAAAACTACAGAGTGTTCCTGCAAATTGTGACCTATACCAGGGATGTACGCTGTAACCTCTGTACCATTTGTTAGCCTTACCCTTGCTATTTTTCTCAATGCTGAATTTGGCTTCTTAGGAGTTGTAGTCTTTACTACAACACAAACTCCTCTCTTTTGAGGATTACCCTCTAAAGCTGGAGCAGCAGATTTATATTTTACTGGCTTTCTTCCTTGTCTTACTAACTGATTTATTGTTGGCATTTTTGCACCTCCTTCCAAATAAATCAAGAAATAATTACCCCCTCAAAGGGGTAATTATTTCTTTTCACCTATAATATCCGCTGCAGCGGCAGCATTTACATCAATACCACACATTACCCCAAGTTCTTTCATAGTATCGACGTATACTATTCTAATTGATTTTTCCTCACATAGTTCTTTTATTTTTTTAGTAACATGTTCTTCCGCATCTTTTGCAATGTAGACCTGAAGTACATTGCAATTCATTATTGCTTTTAGAGTCTGCTTCGCTCCAACCACCCGCTTAGAAGGGCAATCTTGTCCCGCCATTCGCCTTCCTCCCATCAGGACAGCGGTTTTTAACACACTTAATAATTTTATCATTAAGCAGTTTAGCTGTCAACAGTAGAATTTCGTTTCAATCTTTAGTTGCTTGCCTTTACTTCTGTTTCTTCTTTTTCTTTATCTTGTCTTTCCTGTTGGTCATTCACTTTTTTTACAACAGAAATATTTCTATAGCGTGACAAACCTGTTCCAGCAGGAATTAGTTTACCTATTATCACATTTTCTTTTAATCCTAAGAGCGGGTCTACTTTACCTTTTATAGCCGCATCTGTAAGCACTCTTGTCGTCTCTTGGAAAGAAGCAGCTGATAAGAAAGAATCTGTTGCCAAAGCCGCCTTTGTAATTCCCAAAAGAGCTCTTCTTCCAGTAGCGGGTCTTAATCCTTTTTCAATTGCTTTTTTGTTTTCATCTTCGAATTTAAACATATCTATAAGCTCTCCAGGAAGCATTGAAGTATCTCCTGGGTCTTCTACTTTTACTTTTCTCATCATTTGTCTTATTATTACTTCAATATGCTTATCATTTATTTCAACACCCTGCAATCTATAAACCTTTTGAACCTCTTGTAGCAAGTAAGTCTGTACTGCAAATATTCCTTTTATCTTTAAAAGGTCATGAGGATTTACAGACCCTTCTGTCAACTCATCCCCAGCTTGTATTACCTGACCATCATGAACTTTAAGTCTTGAACCATAGGGAATGAGATAAGTCTTAGAAATATTGTTTTCTTCATCTGTTACAATGACTTCTCTTCTCTTCTTTGACTCATTGATTCTTACAACACCAGAGATTTCAGAAATTACAGCAAGTCCTTTTGGTTTTCTTGCCTCAAAAAGCTCTTCTACCCTTGGAAGACCTTGTGTAATATCTGCACCAGCTACACCGCCAGTATGGAATGTTCGCATTGTAAGCTGTGTACCTGGTTCGCCTATAGCTTGTGCAGCAATAATGCCCACTGCTTCGCCTATATTTACAAGTTCACCTGTTGCAAGGTCTCTACCATAACACATTCTACATACGCCGTGTCTTGACTTACATGTCAAAAGTGACCTTATCTTTACCTTTGTAATACCTGCTTTTTCGATTTTTTCTGCTTCCTCTTCGTTTATCAACTCATTTCTTCTGACAATTATATTGCCTTCATTATCAACCACGTCTTCAGCCGCAACTCTTCCTATTATTCTGTCAGCTAATTTTTCAATTATTTCATTTCCTTCTCTTATTTCTTCTACATAAATTCCTTCATCGGTTCCACAATCATCTTCTCTGACTATGACATCTTGGCTCACATCAACTAATCTTCTCGTCAAATAACCAGAGTCTGCAGTTCTTAAAGCTGTATCCGCAAGACCTTTTCTTGCACCGTGAGTAGATATGAAGAATTCCAACACATTAAGACCCTCTCTAAAGTTAGACCTTATAGGAAGCTCAATAATTCTTCCTGAAGGGTCTGCCATAAGACCTCTCATACCTGCTAACTGCCTTATCTGGTTTTTACTTCCTCTTGCTCCTGAATGAGCCATCATAAATATAGGATTAAATTTGTCCAAGCTTGCCATCAAAGCTTCTGTAACTTTTTCTGTAGTCATGTTCCATGTCCTTATTACGCTCTCATATCTTTCTTCCTCGGATATGAGACCACGTCTGAATTGGCTTTCAATTTTACTTACCATTTCATCTGCTTCTTTTAGAAGCTTCTCTTTTTCTTTAGGTATTACCATGTCAGATACACTGACAGTAATAGCTGCTTTTGTAGAATATCTGAAACCTAACTCTTTGATTTTATCAAGAGTTTCTGCTGTCTTTGTTGGCCCGTGTAATCTGTATACTCTATCTAAAATTTTCCCCAATTTAGATTTATCTACTAAATCATTAATTTCTAAGTCAAAAGCAGTTTCAGGATTAGTTCTATCTACATAACCTAAATCCTGTGGAATTGCTTCATTAAATATAATTTTTCCAACTGTTGTCTCAATTATTTTTGATTTTTTGACTCCATCAATTTCTTTTGTCATCTTCACTTTTATCTTAGCATGGATGTGAATGTATCCCAGTTGATATGCCATAATAGCTTCTTCAGGGCTGGAGAAATATTTGCCCTCACCTGGAACTCCCTCTTCATCTGCTGTTAAGTAATAACAACCTAATACCATATCTTGAGTAGGAGTCATAACAGGCTTTCCATCTTGGGGCTTGAGTATGTTATTAGCAGCCAGCATTAAAAATCGCGCTTCAGCTTGTGCTTCCATTGAAAGAGGTACGTGGACAGCCATCTGGTCACCATCAAAGTCTGCATTGTAAGCCGTACACACAAGAGGATGAAGCTTTATAGCTCTTCCTTCAACTAACACCGGTTCAAAAGCTTGAATACCCAATCTATGAAGTGTAGGTGCTCTGTTTAGTAACACAGGATGTTCTTTAATAACTTCCTCTAATACATCCCATACCTCAGGCTTTACCTTTTCAACCATTCTCTTAGCACTTTTTATATGCTGCGCCAAACCCTCATCTACTAATTTCTTCATTACAAAAGGCTTAAAAAGCTCTAATGCCATTTCTTTTGGCAAACCACATTGATAAACTTTAAGCTCCGGCCCCACTACTATAACGGAACGACCTGAATAATCTACCCTTTTACCTAAAAGATTTTGTCTGAATCTTCCTTGCTTACCTTTTAGCATATCAGAAAGGGATTTTAAAGGTCGGTTGCCTGGGCCTGTAACAGGTCTACCTCTTCTGCCATTGTCTATCAAAGCATCTACTGCTTCTTGTAGCATTCTTTTTTCATTTCTTACTATAATATCTGGAGCCCCTAAGTCTAAAAGCTTTTTCAATCTGTTATTTCTATTGATTACTCTCCTATACAAATCATTAAGGTCTGAAGTTGCAAAGCGCCCACCATCCAACTGCACCATAGGTCTTAAATCAGGCGGAATTACAGGTATAACATCTAAAATCATCCATTCAGGGCGATTGCCGGAATCTATAAAAGCTTGCACTACTTCTAACCTTCTAATTGCTCTTACCCTTTTTTGGCCAGTAGATTCACGTATTTCAGCTCTCAATTCTTTGCTCAATTTTTCTAAATCTATTTCTTGTAACAATTCTTTTATAGCTTCGGCTCCCATCCCTGCTCTAAATCTGTTGCCATATTTATCAAGGTAATCCCTATATTCTTTTTCTGATAATAATTGCTTTTTAGTAAGAGGAGTATCGCCGGGGTCAATAACCACATATGATACAAAGTACAGCACTTTTTCCAATGCTCTTGGAGACATATCAAGAAGAAGCCCCATTCGACTTGGAATCCCCTTTACATACCATATATGTGCAACAGGGGCAGCAAGTTCAATGTGCCCCATTCTTTCCCTTCTAACTTTGGACCTTGTAACTTCAACTCCACATCTATCACAAACTACACCTTTGTATCTCACTCTCTTGTATTTACCGCAATGGCATTCCCAGTCTTTTGTAGGTCCAAAAATTCTTTCACAAAAAAGGCCATCCCTTTCTGGTTTTAACGTTCTATAATTGATAGTTTCAGGTTTTTTCACCTCACCTCTTGACCATTCTCTTATTTTTTCAGGTGATGCTAACCCAATTTTAATAGCCTCAAAATTTCTTAACTGAAACAAGGAGTGTCGCTCCTTTCTTCAATAAATTTTGGTTTTAACTAATTAAATGTCAAAATCTTCGTCAATCATCAAATCGTCATTTTCTATATCAAAACTATCTGGCTCAAAATCAATATCCTCTGGCAGTTCTTCAATCTCTTCTTCAAAGCCTTCTTCGTAGCTTTCTTCATACACTTCTTCTGGTGGCGTATCTTCGCGGCCTTCTATATTGATATTAAGAGTAGCATCTGGCACATCAGAATCGTCATCATCTTCAAATTCTTTTAATGGAATTTCTTGATTATCTTCTGTGATAACTTTGACATCTAATGCTAAGCTTTGAAGTTCCTTAACCAATACCTTAAAGGATTCAGGAATACCTGGTTCTGGTATGTTTTCACCCTTGACAATAGCTTCATAGGTTTTTACACGACCTGATACATCGTCAGATTTCACAGTCAAAATCTCTTGTAAAGTGTGAGCTGCACCATATGCCTCTAATGCCCATACTTCCATCTCACCAAATCTCTGTCCACCAAACTGAGCTTTTCCACCCAAAGGTTGCTGAGTAACCAAAGAATATGGTCCAGTAGACCTTGCATGCATCTTATCATCAACAAGATGGTGAAGTTTCAGCATGTACATATAACCTACTGTAACTTTATTATCAAAAGGCTCACCTGTTCTTCCATCGTACAATTGCACCTTGCCGTCCGGAGAAAAACCCGATTTAGCTAAAAGCTCCTGTATGTCTTCTTCCGTTGCTCCATCAAAAACAGGTGTAGCAATCTGCCATCCCAATGCTTTTGCAACAAGACCCAAGTGAACTTCTAAAACCTGACCAATGTTCATACGGGATGGAACACCTAATGGGTTTAAACATATCTGCAAAGGGGTACCGTCTGGCAAAAATGGCATATCTTCTACTGGAAGTATCCTTGAAATAACACCTTTGTTACCGTGGCGCCCTGCCATTTTGTCTCCAACAGAAATTTTCCTCTTTTGAGCAACAAATACTCTTACCATCTGGTTGACTCCTGGTGGCAATTCATCACCATTTTCTCTAGAATAAACTTTAACATCTACTACTATACCTGACTCACCGTGAGGAACACGCAAAGAAGTATCTCTTACTTCTCTTGCCTTTTCTCCAAAAATAGCTCTTAAAAGTCTTTCCTCAGCTGTAAGTTCAGTCTCACCTTTTGGAGTAACTTTACCTACCAATATGTCACCAGCGGTAACTTCTGCACCTATACGTATTATTCCTCTCTCGTCTAAATCTTTTAAAGCATCTTCGCCTACATTCGGTATTTCTCTCGTTATCTCTTCTGGACCTAATTTCGTATCTCTTGCTTCTGCATCATACTCCTCAATATGAATAGAAGTTAAAGAATCATCTCTAACCAATTCTTCACTTATCAAAATAGCATCTTCATAGTTGTAACCTTCCCAAGGCATAAATCCTACTAAGACATTTTTCCCAAGTGCAAGTTCACCGTAGTCAGTAGAAGGTCCATCGCATATAACTTGCCCTTTTTTCACTTCATCTCCTTCATTTACAATAGGCCTTTGGTTTATACAAGTTCCCTGGTTTGACCTCTTAAATTTAAGTAAATTATACTCATCCCTTCTACCGTCCTTTGTTCTAATTACAACTTTATCAGCAGCGACTTTTTCCACTACTCCATCGTTTTTCGCTAATACTACTACACCAGAATCAACAGCTGCCTTATATTCTATACCCGTTCCAATTATTGGCGCTTCAGGTTTTATAAGGGGTACTGCTTGCCTCTGCATGTTAGACCCCATCAAGGCTCTATTCGCATCATCATTTTCCAAGAAAGGTATCATAGAAGTAGCAACAGACACTATCTGTTTTGGTGAAACGTCCATGAAGTCCACTTCTGTTGGAGGTACAGCTATTATCTCTTCTTTTAATCTACATACCACTTTCTCATTAATAAACCTGTTGTTTTCATCTAATGGTTCGTTAGCTTGAGCTATAATATATTCATCTTCTTCATCTGCAGTCATATATACAATTTCATCTGTAACTGTACCAGTAGTTTTATCTACTCTCCTATATGGAGCTTCAATAAATCCATATTCATTTACACGAGCATAGGTAGTCAAAGATCCAATCAAACCGATATTAGGTCCTTCAGGAGTCTCAATTGGACATATCCTTCCATAGTGAGAATAATGAACGTCTCTTACTTCAAAACCCGCTCTTTCTCTACTAAGTCCTCCAGGACCTAAAGCACTTACTCTTCTCTTATGAGTAAGTTCTGCCAAAGGGTTAGTTTGGTCCATAAATTGAGAAAGCTGGGAGCTTCCAAAAAACTCTCTAATAGCTGCTACAACTGGGCGAATGTTTATAAGGTTTTGAGGAGTAATTTCATTCACATCTTGGATTGTCATTCTTTCTTTGACTACTCTTTCTAATCTCGCAAGTCCAATTCTAAATTGGTTTTGCAATAATTCCCCTACAGACCGCAGTCTCCTATTTCCTAAATGATCTATATCATCTATTGAACCTATTCCATGAGTTAAATTTAATTGGTAACTTATAGTGGCTATAATGTCATCTTTAGTAATGTGCTTAGGAACAAGTTCATCCATTCTATTTTTTATTTCGTTTATTACCGCCTCTTCATCAGAGAAATTGTCAAGTATTTCCTTTAATATACTTAAATTTACTGCTTCTTTTATATTTAAGCTAGATACATCATAAGGCATTGGATATTTATTTATATCCACCGTATTATTGCCTATTACTTTTACTACTTTACCCTCTACTAACACTTCTACTACATTTATGCCGCAATTTTGAATTTCTTCTGCCTTTTCTTTTGAAATTTTCTCTCCTTCTTCTACTAATATCTCACCTGTAACAGGGTTGACAATCTTTTTTGCACTCTTTAAGTTTGCAATTCTCGTTTTTAACGCAAGTTTTTTATTAAATTTATAGCGTCCAACTTTTGCTAAATCATACCTTTTTGCATCAAAAAATAATGCATACAAAAGGCTTTTAGCACTCTCGACAGTAGGCGGCTCCCCCGGTCTTAATCTCTTATAAATTTCTATTAAAGCCTCTTCTTCAGATTTTGTAGTATCTTTATCTAAAGTAGCTTTTAATTTTTCCTCTTCCCCTAAAAGGTCAAGAATTTGAATATCAGTACTATAACCCAAAGCCCTTAATAATACAGTAATTGGAACTTTTCTTGTTCTGTCAATTCTAACATATACTATATCATTGGAATCTTCTTCATATTCCAGCCAAGCGCCTCTATTTGGAATTACAGTTGCAGAAATTAATTTTTTCCCAAATTTATCAAATTGTTGTTCATAATAGACTCCTGGAGACCTAACCAATTGGCTTACAATTACACGTTCTGCGCCATTTATAATAAAAGTACCCTTTTCTGTCATTAAAGGGAAATCTCCCATAAATACTTCAGATTCCTTAATTTCCCCAGTCTCTCTGTTGGTAAGGCGTACTTTGACTTTCATCGGCACAGCATATGTATTATCTCTGTCTTTACATTCTTCTACTGAATACTTGGGGTTATTTTCTAATCGATAATCAACAAATTCTAAAGCCAAATTCCCCGTAAAGCTCTCTATTGGGGAAATTTCTCTAAAGACTTCTCTCAATCCCTCCTCTAAAAACCATTTGTAGGACTTCTTTTGAACTTCAATAAGGTCGGGCATTTCTAATACTTCGTCGATCTTGGCAAAGCTCATTCTTGTCTTGTTGCCCACTTGTACAGGACGTACCATCCATTTCACCCCTTAAAAAATGTAAATTACCAAAAGTTTTCAACTTTTGGATTGCGCACAAAAGAACCCTATTTTACCATTATTATTCACCAACAGTCGTCCTCTTATACATATACATATATTAACAAATAAAAAAGGCCACTATTAATGCAATTTATTATAATAGCACAAGTGAAGATTTATGTCAACAATTCCCCATAAAAAAATAAGGGCAAAATTTTTGCCCTTATTTTATTTCTACTTTTGCACCAACTTCTTCGAATTTTGCTTTGATTTGATTTGCTTCGTCTTTGCTTACTCCTTCTTTAACTGGCTTTGGAGCACTTTCTACTAAATCTTTTGCTTCTTTTAGTCCTAAGCCTGTTACTTCTCTCACAACCTTGATAACTTTTATCTTGTCGCTACCTACTTCTTGTAAAATAACATCAAATTCTGTTTTTTCTTCAGCTGGTGCTGCTGCTGGTGCTCCAGCTGCTGGAGCTGCTGCAACTGCTACAGGAGCTGCCGCAGATACGCCAAATTCCTCCTCTAAAGCTTTTACCAATTCAGCTAATTCTAGAACTGTCATATTTTTTATGGCTTCCAAAATTTCCTCTTTGTTCATTTTCTCTACCTCCATCTTAAAATTTTTATTTTTGTTTTCAAGCTTCAGCTTGCTTTTTCTCTTTCACTGCATTTAAAGCATAAAGCAGGCTTCTCAACGTGCCAGACAACACGAAAACGAGGTTGGTAATAGGAGCTTTCATGCTGCCCAAAGCTTTCGCCACAAGCTCTTCCCTTGAAGGAAGCTCTGCCAAAGCCTTAATTTCTTCAACTGTCACTAACTTCCCATTTACAAGACCTGCTTTTAACTCAATTCCCTTGTGGTCTTTCATAAATTCCACAAGAACTTTAGCAGGCGCAACAGGGTCATCATATCCAAAAGCTACAGAAGTTGGCCCTTCAAAATATTTAATTAAATCATCTCCATAGCCTAGTTCCTTAGCTGCAATAGTCATTAAAGTATTTTTGTAGACTTTGTACTCAGAATTAGCTTCTCTAAATTTGCGTCTTAATATAGTATCATCTTCTACAGTCAAGCCACTAAAGTTTGAAAAAATCACTGTTTGTGCTCGTGACAATTTGTCTTTAAACTCTGCTACGATTTGTTGCTTTTTCTCTTTTGCTGTGCCCACCTTCCCACCTCCTTAAAAAATTTAAAAAGGATCCCGTAGACACGAGGATCCCTTTTGGGAATTTATTTCTAAAAACCTCGGTGGGATTTACGTGCAAAAGCACACCCACTGTCTACGGTCTTTTTATTCAATTTCAACGTCACTTATTATACCTTACATCTTTTTGTCTGTCAACAACTTTTATTAAAAAATCTTTAAAGGATTAACCTTCACACCTGGTCCCATTGTAGAAGATAACACTACACTTTTGATGTATTGTCCTTTTGCGGCTGCTGGTTTGGACTTGATTATAGCATCCATAACTGCTCTGAAGTTTTCTAATAACTTCTCTTTCCCAAAGGATTTTTTCCCTATAGGAACGTGAATTATACCTGCTTTATCCACCCTGTACTCAATCTTACCAGCTTTAATTTCTTTAATAGCTTTTTCTAAATCAAAAGTCACAGTACCTGATTTAGGGTTTGGCATTAATCCTTTTGGACCTAATATTTTACCTAATCTCCCTACAGCTGCCATCATATCAGGAGTTGCAACTACAACATCATAATCAAACCAATTTTCATTTTGAATTTTTGCAACTAATTCTTCTGCTCCCACATAATCAGCACCTGCTGCTTCTGCTTCTTTAGCTTTTTCCCCTTTTGCAAAAACTAATACTTTCACACTTTTTCCTGTTCCGTGAGGAAGCACTACTGTACCTCTTACCTGTTGGTCAGCATGTCTTGGGTCAACACCTAGTCTTACAGCTAAATCAATTGTTTCGTCAAAATTTGCCTTTGCAGTTTTCAAAACAATATCTATTGCTTCATCACTGGAATACTGCTGTGTTTTGTCATATAACTTTAAGCTCTCTAAATATTTTTTCCCACGTTTCATTTTCTAACCTCCTTGTGGTATTATCGGACTTTCCTCCCACTTATTTTTATACAATCTCTATACCCATGCTTCTTGCAGTACCTGCTATCATCCGCATAGCAGCCTCTATATCAGAAGCATTTAAGTCTTTCATCTTGATTTCAGCAATTTCTCTAAGCTGCTCCCTTGTAATTTTTCCTACTTTTTGTTTGTTAGGTTGCGGAGAACCTGACTCTATTCCAGCTGCCTTTTTGAGTAGCACAGCTGCTGGTGGAGTTTTAGTTATAAAACTAAATGACCTGTCTGCATATATTGTAATAACAACAGGAATTATTAGCCCTGCGTCTTTGGCTGTCCTTTCATTGAACTCTTTACAAAAAGCCATTATATTAACACCGTGAGGTCCTAAAGCAGTACCTACTGGTGGCGCAGGAGTAGCTTTTCCCGCTGGCAACTGTATTTTTACAACTGCTGCCACTTTCTTTGCCATGATTACACCTCCTTACCAAATTAAAATAGCTTATGAGTTTCTACTTTTATATTTTTTGAAGTTGTACAAGGTCAAATTCAACCGGTGTCTCTCTCCCAAACATGGAAATTAAAACTTTCGCCTTTTGTCTTTCTGGATAAATCTCTTGAACTACTCCAATAAAATTCTCAAAAGGCCCAGAAATAACCCTGACAGTATCTTTTACATTAAGGTCAACTGCAGTTGGAATCTCTTTTATACCTAAAGCTCTAACTTCCGCTTCAGTTAATGGTACAGGTTTAGATCCAGGGCCTACAAATCCTGTAACACCCCTGGTATTTCGCACAACGTACCAAGTATCATCTGTCATAACCATTTTCACCAAAACGTAACCCGGGAAAATCTTTCTCTCGACAGTTTTCTTTTTACCGTCTTTAATCTCAACAACTTTTTCCGTAGGTACGATGATTTGGTGAATTAAATGCTGCAAATTCCTATTCTCTACAATTTTCTCTAAATTAGCCTTAACTTTGTTTTCATATCCAGAATAGGTATGAACCACATACCACTTTGCATTTTCTTTTTCTGGCATAGTCAACATCTGGGGACTCGCCCCAACCTCCTTTAAACTTTAATAATGAGCTTTAATAGATAACTAAAAACTGAGTCAATCAAAAAAATGAATACTGTAAAAAGAGCTACTACTATTAATACAATTTCCGTATAAGTTATCATAGTTTCTCTGCTTGGCCATGTCACCTTTTTCATTTCTGCCCTTACATCTTTGAAAAACTTGACAATTTTTCTTCCTTCACCGGCCATTTCCTCACATCCTCTTAAAGTTTTAAAAACTACTTAGTCTCTCTATGCAAGGTATGCTTTTTGCAGAATTTGCAGTATTTCATTAATTCTAACCTATCAGGGTCATTCTTCTTATTTTTTGTTGTATGATAGTTTCTATTCTTACACTCAGTACATGCCAATGTAATTTTTACTCTCAATTATTACACCTCCCGGTGATTCGACTGCTTAGTCAAATTTATCATAAATATAACTTCTTGTCAATCACCAAAAACAAAAAGTCTGTGTCAAAGATTTGTAGGTAGCTCATTAGTTGACATTTTGCACAGTTTGCTAAAGCATTGATTTAACTCAAAAGAAGCCAGGTTTGAACCCGGCTTCTCTTTACTCTATGATAGCTGACACGACGCCAGCACCTACTGTACGGCCGCCTTCTCTTATAGCAAACTTCAAACCCTCTTCCATCGCTATCGGTGTTATTAACTCTACTTTTATCGTTACGTGGTCCCCTGGCATTACCATCTCTACTCCATCCGGCAAGTTTATTACACCTGTAACGTCTGTCGTCCTAAAGTAAAATTGTGGCCTGTATCCATTGAAAAATGGTGTGTGCCTTCCTCCTTCTTCCTTCGTCAATACGTAAACTTGTGCCTCAAATTTCGTGTGCGGCTTTATCGTCCCTGGCTTCGCTAATACTTGCCCTCTCTCTACTTCGTCCCTCTGTACTCCTCTTAATAATACTCCTATGTTGTCTCCTGCTTGCGCCTCATCCAGTGTCTTCCTGAACATCTCTACCCCTGTTACTACTGTCTTCCTTGATTCCGTCGTCAATCCTATTATCTCTACTTCGTCTCCTACCTTTACCTTCCCTCTCTCTACTCTCCCTGTCGCAACAGTTCCTCTTCCTGTTATCGTAAATACGTCCTCTACTGGCATTAAGAATGGCTTGTCTATGTCTCTCTCCGGTGTCGGTATATATTCGTCTACTACATCCATTAACTGCCATATCTTCCCGCACCATTCGCACTCTCTCTTGCCACATCCACACTCTAATGCCTTAAGTGCTGACCCTACTACTATCGGTGTGTCATCCCCCGGAAACTCATATTCATTCAATAATTCCCTTACTTCCATCTCTACTAATTCTATTAATTCTGGATCGTCTACCATGTCTGCCTTGTTTAAAAATACTACTATATATGGCACTCCTACCTGCCTCGCCAATAATATGTGTTCCCTCGTCTGTGGCATCGGTCCGTCTGCTGCTGATACTACTAATATCGCCCCGTCCATCTGTGCTGCCCCTGTTATCATGTTCTTTACATAGTCAGCATGACCTGGACAGTCTACGTGCGCATAGTGCCTCTTCTCTGTCTCATATTCTACGTGAGTCGTGTTTATCGTTATTCCCCTTGCTCTCTCCTCCGGCGCCTTGTCTATCTCGTCATATCCCTTCGCCTCTGCCATTCCTGCCTTCGATAATACCATCGTTATCGCTGCTGTCAACGTCGTCTTACCATGGTCTACGTGACCTATCGTCCCTACGTTTACGTGGGGCTTCTTCCTCTCAAATTTTTGCTTCGCCATCCTCTTTTCCTCCTTTACTTCAATAAACTTGTCCTGGTGTTTCTTAAAATTGTGTCATAAAAGTAACCCTTTATACATTAATAGGATTAAAAAGCACAACTTCTATGATAAAAAAAAACATCAATAACAAAATTGGAGCCCGCGACCGGGATCGAACCGGTGACCTCCGCCTTACCAAGGCGACGCTCTGCCTACTGAGCTACGTGGGCAAAAGGGAATATCACGACTCCGATTTTTGATTTTACTATAAAGTCTTCTAAATGTCAATAGTTAGCTGTTTCTCATTTCAAGATATCTTTCTAATTTTCTTTTTACACGCTGTAAAGCATTGTCTATAGATTTAACATGCCTGTTTAAATCTTCAGCAATTTCTTGATATGATTTACCATCCAAATATGATACCAAGACCTCCCACTCTAATCCACTCAATAATTCTTCCATCTTGCTCTCAATGTTAACGTATTCCTCTTTGCTTATTATTAACTCTTCAGGGTCGGCAACGCATTGGGTAGAAACAACGTCCATAAGAGTCCTATCAGATTCTTCATCAAAGATGGGCTTATTGAGGGAAACATAAGAATTAAGCGGTATATGTTTCTGTCTTGTTGCGGTTTTAATTGCAGTAATAATTTGACGAGTCACACATAATTCCGCAAAAGCTTTGAAAGAGGTGAGCTTGTCACTTTTGTAATCTCGAATTGCTTTATAAAGGCCTATCATTCCTTCTTGAATAATGTCTTCCTTATCGGCACCTACTAAAAAATAAGCACGAGCTTTTGCTTTTACAAAACTTTTATACCTTTCAATAAGGTACTCTAAAGCAACTTCGTCTCCTTTTTGAGCTCTAAAAACGACCTCCTCCTCTTCCATTTGGTCATATGGTTGATAGTAATCCTGCTGCGCCCCAGATTTCACCAATACCGCCCCCATTTATTATTCCGGCAACTTTATACGTTATAATTATACATTATATTGGTAAAGGTAGTCAAGCTAATTTTAACTGTTTTCTGCCATTTTGCGCAGTTTTTTTACTATTTCATTATCAAGTCGCTCTTCCAAATTGTCTTTATAAACTGTATTCACATAGCTTTTTTTATGTCTTTCAATATATCTATTCATTTCTTCATAAAGTTCTTTTGCAGACATTCTTATTGCACCATGAGCTAAAACCACCTGCTGCACAGTCCAATCGGAACTTACCACAACAACCTGTTCTTTTTTCGCTAATTCTACTACTTTTAACTCTATAAAGTGATCTGCCGATTCTCCTTCTTTTGTGTAAACAACCTCAATACCATTGATTTCTTCATGTTTTTCTAGACTTCCTTTTACATACATTGCATCAAAAACTAATATTATATTTATCCCCGAATATCCTTTAAAATCAGCCAACATATCTATTAACTTGTCCCGCGCATCTTCCAAATTTTTTTGCGCTTCTTCTTTTAGTATCTGCCAGTTGTTTATTACATTATAGCCGTCTACCAACATGTACAAGGACATCACGCCTTACCTTTTCTTTTTGATACTACCTGATAAATCAAAATGGAGGCTGCTACAGAAGCATTTAAAGAATTTATTTTACCTTTCATCGGTATCTTAACCACAAAATCGCAATTTTGTAAAACCAATTTAGAAACCCCTTTTCCTTCACTGCCAATTACAATAGCAAGAGGAAAATCATAATCCAGCTCTTCAAAACTTTTTCCCGCATTTACATCTGTTCCAACAATCCATAAGCCTCTTTCTTTTAAACCTCGTATTGTATTGTTAATATTTGATACTTTTGCTATTCTCATATGTTCTACTGCTCCGGCAGAAGTTTTTACAACAGTAGCATTTACTCCTACAGCCCGCCTTTTTGGAATTATTATCCCATGGACTCCAAAAGCCTCTGCGCTTCTTATAATCGCACCCAAATTGTGAGGGTCTGTTATCTCATCTAATATCAACAAAAAAGGCTTTTCTTTCCTTTGTTCAGCATATTCCAAAAGGTTATCTACATCGAAGTATTTATATACAGCACCTACAGCCACGACCCCTTGGTGATTTTGACTACCGGCTAATTTACTTAAAATATCATTATCAGTAGTAGAAACTACAATACCTGCTTCTTTGGCAAGATTTATTATCTTTGAAATATTTCCTCCTGCTGTTTTAGAAATGTATATTTTTTCAATTTCCTTCCCACTTTTTATAGCTTCGATTACTGGATTTCTACCAAGAATTACATTCTGCTCTTCCATAATCATCACCTATTCTTCAATAACTTGTACAGAAAGCTCAAGAATGTTTTTTAATCTTTCAAATTCTCCTGCAAGATATAAATAACCTAGCAAAGCTTCAAATCCCGTAGCATACCTATAGGCCTGTACTTCTACTCCTTTAGGCATAGTATTAGACTTTACATTTCTTCCTCTTCTAACTACGTCTTTTTCCTCTTCTGTGAGAAAATCATAAATTCTTTTTACAGATTCTGCCTGAGATTTAGCTTTTACATACTTAACTGTCTCTTTGTGCAAAAAATTAACAGACCGATTTTCTTTTGCTGCAATCATGGTGCGAATGTATAAGCTATACACAGCATCTCCAATAAAAGCTAAAACAAGGGGGGATAAACTTAACACCCCCTTCTTCGTAAGCAACTCTGAATTTTCTAAAAACCCCATCATACTCTTTTCCATCTTACTCCCTCTGGCGTATCTTCCAAAATTATTCCCTTTTCTCTCAGTCTATCTCTTATTTCATCAGCTAACTTCCAATTCTTTTCTTTTCTTGCTTTTTGCCTTTCTTCTATTAATGCAAGTATTTCTTCGTCATTGAGCTCAGTCTCCACGCCTCTGTAAGAAAGTCCTAAAACTTCTGAGAGTTTTAAAAACATATCTAAAATATATTCTACCAATTTCTTTGAAGAATTTCTACTGAGATTTGCATTGGAGGTTTTTGCCATTTCAAACAAAACTGATATGGCATCCGCAGTGTTAAAATCGTCATCCATTGCCTCTTCAAATTCTTTTTTATATTCTTCAAACTTTTCCATCAACTTCTTCTCTTCTTCGTTTAATCCCCCATCCTTGCACACATTGGCCAAATGTTTTAAATTGGCCACTGCATTTAACAATCTTTCATAAGCAGAATTTGCCTGCTCCATTAAATCTAAACTAAAATTAATGGGGCTTCTGTAGTGAGCCATAAGCATAAAAAGTCTTAAAACTTCAGGATTGTATTTCTCTGTTATTTCTCTTACTGTAAAGAAATTCCCTTTAGATTTTGACATTTTTTCATTATTTATATTTAAATACCCTATATGCATCCAATATTTAGAAAATGGTTGTTCATATGCTGCTTCACTCTGAGCAATTTCGTTCTCATGATGAGGAAAGACCAAATCAGGACCACCAGCATGGATATCTAAAGTTTTGCCCAAATATTTCGTAGACATAACAGAGCATTCTATATGCCATCCTGGCCTTCCCTTTCCCCATGGACTGTCCCACGCAGGTTCACCGGGCTTTTGAGCTTTCCAGAGAACAAAATCCAATGGATTTTTCTTTTCTTCATTTATCTCAATTCTTGCGCCTGCCTGCAATTCTTCTATATTTTTGTGAGAAAGCTTCCCGTAATCCTTAAATTTCGCAGTTTCAAAATAAACATTTCCATTTACCACATAAGCATATCCTTTGTCGATTAAAATCTTTATAAATTCGATTATATCTTCTATATGCTCTGTAGCTTTAGGATGAACTGTTGCTCTTTTTATACCCAAATTATCTGCATCTTTAAAATATTCGTCTATATATTTTTCCGCTACTTCTTTTGTAGTAACATTTTCTTCTTGGGCTCTTTTAATTATTTTATCGTCAATATCAGTAAAATTTTGAACGTAATTTACTTTATAACCTTTATATTCTAAATATCTTCTCACCGTATCAAATACAATAAAAGCCCTCGCATTTCCTATGTGGATGTAATTATATACAGTAGGTCCACAAACATACATGTTCACTATCTTATCATTTAAAGGTTCCAATTCTTCTTTTGTCCTTGAAAGAGTATTATACAGCTTCATCTTTCTCTTCCTTCCTTTCAATTAAAATTTGCTCTAACCTTTCAATCCTCTTTCTTAATTTTTGCAATTCCTCTTCCACAGGGTCAGGAAGTTTACCATGCTCTAAATCCACCACATATGGAGAAGCTATACGTATATTATCTTTTTTTACACAGCGAGCAGGTACTCCGACTACTGTGCTATTAGGTGGTACATCTTTTAAAACAACTGCACCCGCACCAATTTTAGAATTTTCTCCTACTACTATAGGGCCTAATACTTTCGCACCACTTCCTATAACCACATTATCTTTTATAGTAGGATGTCTTTTACCTTTTTCCTTTCCTGTACCTCCTAAAGTTACCCCTTGATATATTGTCACATTGTCACCAATCTCTGTAGTCTCCCCTATTACAACTCCCATACCGTGATCGATAAAAAATCTCCTACCTATCTTAGCACCGGGATGTATTTCAATCCCTGTGAGAAATCTATTAAACTGCGAAATAAGCCGGGGAATTAAAATTAAACCTTTTTTATGCAAATAGTGGGCAATTCTGTGTAGTATTATAGCGTGGAGCCCGGGATAACATAATATAACCTCCAGCACGCTTTTGGCAGCAGGGTCTCTTTCAAAAATAACTTTGATGTCTTCTTTTAAAGTTTTAAACATACCAAACACCTCCTTAAAAATTTACCCCCCTCATCTCAGAGACGAGGGGGGACTCCCGTGGTTCCACTCTGCTTGAGTTTTAAACTCCACTCATTTTAGATAACGGCAAAGGCCGGTAACCCCCTACTCAAAGTTCAGGGATACAGCTCGGAGATGCACTTCTTATAACATATCCTCGAGCTACTCGCAGCCTATGGTAGCTCTTCTCTGAAGGCTTATGTTATAATACTCTTCTCCTCATCGCTTTTTACTTTATTAAATTTATCGCTTTTTTAAGCCTATTTATCACTTTATCCTTCCCCAAAAGAGGAATAATCTTCACCAATTCAGGTCCATGGTCTTCTCCTGTTATTGCTACTCTGATTGGCATGAAAAATTCTTTCCCTTTTACATTCGTTTCTTTTTGCAATTTTTTAAGCAAATCTTTAACATATTCCTCTGTTATTTCATCAGCTTCCTCTATGGCTTTTTTAACTGCTTCTAGTACAGTTTTACTATTTGGACTATTCAATATTTTCATCGTTTCATCAGTATACTCAACTTCTTCTACGAAAAACATCTTAGCTTTCTCAGTAATTTGAGCCACATATTGGAGTCCATCTTTGTAAAGGAATATTACATCCTTTAGCCAATTATACATCACATCATCTATTTCGTCAATGTATCCTGCCGCTTTTAAATGAGGAATAGCCAAATCAACAATTCTCTCAATAGAACTTTTTTGTATATATTGTTGATTCATCCAATTAAGCTTTTCAATGTCAAAAACAGGATTAGCACTGTGAATCCTTCTGAAATTAAATTTCTTTATTATTTCTTCTTTTGACATGATTTCTACATTATCCTCCGGTGACCAACTTAAAAGAGATAAAAAGTTAAACATAGCTTCTGGCAAATATCCCAATTCTCTATACTGGCCTATATAAGTATTCCCATGCCTTTTAGAAAGTTTAGTCCTATCTGGTCCCAATATTAAAGGCGCATGGGCAAACTTAGGAATTTCAAATCCTAAAGCCTTGTAAATGAGTATCTGCTTCGGAGTATTGTATATATGGTCTTCTCCTCTTATGACATGGGTAATCTTCATAAGAGCGTCATCTATTACAACTGCAAAATTGTAAGTAGGCATTCCGTCTGATTTGACAATTACCATGTCCCCGCCTAAAGTATCACTTTTTATTGTAATTTTTCCTTTTATCATGTCTTCAAACTCTATAACTTCATCGTCAGGAATAATAAACCTTATTACAGGTTTTCTTCCCTCTCTTATAAAGGCCTCTTCTTGCTCCTTTGTAAGATACCTACACCTTCCAGAATAACGAGGTATATCTCCTCTTTCTACTGCATTTCTTCTATCTTCTTCTAATTCCTCCGGAGTGCAATAGCATCTATATGCCTTTTTTTCTTCAATAAGTTTCTGGGCAAATTTATGATAAATTTCAAGTCTTTCACTTTGCCTATAAGGACCATAGGGACCTGGTTTGTCTGGCCCTTCGTCCCATTCTATACCTAACCACTCTAATTCTTTAAAGATTAATTCTTCAAACTCTTTTGAAGACCTTTCTAAGTCCGTGTCTTCAATCCTTAAAACAAAAGTAGCCCCTTCACTTCTAGAAAAAAGATAATTAAATAAAGCAGTTCTTATATTCCCTATATGAATAGCTCCAGTTGGGCTTGGCGCAAATCTAACCCTCAAATTGCTCATGTGTGTCACTCCATCCTTTTTTAGTTAATACTTTATACTAGATTTAATTATAACAAATTTTGCGCTTTTTAAATAGATGAAGTGACAATTGTGTGTGTAAAATTTTGTAGATTAGGTGACGTTTTGCGCAAAGCGCGCGACTTGACTGCCCGGCACTCAAATAAACTTGCTATTACTTTGCTTTGTGATTATATAACATGTTTATTTGAGTGCCGGGAAACTTAGCGAGACCGAAAGATGAAGGCGGGGCCGGAGGCGGGCACCTGAGGCATGGAAGCCACCTGACGTAGGAACCCCGCCGGAGTCTGAGGTCGAGCGTTAGTTTAGCCTGTGAGGTCACCGGAGCAAGTGGTGCAAAACGTCAGCTTTAAAAAACTTTATTTTAAATTCATGTATTTTACCTTCACTGTAGGAATAGCACTTAATTCCTCCGCCAATTCCTCCATAAATTTTTGTTCTCCTCTTACATTCAAAGTAATGAAACCGCTGCCATTTTGTGAATCATGTATTCCAAACCTTGCAATTATCTGGTCTCCGTGCTTTGTCAAAACTTCTTGAACTTTTGGGCCAAATTCGCTCCTTTTCTCCACACTAATACCCATTATATAAATATTCACAAGAGTCCCTCCTTTTTATCAACCTTTTGACAAATATTTTTTCACATACAAACTTTCTTTATGCAAAATAAGGGATTCCTTTCAAGGAACCCCTCACATCTTCTCTTTTATAATATTTTTCACCTTTTCTACAACATCAGAAATTTTTACCTCTTCTGCTTCTTCTTTTTCTCTCAATTTTATTTCCACTATTCCATCATCTACTTTTTTCCCTACTGTAATCCTTATAGGTATTCCTAACAAATCGGCGTCATTAAATTTGACACCAGCTCTCAAATCTCTATCATCTATTAAAACCTCTATTCCCTCTTTTTGCAAAGCAGCATATATATCTTCGGCTACTCGATTTTGAGCTTCATTAGAAACATTCACAGGTACTATAATCACATGATAAGGTGCAACACTCATAGGCCATATAATACCTTTCTCATCATGGTGTTGCTCTATAATAGCAGCAACCGTTCTATTAATTCCTATTCCATAGCAGCCCATTATAATTGGCTTTTCATTTCCCTCTTCATCTACATACTTAGCTCCTAATGCATCACTGTACTTTGTCCCCAACTTAAAAATATGTCCTACTTCTATACCTCTGTCAATTTTAAGCAGTGAACCACACCTTGGGCACTTATCTCCTTCAATAACATTCTTGATATCTGCCACAACATCAGCTTTAAAGTCTCTACCATAGTTGACATTTTTAATATGATAATCTGTCTCATTTGCTCCTACTATAAAATTCCTCATTTGCGGAATCTCATTATCTACTATTATCATTACTTCTCCTTTTAATCCTATAGGTCCTGCAAATCCCACTTTTGCTCCTGTAACCTTTTCAACTATTGATGCATCTGCCAATTCTAATTCCTCTTCTCTTATTCCTAAAATATTTAAAAGCTTTGTTTCGTTTAAGTCTCTATCTCCACGAACTAATGCTGCTATAACGTTGTCCTTTGCCTTGTATATAAGAGTTTTTACAAATTTATCAGGAGTAATTCCCAAAAAATTAACCAACTCTTCAATTGTTCTAACATTTGGTGTATATACTTTTTCTTTTGGCAACATCTCTTCATCTATTTCTTGGTTGATAAGGCATTCTGCCTTTTCCTCATTTGCAGCATAACCACAATTGTCACAGTAAGCTATTACTGCTTCCCCTACACCAGAAATTACCATAAACTCTTTTGAGTCTTTTCCTCCCATAGCACCTGAATCAGCTTCTACGACCAAATATTTAAGTCCACATCTATCAAATATTCGGCAGTAAGCCTCATACATTTTATTAAAGGACTTATCCAACCCTTCCCAATCCACATCAAAGCTGTAAGCGTCCTTCATTATAAATTCTCTACTTCTCATGACGCCAAATCTCGGGCGCCTTTCATCTCTAAACTTAGTTTGAATTTGATATAAAATAAGAGGAAGCTGCCTATAAGACTTCACTTCATTTCTAATAAGGTCTGTAAAAACCTCTTCGTGTGTAGGCCCTAAGCAAAAGTCCCTTTCATTTCTATCTTTTAGCTTAAACATCTCAGGGCCAAATACATCCCATCTTCCACTTTCTTTCAAAAGTTCTGCTGGAATAAGAGCAGACATTAATACCTCTTGACTGCCAGCTCTGTCCATCTCTTCTCTTACAATTTGCTCCACTTTTCTAAGTACCCTTTGTCCTAATGGCAAGTAAATATATACCCCTGAAGCCAATTTCCTCATCAATGCAGCCTTTAACATTAAAATATGGCTGGGAATTTCAGCTTCAGCAGGAATTTCTCTTAAAGTCGGAACTAACAGCTGCGATAGTCTCATCTTCATCCTCCTAAGTACATAATTTTAAGTAAATTTTATTTTACCTACTTTTTTATGTCAACACCTAATTCTTCTAAACTGACAATAACATAGGCTTTTATTCCCTCTTGTCTACCTGTAAAACCTAATCCTTCCTCTGTTTTTGCTTTTACATTTATTCTTTCTTTCTCAATTTTTAATAATTCCGATAATTTTATTCTTATTTGCTCTTTATAAGGAGATAACTTAGGCCTTTGCGCTACAATAATACAATCCACATTATTTACTCTAAATTTATTCTCTATTATTGCCAACACTTTTTTTAATAAAAGGCTACTATCAATATCTTTATAGGCTATCTCCGTATCAGGAAAGTGCTCCCCTATATCCCCTAAACCAGCTGCTCCTAAAATAGCATCAATTAAGGCGTGTATCAAAACATCTGCATCAGAATGGCCTGCCAAACCTTTATCATGGGGAATTTCTACTCCCCCCAGTATTAACTTTCTTCCTTTTTCAAACTTGTGGACGTCATATCCCAACCCTACTCTCACTTCAACCATCCTTTACTCTAAAATTCCCTTCTTTATCAACTTCTAAACTCATGCTTACACCTCTTGCAAAGCGAGATGTTTTAATCTTTTTTACAAAATTCCCCTTATTAGTCTCAATATATACCTCCGAAACAAAAGGCTCTCTTACAGAAATGCGATATTCTCCTTCAGGTTTTAAATTTAGATGCCATGTGTATTTTCCCAAGATATCATAACTTGTAGCATTTTTACTTCTGTCCAGCACCACAATTTTTTTGTCTGTTATCATGCTCAAATATGATACAACTTTTTCTAAAATAGAAACTTGTGGCCTTTCTTTAACACCCAATATTTGTTGCAAATAAGGAATAGAATCATTTAAAATCCCAATATGACCTGTTTTTACAATAAATTTTTCTCCTTCTACCCCTAACGCGCTCTTTTTAAGGACTGTACCGTCCCCTTTATCGTCCCTTATTACACCTACTGGCTTGCCATCTGGCCATACTATCTCACTTACTGGTTTTTCTACTTGAATAAACTTATTAGTATATATTCCATCTCCTGAAAAAACATAGATTTTCTTGACTCTGTCGTATAAAACTCCTACTTGCTCATTTAAACTATTCAAAAATTCATTTATAACTTTCATATACTCAATATTTTTAAACAAAATTTTATCATATCGAGTAGGATACATAAAAATATAATTCCCATATTCGCGAGAAGGCATTAAGTCTTTCACAGAGGGGATATATTTTCTAATAACAGTTATGGCATCACTCTCTCCTTTTATTTTTGAAAAAATCCACAAAAACCCTTTAAAGAGCATGTTTATAAAATCATCATCCTCTGGGGCTACAGTACCCCCTTCCCAACCATAATAAGCATTTGCCGCTCCAAAATGGGGAGTAGCTAAAAATATCAATCTATCCACATCAAATTGATATTTATCGCTTTGAATATAACTTCTCGCCAAAAGTCCTCCCATGCTATGGCATATCAAATCTACTTTATGGCTGCCAGTCTTAGCTTTTGCCTCTTCAATAGTCAGTTTAAGGGTATCAACAGAATCCGGCACACTTTTCCACCATTCATAATAACATATAAATAGATTTTTCCCTTCTACTAAGCCTAATTTGCCCAAATTTTCTATAAAAGGATTATAAGCATGTGACGCAGGACCAAAACTCCATATTTTCCCTAAAGGAGTTGGAGTAAAAATAGAACCAAACATCCCGTGTACAAAAACTACAGGGTTATCCATAAAATCACCCTCATACAATTTAATAGAAAATTCTCTATTAAATTATATGAGGATTCGCGAAAAACGTTATTTTTTTAAAAAAGCCTCTGCTACAATCAAATCCTCGGGCGTAGTTATCTTTATATTTCTATAGTCCCCTTCAATTACTTTTACTTTATAACCCAATCTCTCCACTAATACTGTGTCATCTGTCCCCAAAAAACCATCCTCCAGTGCCTTTTGATGAGCTTTAATAATCAAATTCCTTTCAAATACCTGAGGGGTTTGAATTGCCCATAAATATTTTCTATCAGGGGTATTTAAAATAAAATTTTTCCCATCAACTACTTTTATAGTGTCTTTGACAGGTACTCCCAATGCTACTGCTTTATGCAAATAAGCTTCTTTTAAAGCTTTTATAACTGTTTCTTTCTCAATTAAAGGCCTTGCTCCATCATGAATTGCTATAATTTCGCAATCTACCTTTGTATTTGTAATTCCATTATAAACAGAATACTGCCTTTCACTACCTCCTTCTACTAATTTAATTGGTTTTTTGAAAATATACTTTTTTACTACATTTTCTTGGCAATATTCCATTTCTTCCTTTGATACAACAACAACAATTTCCTTAATCCAATCAATTTCATCAAAGGCTTTGAGAGAATAATACAAAACTGGTTTACCTGCTATAGTAAGGTATACTTTATTTACTGTGTGCCCCATTCTAATGCCTTTACCTGCCGCCACTACAACTGCACTTGCATTCATTTTCTCTACCTCACAAGTAAAATAATGCACACTCCAATTATATCATTTCCCCACAAAAAAACACAGGTTTCCCTGCGTTTTTTCATATAGCCTTTTCTTGTTCTGCTTGTTTGGGCTTTGCAAATATCATCCTCCCTGCGGCAGTTTGCAAAACACTAGTAACAAGCACTTCTATAGTATTACCTATGAATTTTTTACCACCGTCTACAACAATCATCGTGCCATCGTCCAAATAAGCAACTCCCTGCCCGGCCTCTTTGCCATCTTTAATAACTTGCACCACCATTTCTTCTCCAGGAAGAACAATTGGTTTTACCGCATTGGAAAGTTCATTTATATTCAAAACAGGGACCCTGTGAAATTCCGCTACTTTGTTTAAATTATAATCATTAGTTATTATTTTGCCTTTTAGCATTTGGGCAAGTTTCAAAAGTTTTGTATCTACTTCTGCCGCATCAATTTCCTTATCTACAATTTCCACTTTGATATTTAACTCATTCTGTATTTTATTTAAAACATCCAGTCCTCGTCTACCCCTATTTCTCTTTAAAGAATCAGAAGAATCCGCAATATGCCTTAATTCCTCTAATACAAAAGCCGGAATTATTAAAGGTCCTTCAATAAAGCCTGTCTTACATATGTCAAATATCCTGCCATCTATAATTACACTGGTATCCAAAATTTTTGGGATTCCACTATACTCGTTTTTAACAGTCTTTTGCGGTCCCAATTTTTTCATAAAGGAAAACACATTTAAAATATCTTCTTTTTTCTTTAAAGAAATTCTAATGCCTAAATACCCCAAAAATAAATTCAAAAGAATTGGCACTACTTTACCTACAACTAAAATAGGATAAAGAGGCGCGCTTAGCAAATTAGCCACAATAAGCCCTACTATTAACCCAAATGCTCCTATTAAAATTTCATCAATCGGCATATTCTGAAGTTTTGCTTCCAACCACTGTTCAAAGTCTTTCCCCCACTTTATAAATTTAGGAGAAATGACATAAAATATGATTCCACCTATTAAAGTACCTATAATATAAGCTATCACTGTTGAAAAATAATTTAACTGTATAGGCACAAAGTTCTGGTCTTTTACAAGATCTAGCAAAAGCTTTGTCAATTCAAAACCCGCCGCCATTCCCAGTAATCCAATTCCACTTCTTATAATTTTATACAACACTTTTTCACCTCCTATCTCTATTATTGGCTATTTTTCACATTATTATAAGCAGTTTGGGGGAATAATTAAAAATATTTCACAATTTTTACACGTATAAAGTGGTTGTTAATTACAGTATACTACTTATGTAGATGGATTGTCAATTTAACAAAAGATTAAAATTACATTAATGCTATATAATGTATTTAAATGCCATTCTAAATATTGACATGGTAATGGTTTAAGTCTATAATAAAAGCAAGAGAAATCTTAAAAACTCATAGAACGGGAGTGGACAAAAAAATGAAGGATATTATTGTAGACGACCTTCAAAACACAGTAGATGAATACCTTCTGCGCCATAGAAGTATTATGGATATAATGACAAAAATACAAGAGAGCAGTGCCCGCATAAATAGAGCTGTTGCTAAATCAGTAACCGAGTGCGGTTGCATAAGGATAAATGCTAGCAAACAAGAAACTCCCCCGGATGCAACTTTGGAAGAGGCCCACAAATATTTCAAAACCCATCTTGAGGGCCAACTCTGTGAAAACTGTAAAGAAGTTATAGAAGCAGAAATAGGTAACAATATCTTTTACATAATCGCTTTGTGTAATGTTTTAGGACTTAATTTTTACGACATACTCCTAAAAAAACACAAAGAGTTAAACACTTTAGGCATATTTAACATGTTATAAAATAAGCGTCTTCCTTAGGAAGACGCTTATTGTTTTATCTTTCTTAAAAAATCCATAATTTCTTTTATATCTCTTACCTTAATAATTTTTATATTCTCAAACTTTTTTATTTCTTTTGTTTTCATCTCAGGAATAAAAACTTGAGAAAATCCCATCTTTTGTGCTTCACCTATTCGTTTATCTATATTGCTGACTCCTCTCACTTCTCCCGTCAATCCCACCTCTCCTATAAAACAAACATCTTCAGGAATAGGTATATTAAAATATCCAGAAAGAGATGAAGCAATTATTCCAAGGTCAGCAGCTGGCTCTTGAATTTTCATTCCTCCAGCCACATTTACATATGCATCAAATTGTGAAAGATTTATGCCCAGTCTTTTTTCTATAACTGCCAAAAGCAATATAAAACGATTGTAGTCAAATCCAGTGGCCATTCTTCGCGGCACTCCAAAAGTAGTCTTACATATCAAAGACTGCACTTCCATTAAAATTGGCCTCGTCCCTTGAATAGAACATACAACAGCAGTCCCTGAAACATCTTTCGGCTTATTTGAGAGAATAAATTCAGAAGGATTGCTTATCTCACAAAGCCCATCCTCCTCCATATCAAAAACTCCTATTTCGTGAGTTGCGCCAAAACGGTTTTTTACAGCCCGCAATATCCTAAAAGACTGGGTCCTATCCCCTTCAAAATACAAAACTGTGTCTACCATATGTTCCAAAACTTTAGGGCCTGCTATTGCCCCTTCTTTTGTAACATGTCCTATCAAAAAAATACTTATGTCTTTTTGTTTTGCAATCTCCATCAGCCTTTGAGTCACTTGCCTTACCTGAGACACACTTCCTGGTATTGTCTCACTTTCCTCAGTGTACATTGTCTGTATAGAATCAATAATAACAAAATCCGGCTTATTCTCATCAATTTTTCTCTCTATCTCTTCTATATTTGTTTCGCACAAGAGATATATTTGTTGCTTTTCTTTCAAAATTCTATCTGCCCTCAGTTTAATCTGTTGAATTGATTCCTCTCCTGACACATAAAGTACCTTTCTGTTATCAGAAATATTACCTGCTACTTGTAATAGCAAAGTAGACTTCCCAATTCCTGGGTCACCACCTATTAAAACAAGAGAACCTTTTACAATTCCGCCACCTAAAACCCTGTCAAACTCTTCAATCCCTGTCTTTATTCTTTCTTCTTCTGAAAAAGTTACATCTTCGAGAAGAAATATTTGCGATCTATCTTTATTTTTCCTAAAATTTTTTGAATCCTCTATCGTTTCTTCCTCAAAAGAATTCCAGCTGTCACAATTAGGACATCTTCCCATCCATTTACTGCTTTCAAAGCCACACTCTCTACACACAAATTTTGTAGTTGATTTGGCCATACCTCCACCATCTTTCGCAAAATTCTCTTTTAATTATATCACACTTTTAAACCTCTCCCATAAAAGTGAAATACAGAAGCAGCCCATTTAAAAAGATTATAACAGAAGCCACAATTATGCCAATGACTTTTTCAATGGGTGTGTTTACAAATTCTCCCATAAACTTTTTCTGAGAAGTAATTAAAAGCATTGGTATTATAGCCATAGGAAGTTCAAAACTTAAAATTACTTGGCTTATGATAAGGGTTTTCAAAGGGTCAATACCTAATAAAATAATTATTAGTGCTGGCATCATGGTTATAAGTCTTCTTACATTTAGTGGAATATTTAACCCTACGAAACCTTTCATTATAGTCTGCCCTGCCATTGTACCTACTGCAGATGATGACAAACCAGAAGCCAAAAGTGCAATGCCAAAAGCCCAACTGGACAAAGACCCTAACAATGGTTTTAAAGACATGTGAGCCTCTTCAATAGACTCAACCACCATGCCGTTTTTATAAAAAACAGCTGCTGACACTATTAACATAGCCGCATTTATTATAAATGCTATATTCATTGCTACTAAAATATCTATCTTTTCCATCCTCAAATGTTCCTTCTTTTCTTCTAATGTATTTCCTGTATTTCTATATTGAACTAACTGGGAATGCAAATAAATCACATGAGGCATTACTGTCGCCCCTAATATTCCCACAGCTATTAGCATAGCTTCTCCACTTGGTATAGAAGGAATTATAGTATGATACATCACTTTTCCCCAATCTGGTTTTGCCAAAAAAAGCTCAAAAGCATAAGAAAGGCTAATAATAGCAACTAAAGCAAAAATCACTATTTCAACTATCTTTTGACCATATTTTTCTAAGTAAACAATGATAAATGTGATCACTCCTGTCAAAAGGCCTGCATACATAAGAGGAATGTGAAAAAGCAAATACAATCCTAAAGTACCACCTAAAAACTCCGCCAAATCTGTAGCCATAGCCGCCAATTCTGCTGCTATCCACAAAAGCCAATTAACTTTCCTTTTAAAAATCAAATTACACATTTCCGGTAAATTGCGTCCCGTTGCAATTCCTAATTTTGCAGACATATTTTGCAAAAATATGGCCATAATATTGCTACAAAGTACCACCCATATTAAATGGTAGTTAAATATAGAACCCCCACTTATATTCGTGGCAAAATTTCCAGGATCAACATAGGCAACACTTACCACAAAAGCTGGTCCAAAATATTTTAAAACTTTTTTAAAGGTCTCACGGAGAGAAAAAAATTTTTTAGTCGCTATGATGGACTCACGATTTTCCAAATAAATCCCCCCATTTTAGACAAAGCTAAATTTATTTGCCTTATTTAAAATATGTGTTTCTTTTTTGTCCTGTTACATAAAAAAACAACCCGCATTTACGGGTTATTTTTCTGATACTTTTCTTTTATTTCTGGATTTTCCTCCAAAAACCTATTAAATTTTCTCATTTTTTCTAGCGTTTCAATAGATATATTGTGTTCAATTAATTCTGTTTGCTCTAACAATCCCTCCTTAACCCCTAAATTTTTTAAAAATTCCTCCACAGTAGAATGCCTATCCAATAAAAACTTACCCATTTCTTTGCCCTTTTCTGTTAAACCTATCACTCCATATTTTTCATACTCCACAAATCCTAATTCCTTTAACCTTTGAAGCATTTTAGTAGTTGAAGGGGCTTTTACATTTAAAAGTTCAGAGAGAAGATTTACACGGATATATGGGTTTTTTAGACTTTCCCTATAAATCATTTCTATATAGTCTTCCATAGCTGATGTAAGATGTTTCCTCTCCTGGGAATGAATTTGGTAACCTCTTACAGTATAAAACCTATCTTTTTCCATATGCTCACACCTTTTTTAATCCTTCAATAGCATATATATTATCTTTAAATAAAAAAAAGACTTAGCACGAGGCTAAGCCTTTTGCACAGCATCTTTTTTTACAAAGTCTATTTTACCATCTTTAGCAGTTACAATAAGTTCATCTCCTGGTTTGACTTCCCCTTGCAACATCAATTCTGATAATTGATTCTCTACAATTCTTTGTATAACTCTTCTTAAAGGCCTTGCACCGTAGTTGGGGTCATATCCTTGTTTGATAATTTCCTCTTTGGCTTCAGGAGTAAACTCCAGTTTAATGTTGTTCTCTTTTAGTCTATTATTCAATTCTTTAATCATTATATCAGCAATCTTTTCAATATCTTCTTTTGAGAGTTGATGAAATACAATTATCTCATCCACCCTATTTAAGAATTCAGGTCTAAAGGTCTTTCTCAACTCTGCCATCAATGTTTCTTTTATTTTGTCATAAGAGGCTTTGTCTTCTTTTTCTTGAGGCATAAATCCTAAGGTAGATTGCTTTTTCAAAAGTTCTGCTCCCACATTTGATGTCATGATTATAACTGTATTTTTAAAGTCCACAGTTCTACCTTTTGAATCTGTGAGTCGTCCATCTTCTAATATTTGAAGGAGAATGTTAAACACGTCAGGATGCGCTTTTTCAATTTCATCCAGCAAGATTACTGAATAGGGCTTTCTTCTTACTTTTTCTGTTAATTGTCCTCCTTCTTCAAATCCTACATATCCTGGAGGTGAACCGATAAGTTTAGATACAGTGTGTCTTTCCATGTATTCTGACATATCAAGCCTAATCATAGCATTTTCGTCACCAAAAAGAGCTTCTGCCAAAGCCTTTGTAAGTTCTGTTTTACCAACACCAGTAGGACCCAAGAAGATAAATGAACCTATTGGCCTTTTTGGATCTTTTAAGCCTACTCTTGCCCTTCTTATAGCTCTTGCCACTGCTTCTACTGCTTCATCTTGTCCTATAACTCTTTCATGCAATACCTCCTCTAAGTGGAGCAATCTCTCTGATTCCTCTTCAGCTAACTTTTTAACAGGTATTCCTGTCCACAGAGATACGACTTGTGCGATTTCTTCAGGTCCTACACTTTTTTCATTAGAAAGAGAATTTTGTTGCCATTTAGCTTTTAATTTTTCTAATTCTTCTCTCAATTTTTGTTCTTCATCTCTTATTTTTGCAGCTTTTTCGTATTCTTGAGTTCTTATCGCTTCTTCCTTCTCTTTTATAAGGTCATTGATTTTATCTTCCAGTTCTTTTATCTCTGGAGGAGCTGTCACTGTCTTTAGTCTTACGCGAGAAGCTGCTTCATCTATTAAGTCTATAGCTTTATCAGGTAAAAATCTATCTGCAATATATCTGTGAGAAAGTCTAGCTGCTGCTTCTAAAGCTTCGTCAGTAATTTTAACCCTATGATGGGCTTCATACTTATCTCTCAAGCCCTTTAATATCTCAATAGTCTCCTCCACAGTTGGTTCATCTACAATTATTGGTTGGAATCGTCTCTCTAATGCAGGGTCTCTTTCTACATATTTTCTGTACTCATCCAAAGTAGTAGCTCCAACTACTTGAATTTCACCTCTTGCAAGTGCCGGTTTTAGAATATTTGATGCATCTATTGCACCCTCTGCTGCACCTGCTCCTATCAAAGTGTGCATCTCATCTATAAATAGTATCACATTTCCTGCCTTTATAACCTCATTTAATACTGTTTTTAACCTATCTTCAAATTCGCCTCTGTACTTTGTACCTGCTACCATAGAAGCCATGTCTAAAGTTACAACTCTTTTATCTTTCAAAATTTCAGGAATTTCTCCTTCTACAATCTTTTGCGCAAGACCTTCTACAATAGCAGTTTTACCGACACCCGGTTCACCTATTAGGACAGGGTTATTCTTTGTCCTTCTGCTTAAGATTTGTATAACTCTTTCAATCTCTTTTTCTCTTCCTATTACAGGGTCAAGTTTGCCGTCTCTTGCAAGCTCAGTTAAATCTCTTCCAAATTGATTTAAAGTAGGTGTATTGGTATTTTTAACTTTTGCAGCCTTTGCAGGTCCTCCTGCAGGCTCTTCATTAAGCATTTTTACAATCTCCTCTCTCACCCTATTGAAATCTATACCTTGTTCCATTAAAATTCTTACAGCAACTCCTTCGCCTTCTCTTAAAAGTCCTAACAAAATATGCTCTGTCCCTACATAGCTGGTATTAAATCTCCTTGCCTCACTAAGACTTAGCTCTAGTACTCTTTTTGCCCGAGGGGTATAACCTACGACGTCTCCTGGAATATTTCCCATTCCAATCAAAGACAATACCTTCTCTCTTGTAGTTTCATAAGTTACTCCCAGTTTTTTTAAAACTCTTGCTGCAATTCCTTCATCTTCTTTTAACAATCCTAATAAAATGTGTTCTGTCCCTACATAGTTATGATAAAAAGACCTCGCTTCCTCTTGAGCCAAATAAAGAGCTTTTTGAGCTCTTTCTGTAAATCTTCCAAACATCGCCATAACAAACACCTCCTATAAATTATCTTTTTTGTTTATTTGACTTACTACATATTCTGCCCTTTTAACATCTCTCTCATAGGGGTCTAATTGAATGCCATAAATTTTTTGTAAATTAGCTGGTTGTATATGTGTAGTGAGAACATCAATTTTATTTATATCCACATCTAATATTCCTAAAATTGCTCCTAATCTCACGTCAGACATTAAAGTCATGTATTCCTTTGTAGACATCACTTTTGCATGAGATAAAATTCCAAAAGCCCTTCCTACTCTATCTTCTATTTGAATTCTTTGTTTTTTGTATAAATCCTCTCTAGCTTTTCTTTCGCTAGAGATAATTTGTCTTGCTACTCCTTCAATATTTTCAATTATTTCTCTTTCGCTTTGGCCAAGAGTGACTTGATTAGAAATTTGATAAATATCTCCTAAAGCTTGAGTACCTTCACCGTATATCCCTCTCACTGCCATACCTATTTTAGAAACAGAGTTTAAAATATTGCTTATTTGCCCAGTGATAGTAAGAGCTGGAAGATGAACCATGACTGAGGCTCGTATCCCTGTTCCTACGTTAGTAGGACAAGAAGTCAAATAACCTATCTTTTCATCATAGGCATAGTCGATAGTTTCTTCAATCAAATCGTCAATTTTATCGGCAGTATCCCAGCTTTCATTAAGCCTTAATCCTTCTAATATACATTGTATTCTAAGATGATCCTCTTCATTGACCATTATACTCACTGTATTGTCATCTTTTATAAGAGCATAACCACTCTTTGTATTCTGTGAAAGGTCAGGGCTTATAAGGTGCTTTTCTACAAGTGATTGCCTGTCAATAGGAGTCAATTTCTTCATATCATATTCTACAAATTGGGTAGATAAAATAGTATTACTACCTAATATAGCCTTTCTAACCAAATCTATAACCTTTCGTCCCTGCTCTTCTGTCATAATAGTAGGGAAAGGAATATCTTTTATATTCCGAGCAAGTCTAATTCTACTGGACAATACCACATCTTTATCGTACTGTAGCATTTCGGTCACCTACTTTCCTAATTCTTTCTCCAATTCTCTGATTTTATCCCTTAATTCTGCTGCTTTTTCATAAGCTTCTTCTTTAATAGCTTTTTCCAATTGATATTTCAACTCCTCAATTTCTCTTTTTACTCTCATTTTACCGCCAGCTTTTTTAGGAATTTTCCCTCTGTGTTCTGTACTGCCGTGTATTCTCCTCATAAGAGGATTTAATTCTTCAGCAAAAGCATCATAGCAGAAACTACAACCTAATCTTCCAATTTTTTTGAAATCTTCGTAAGTCATACCACAGTGACTGCATTTCAAAGTTTTTTTTGTAAAGTCATCTACGCCAGGCAAAAAGTCCATTAAACCTGACAATAAATTTTGAACTGAAAAAGGTGTAAAAGTTGAAAAAACTTCTGTATTTAAAATTCCCTCTTCTGCTGCGCACTGGTCACACAAATGCATTTCAGTTTTTACTCCGTTTACTATTTTAGTGTAATGAACTGTAGCAGGCCTTATTTTGCATTTATCACACATCATAAAAATTACCTCCTTTACTTGTTGCGAGCAATTTCCATAAGCATTGCCTTAAGTAGTAATGCTCGCAACATATTCTTATCTTCCTGAGAAAAAGGAAGAATTTTATCATTAACTACAGCTTTCATCAAAGCTGCTTCCCTGGACGTTATAATATTGTGGTCTAAAAGAGCATCAATGTAGTATCTAGCTTTACTCTCAGAAATATTATCCCCTATGTTTTCTATTATTTTATTTATCCAATTGTTTGATATAGAAGTTTTATAAATTTTTATATAACCTCCGCCGCCTCTTTTACTTTCTATGATGTATCCTCTGTCAATAGTAAAACGCGTCTCTAACACATAGTTTATTTGAGATGGCGCACAATTAAAAACATTTGCTAATTCATTTCTTTGAATTTCTACATAATGCTTACCAGCCTCTTCCATTAGCTCTTTTATAAAATTTTCAATCAAATCACTAAGCCTTGCCATCGCCATCACCACGTCTCTTACTTTTACTTTGACTTTCTTTGACCTTCGAATATATTTTTGCATTTTTTTGTCCTCTCGTCAATAGCTTTTTCACGCTAAAGCAAGTGATTTTTTCTAATATTTTCATCAAATAATAAAAATATCTCTCATATTCTAAAATTTTCACCATTTTTCATTCATTTTCATAGTTTTCTTCCTCTTCATCTGCCAACTCTTGACGGTCTTCTTGATTTATAAGAAATGAAAAATTGCTTTTTCCCTTTAAATTCTTTCTATCCGTATTTTCGTAAGTCTCTTCTTCAAAAAAATTCCCTCTTACAGATTTATATAGCTTTCCTTTGAAAAATTTTTGACTTTTATTCATATCCTCCACCTCTTGCTCACTTTATTATTTATTAAAGCTATTTTCAAACTCTTTTAAATCTAAATTGACTCTCGCTACCCCAGTCTCTATTGCTGCTTTCGCAACTGCTATTGCTACATTTTTAAGAACTCTTTTATCAAAAGGCTTTGGAATTATATATTCCGGAGTAAGTTCATTTTCAGAAATAGTCTGGGCAATAGAATACGCAGCACTAATTTTCATCTCTTCATTAATTGTAGTAGCCCTAACTTCTAATGCCCCTCTAAATATACCCGGAAAAGCTAACACATTATTTATTTGGTTTGGAAAATCAGATCTGCCAGTACCTACTACATAAGCTCCTGCCTCTTTTGCTTCATCAGGATATATCTCAGGCACTGGATTAGCTAATGCGAAAACTATTGGTTTTTTTGCCATTGTTTTTATCATTTCTTTATTTAATACATTAGGTGCTGATACTCCTATAAACACATCTGCTCCTTTTAAAGCATCTTTTAAAAGCCCTTTTAATCTTCCTTTATTTGATATTTTTGCAATCTCTTTTTTAGAGAAGTCTTCATCTTCTCTTCCCTCATATATGATACCACTTCTATCGCAAACTATTACATCTTTTATACCCGCTTTTATTAAAAATTTAGCAATAGCAATCCCTGCCGCTCCAGCTCCATTTACAACGGCAGTAACTTCTTTTAATTCCTTTTCTACAATTTTTAAAGCATTTATTAAAGCAGCCAAAGTTACAACTGCCGTTCCATGCTGGTCATCATGAAATACAGGTATATCCAAAATTTCGTCCAACTTTCTTTCTATTTCAAAACAGCGAGGAGCAGAAATATCTTCAAGATTTATACCTCCAAAAGCAGGTGAAATATTCACCACAGTTTTTATAATTTCTTCAACATCTTGAGTAGCAAGACATATAGGTACTGCATCAACGCCTCCAAATTCTTTAAATAAAACTGCTTTTCCTTCCATAACAGGTAGTGCTGCGTAGGGCCCTATGTTTCCTAAACCTAAAACAGCTGAACCATCTGTCACAACCGCAATCATGTGGCTCTTTGTAGTATATTCATATACTAAATCACTATTTTTATGTATCTCCTTACAAGGCTCTGCAACACCTGGGGTATAGGCTAAAGCTAAATCTTTGTCATTTTTCGCTTCTACTTTGCTTATAATTTCAAGTTTGCCTCTATTTTCTTTGTGAAGTTTTAAAGTTTCTTCTCTTATATTCATTTCATAAAGTCCTCCTCTAATACCCGTGTTTTCTTATATTATAACTTAAATATTTTTTAGAAAAAAGTTATTAACTGCAATAAAAATAAGGCCTGCAAAAGCAGGCTTATTCTTCTTTTTCTTTTAATTTCTTCCTTTCTTCTATTATTTTTTGTGCCACATTAGGTGGAGCTTCTTCATATCTTGCAAAAGTCATTTTGAAGTCTCCTCTTGCTTGTGTCAAAGACCTTAAATCTGTCGCATATCTATTCATTTCAGCCAAAGGCACTTCTGCTGTGATTACTTCTAAATTGTCTTTTGACTCCATGCCTAAAATTCTTCCTCTTCTCTTATTCAAATCCCCAATGATATCTCCCATGTATTCTTCAGGTACCACCACTTCTACTCTCATAATGGGTTCTAAAAGAACTGGATTTGCTTGTTCCATTCCCTTTTTAAAAGCAAGAGATGCAGCAATTTTGAAAGCCATTTCAGAAGAATCAACAGGATGGTAGGAACCATCTACCAAAGTAGCTTTAATGTTTACAACAGGATAACGAGCAAGCACACCTTCTTTCATACTTTCTCTCAAGCCTTTTTCTACTGCTGGAATATATTGTTTGGGAACAGCTCCACCAAAGATTTTATCTTCAAACTCAAATTCACTGTTGGGATTTGGCTCAAATTCAATCCACACATGACCATATTGTCCATGTCCACCTGTCTGCTTTTTATGCTTTCCTTCTACTTTGACTTTACCCTTTATCGTCTCTCTATAGGGTACAATTGGGTCTGTCAAGGTGCATTCTACTCCAAACTTGTTCATCAACTTTTTAGAAATTACTTCTATATGCTGCTCTCCCATTCCATAAACTATCATTTGACCTGTCTCTAAATTCTTTTCTACTTTAAAAGTCGGATCTTCTTCCTGTAGCCTTTGAAGCCCATTGCTGATTTTCTCTTCGTCTCCTTTGGATTTAGGTTCAATTGCAAGAGCAAGTGTAGGCTGAGGAAACTCGATTGCTGACAACGTAACAGGATTAGAAGTGTCACATAAGGTATCTCCTGTCATTGTATATTGAAGCTTTGCAACTGCTCCTATATCTCCAGCTACTAACTTAGATACAGGCATCTGCTTTTTCCCTCTTAAAATGTAAAGCTGGCTTATTTTTTCTTGCATCTGCTTATTTGAATTAAGTAGTGTAGAATCAGAAGTTAGAGTACCTGATACAACCTTGAAAATAGATAGTCTGCCCACATAAGGATCTGCTATAGTTTTAAATACAAATGCGGCTACTGGTCCATTTTCACTAGCTTTTTCTCTTTCTATATCCAGAGGTGATGGCAAAAATTCCACAATAGCATCTAATAATTTATCTGTTCCAATATTTTTAAGGCTTGAACCGCATAAAACAGGCATTAACTCTCCAATTCTTATGCTGTTTTTGATTCCTTCTTTCATTTCTTCTTGTGTAAATTCTTCTCCTCCAAAGTACTTTTCCATTAAAGTTTCATCGTTTTCAGCAATGTTCTCAATCAATTCCTCTTTGGCTGATAAAACTTTATCCATCAAATCTGCCGGTACTTCTGTCTCCTTTACCCCTTTTTCATCGTAAACGTATGCTTTTTGAGTAAGAACATCTACATAACCTTTAAAACTTTGTTCGCTTCCAATAGGAAATGTCAAAGGAATAACCTTATTACCAAATTTGTCCATCAATTGATTTAATGTCTTAAAATAATCTGCATTTTCTCTATCCATTTTGTTAATAAAAAATATAATAGGCAACTTATTCTTTTTAGCCATATTAAACACTTTTTCAGTTCCAACTTCTACACCAGAAGCAGCACACACAGGTATTATAACACTGTCTACAACCCGCAAGCCACTTACAACTTCTCCAAAGAAATCAAAATACCCTGGCATATCTAATATATTAATTTTACACTCTCTCCACTCCACTGGAATTACTGATGTGGAAATAGATATCTGCCTGGCAATTTCCTCTGGGTCATAGTCAGATACAGTAGTGCCATTTTCTACGCGCCCCATTCTATCAATGACTTTTGTGTTGAAAAGGAATGCCTCAGTTAATGTAGTTTTACCGGCTCCACCGTGGGAAACCAATCCTACATTTCTTATTTGATTAGTTTTGTAATCCTTCATACATATCCCCCTATCTTATCGCAAATAATCTTTAATATTATTATTCTATACATTTTGAAATTTTCCTTTATTTTTTTTGATATTTTTTTAATAAAAAATCTCTGGCAAAAGCCAGAGATTTACTCAATGTCTTTAATTATGTCCTCCATCATTTTTTGTATCTTTTCTGCCTCAGCAATATTTAGCACCCTTTCCGCTATTTCTTTTGCTCTTTCATATTCCACATTTCTGATGATATTTTTAACTGTAGGTATAGAAGTTGCACTCATAGAAAATTCGTCTAAGCCAAGTCCTAACAATATAACTGTAGCTAAAGGATCTCCCGCCATTTCACCGCACATAGCCGCAAATTTGCCTTCTTTATGGGCTGCATCAATAACCAGTTTTATAAGTCTTAAAATAGCAGGATTAAAAGGTTGATAATAATCTTTTACGTGTTCATTCATTCTGTCAACAGCAAGAGTATACTGCGTCAGGTCATTAGTTCCTATGCTAAAGAAGTCCACTTCTTTAGCCAATATGTCTGCAGTTATTGCAGCAGAAGGTATTTCCACCATTATACCTACTTTTATGTTTTTGTCATATTTTATGCCTTCTTTATCAAGCTCAGCTTTTACTTCGTTTAAAACGGTATTTGCTTTTCTTACATCTTCTACAGAAGATATCATAGGATACATTATGTGAATATTTCCATAAGCACTTGCTCTTAAAATTGCTCTTAATTGAGTCTTAAATATGTCTGTCCTATCCAAGCAAAGCCTTATAGCCCTATATCCCAAAAAAGGATTCATCTCTTTAGGCATATCAAGATAAGGAAGTTCCTTATCTCCTCCTATATCCAGTGTTCTTATAGTAACAGGCCGGCCTTCCATTTTTTCTGCAACTTCTTTGTAGGCTTCAAATTGCTCTTCTTCTGTAGGAAGAGTAGTTCTATCCATGTATAAGAATTCAGTTCTAAAAAGTCCAACCCCTTCTGCTCCATTGGCCAGCGCACTTTTTACATCTTTTGGAGTTCCTATATTTGCCGCTAACATGACTTTTTTGCCATCGGGAGTTATTGCAGGCAAATCTTTTAATTTCTTTAATTTCTCCACCTTTTTATCATAATTCTCTTTTTTAGCCTTATATTCGTTTATTGTATTTTCGTCAGGATTTACAATGACAACCCCTTCCAACCCATCTACTATTATGGTATCTCCATTATTAACTTGAGAGGTAACATTACCCAATCCTACTACAGCAGGAATTTCTAAGGAACGTGCCATTATAGCTGTATGAGAAGTTCTTCCGCCTACATCTGTAGCAAATCCTAAAACCATTTCTTTTTTCATGGTAGCTGTATCTGAAGGGGTTAAGTCTTTGGCTATAACTACCACTTGTTCATCAAGTTCAGAAAGATTCACGCTTTTTACTCCTAAAAGATTATTTATTATACGGCTTCCTACATCCCTTAAATCTACAGCTCTTTCTTTTAAATATTCATCATTTAAACTTTCCATTACAGAAGCATTTTGTTCAATTACTTTATTTACCGCATTATCAGCAGTTATAAGTTCAGTCTTTATCATGTTTTCTACCCCTTCAATAAGTTCGGGGTCACTTGCTAGCATTAAATGTGCCTCAAAAATTTCTGCCTTATCCTTCCCAAATTCTTTCAATGCATCTTCTTTAATTTTTTGTATTTGCTCCTTCGTCACTTCTAAAGCTTTCTTAAACCTTTCAATTTCGTACTCTACTTTTGATTCATCTATGTTTTTCATGTTGATTTCTGCTTTTTCTTTAGTATATAAGAAAACCTTCCCAATCGCTATCCCTGGAGATGCCGCAACTCCTTTTAGCATTTGTTAACCCTCCTTAAAATTAATTCTAACGTCTATTATAACATAGTTTTCGTCCCAGTGTGAAACTTTTGCACAATAATAAAATAAAAAAATAAAGCAAATTTGACAAATCATTTTTTAGATAGCCGCAAAAGCAAAATCAGGAAAGGCAATCCCTTTCCTGACTCAACAATCAGTTCTTTATTTATTAACCAATTTTAATGCTTCTTCAATAACAGCTTTAGCGTTTTTTATAGCTTTTTGAGCTTCAACTTTATAGATGGGCTTATCTTTAAATCGAGATTCTTCTTTAACTGCTACATCTGCTGCGAAAATAACAAGATCTGCTTCATCAACTTCCTTCTGAGTTATTTTATTCTCTATGCCAATTGAACCTTGCGTTTCAACTTTAATTTTGTGCCCAAGTTTTTTTGCTGCATTCTCTAATGCTTCAGCCGCCATATAGGTATGAGCAATACCTGTAGGACAAGCTGTAACTGCAACTATTTTCATATTCCATCCCTCTTTCTATAAAATTTTGTAAATTATTTACATAATCTTGAAACTATTTTTAGTTTTACTCAGCAACTTCACTCTCATCTTCAACTTCTTCAATAACAGGTTTTTTTAATGCATTTACCATTAATGCAGTAACCGCAATACCTATTAGTACAGCTACTATAAACATGATTTTATTATCTACAACCGGCAACACAATAGGTCCACCATGTGGTGCATGGTCTCCAACCTTCCCTATTGCTGCTATCGCAGCACCTATAGATGAGCCTACCATTATAGATGGTATTACTCTTAATGGATCGGCTGCAGCAAAAGGTATAGCACCTTCTGTGATACCAATCATCCCCATTGCAAGTGCACCATACCCTGCTTCCTTTTCTGCTTTAGTGTACTTGTTGGGTGCTAACAATGTAGCAACACCCATCCCAAGCGGGGGAATGCATATTGCTACTGCTACTGGTCCCATAATTGTATATACGCCTTCTCCTATCATTGCTGCAGCAAATAAGAATGCAACTTTGTTTACAGGCCCCCCCATATCAAAAGCTATCATCGCACCCATTATCATTGCTAAAATCACAGCATTTCCTGTACTCATGGATTTTAACCAATTTGTCATAGCTGTCATTGCACTGCTTATAGGATTACCGAGTACATATATCATAAGAAAACCTACAATAAGTGCTGATAACAACGGGATTACAAAAATTGGCATTATAGGTCTTAAATTCTTAGGAACTCTCCAACTCTTTATCCACCTTGCAACATATCCTGCGATAAAACCTGCAATAATTCCACCTAAAAAACCTGCCTTCAACTGGTTTGCAAGCACTCCACCAACAAGTCCAGGAGCAAGTCCAGGTCTATCAGCTATTCCAAAAGCTATAAATCCTGCAAGAACTGGCACCATCATTGAAAAAGAAGCTGTACCAATATCCATCATACTTTTTAACACTGGATTTGTAACAACTGCACCTTTACCAGCCTGCACACCACTTAATGCAATTGAAAAAGCTATTAAAACACCACCTATGACAACTATAGGTATCATGTAAGATACGCCTGTCATTAAATATTCTCTAATCCTTTTTAATTCTTCCTTCATCGTATTTTTATCCTCCTTATCGATTTTATTTTTGTTTATTTTTAACTTACTTGGATATCACTTAAAGCATTTAAAATTTCCTCGACAGTTACTGCTTTTTTTAGCATTTCAATAAAACTATCATTCATTAATTTTCGTGATAACTGTGACAATATCTTAAGATGAACATTATCCACATTTTCTTCAGGCACCCCTAAGAGAAAAATTAAATTGACAGGTTTGCCATCTAATGAATCCCATTCTATTCCATCAGTTGTTTTACCAAATACTATCATCGCCTCCTTTACAGCTTTTGATTTTCCATGTGGTATCGCGATTCCATTCCCCACCCCCGTTGTATATGCTTTTTCTCTATCAAGCACACTTCTCGCATACTCCTCTACAGAAGTTATTTTCCCTTCTTTTTGCGCCAATTCCGCCAATTTTATAATTGCCTCTTCTTTGTTTTTTGCCTCAAGATTTAGTGTAACAAGATTTTTATTTATCAGCATCGTAAATTACCTCCAATAACTTTATAATTTCTTCTCTGTTTTTTGCTTTTTTTATATTTTCTACAAATTCCGGTGATTCAAGTTTATTATATAATTTTCTAAATATATACCTGGATTTTGCTATATCACTTTGAGTTAAAGATATCATAAATAACATATCTACCTTTTCTTCATCCCAAGCTATAGGATTTTTTAGTCTTACCACTGTAAATACTGATTTATTAACATGTTCTGGTAAACCATGTGGAATTGCAATACCATTTCCTATAGCAGTAGAAGCTATTTTTTCTCTGGTTATAACATCTTGAATATATTCCTCCTTTACATATCCTTTTTTATGCAACTCCATACATACCTTACTTAATAAATCTTCTTTTTTTAGGTAAATACCGTCAACATCAAGTAACTGCGTATCGATTAAATTAGATCTTTTATTTAGAGCCTGTATAAATTCATCAAGCCGCTTTATATCATTTTGAGTTAATAAAGGACTTATATTTATAAAAGGTTTATTTATCTCAATAGGTACAGTAGAGATAACTATATCTATGTCATTTAAGATGCTCTCATGTAGCGAAACAGAAGAAACTATGTCTTTTATTTCTATCTGTTTAAAAGATTTCTCAAGCCTTGCCGCAAGAAGTTGTGCTGTTCCAATGCCAGTTGTACAAACAACCAGGGCTTTAAGTGGTTTTTTAGCTCGTTCAACTGCAGCACCTAAATGTAGTGCAATATAACCTATTTCCTCTTCTGCAACTTTTTTACCTAAATACTTCTCAAACACAACACTTGTCATCCATGCAACCCCATATATTTCAGGATAATTCTCTTTAATATCGTTTAATAGTGGATTTCTTAGTGTTAAACCATACTTGAGCCTATTTATAGTTGGTCTTAAATGTAGTATCAAACCATTTAACAATTGCTTATCATTGCTTAAATCAAGAGATAATGCCCTTTCAGCAATATTTATAATTTCTTTTGACATAATAACCGCTAGCTCAATACTTTCTTCATCTTCCAACTCTAAATTCACATCTTCAATTTTATTTTGCTGCATTTTAGTACCAATGATATGCAATACAATATATCCTATTTCTGATTCAGGAAGAACTACATTAAATTTCGCTTCTATCTCTTTCGCCATCTGTTGAGCTATTACATATTCATCTTTTTGCTTTAGATTATTTAAGACCGCCTTTGATAATTTAACATCTTTTTTATGCTTTAGTCTTTCGATAGAAATAGCTACATGTATAACCAAACTTATAAAAGCCTCATCCGAAAATCTAAATTTGAGTTTTGATTCAGCATTACTAACTATTTTTTCAAGTTGCTTGTAATCAATATCAAAAAGTTCCCTTAATTGCATTAATGTTCTATAATCTATCCTACCAGTGTAATCATTATATAAAAATTCTTTTAATTCTTTTTGTTCTTTAGTTGAAACAATTAAGCTTGCCACTGCATTTCGCCAATTCTCTTCATCGCCTACCACTTCAATGCCATAGTTAGGTTTTTTTAGAAGTTTTAGATTAAATTTGTTAAGCCATTTTTCAACACTTTGTAAGTCTTTGTGTATTGTAACCCTACTTACATAAAGTTCCTCCGCTAGTTCTTTTGTAGTTACACTTCCTTTACTCATAAACAATCGCTTTAAAATGTAGTTTTTTCTTGCTTCAGGCGAAAAAGGTTCTTCAAAGTCTAAACTCTTTTTAATCTCATCAGCAAGCTCAAGCTTTTTATTTCTAGGCCCCTCTAGTACAATACCTACTCTTGGTTTTTTGATAATTTTTACGCCTTTTTGTTGTACAAATTCTTCAGCTTTTTTTAAATCATTCCTTATTGTTTTATTCGATACTTTCAGTGTATTTGCGATATAATCAACCGTAAGTGGCTGTTCGCTATTTAAAAGCATATTTATAATCTCAAGTATCCTATCCATAATTAATCACCCTTTTACCACATTTAATGTGGTAACTATATTAACAAATTTATTTCAGCTTTCGATTAATATTATACCTAAAAAACGTTTATTTTCAAGGAATTTAAGTGTAACTTTTTATGCCTTATTAATGTGGTAAAACTTTATTAATTATTCAAATCAAGAGATAAAACAAAAAAGACCAGGAAAATATTCCCCCAGTCTTTTCTTTAAGCCTTTTTCACACTTCATATATGGCAATTTTGTTTCTTCCTTTACTTTTGCCACCTGCATATAAAGCTCTATCTGCATGGCTTATAAGTTTTTCTGCAGAATCAGCCTTTTCCGGATAATCTGCTACTCCACCCGTTATGGTTACATATATATCTCCTTTATCTGTCCTAATTGGCCTTGATGATACTTCATTTCTTATCCTCTCTGCAATCATATAGGCTTGTTCTGCAGTAAGTTTCGGCAAAATCACTGCAAATTCTTCTCCACCAAATCGCGCTACAATATCATCACTTCTCACATTGTTTTTTATCCGTTTTGCCACTTCCTTAAGTACTTCATCTCCAACTAAATGGCCATAAGTATCATTTATCAGTTTAAAATTATCCAAATCAAACATTATAAGGCTCACAGGCTCACTAGTCTCATCTGCCCTCATAATATTTTCCATTAATGCATCATTAAAATATCTTCTATTATAAGTCTTTGTTAAAGGATCAGTAATAGATTTTTTGGTGACTTCATAATATCGTTTAGCATTGGTTATCGCAACAGAAGCTTGATCTACGATTATCTCTATGATTTTAACAGAATCCTCATCAAACACATTTGTCTCTACATGCAACACCATAAGACATCCAATGACAGATCCCGAAAACCTTAAAGGAGTTACTACTACACTGCCATAGTTATTTAAAAATTGTTCTTTTAAAAATCTTTTATCCTGCTTTAAATCCTTAATTGCTATTGTTTTGTTAGAAGATATGCACTTTCCTATTATTCCCTCATCTTTGAAGTAATTTTCTTTAAAGCCTTCCTCTCCCTCTCTATTACCTATCGATTTTACTAAAGCAGCTACCCCATTAGAATCTGTCAAATATATTGCTGCTGCAGATACTGAAACAACTTGAGAAATAACTTCTATAATAGTATCTAATATTTGCTCCAACTCTAACTTCGAATTTATCATTTTAACCATCTCATATATGGCGTTAAGCCTTTTATTTGCCTTAATCAAATCTCTAATCATCCTAAAAGCATATGCTATGAATATAAGTGGAGTTAAAGATAACACAAAAAACAGAAGTCTATGTTTAAAATAAATATATGCAAGAAGTAATGAAACAGGAATCATAACTATATAAGTACCCAACTCTAATAATACACTCTCATTCCAATACTCTTTAAACAAAATCTTCCCCTGTACTTTTAAAGCATAGTACAGTATAAAATTATTCAAAAGGAAACTTATTATGACGTAACTTAAAATATATTTAACTTGCGAAAAAGAAACTATGCCAATTTTTCCACCTATGAATTCATAAAACCATCCTGCCACTAAATACGCAATAGAAAACATTCCTCCATTTAAAAGCCCATTTTTTATCTTTTTTCTTACTACAATAGTATCAAACATAACAGAGGATACCATGAGAGTAGCCGCTCCAACCGTCCCAAAAATCAAAAAAGTAGTTATTCCTATTGTAGGGCTTAAAGATAATTTTATATCTGTATACATTATGCCAAGATTATCCAAAATTATTGCGAAAGCTAATAAAATCAAAAAGACTCTCCAATCAATTCCAATACCACAGCGGTAAAGTGCCCACACAAATAATATACTTCCTATTGTAATTAAGGTTATATTAAAAACCAGTTCCCTGTACTTCCCCATACTAATCCCCTCGTTTTTCCGAATCATATTAGTATTCTACATTTATTTCAAAAATCCTTCTTGGGCTGATAAGGTTTATAAAATTGATCACATTTATTTATCAGAGCCAATTGTACCACAAATCCCCATCATAATATGTCGAATCTTGTACTTCCCTTTAAATATTTATAAAAAACCTTCTGTAGCAATTGCTACAGAAGGTTTTTTATAAATATCAACCGCATTTAGAATAGCCACAGTTTTTACACACCACACATCCGCCTTCATGCTCTATTGGGCTGCCACACTCAGGGCAAAACTTTTCTTCGTCTAATAAGTCAGCTTCACTCAATGCAACTTCTTCTTTAGGGTCATCTTCATCGCCATTATGATTATTTTCATATATAGGTACATCGATAGGTGCAAATTGCTGCTCCTCTTCCACCCGGATTTTCATCACTTTCTCAATAACCTTGCCAATAGCATCAGGGCAAGATAACACTTTTATTTCTTTGTTTGTAGCCATTTGCCTTAAAGTAGAATGACATCTTATACCTTTTAATTGCTCTACAATTGTCTTAGCATCAATGCCTGAGCGCAATGCTATAGATATAAGCCTACTTGTAGCTTCTGACTGTGAAGGGCATCCACCTGCTCTTCCAAGATTTGTAAATACCTCACATATGCCTTGGTCATCATAATTAACTGTTATATAAAGATTTCCACAACCTATTCTCACTTTTTCAGTTATTCCTCTTGTCACAGGAGGTCTTGGCCTTGGTCTTAAAGGTTCATTTTTAGTTTGCTCTTCTATAGGTTTTGTTTCTTCTTTTTTCTCTTTTATGCCCAAATTCAATACTTGCGATTCACGACTTCCATCTCTGTATATAGTAACCCCTTTGCAACCAAGTTCATAGGCAAGAAGATAAGTTCTTCTAACATCCTCTACTGTAGCTTCATTTCTAAAGTTCACCGTTTTAGAAACTGCATTGTCAACATGTTTTTGAAAAGCTGCTTGCATTTTAACATGCCACTCAGGGTCAATATCATGAGCTATCACAAAGACTCTTTTAACATCTTCTGGTATACCCTTTATGTCTTTTAGACTTCCCCTTCGAGCAATTTCTCGCATCAGTTCTTCTGAATAAAATCCTCTTTCAATGGCAACCTCTTTAAATACAGGGTTTACTTCCACCAGTTCTGTATTATCCATAACATTTCGCGTCATAGCTATTGCAAACACCGGTTCTATGCCACTAGAAGTACCTGCAATGATAGATATGGTGCCAGTCGGGGCAATAGTAGTAGTTGTAGCGTTTCGAATTTTTATACCCATTTTTTTGTAAATACTCTTATCATAGAAACCAAAGGTACCTCTTTGTTCTGCTAATTTAATCGATGCTTCTTTGGAAGTTTCATCAATAAACTCCATCAATTCTTCGCCTAACTCTACAGCCTCTTCAGAATCATAGGGAATGCCTAATCTCAAAAGCATGTTAGCAAATCCCATTACGCCAAGACCTATTTTTCTTGTCCCTTTTGTCATCTCCTCAATTTGTGGAAGAGGATATTTATTGGCATCTATTACATTATCCAAAAAATGTACTGCATCATAGACCGTTTCTCTAAGTTTGTCATAATCTATTGCGTATCTACCTTCTACCTTTTTTAACATATTTTCAAGATTAATTGAACCTAAGTTACAAGATTCATATGGTAAAAGTGGCTGTTCACCACAGGGATTGGTAGACTCAATCTCTCCAACTTCAGGGGTAGGATTTTTCTCATTTATTCTGTCTAAAAATACAATACCCGGTTCCCCATTTCTCCAAGCCATTTCTACAATCAGGTCAAAGACTTCTCTTGCTCTTAATCTATTTACAACCTTACCCGTATGAGGATCTATTAGATCGTATTCCCTATCTTCCTCAACAGCCTTCATAAATTCTTCTGTAATAGCCACGCTTATATTAAAATTTGTTATTTCATTGTTATCTTTTTTACACTGTATAAACTCCAATATATCAGGGTGGTCAACACGCAGAATGCCCATATTTGCTCCTCTACGAGTACCACCTTGTTTCACCGCTTCTGTCGCTGCATTAAAAACTTTCATAAAACTAACAGGTCCTGATGCAACGCCTCCAGTGGATCTGACTGTAGCTCCCTTGGGTCGTAAGCGAGAAAAGCTAAATCCCGTACCCCCACCACTTTTGTGAATAATTGCCGCGTACTTTACCGCGTCGAAAATCTCTTCCATAGAATCTCCCACAGGAAGAACAAAACAGGCAGAAAGCTGACCTAATGGCCTACCGGCATTCATTAACGTAGGAGAATTAGGTAAAAAGTCCAGAGCTACCATCATATCATAAAATCTCTTCTTTACTGCTTCTACATCAGCATTTTTGTCATAGATTAAATCCACTTCAGCGATAGTCTTTGCAACCCTTTCAAACATTTCCTCAACCGTCTCAATAGGCTTGCCATTTTCATCTTTAGCTAAATACCTTCTCTCCAGAACCTTCCTCGCATTCTCAGTAATTTTCACAGGAAATTCCTCCTCTTATGTAAAACCACAATATTTTGTATGTTACTTATTAAATTATACATTTTATTGTGGATTCTGCAACCTCCAAAACTATCCGATTAACTTTATTATCTCCCTTTACTATTAATTTTCGTTTAAAAGCTTAATAAATTAAACGAATTTAAAAAACCCGGCACAATTACCGGGACAAAATATTAACAATTTCCTCAATTATGTTTTTATCATATTTCCCTTTAAGATAATCTCTTTTCCACTCTCCTTCTCCACTTTTTGCAAGTTCTTTTACTATTTCAGGTCTTTCAATCCAATGACCAATTTCTTTAAAATCTTTATTCATAAATACAAAAGTGGGTATTTTAGCTTTACCATCTATATAATAAGGTTTCATGTGCTCTTCGTTACCTTCTCTTTTTAAAATTCTCAGTTTAAAATTTTTATTATAACTTGCGATTTTTGCAACTATAGGCACATTAACTTGAGAATCAGGACACCAACTCTCAGCAAATGCCAAAATATTTATCTCATCTTTAAATTTTATTTTCACTATCAAGTCTTCATCTAAGACTGTCTTTTCATATCTCTCTTTTATTCTTTTAGCAATGTTCTCCTCCGATTCTCTTACAAATTCCTCAAAAGTTATTCCTTTTTCAAACAATTCTCTCAAAGTTAATTCACCTCTTTCAATTTACTGCCTTTTAAATAACGATCCTAAAACAGTTTTTGCTCCCGAGACAGTAATCCCTAAGAAGCTACTATTTCTTGTGAGAATTTCATCTAAAGCATCTACAACTTTGTCAATTTGTTCTTTTGTCACAATTAAAGGTGGCTCTAATCTTATTACATTTGGGTTATTCAAAGTGTAAGCCGTTATAATTCTGTGTTTATTTTGAAGCTCTCCAGCAATTAAAGAGCCGAGGTATTCACTTGAAAGCTTTGAAATAGCTCCTCCAGAAATCTTGTCAAGAAGTCCACCTTCTGGTTGATTAAACTCTATTCCTATTAAAAGCCCCTTTCCTCTAACATCTTTTATAAGTTTTGGATGTTTTTCTTTTAATTCTTTCAGTCGACCTAAAAAGTATTCACCTTTTTCTTTTGCAGCATCAGGAAGCTTTTTCTCTATAATAGCTTGTATTGAAGCAATCGCAGCTGCACAAGCATAGGTATTACCGCCAAAAGTAGAAGTATGTAAAAGAGCTTTTTCCATAGTCCCATAAGCTTTTTGCCATATTTCCTCTGTGGTTATATAGGCACCGATAGGCATAACTCCTCCACCTAAAGACTTCGCAAGGCACATTATGTCTGGAACTACTCCTTCGTGCTCACATGCAAACATTTTTCCTGTTCTTCCAAACCCAGTTTGCACCTCATCTAAAATCAAATAAGCATCATACTTAGTACAGAGCTCTCTTACCTTTTTCAAATATCCCTCAGGAGGAACGATAACTCCGCCTTCCCCTTGGATAGGCTCTACTATAAAAGCAGCAACATCTCTACCTTTCAAAGCTTCCTCCAAAGCTTTTTCATCTCCAAATGGAATAGGAACTGTCTCCGGCACAAGTGGTTTAAAATACTTTTGATATTTTTCTCGTCCCGTCACTGAAAGGGCACCCATGGATTTGCCGTGAAAAGAGTTTTGGCAGTAAACTATTTTTTGTTTCCCTGAAGCAATTTTAGCAAGTTTTAAAGCTCCTTCTACTGCTTCAGCTCCGCTGTTACAGAAAAAGCTCCTTTTAAGATTCCCTGGTGTCACTTTTGCAAGATTATGAGCAAGAACTCCTGGCAAATTTCCAATAGCCGCTTGCAATATATTAGGCATATATTTTACTTTTTCTACAGCTTCAATGACTTCATCAGGGTTATGCCCCAAATTTAAAGCACCATATCCTCCTAAAAAATCATAATACTCATTTCCTTCATTGTCCCATACTGAAACTCCCTTAGCTCTTACAAAAAGTTTATCAAACTGAAGCATTGAAAGCATAGAGACAAACACTGAATTTATGTATTCTTTGTAATTTTCTCTGACTTGATTTTTGTTCAAAGTAAGTGCCTCTTCTAAAGTGATATATTCTGGAATGTCGTCTTTCACTTTCCCCTTTGTTACTTCATACATTTCTCATCTCTCCTTTATCTTTAATGTCTGTGGTGGTGATGATGGTGATTATGGTCATGTCCACAATGGTTGCAACTATTTTCAGCATATTTAATACTATCCAACTCTCTTTTAACCCTTTCCCGTATTTCCTTAACATATTCTTGCCTTAACCTCTTCTGCTCTTCCTTCTCTTCTTCAGTCAGTCCTTCTGTTTGTGATTTGTGATAAAGGAAATTTATTCTATCTATCATCTCTTTTGTTATCATTGCTTCACCTCGTCGAATAAATTTTGACAAATATATTATATTCCTTTTTCCCAAAAAACAAAAGAATTTTTATAAAGTAATGGATATGACCATCACTTTTATGATATTATAACAATATAGTAGCAAATATTTAAGGAGGTTTTTGTAATGCCTTTAATTTGGATACTTTCCCTAATATTGTTGTTTCCTTTTTTGATATTTACATTTTTTGTGCAGGCAACAACTTTTTCTTTTGCAAAATTGGGATTATCTCCCCAAATGGCAGTTTTTGTTTTTAGTTTATCTTTAATAGGAAGTGTGATCAACATTCCTATATCTCGAAAAAAAATTATTGTCCATGAAGAAGAGCGGTATTTTTCCCCATTCCTTTTTTACTATCCCCCACGAGTGCAAGAGCAAGTAATTGCAGTAAACGTAGGGGGAGCTGTAGTTCCCGTCATTCTCAGTTTGTACCTTTTGCCGAGGGCACCACTACTCCCAACTATAATAGCTACTATAATAGTTACAATTGTAGCAAAAGCACTAGCTAAACCTGTACAAGGAGTAGGCATTACCCTCCCTGCCTTTATACCGCCTCTTGTGGCAGCTGCCTCTGCAATTTTATTATCTCCCCACAATGCAGCACCTGTTGCATATATCTCGGGAGTTTTAGGCACATTAATTGGAGCAGACCTTTTAAATTTGCCTCACTTTAAAGATTTAACCTCTCATGCCATAAGTATAGGAGGCGCAGGTATATTTGATGGAATCTTTTTAGTAGGTGTAGTAGCCGCTTTATTAGCTTAAAAAACACCCTACTGTGAAAGTAGGGTGTTTTTATTTTACTTTAAATACTTATTAAACCACTCTGTTATCTCTTTAAGCCTTCTTATTCTGTGTTTAGGCTTGCCACTTCTTGAAAGCTCATGATTTTCACCGTGGAAAAGTACCAGTCTTGATTCCACGCCAAAATATTTAAGAGCGCTAAACATTTGCAGGGCTTCTGCCATCCAACATCTATAGTCTTCATCTGAATGCAAAAACAAAGTAGGAGTTTTTACTCTATCAGCGTATTTTAAAGGCGAATGTTCCCAATACTTTTCAAAATTATCCCAAGGTGTTCCTCCTATTTGGTCAGGGACAAAATAATAACCTATATCTGTAGTCCCAAATTCTGTTGTCCAATTAGATATACTTCTTTGAGAAACGGCTGCTTTGAATCTATCTGTATGACCTATAATCCAATTTGTCATAAATCCTCCATAAGAACCACCTGTCACTCCTACTCTTGAAGGGTCAATGTCTTTGTAATTTTCCAATACATAATCTGTGAATTTCATTATATCCTCATAATCTACTGTACCGTATTTACCTCTTATATCAGCAAACTCATTGCCCCTTCCATCGCTTCCTTTTGGATTGCAGAAAAATACAAAGTATCCTTCTGTCGCCCAGTACTGCATTTCGTGAAAATAAATTTCGCCATATACAGTTTTTGGTCCTCCATGAATATCCAATATAGCAGGATATTTTTTGCCTTCTTCATAGTCTATAGGTCTCATAATCCATCCATCTATAACATGACCAGCTCTTGTCTCTACTTCCACTCTCTCAGGTTTGGAAAGCTTCCTCTCTTTTTGAACCCATTCATTAAAATCTGTTAATTGCTTTTCCTCTCCATTTTTATACTCATAAAGCTCTAAAAGCTTTAAACCCCTAAAACCGATAAAGAGAATATTTTCCCCTTTTACATCAAACATGTCAACAGACCCATCTGATGCTATCACTTTTTCTATTTTCCCATTTACATCTATCCTGTTAAGGTATGCATTATACCTTTCTGTAGATATAAAGTATAGATAATCTCCTTCTACTTTAAAACTATAGCCAGAACCATATCTAGAATCAGATCCAACAGAATTGCCTAAACTCATATCCAAATCAGGAGTTATGCACTTTTTCTCACCTGAATCAACATCTAAAAGGTAAAACTTGCTATTTTCATTGATTCCATATTTCTTCATGTCAGTACCTGTGCAAATTATTTTGTATCCTAAAAAGTCAGCATATCTATAGGAAAAATCTTCGTCTCTATTAATTTTCTTTACTTCATTAGATGCAACATCATAAATATACACATCGCTTACAAGGTCCATTTTATCTTTATAAGTCCGCCCTATGAATACTGCTTTACTTTTATCTCTGTTTAACTTAAACAAAGATACATCTGTGTATTCGTCAGTAATAGGTTGTAACTTATTTTCATTAGCACGATATAAATACAACCTCTCTCTATCCTTATTTATAAAACCTGCTCCATTTACCCAATAGGGAATTTCATCTAAAACTTTGTAATCTTTTTCTTCTTTCCTTTTCTTTAGCTCTTTTTGTTTTTCTTCCTCACTTAACCCTTCCAACTCTTTTTCATTTACGTTATATCTTGCTGTCAGTAAAAAAGTGTTTTCATCAATTGGTTCAATATTCATAACCTCCTTAGGAATTACAAAAGCCTCTAATGCCTCTCCTCCATGGATGTTTATTTTATAATACCTAGTAAATTCCTCTCCACTCTCTGCCTTTTCTTTATCTTTAGGATTCCTGCTACCTGAAAAAAGTATGTTCTCATTATCTAGCCACACAAAACCCCTTTCCTCATTAAAAGAAGTTAATTGAAAGTATTTCCTACTTTTTATATCTAAGAGCCATATGTTAGAAAGATATTTGTTTTCTTCTACATCCATTCTATGTACTACAAAAGCTGCATAATCGCCATTTGGAGAGTATTTCAAACCAGACAAAAATTTAAACTTTGTAAAGTCCTCAAGCTGTAATTTTTCCATTAAAATCGCCCCCATTAAAAATGTTTACAACTTCATTATAACATATATTTGCTAAAAATCTAAAAATAAAAAATTACATCAAGAGACGCTAAAAAAGGCAGGGTCATAACACAACTTCCACCCTGTCTTTTAAAAACACGTAGTTTTCTCCAACATCACAGGTATAGGCATAGGCTTCTACTCCTTTACCTACAGCCTCTCTTAGAAACTTCCCAAACTCCGGGTCTTGCTCGTCATTAGGGGTAAAATATTTTATATCATCCATTTGAATTAAAAAAATTACTGCTGCCCTCATACCTTCTTTTTTTACTTTTATAAGCTCTTTTAAATGTTTCCTTCCTCTTTCTGTGGGAGCATCAGGAAATTTTGCAACACCTTCTACTTCCAGAGTTACTCCTTTGACTTCTACATAGCATATCTCTTTTCCTTTTGTAAGCTTTATATCAAATTTACTGTTCCCAAAAGTTTTTTCTTTTTCTACAATGTCATAGCCTTTAAATTCCTCAATAAGCCCCATCTTTATGCTCTCTAAAACTACTTTATTAGGCACTTGTGAATCGATAGATATAAGTCTTTTCCCCTTATAAGCAAAAGCCAACTCGAAGGGTGTTTTTCTGCCTTGCCTATCTCTTACTTCAAGGATAACCTCTGCTCCCGGGACAAATATCTCTTTACACCTTCCCGTATTAGGCACATGTACTAAAGTCTTTTCTCCGCTATTTAACTCTACATAAGCTTCAAATCTATTGATTCTCTTTATGAATTTCCCGTAAACAATTGGATTTGTAATCACCATTTTAAAAACCTCATACAAAATCTTTTTCAGTAATTTCTGCAAAACTTGTGGGGGTTTCCCACAATCTCAATTTATAAAGATGATAGTTATCTCCTTTTAGCACGGGCTCTAATTCTTTCCATATCCACAAAAGAATATTTTCGCAAGTAGTGTTAAATCCTAAAACTTCATTTAAATACTTATGGTCAAGCTTTTTTACAACTTTCTCATTTACTATTTCTTTAAGCTTCACAAAATCTATTACCATTCCTTCTCCGTCAGGCTTCCCCTCAACTGTGACTTCCAGCTTATATGTATGACCATGAAGCTCTTCACACTTCCCATTGTAATTTATAAGATTGTGGGCACTGTCAAAAGTAAATATTTTTGTCACTTTCATTTTTTACACCCCATTGTACCAATTCTCTTTATACAGCTTAACTCCTTCTTTATCAGGCAACTCCGCTATTAAATCTTTAATATACACATCTCCTTTTTTTATAAAAGGGTTTATATCCGAAAGAGGAATCAACACAAAAGCTCTCTCCCACATTCTCGGATGAGGAATAGTCAACACTTCATCGTTTAATTCAATATCATCGTACAACAGTATGTCAATATCAATAGTCCTTGGACCCCATCTTATGAGTCTTTGTCTTTTTAATTTTTTTTCAATTTCATTTACAACTTTTAATAAGTCATAAGGCCCAATGTTTGTCTCCACTTCAACTGCAATATTTAAAAACATATCCTGGTTTAAATATCCTACAGGTTTTGTTTCATAAATAGGAGAAAGCTTCTTTAAAATTATGCCTTCCCAGTGTTCTAACTCAAAAACGGCTCTTTTTAAATTTTCTTCCCTATCTCCTAAATTAGAACCTAAAGATAAATACACTTCACTCATCTTCTCACCATCGCATCAGTCATCTTAGCAACTCTTAACATCTGCTTTACATCGTGAACGCGTACAATATCAACCCCTTTTACAATCCCAACAGCAACTGTTGCAGCAGTCCCTTCCAATCTATCCTCTACTTCAAGGTTTAAAACTTTTCCAATCATGGATTTCCTAGAAGTACCTAAAAGCACAGGAAGTCCTAAAACTTTTAATTCTTCTAATCGATTCATGACCTCAAGATTATGATCTAAAGTTTTTCCAAAACCTATCCCTGGATCTACTACCATTTGACTTTTATCAATTCCTGCTTTTTCTCCTATCTCTATGCTTTTTTGTAAAAATTTTATTATATCCTGAACAACATCTTCATATTCTGCTACATTGCTGTTATGCATCATTATTACACCTGCATTGTATTTTGCAACTACTTCCGCCATTTTGGGGTCCCTTTGAAGTCCCCATACATCATTTACTATGTGAGCACCTGCTTCTAAAGCTCGAAGTGCCACATTTGATTTCATAGTATCCACAGATATAATGACATTTGAAATTTTTGAAAGCTTTTCAATGACAGGTATGACTCTTCTCATTTCTTCTTCTTCATCCACTGGAGTATGTCCTGGCCTTGTAGACTCTCCACCTACATCTATTATGTCAGCTCCTTCTTCTATCATTTGAAGAGCTCTTTCTATGCCTTTTTCTAAAGTATTATATTTTCCCCCATCTGAAAAAGAATCAGGAGTCATATTTAAAATTCCCATTATGTAAGTTCTTTTTCCAATCTCCAAGCTTTTATCCCTGCACCTAAATAGCATAATCTACCTCCCTTATCTTTTAGAGTTTATCAAAGACATTACCTCTGCCCTTGATTTTTCATCTGTTCTAAATATTCCTCTCAAAGCAGAAGTAACAGTCTTAGCCCCCGGTTTTTTGATACCTCTCATTGTCATACACAAATGTTCTGCCTCAATGACAACGGCAACACCTAAGGGATTCACTGCTTCCATTATGGTATCTGCAATTTCACTTGTCAACCTCTCTTGAAGCTGTGGTCTTTTTGCTAAAATGTCTACTATACGGGCTAATTTTGAAAGGCCTAAAATTTTACCCTTTCTAGGCAAATAGGCCACATGGGCAACTCCTATAAAAGGCAAGAGATGATGTTCGCACATAGAATAAAGCGGAATATCTTTTACAAGTATTATTTCTTGATGTTCATCCTCCTGAAAAATCTTTATAACATCTTTTACATCCGTATGAAGGCCAGCAAAAATCTCTTCATACATCCTTGCAACTCTATCAGGAGTTTCAAGGAGCCCCTCCCTATCCGGATCTTCACCTATGGCTTCAAGTATGTCTCTTACCGCTTTTTTAATCTTTTCTTTATCTATCATATGTGATACCCCTTTATTTAAAAAGTCGACAACTTTATTATATTATTTTTATCTCTAAAAAGCCAGTCCTTACAAAAAAGTTAAAAAGCAGTCTTTCGACTGCTTTTCTAATCATTTCTAGGTTTCATTGTCGGGAATAATATCACATCTCTTATAGAATAAGCATCTGTCATAAACATCACAAGTCTGTCTACCCCTATGCCCAATCCTCCAGTCGGTGGCATACCAACCTCAAGAGCATTTATAAAATCTTCATCCATCATATGGGCTTCTTCGTCACCGGCTTCTCTTTGTTTTAATTGTTCTAAAAACCTTTCTTTTTGGTCTATAGGGTCATTTAATTCTGAAAAGGCATTAGCCACTTCTCTTCCGTAAATAAAGGCTTCAAATCTAGAAGTAAATGCTGGATTGTCGTGTTTTCTCTTAGCTAAAGGAGAAATCTCTACAGGATAATCCATAACAAAAGTTGGCTGTATCAAATGTTGTTCTACCAGCTCATCAAAAACAAGTGCTATTACTTCTCCCTTTTGCATTCCTTCTTTTGTCTCAAGGTTTAATCTCTTCGCTATCTCTACTGCTTCTGCATCTGTCTTAACTTCATTAAAGTCTACACCTACATATTCTTTTATTGCATCCACCATAGTAATTCTCTTCCAAGGAGGTGTCAAATCTATTTCTGTCCCTTGATAAACTATTTTCGTAGTACCGTTAACCTTTTGGGCCACATAGGCAAATAATTGTTCTGTAAGTTCCATCATACCGTAATAATCCGTATAGGCTTCGTAAAGTTCCAACAAAGTAAATTCCGGATTGTGCCTTATATCCATTCCTTCATTTCTAAAAACTCTGCCCATTTCATATACTTTTTCCAGGCCACCGACAATAAGTCTTTTTAAGTGAAGCTCTAAAGCAATTCGCAAGTACATATCAATGTCTAAAGCATTGTGATGAGTAATAAAAGGTCGTGCTGCAGCCCCACCCGCAATAGTATGAAGAATAGGAGTCTCCACTTCTAAAAATCCTCTATTGTCAAGAAATTCTCTTATCGCCTTTATTATTTTCGTCCTCTTTAAAAATACCTCTTTTACTTCGGGATTTATTATTAAATCCGTATATCTCTGTCTATAACGCAAATCAGGGTCTTTTAAACCGTGCCATTTCTCTGGAAGTATTTGAAGAGATTTAGACAAAAGCTTAAAGTCTGTTACGCGAATAGTTATTTCACCAGTTTTAGATTTAAATACCTCGCCTGTAACCCCTATTATATCTCCAATGTCGAGGATTTTAAAAATTTCATAATTCTTCTCTCCTACTGTATCATACTTAACGTAAATCTGTATCCTGCCATCCCTATCTTGAATATCTGCAAAAGAAGCTTTGCCATGGGCTCTTTTGGACATAATTCGTCCTGCAAGAGTCACTACTTTGCCTTCAAAATTCTCGTAATCGTTTTTAATATCAGAGGATACATTAGTCCTTTCAAACCTGTCAATACCGTAAGGTTCTACTCCCATGCTTCTTAAAATATTTAATTTTTCTCTTCTTATTCGCAAAAGTTCATTGAGTTCTTCAGTGTTGTTCCAAATGTTATCATTTGAATTAGACATATTATACCTCCATCACCCTTTATTTGCGTATTTCTAATATTTTTAACTTTATAATTCCAGCAGGAACTTCAACAGAGACAACATCTCCTACTTTTTTCCCTAAAAGCGCTTTCCCTATTGGAGATTCGTCAGATATCTTGTTATTCATTGGGTCAGCTTCTGCTGAACCTACAATTGTATACTCTACTTCTTCATTATAGGATTCGTCATACACTTTTACAGTACAGCCAATGCTAACCTGGTCAAGTTTTATGTCTTCTTCGTCAATCACTTTTGCATTTTTAAGCATGGCTTCTAAGGTAGCTATTCTTCCTTCTATAAATGCTTGCTCGTTTTTTGCTTCGTCGTATTCTGAGTTTTCACTTAAATCTCCAAATGCTCTCGCTTGTTTTATCTTTTCTGCTACTTCAGCTCTTTTGACCGTCTTTAAATATTCTAATTCTTCTTCTAATTTTTTGAGTCCTTCATAAGTTAAAATTACAGGCTTACTCATAGACGATTCTCCTTTTTATAAAAATTGAAAATTGTATTTTATTCATATGTAGCAATAATGAAATTTATGTTAATATTAATACACAAGCACTGCTTCAGCAGTGCTTGTGTAATTTTCCATGTGGATTATTATAAATCAGTTAACAAATAAAGTCAAGTCTAAATTATGCAAATTTCCACTCTTGTAATCTCTTTTTAGCGTTTTTTCTCACAGATTCTATCTTTTCCATTGTAACTTCTCGCTCGAAACTTCTAAATCCCGCCAATTTAAACCCATGCTTTTTAGCAAGTTTTGATATCTCATCCACTTGTTCTACAGTCAAATCTCGCCCTAAAGAATAATTCTCAATTCGTCCTTCCATAGCAAGAATCATTGTCTCTGCCATACAGGCATAACTTGTTTTAGGTGGAAAACCAAAGTTAAAGTGGAAGTCTACATCGCCAGGCACCTCTACTACTCCACCTTCTATGACTAAAACATCATCTCTTTTATCCGCAACTTCCTTTGACACATCTCTCGGTCTTGCTACATCGCATACAACAGCCCCTGGTTTTAGATATTCGGGTTTTATCACCGTATCTACTGCACTTGTAACAGTGATTATTATATCCGCGTCTTCTAAGGCTTCTTTTACATCTGAAGTGATATGGGCAGACATACCCGTTTTTGTTAAAAGATAGTCTCTAAAGTTTTGCAATTTTTCTTTATTTCGTGCTACAAGTGTCATGTATTTAGCATCTCGGGACAAAATTTCTGCACAGACTTTGCCGATTGAGCCTGTCGCTCCTATCACAACGACATGAGAATCTCTTACATCTTTACCCATCATCTCTGCGGCTTTTACTGCTCCTTCTATTGCTGTAGCGACTGTATAACTGTTGCCAGTAGTTACAGCGATGTTTGAATTTTTAGCAATTGTTATCCCTGCATCTCCTACAACAGAGGTCATAGCCCCCAAGCCGACAACTTCTGCACCTAAATTTTCTGCAATTTTTACCGCTTTTATTATTTTATTTAAAACATAGTCCTCAGGCAATTTTAACATTTGTTCAGAGGTCAAAGGAACCGCCACAAACCAACCTTCTGTCTCAGCATATTCGCTTTTAACCCCTGTTATTTCGGAAACTTTCATAGGAGGAAGAAGTCTTGTAAAACCTTCCACAACTCTTTTGGGAAACTTCTCCATTATTTTAAACTTGCGGCTTACATCTTCGTACTCTATAGGATGTATTATAAAACCAAATTTATGCATATTTATTACCTCCCTATTTTTGTAAATATTCTATTCTAGGTTCAAAACCTATTTTATCCAAAAGTTCATCGTAATCTTGTGGCGTCATTTCTTCTTGTTTTTTACCTGCTATTGCCACAAGAACTCCTTCCATCACATTTGTTCCAAAAGACCTGCCATTTATGTTGGGGGTAGTAGTAATTAATAGTTCCACCCCCCTCTCTTTTATCATTTCCACATCTTCCTGTGTAACTGTGTTAGTCACAATTATCTTCCCATCAAGCCTTTCAGGCATGTATTTTTTGATAAAAAGAAAATCCCCTGCAATTATGTCTGCTTCTTTATAAAATCTTTCATATTTTTTACTATCTATTTTCAATTGCTTGTCTCCTGTGGGATAAATCATTTCAAAGGGAAGACGTACCACAATCGGCACAATGATAAAAGAAAGAAAATACACAACCTTTAAGGAATGCAAGGGTATAGGGATATTCAAAGCAAACATCAAATCCCCTATAATAAGTCGTGCACCCTCTTCATAAAAAGCTTGTGCCATGCCAAACCTGTCCATAACACTTGTCATAAGCACTTTTTTCCCTTTTAAATCAACTATTCCTTTTTTCTGTATGTATTTTATTACTTTTCTTTCAAGTGTATTTTTAAGCCCCGAGCCGTCCACAATTGGCGTAATCTTTGCTGCATTTTTTAACGGCAATGCATCTTTTATGATATATCTTTTATTGCCTGCTGAAAGGTATAAATCTATTCCTCCCATTCCAAAAGCGTCAACTTTTCCATCCAACTCTTTAATAAGTTCTATGGCTTTTTTCAAGTCCCCATCAGTTCCTATTCTTTCTATTATAAATTTTTCTCCTAAAATCTCTACCTCTGCTGTTTTATTTCTTGTGGAAGAACCTATGCTTATACTTACAACCCTCTTCATATTTTCACCCTTTCAATGAATTCAATATCTCTTTTACTACTTCAGGGTCAACATATACATCTTCTGTCAAAGGAGAATGTCCAATATTTATAGTTATGATATCTCTGTCAAATATAGCTTCTACCAATTGGCTCCTTTTGTCTGAACCTAAAAATATTATCACGTCGTGAGATTGAATTTTAGCAATCAAGTCCATTACCATGTTAAAAAGCTCCACACCACTCATGTTTTCAGCCAAGCTCAATCTCTCTTTCTCAGACAAAAGAAGTGTAAAATTAACTCCCCACTCTCTTAAAAGCTCTTCCAATTCCTCTTTATTTTTTATAGGAAAACCTACTACAGCAATATTTCCTCCTTTTCTAACCTCACCTAAACTTTCTAGTCTCGATACAAAACTTCTGTCAACTTTAAAGCGAGAGGCAACCTCTTGCTGTGAAAGACCATTTTGTCTCATTTCAATTATTTTATCTATTATGCCGTGTAATTTCTCTAAATTTATAGTCTTATCACCAATTTTAATAAATTTCATTTGCACAACCTCCAGTGTGCACATTTTGTGCTCACATTAATTACAATTTTAATACTTTTTTAAAAAAATTTCAATACTAAAAAGAAAAATAATCCAGAAACTTTTCTGGACTATTGGCCCCAAAACTTCTCAATAGGTTTTAATAAATGATTAATTATTCTATTAGTGGAAGTAATTTGAACATTTAAAAGGTAAAGAAGATTAAATACATATCCTGCAATTAAAAAGACAAAAAACACAACAACCTCCTTGACCTTTTTTTCTCTTACAAGTCTTGGCACCTCAATAAAAGAAAAAAGGACAAATAAAAGAGTAAGCATAATCACTTTAAAAATCATTTATCTCACCTCGGATGTATAGGCTTAGAAGACAGTCCTGACCTTTTTATAACTGATTTTACTGCTACGTTAAATTTCACATCAGGGTAAATTTTATCCCAATCTTTTTCAACTTCTTTCCATAATGCAGGATTTCTTTTGTGTAAAATGTCTACAAACCCTACTACATCAGCATTGTACTTCTTTTGAAGTATAAAAAGGGCATGTTCTATGGCAGTTTTTATTTTTTTGCTTACCATGGTTTGCAATTTCTCCAGGTTTTCTGGCTCAGTTAACTCATATTTTGTTTCTTGCTCATTTAAATAAGCTTCTACATTTACTTTTATGTCGAAAGAAATATCACCATCTTTTATTTTAGGAGAAATTTGTGTACGCGCTTTAGTAACTACAAGAGAGATATGGGCCTTTTCTCCTTTTAGACCTTTATCTAAAGTCAAGGTACTTCTTTTTAATTTATTCATAAGTGTAGCAACTGCTTTTGTATCTTGTTCTTCTAAAAAGCCAATTAATTTGTCATTGTCAAACACTGCAGAGCCAGACAGTCTAATCCCTGTGGCTTTTCCATCTTTTTTTACAATCACGAGTCTTCCTGTAATAGGCGCTTTTTTAGGAATTTCCAATGTTTCAATAAATTCATTTAAATCAGAAACATAAGAAGAAGCCGTATTTGCCTGATTTGATATAAGCCCCATAACTTCTTTATAAGGATATCTTTCCAGTTCATTAGAGCTGGGAAGATTAAAAAGTTCTTGTATGCTTCCCCCTGTTACAACTAATATATAGGCAGTCCTCCTAAACTCAGGATTTCTCGTCATAAAGTCTAAAGTTTGATATATCCCTGAGCGCGCAAATTTTTCATCTAAAAATATTATTTCGTTATATTGCATAAAAAGGCTCCTTGGCAACTCATCATTTAAATTAGCAAAAGCTTTCGCAAAATCTACACCACTGGCTTGGAAGACAGCATAAGGTTTGCCAGCTGCACTTCCTCCTCCAGTCCCACCGGTACCGCCTCCACCTGCTGTAAGAAGGCCCGGTTTTAAAATTTCTACAATGAGATGTATCATGTCGTCTTTTCCTCTTTCAATACCTAATCCCTGGACAAATGCTAATTGATTTATTTCTCTCTTGTCCCAGCAACCCGTCAGTAAAATGGCAATTGTCAAAATTAATATTATAAATCTTTTCATATTATCCTCTTGTATCCTCCTGCCTTACAATATTTTTTCTCTGTATAGTTCGAGGTCTTAATATCTTTGCCCACCATGGTATCCTTATAAGCACATCAGACAACTCTTGAGTCTTACTTGGTGCCATAGGTGCAAGATATGGCACTCCAAAAGATTCTAGTGATGCCATATGAGCTAGTATCATCATAACCACCATTATTATCCCAAAAAACCCTAAAGTCCCAGCCGCAATCATTATGATAAATCTTAAAAGCCTAAAAGTTATGGCTATATTAAAAGCCGGAATTGCAAAGGAAGCTATTCCCGTCAATGCCACCACAATAACCATTGCAGGCGATACAAGTCCTGCTTGCACAGCTGCTTGTCCTATTACAAGACCTCCAACAATGCTCACAGCCTGACCTACTTGCATAGGAAGCCTAATTCCTGCTTCTCTAAGTATTTCAAAAGTGACTTCCATGAATAAAGCCTCTAAAAGAGCAGGAAAAGGTACTCCCTCCCGCTGTGCAGCTACAGAAATAGCCAGTTGCGTAGGTATCATTTCTTGATGAAAAGTAGTCTCTGCAATGTATATTGAAGGAAATAACAAAGCCGTCAGCATAGCTATAATCCTCAAAACTCTAAGAGCTGAAGATAAAAAATATCTCTCATAATAATCTTCCCCTGCTTGAAAAAATTGTACAAAAATTGCAGGAACTGTAAGCACAAAAGGTGAACCATCTACCAATATTGCTACTTTCCCTTCTAAAATTTCTGCACTTACTCTATCCGGCTTTTCAGAATGAGCTATTTGGGGAAAAGGAGAAAAAGGATTATCTTCTATAAATTCTTCTAAATAGCCACTGTCAATTACTCCATCAATTTGAACTTTTTTTAATCTTTTTTTCACTTCTTGAACTACTTTATCCTCTGCAATACTCTTTATATAAGCAATAGAAACATCAGTTTTAGAATATTTACCTATTTTCATATTTTCAATTACAAAATCAGGGTGTTTTATTCTCCTTCTAAGCATAGAAGTATTTATTCTTAAAGTTTCTACAAAAGCCTCTTTAGGACCTCTTACATAGGATTCTGTAGTAGACTCAGCTATATTTCTTCCTTCCCATCCCTTTGTAGAAATGATTAATGCTTTTTCCACTCCATCAATTAAAAGTATTGTCTCTCCAGAAAGTAAGTCGTCTATTATATCTCCAATTTTATCTTTTACATTTACTTCTGAAGTTGTTATAAAATATTCATTTATATAATTAAAGAGTTGGTCATTAGTGTATATGATTTTATTCAACTTTCTTGTCTCTATCATTATTGGCTCTAAAATATTTCGAGTAATTAACAACTTATCTACCATTCCATCTACATATACTAAAAAAGCTTTAACTTTTTTATCTCCTATGCTAATTTGCCTAAAAACCATGTCATTATTCCCTTTTAAAAGCACTTGAAATATATATATATTTTCTTCTAATTCTTTGCTAAGAGTCATGTATTGATAATTTTCTTTTACATACTGTGGATCAGGCAATTTATGGGGCATTTTATACACCTCCAAATATTATTATTTCAAGTTTTTTTTAGAATATTATGTTAGTGTCGGACAAATAATAAAAAAAAATGGGTTTGGGAGTCGGTTATGTTTAAAAGAATGGAACAATATGAAAAGACTTCAGAAAAGAAAATTTCTACAAAACAAATGATATTTTTATTGGTCACAACTGTGATCTCAACAGCAGACGTTTTTTTGCCTTCTTTTGTGGCATTAGCTGCAAAACAAGACTCTTGGATTTCAGTCTTAATATCTTTTGTAACCTCCAGTATTGTCTTTGTCTTTTATTATAAACTAGCAATGCTCTTTAAAGAGGAAATACTTTTTTCTTATGTGGACAAGATAGTTGGAAAATTTATAGGCAAAATAATAGCTTTCCTTTATTTATTGTTTATTTTACACGGTATTTCTTTAGTAATGAGAGAATTAATAGAGATCATGGTCAATGCTTTTATGCCTCACACCCCCCCAATAGTTTTCTATGTAGTCTTGATGATATCAGTAATGTACACCGTCTCAAAAGGTTTTTTAGCAATTGTCAAACTAAATGAGTTTTTATTTCCTTTTGGAATGCTCCTATTGGCATTTGTAATCACTTTGGACCTTCCAAAAGTTGATATGACAAATTTTCTCCCAATACTTGAAGACGGCATAAAACCGCCAATAATAGGTTCAATCCTCATTACTTCCTTCATGCTTGAAACGGTAATAATACTTCTTATATTCCCTCATATCTCAGAAAAAGAAAAGGCTTTAAAAGGAGGGATATTAAGCCTTGGAATATTAGCTCTTAGCATGATGTTGGGAGTTTTAGCAATAGGAATATTTGGAGCAAAAACTGCAGCGAATTTCCAATTTACAGCTTTGGAAATGGTGAGAAATATAAGAATTAGCGATTACATACAGCGATTTGATTCATTGGTAATGGCAATGTGGTTAATGGGAATTTATCTTAAAATTGTAATATTTACTTATCTCTTCGCAAAAGGATTGGCTGAAACGATAAAATCCCCAGATTACCGCTTTATTTTGCTGCCACTTGCTACTTTGTTAATCCCACTTTCCGAAAATGTGTCTGAAAGTTTAGATGGATTGTACACTTATTTTCAAAGATGTTTTCCCTTTGAGGTCTTTTGGTTTGAAGTGTTTTTCCCTATACTTCTTTATATAATCGCAAAAATTAGAAAAATAGGTTCTATAATAAATGTTGGGGTGGATAAAAAACATCTCATAAAAAAGTAGCGCACTTATTCTGAATGCCTGCTATAATAGAAAGTGGTTAAAACAATCTAACAAAAGGAGGCATCAGAATAAGTGC
>Ga0207430_10027_pt1 | contig 86470 bp, 92 predicted proteins | sample YelNatsi3bottle8_FD_187544 | JGI IMG/M metagenome (GOLD analysis project Ga0207430, IMG submission 187544) | Hot spring thermophilic microbial communities from Obsidian Pool, Yellowstone National Park, USA - site 3 bottle 8 (SPAdes) (version 2) | ecosystem: Environmental > Aquatic > Thermal...
GAAATTTCTTAATTGTTCTTTTGTCAATAGTGACATTTTTAAAACCTCCTTCTTGGTTTAGTATATATTCTAATTCTTACCAAGAAAGAGGTTTTTAATCAGTTTACACAAAATTTTTTACAGTCTCTTGCTTAACTCTTTTATGCGGTTGTCGTGATATAATGTCTTAACTGTTAAGTTGTTTACGTCCAGCTGAAGCATATCAATTTTTCCACTTATCTCATCAAGTTTTTCATGCAAAATCTGTCTGTCATCGAATAATGCCCTTACTTTATCGCTAATTTCGGTATCCATCTTAGTACCTAACTTCTTTACATCGTCTTTCACTTCGCTTACTTCACTTTTTAATCCGTGGATTTCTTCTTCTACCACTTTTAATCTTTCTTCTACAATGCCAATTCTCTTCTCTACTACAGTCATTCTCTCTTCTATGGTACTTATTCGTCCTTCTACAGCACCTATTCTTTCTTCTACCACATCAAATCTGACGTTAAAGTCATTATAAATTTTCTCTAAAAGCCCTAGAATTTTATCTTCATTATTCATAAATAATTCCTCCACCTGCTTTACATGGTTATAAATCTGTTACGCCTAATCTTAGATACATTTCAACCATTAAAGTTTTGGTTATATTTCTGCTAACAGTTTTTACACACACTTTGCCCGTTTTTTATGCTCTCGTTTCCATTCTATGATATTTTTAAAAACAATTCAAGTCCTATTTTAGGCTCTAAACTGCTTTAACACATTTTTATGCACATAGACCGACCTGGGCAGGTCCGCTGGCCTTTTTCCGGCACTTTCGTTGAAGACAAGCCTTTCCTTTTCTTTGTTATAATCATAGTGAAGAATACATAATTTTATAAGAACATCATCGCTAAGTTTTCCTTTCCTTGAGAGGGCTGCTGCAGCTTGCGCCTGCTCTCTTTTCATTGCTTCATAATCTTCATCATTAGCTCTTTCAGCCATTCTTTTCTGCTTTATGTACTCTGCTGTTTTCTGGGCGTGCCTAATTTTATTTTCCTGTTTTCTGCGCTCTTTTTCATGATGATATTCCGGAAACTGTTTTAGTATCTTTGATATTGCTTGTTTTGTTACATTTTGCTCTTTTGCAATTTCAACAATGTTTTTCTTTTCAATAAAATATGAGTAGTATATTTTACTTTTATCAACCATTTTTTCACCTCTAATTGTTTTAAGTTGACTTTTTGCTAACAGTTTTTGGGCATACTACGGCTATATATCATTAATTTCCAGCCTTCCTCGGCTTTTTTTATTCTTATGGGTACTACCTTCATGAGAGCTTCAGCTACTTTTATAAGCAAATCTTTATTCTTTATTGGCTTGAACTCCACCCACACCGTTTCTTTCCTCCTCAATAAACTTTTTTATCTTAGGATAGAGAAACTGCACAAGGGGTCTGTAGAATTCATCTTCATCCACTTCTTCATAGCCAACTATTTCTTCGCTTACAGGAGTAAAATCATCTGCCATAAGTTTTTCTCTTGTTATTACAGTTCTTACGATTGCGATTTTCATAAGATCACTTCCTTACTCAGTTTTTGATTCTGATATATGTAAAACTGGAAGAAATAAGGGTATAATAGAGGTATGAAATTGGCTTTATTGCCTTTATTCTTTTTCATTAACTGCAGTTAATACATCTGGCAAAAGAATTAGTTTATCATAATCAATGCTATTATTCTTGCAGTAAACAATAAGCTTACCGAGAAATTTTGCACCAGCATTACTATTACTTTCTAATATTCTATAAAGTTGTGCTGGACTTACATTAAGAGCTTTTGCCATTTTGTTATAATTTCCGTTAAATTTTTTGATTAATAACTCTTTTAGAGCTACTTTATTGACATTCATTTTTTCATCTCCTGTGTTTACTGTAGTCAATGTTGTTTACAGTTAATACTATACCATATTTATTACATACAGTCAATACTTTTTTATAAAAATTCTTTTACATTATTGATTGCAGTCAATACTTAGTATAAAATCTTAAACAAGAGGTGCATAAAGAATGGGTAATTTTGATAAGAAAAAGTTTGCTGAGTTACTAGCATTAGCAAAAGGTAATAGATCTATAAACCAATATGCTTTACAATGTGGTGTTAGTTCAGCACATATTTCCAGGTTGTTAAGAGGATTAGTTGATACTCCTCCAAACCCTGAAACAATAAAAAAATTTGCCAGTAAAGCACAGAATGGCGTTACATATGAAGAACTAATGGAAGCTGCTGGCCATATTAATTCATCTTCTCAAGCCATTAAGCAAGACCAGCCCCATGAATGGCAGCCGAAGCTTACAGAGAAAGATAAAAAAGACATTGCTAAAACTCTAAAAGAGTGGATGAAAGACCTCACAAGCTCGGAGGGACTGGCTTTCTTTAATGGTGAGCCGATTGATGAGGAAACTAAGGAATACTTGAAAGATTCTTTTGAAATGATTTTAAAACATGCCAGGTTAATGAATAAGAAAAAATATACTCCTAAGAAGTATAGAAGGTGATATAGATTGGTTAAATATTCTCAGGAAGAAATAAAGCAGCTGGCAGAAAAACTCATTAAAAAAACTGATTCTGCCAGCCCCTTTGAAATAGCTAAATATTTAAATATTAACATTGTAGAATGTGAATTGGGTAATATTCTTGGTTACTATAAATATCATAAACGTAACAAGTACATAATAATTAACAAAAATCTTGATGAGGCTATGAAGCTGATTGTATGCTCGCATGAGCTCGGGCATGCAGTTTTACATACTCGTGTTAATACTCCATACCTAACTAAATTCACACTGTTTTCAGAGAGTCGAATTGAAAGAGACGCTAATGTATTTGCTATGTATGTTTTACAGCAACTAGGTAAATGGAATTACTATGTATTTGTTAATATTTTGAAATTGCCCGAAGTATTAATAAAAAATTCTAGTTGTGTAATCTAAACAAAAAGCTGGTTAAAAAGAAAACTGGCTTTATTGTTGAAGAAAATTAGAATACTTCACAAAAGCTAAATAAGGTTGAGGAGGGAATTTCTCATGGTTGACACAGAGTTAAGAGCTGCTGCATACGCAAGATACTCTAGCGATAATCAGCGAGAAGAGAGCATTGAGGCCCAATTAAGAGCCATAAAAGAGTACTGCGAAAAGAATAATATACAGCTTGTAAAGATATATACTGATGAAGCGAAAAGTGCTACAACCGATGACAGACCAGCATTTCTGCAGATGATAAAGGACAGCTCATTGGGTCTTTTTAATGCCGTTATTGTTCATAAATTGGACAGGTTCGCTCGCAACAGATATGACAGCGCCTTTTACAGAAGACAGTTGAAAAAGAATGGTGTAAAATTAATATCGGTATTAGAACAGCTTGACGATAGTCCTGAGTCTATAATTCTTGAGTCGGTACTTGAAGGGATGGCTGAGTACTACTCCAAAAACCTCGCAAGGGAGGTTATGAAAGGATTGAAAGAAAATGCTTTTCAGGCCAAATTTAATGGAGGTATACCACCTTTGGGATATGACATTGTGGATGGGGAATATGTGATAAACGAAAAAGAAGCTGAAGCAGTAAGGCTGATTTTTAACTTGTACGCTCAAGGGTATGGATATAGGCAGATAATTGATGAATTAAATTTAAGAGGTTATAAAACTAAAAAAGGCAATCCATTTGGCAAAAACAGTATTTATGAAATTTTAAGGAATGAAAAATACATTGGTAAATACATATTCAACAAAGGTACAAAGAAAAATCATAGAATAGTAAAAGAAGACGTAATTGTCATAAAGGATGCTATCCCTCCAATAATAGATAAAGACTTGTTCGAACAAGTACAAAAGAAAATGGAAGAAAGAAAAATAACACGAGGAGCTAACTCTGCAAAAAGAGTATATCTTTTATCAGGCCTTGTCTACTGTGGATTATGTGGTTCTAAAATGGTAGGGTGTTTAAGCAGAGGGAAGTATGTAACTTATAGGTGCAGCAGAAAAGACAGAACCAAGCAGTGCACAAATAGAGATATAAACAAAGAAAAACTAGAAGCTTTTGTCATAGATGAGCTGAACAAGAGAGTGCTTGACCCAAAAGTAGCACCAGTGCTGGCCAAACTTCTAAACGAAGAAAATCAGAAGTTGAACAAAGAAAGAGCAGAAGAAATTACTTTTTTAAAAAAGCGCTATAAGGAGGTTGAAGAGCAGATGAGAAACATAGTAGAAGCAATAGCTCAGGGGATGTTCCAGCCGATTATGAAAGAAAAAATGAACGAATTAGAGGCAATGAGAAATGAACTTGCTTACAGAATTAAAGAGCTGGAAAATAAAAAAGAAACAAGCTTTATTACACCAGAAATGATTTTAAAAATCTTTGAAAAGGATAGGGAAATAATTAATTCATCGAAGGATCCTCATGAAATTAAAGAAGTGCTTAAAAACTACATAAAAAAAATAATCGTCACCCCAGATGAAATAAAATGTGAATTTTACTTCTGGATAGGTGACGATTTCCGTTCTTTGCTGGTAGCGGCGAGTGGATTTGAACCACCGACACTGCGGGTATGAACCGCATGCTCTGGCCAACTGAGCTACGCCGCCATATTTTTGGTTGCGGGGGTAGGATTTGAACCTACGACCTCCGGGTTATGAGCCCGACGAGCTACCGGACTGCTCCACCCCGCGCCATTGGTGCCGGAGACCGGACTCGAACCGGTACGGGCTTTTAGGGCCCGCAGGATTTTAAGTCCTGTGCGTCTGCCAGTTCCGCCACTCCGGCTTCATCTCCTTGAGACAGTATTTATTATATTATATCTATATCTTTAAGTCAATAGTTTTTTATCCACTTTTGCAACTTCAAATGAAAATTCCATTTCTATAGCTTAAATTCCCCAAATTTATAGAGGACTGCTCCTTCTAAATTATCCCACTCACTAACCGTTATTTCTTTGAAACTCAGCATTTCTAATATAGTCAGTAATATAGCAGTTCCCGCAATTATTATATCAGCCCTTTGGGGCTGCAATCCAAAAATTTTTTTTCGTTCTTCCAATGTAACAGACATAAATTTATCTAAAATCCTTTTAATTTCTTCCTTTTTTAACTGATAGCCATGGACTTTTTCTTGAGAATAAATTTCTAATTGCTGAGAAACTGCGGCAAGAGTTGTTATCGTTCCTCCTATGCCGATAACATTTTCAACCTCTTTGTACTTATCAATGGAATTTACCACTGCATCTATTATGTGTAACCTAATTTCATCATATTCCTCAGTTGTAGGAGGATCATTTTTAATAAATTTTTCAGTAAGCCTCACAGCCCCTATATCAAAACTTTTTTTTACAAATTCTCTACCTTTGTACGCTAATTCAGTACTTCCTCCTCCTATATCTAACACCAGAGCATCTTCCTTATTAACTCCCATCACCGCTCCGATGTATCCAAACAAGCTCTCTGTTTCTCCATCTATAATTTCTACCTCTAGCCCAAGTTTTCCAATTTGCTCAAAAAAAGCATCTTTATTTTTAGCATCCCTCATCGCAGATGTTGCAAAAGCATATATAACTTCTGCGCCTTTTTCTTGGGCCAATTTCACAAAGCGTTCAATCACTTCAATGCTTCTCTGTATCGCATTATTATTTAACTTCCCCGTTTTAGAAATTCCTTCCCCTAATCGAGTTATTTCAACGTCTTTTTGTATCTTGTTTATATTTTCATTATCTATGTCACATATAAGTTGGCGTATTGAATTTGTCCCTATATCAATCGCACAAATTCTCATAATAACCCCCAACTATCACAGGTAAAAACCCTTTATGAAAAATCTTCGGGCATAACCCGAAGTTAATATCCATTGCTTCTTCTGTAGCCTGTGTTTCTTCTCTTGGAATCAAAATTCTTTCGCAGCTGTTGCTGTCTTTCGTCTGAATCCTTTAAAAACTTAAGCAATCTCTCTTCAAAAGAACTATTAGTATTATAATTCCTATTGCTCTGCCATACAAAATCCTTTGGATCTCTTTCTTTATTATTATTATTATTTTTTTTAGGCAAAGCCTTTTTGATTGACAAACTTATTCTTCCATTAGCATCCATGGACAATATTTTTACTTTTACTTTATCATGCTCCTTCAAATGCTCCCTAATGTCTTTTACATAGGTATTAGCAACTTCCGAAATATGCACCAACCCAGTTTTTCCCTCTGGTAGCTGAATAAATGCTCCAAAGTCTGTGATGTTTAACACAGTGCCCTCAACAACATCTCCAACCTCAAATGGCATATAAATAAAGATCCTCCCTCTAAAAATTTTATTAATGAGTTCATTATATATTAAAATACAAAATATTTCAAGATAAATTTTTCGAAATCACTTTTTTGTCTCTTGTGTCTTAGTTTTTGAAATATCTACATAAATTATTTCTCCTTTTTTAACCAACCCCAATTTTTGCCTTGCCTCATTTTCAATAAAACTTTCACTATTTATCTGGTGAAGTAATTCATTTAAATACTTATTTTCTTTCATTACTGCAGCTTCTTTATTTTTCAAATCCCTATACCTATTATTAAGTTTCTCTAATGCAACTTGCTGCTGAAAAAAAGTAAATCCAATATATGCAATAAAGGCAAAAAACAATATCTTCTTTAGTTTTTTCACTCAAAACACCTACTTTCACAATGCGGATTAATCTATTATTTTTATTCGACATCTCTTTAAAAAATCCTCTATTTTTTCCTCTTAAAAATCTTAAAATAGGTTAAATTATTTTTTAGAAAAGCACCAGGCAAAGTTAAAATTTTTCTTGTAAACCTATAAGGAACAATAAAAAAATTGACTACTATTTTAACAGGGTATATAATAATTTCTGCCATCTTTTTTAAAAACTTTATTGTAAATTCATAAATTCCAATTAAAGCTTGGGTGATGAAATAACTTAGTAACACATAATAAAGAATAACTCCAATTGCAAATCCTAAAAAACTATAAAGCCTGATTTCAACGTAATTGCTTATATACATAAAATAAAGCATAGTAATTGTCCCAAAAAGCCAAAATATAATATCGGCAATATTAGAAAAAGTTTTTTTAAGCCTAAAAACTTGCCTTGTCACTTTAAAAATATCGTATATAAATCCCAGCACAAAACCGCCATACACTGTAACTAAAAATGCATAAATTTGACTTTGTATGGTTATTACCATTTACATACCCTCCTTTTCTTGTTATATTATATTTATCCACTGCAACAAGAATGAAACTAAAATAGGGGCGATGCATCATGACAACAGTATATGTTTCCGGACATAAAAATCCAGATACCGATTCTATTTGCTCAGCTATTGCTTATGCCTATCTAAAGCGCATATCTGAAGGTATAAATGCTATACCTGTTAGATTAGGTCCTATAAACCGAGAGACAAAATTTGTATTAGACTATTTTGGAGTAGAAAAGCCTACTTTTATTGAAAATGTATATACCCAAGTACAAGACATTAAATTTGATAAATCTCTTGTTTTTAAAGAAAACACCTCCATGTTTGAAGCATGGAACGCTATGATGGAAAAAAACATTAGAACAATAGCAGTAGTAGATGAGGAGAACAAATTAATAGGAATTGCAACAGTAGGAGATTTGGCAAAGGCATATCTTTCCTCTTCTCATGAATTATCTAAATATAAAATTCCTATTGACAATATATTAGCTACTTTGAAAGGAGAAGAAATTTTAAGATATGTAGATTATCTTGAAGGCGACATTTTAGTAGCTGCAATGTCCAAAGAAAATGTGTTAAAAAGAATAAAAAAAGGAGATATCTTAATCGTTGGAGACAGAGATGATATACAGCAAGCTGCAATTCAACAAGGAATAAAAGCTCTCATAATTACTGGCAATAACGGAATTTCAGAAAAAATTTTTGAACTAGCTAAACAATACAAAGTAACAATTATAAAAGTTGTACCAGATACTTTTGACACTGTTAAATTATTAAACCAAAGTATACCATTATCATATGTAATAAAAAAAGAAGACCTAGTAACATTTAGAGTCAGCGATTATATTGATGATGTAAAAGAAGTAATGTTAAAATATAGATACCGCAACTTTCCAGTTGTCGATGAAGAAGGAAAAGTTGTAGGACTACTTGCAAGGCGACATATTTTAGACTATGAAAGAAAAAATGTAATAATGGTAGACCACAATGAATTCTCTCAAGCAGTAGAAGGAATAGAACAAGCAAGAATATTAGAAATAATTGACCATCACAGGATTGGGACGATAGAAACAGAGCAGCCAATACTATTTAGAAACCATCCAGTAGGCTCTACTGCTACAATTATAAATCGACTTTTTGAAGAAAAAGGGCTAATTCCAGAACCAAAAATAGCGGGAATAATGTGCGCTGCTATTTTATCAGATACTCTTGTATTTAAATCTCCTACTTGCACACCAGAAGACGTAAGAGCAGCTAAGAAACTTGCAGAAATTGCCAACATAGACATAAATGAGTTTGGAACTGAAATGTTCAAAGCAGGTACCTCTTTAGAAGGGAAAACTGTTGAAGAAATATTTTATACAGATTTTAAAGAATTTACAATAAATAATTATAAAATTGGCATAGGTCAGGTGAATACTCTCACAGATGCAGGAAAATTAAAACAAGACCTAATAAATTTTATGGAAAAAGTAAAAAAAGATAAAGGTTATGATATTTTACTACTTATGCTTACAGACATAATAAACGAAGGATCTGAAATACTTTTTGTAGGAAATAATAAAGAATTGTTGGAAAGAGCCTTCAACGTACAAATAAAAAATAACAGTTTTTACCTTCCATATGTCATATCAAGAAAAAAACAAGTATTGCCACCTATTATTAAAGCGATAAACTCCCAATAAGTTTATCGCTTTAACTTTTCTATTATATCGCCAAAATTTTTAAAAGAAATATATGGAATATCATTTTCTTTGCAATATTTTTCTAAAACACCCTTTGCAAAAACCTCATCAGCATATTTCACAACACAAATATCTGAATATCCATCTCCTATATATACTACATAATACCCCTCATTTTTGTATCTATTCAATACTTCCAGCTTACACATACCACATTTGTTGCAATCCTTGCTCTTATATGGAAAATCCACTTTTATTTCTCCCTTATCAAACCAAAGCTTATTGCTATAAAACTCTACATTAAACCCATACTTGTCCATAATGGCCTTTATATTAAAGTCATATCCATCACTCACTATTACAACTTCATAATTCTTTACTTTGCAAAAATTTAAAAACTCCAAGAAATAATCATCTATCTCAATAGTGTAAAGCAAATCCAAAAGTTTTTTCTCGTTCATTTCCATAAGCTTTAATGTCTCAATTGCGCATTCTTCAGTAGACATTTCCCCCTTTTCCCATAATTCCTCATAATACTGCCAACCATCCTTTGCAAACTTATTCACCATCAAATCAACAGTATCTACTTTAGTAACAGTACCGTCAAAATCTACTAAAAAGACTTTCTTCAATTAAATTTCTCCCCCTTTATTTTATATTCAAAAGCCATTTTACAAATTTTATAGCCAAATCTTTGTGCTGTCCATTCGCAATAATTGTAACAATTTTATCATTATAGTCATATCCCAAATTTTTTAAATATTTATTATTCCATCCAACGTATATTCCGTAAGCACCTGGTTTTACCTCATTAGAGGGTTCCTCTACTTTTGCCACATTTAACCCTGATAAATTTAACTCCTTTATCTCATCCAATCGCAAAAAAGCACCTTGACTTGCCAATATATCAAAATTATTTTTATCTAAAATAATGACATCTATATCTTGCGCTCCCATTCTGGCCATTAATTTTTGAGTTGAGGCAGGGTCAAGAGTAAAATTGCCATTTGGATTTTTTACAAGCCCATAAAAATCAATAGAAGCTTGTTTTTTGCCTGAAGGATCGCCAATCAATTCTTTAGTAACCTCTTTGCTAAATTCATTTAACCTATCAAAGTCCATAAATTTCCCCACGAAGGCAATATTCAATACATATTCTTTTCTATTTAAGACACTGCTTGTAAAAGCGCCTAATAGATAAATCACCAATATGCCTGTGATAATATGAACTTTATAATAGTCCCATATATATTCCACTTTTTCTTTTGTAGTCATGTTTCTAAACCAATTTTTTCTCTCCTCACTCATTTGTTTCACACCTCTCTACTTCCTTTGCGCAAAAATATCCAAATTTATTATAGCAATTAAACTTTTTAAAATCGAGTATATAAAACAAAATAAGCCGCAACATGCGACTTATCTAAACATTCTACTTATGAATCCCCCTGATTTTCCTATAAGGCCACTTTTGTCACTGTAATTTAAATTTACTATTTCTCCATCAATTGACACTTGTCCGTCATCAAGGTTCAATTTATTAATGTGAAGCCCTTGACCTCTTATTGTCAAAATTCCCAAATCCGTCTCCAATATTACGGTTTCTTCGTCAAAGCTTACAACATTTGTTACCCCAGAAATACTGATTTTTTCTCTATTTTCAATTGTAATATTATGAGGTTTCCCCGCTCTTAAAAAGTTCCTTTTATCTTCCATTTTAAACCTCCCCTCTTTTTAATTGACTATTATTATCTATGAATCTTGTACTTTTTTTAGAACAAAAAAATCCTCCAATAGGAGGACTTCAATCCCAAATCTTGACTATATTTATGCTTTTAAAGTAATAGTTTAGTATGTCTTTCGCCTTTTTCCCCTCTTTAGCCATTTGATAAGCTCCCCATTGAGACATTCCTACACCATGCCCAAACCCTCTTCCTTTTATCACTAATTTACTTCCATCATAGGAAACCTCATCTATCATGGTAGATTTTAGTTTTTCACTTCCAATTGCCATTCTAAAATCGGGAGCATTTACAGGAATCTTATCGAAAAGAAGGTTTATCGTCCTGCCTGAAGCTCCTTTTGTTCCTATTTTGACAGTTTTAAAGTCATTTATTCCAAGCCCCATTTTCTTTAACGCATTAATCACTTCACTTTTTGTAAAAGTAGCTGTCCAATGCTTTACATTAGCCGGTGCATCAGGACTATCATTTGACTTTACACTTACAATGTAAGGAGGTTCCGCCTTTTTATAATTAAGGCCTTCTTTAGCTAAAGCAGTTTGTCCTGCTGCATGAGAGTGAAACCATGCATTTATAAATTTTCCGTCATAGACAGCAACTACACCTCTTGTATCTTTTACTGCTTCTTTTATTTTAGAATTTATATTTGAAGGGTTCCAAGCTTGAGCCTCTTCAAAATCTGTTGATATATCAGCTCCTGGATATTTAGACTTTTTAGTGCTTACAAAATTTAAAACATATGTCCTTGCTAAAATCGCTTGTGCTTTTAAAGCCTCAATTGGCCAGTCATTCTTTATTTCTCCTGCCACCGTTCCTTCAACATACTTTTCTAGAGGCATTTTTTCTATTTTGCCCGTTTGCACAACATAAACTTTAAGAATAGGCTCTTTCTTCTCTCCTGCATTTATTTTGGCAGGTATTTTAGGTAGTTCCATTCGTGGCTTTTTTATTGGTTCAGGTTTTTTGGCGGGCGGCTTGCAGGAAGTCATGGCAAATAACAAAGCTACTAACACCGCAATTAATTTCAGTATGTTCCTATACAATTAAAATCCCTCCTATACTTTTATTTATAGTATTTGAGGGATTTTCACAAATCATTCATTCTTCTATCAATTTATACATTTTGTAAGCCTCGTCTTTTAAAGCATGTTCCTTTACACCTATAACCTCTATTTTGACAATTTTATTTCCAAAGCTTATCTCTATTATATCATGTTCTTTTACTTCGTCACTAGCTTTTGCCTGCTTGCCATTTATAAAAACTAATCCTTTGTCACAGGCCTCTTTTGCAATCGTACGCCTTTTGATAAGCCTTGAAACTTTCAAAAACTTATCAACTCTCATGTGCTTTTTACACCCCCATGCAAAAGTAAGAAAATCAGGTCATAAAGACCTGATTTTCTTAAGAATTTACTAAATCCTTCAACGCTTTTCCTGCTTTGAAGATAGGAGCTTTTGAAGCAGGAATTGTTATTTCTTCTCTTGTCTGAGGATTTCTTCCTTTTCTTTCTGCTCTTTCTCTTACTTCAAATGTACCAAATCCTACTAATTGAACTTTGTCACCGTTTTTCAATGCTTCTTCTACTGCCTCGATGAAAGCATTCAATGCCTTTTCAGCATCCTTTTTTGTTAACTCACTTTTTTCTGCAATTTTCGCAACAAGATCTGCCTTATTCACAACAATACCTCCTTAGTTTTAAATATGTTTTACTCTTATTTATTCTTCACAAAATCGAAAAATCCTGCTAATATACGCTTATTTTTCATTTTTTTTATCAAATTTATTCATCTTTGCTTCATTCCATAGCTTATCCATGTCATCTAATGTCATTTCATCCAATTTTTGTCCATTTTTTGCTGCAGTTTTTTCTATGTATTCAAATCGCTTTATAAATTTTTCCACTGTGTTGTGAGTTGCGCTTTCTGGTTCTACATCTAAAAATCTAGCTACATTTACCACTGCAAAAATTAAATCTCCAACTTCCTCAATAATCTTTTCTTTATCTTTCCCTTTATACACCTCCTTTAATTCTTCTAACTCCTCATAAACTTTAGAAATTGCATCCTCAACCCTCTCCCAATCAAAACCCACCTTTGCTGCTTTTTCCTGGACCTTATAACTTCTGATAAGAGCAGGCATATGCTTTGGCACATCTTTTAAAACTTCCGTATAAGAATTTAAATCCTTCTCTTCTCTCTTCAACTCATCCCATTTTTCTAATACGGCTTTAGAAGTTTTTAATTCTTCTGTCCCAAAAACGTGAGGATGCCTCCAAATCATCTTTTTGCATATGCCATCTACTACATCGCAAAAATTGAATGTTCCCCTCTCCTTTGCAATTTGTGAATGGAATACAACTTGTAAAAGCACATCTCCTAACTCTTCTGCCATCTTATCCTCAGATTCTTTCTCAATCGCATCAATTAACTCATAACTCTCTTCCACCAAATATTTTTCAAGGCTTTGATGAGTCTGCTCTTTATCCCATGGACATCCCTTTTCACTTCTTAAAATTCTCATTATCTCTAAAAGGTCATATATGTCATACTTTTCTTGAAAAATTTTTTGAACAGGAGGAATATATAGCGAAGTAAGATAATCGATCCAATCAATTCTATCAATCAGATAAAGTGGCATCGTTTCTATCACTTGTCTACCATTAATTCCTGCATTTTTTATTAAAGTTACAAGATAATTATCGCCATATATTTCTGACAGCTTTAATTTCGCTTCTGAAGCGACAAATTTATCATATATTTGCACTACTATATTATGGCATCTTTTATCCGGCTTTTGAGTATCTAAAGATAAAGCGTCGATTATTTTCAACCCATAAATAGGGTCAATTTTTAAATCGCTTATAATTGCATCAATAAAAGAAACAGCTGGTATAACTTCTACTGATATATCGGCACAGTCTTTGCAAAAGTTTAATATGTACTCTACTGATTTTTCTGCAACATGGGGATGCCCCGGCACAGCATATACCACATTTCGATATTTTCTTGCTATATCTATTATTTCCCGAGCAATATTTTCATAAACTTCCTCAAAAGTCATACTTTTTTCGTATATTTTATCAAAAGTTTCAAAAATAATTTCTTGCTCTTTAAGATATGAAACAATAGGATGTTTTTCGGTCCTCAAAAAGACTTTATCAGCTCTTTTCATCTTTTCCAATACTCCTACTGTAATAGTATCTGGTGAGCCCGGTCCTAATCCTACAATAAATAGTTTATTCACAAAAACCACCTCTAACATTAAAATGTACAAATAATATTATATCACTTATCATAATTTTTATATAATTAAATTTACTCTGTACAAACCTGTTGAAAAAGTTGCCAAATTAAATTATAATATATTTTAGCATCTGCATTAAGGAGTGGTATTACATGGATATGGTAGAATTAGGCAAAAGAATCAGGGAAGAAAGAAAAAGGCAATTTTTAAAACAAGGAGATTTATCAGGGGATGAATTTTCAAAGGGCTATATAAGTCTTATAGAAAAAGGTAAGATAAGCCCTTCCTTGAAAGCTTTAAATTTCATAGCTCAAAAGTTAAATAAGCCAGTTGTGTATTTTTTAGATGAGGATTATGTCGAAAAAGAAGAATTAAAAAAAGAACTTGCAAAATACAAAAATATTTTAGAAAAGTTCTTAACTGCTCAAAAAGCTTTTGATAACAAAAATTATGAGGAAGCTATTAAATTATACATCGATATTTTAGACAATGCAATAGATGAGTATTCAACAAATTTGATAAATTTTTACCTAGCCAAATCTTATTTTGCTATCAAAGACTATACAAAAGTTCTTGAAATTTTAGATAAAATATCTCCATATTTTGAAAAAAGCTCATTGACTGAAATTATAGTAGAAATGCATTACATGAAAGGATTGTGTTTGGGCAATCTGCAAAAATTTCAATCATCATTGGAAAATTATTTAAAAGCTTTAGATGGTTTTGAAAAATACTCTTTAAAGCACACACAGTTGAAATCCCGCATACTTTATAGTATAGCAAATTTATACAGTAAAATGGGAGAATTTATTAAAGCAAGAGATTATTATATGAAATGCCTTGAATATTCTACTCAAATTAAAGCAGTAGATTTTATTGCTTTGTCAAATAATGGACTAGGACTTGTAAATCACGAGCTTAAACAATATAAGGATGCTTTAAAATATATAAGGCGTGCTATTCTGATAAGTAAAACCCTAAACTTAAAAGAAGATATTGCTAATGAATACAATTATTTAGGTTTTGTATATACAGATTTAAAAAAGTATGATATTGCAGAAAAATATTTTGTAAAGAGCTATTCGATGTATAAAGATTTAGGAAATGAAAGAGGAATGGCATACAATCTCACAGAAATCGGAAGAATTTACTATTTAAAAGAAGATTATCCCAAAGCATTAGAATATTTAAATCAATCTTTAGAAATCGTAACAAAACTAGGAGAAGAAGAAGAAATGGGTAGAATTTATACAATATTAGGAAATTTACATTTAAAACAAGGCCAGTTCGAATTAAGTGAAAAAGAACTTTTAAAATCTGTAGAAATACTCAAAACCCTTGGCCTTAAAAAGGACTTGTCCGAAGCCTATAAAGGATTGGGAAATCTGTATATTGCCCTAAATAATCCAGAAGAAGCTAAAAAATATTTTAATCAATCAATAGAGCTGTTATATGAAAATTAATAGCAAGGAGAAAAATAAATGAATACAGTGGAAAAATTAGAATATTCTTTTCCTGCTCTTAAACACAGAAATTTTAGGCTCTTCTGGTTTGGACAAATGATTTCCCTTATAGGCACATGGATGCAAAATATAGGCCAAGGTTGGCTAGTTCTTAAACTGACAAATTCGTCTTTTTTATTGGGGCTAGTAAGTGCTGTTCAGTTTTTACCTGTGATGCTTTTTTCTCTATTCGCAGGCGTTGTAATAGATAGATTCCCAAAGAGAAAACTAATTTTATTTACACAGTCAAGTTTTGCAATTTCTGCCTTTATCTTGGCCACTTTGACTGCTTTAAAGATAATAAATTATTGGGAAATCTTGGCTTTGGCTTTGTTTAATGGCTTTTTGAATACAATAGATATGCCAGCAAGGCAATCTTTCATCATTGACTTAGTGGGCAAAAAAGATTTAATGAATGCCATTGCTTTAAACTCTGCAGTGTTTAACGCAGCAAGAATAGTAGGACCAGCAATTGCAGGAATATTAATTGGCAAATTAGGATATGCTGTATGTTTTTATTTAAATTCTGCAAGCTTTATTGCTGTAATAATAGGACTCATATTAATTACCGTAGAAGGAAAAACGCCAAAAACTAATGATGTCAAAGCAAAGATTTTTGATGACTTAAAGGACGGGTTAATATACATCAAAAATACTCCAATTATACTCACCACGATACTCATGATTGCAATTTTAAGCACTTTCTCAATGAATTTCAATGTATTAGTTCCCGTTTTTACTAAAGATGTACTTCACAGAGAAGCTACTGGTTATGGTATGCTTATGTCAGCAATGGGAACAGGAGCACTAATTGGAGCATTGGTACTGGCTTCAATAAGCAGAAGAGGAGTAAAACCCGTTTATTTGTTTGGCGGTGGCATAGGTCTTGGAATTTTTCAAATCCTCATAGGAATACAGAGTAATTATCTATTAACAGCTTTACTTTTAGCTTTAGCAGGGTGGTCTATGATAACTTTTAGTTCCTCCGCAAACACTACTATACAAATTAACTCTGCAGATGAATTCAGAGGAAGAGTAATGAGTGTTTATTCTTTGGTTTTTGGTGGAGTAACTCCTATAGGCTCATTGTATGCTGGTACATTATCTCAAAAGTTTGGCTCCCACATAACTTTTATAGTAAGTGGAATAATCGCCCTTTCGTATACACTTTATGTCTTAGTGTTTCAATATAAAAAAGTGTATAAAGTATAATGTTTTTCCCATTCTAATTTTTTTCTACTCTTCCTCATATATCCTTTTTGCCTCTTTAAATATTTCAATAGCCCTTGGAAGAAGCCCATTGACATAAGCAATTAAAATTCCATAATTTACGATAGGTATTTTTTTCTCTTTAGCGTAAGAAATCCTATAAAGCATCTCTCTTCTATTTAGCATACAAGCTCCACAATGAACAATTAAACTGTAAGATTCCAAATCCGCAGGAAATGTCATACCACTAGACCAGCTAAATTGCAAATTCTTTCCTGTTTTTTGTCTTAGCCAACGAGGTATTTTAACTGTTCCTATATCATCTTCTTGTCTGTGGTGGGTACACCCTTCTGCAATTAAAACTTTATCGCCCTCCTTTAATTTTTCGATAACTCTTACCCCTTTTACAAGCTCCTCTAAATCTCCTTTATATCGGGCAAAAAGTATTGAAAATGAAGTGAGAGGTATGTCAGGAGGAACAATAGCACCAACCTTATTAAAAACTTGTGAATCTGTAATAACTAAAGAAGGCTTATTATTTATGCTTTTTAATGCTTTGTCCAATTCTGTATCTTTTACTACTAGTGCTATACCGCCAGTGTCAAGAATGTCCCTTATAGTTTGTTGCTGGGGAAGTATAAGCCTCCCCTTTGGAGCTGCTTTATCAATAGGCACAACTAAAATCACTAAATCACCAGTTTTTATCAAATCCCCTACCAATTTTATACTATCATCGCTTGGTGCTTTTTTTATTATCATCATTTTGAGTTCTTCTATTCCTTCTTTGTTTCTAGCAGAAACTTCTATCAGTTTTAGATTTAATCTTTTTTCCCATTCTTTTTTTTGTAATTGTGAATAATTTGACAAATCTTTTTTATTAATAACCCCTACAACTGGGATGTTTTTCTCCGTTATTATCTGTAAAATCTTTTCCTCAAATTCTGTAACTCCTTCTGTACCATCAATCACAAGAATAGCGAGGTCTGTTTTATTTAGAACTTCATAGGTCTTTTTTACTCTCAGCTCTCCAAGAGGCCCTACATCATCTAATCCTGCAGTATCAATAATTACCACTGGTCCGATTGGAAGTATCTCCATAGCTTTTGAGACAGGGTCAGTAGTAGTGCCTGCAATATCAGACACAAGAGCCACTTCTTGATTTGTTAAAGCATTAATGAGACTTGATTTTCCCGCATTTCTTCTACCGAAAAGCGCAATATGAAGTCTAGATGAGGTAGGCGTAGTATTCATATTTAAATCTCCCTTCATAAAAAATAACCTATATAATGAATAATACAAATCAGGGAGTTTGTCAATAATTTATCTATCTTTTAAAGGCAACTCAATAGTGAAAACACTACCTTTTCCTACCTCGCTTTCTACAGTAATAGTCCCTTTGTGTTCTTCAATTATCTTTTTAGAAATAGCAAGTCCCAATCCTGTGCCACTGTATTTATTATTTTTACCTCTATAAAATTTATCAAATATATATTTTATTTCCTCTTGCGGAATTCCTTGTCCCTGGTCTTCAATCCTTATTACAGCTTTTTTGTCCTTTATGTCAAGAAACACCTTAACATATTTTCCTCTACTACAAGCTTTTATTCCATTGTCAATTATATTCACTAATACTTGTTTTAATCGATTTACATCCCCATTTATGACAACCCTATCAATCTTTTTTTTGCAAATTAAATTTACTCCATAATTGCTAGCATGAGGTCTTAAAATTGCGACTGTATCCTCTATCAATTTATCTAACTCTACTTCTTCAAAACTTAGTTTAATCTTATTTAATTCTATCTTAGAAAAATCCAAAAGTTCATCCACTAAACGAGAAAGCCTATCTGTTTCTTCATCAATAATGTTCAAATACTCATATAGTTCACTATTTTTTTCTACCAAATCCATCGCAGTTATCGCGAATCCTTTTATGGAAGTAAGAGGTGTTTTTAATTCGTGAGAAATATTGCTTATAAATTCATTTTTCATCTCTTCTAACTGTCCCAATTCTTCGGCCATTTTGTTAAAAGAATCCGCAAGTATTCCTATTTCGTCATTTGAAGTTTTCTCCGCTCTCACTTTAAAATTGCCCTTTGCCATTTCCTGAGTTGCCTTTTTTACCATTTCAAGAGGTTTTGTTAATTCATTTGCTATAAAAAATCCTATTATCAACGCAACTAAAGAAGACACTGTCAAAACAAGCGCTAAAAATAAAACCAGTCTTTTTATTATGTTGGAAACTTCCTCCAAAGAAGAAGAAAGCCTCAAAATTGCCACATAATTTAATTTGTTTTTTACAGGAACCGAAACGTGTAAAACTCTTTCATTATTGATTTTTTCTGTATAAACTCCACTTTCTCCAGAAATAGCTTGTATGACATCCGGGGTGAGTATTTTGACAGGGACAGGAGTAGATGAAAGTGTGGAATCTCCTAAAAGCATACCTTCCATATTTAAAACCTGAACTTGAGCATTAGTATCTGTAGCAAGCTTTTTAACTACATCTTGGCTTATTGTATATATATCTGCATCAATGTAGCTGTCAAACACACGAGAAAAAGAAGTGCCCTGAGAAGTTAATATCTCAATTATATTGTCAATATAATATTTTTCAAGAGTTAAAGTAGATATGACTCCGAAAAAAATTATTATCATTGTAATCAATAAAATATATGAAATGGTAAGTTTAATCTTTATACTCATTTAGTTTCCCCCAAAATAGTACCCAACTCCCCATTGGGTATGTATATATTTCGGCTGGTCAGGATTTACTTCAATTTTCTCCCTCAATCTTCGTATATGTACGTCCAAAGTTTTCGTATCCTCGATAAAAGAATCGCCCCATATAGAAGCAATAAGTTCCTCTCTCTTTACAACTTTTTTCCTATTTGTCATCAACATCTTTAAAATCTGAAATTCTCTCGGAGTAAGAAAAACCTCCTTTCCTCTTACAAAAGCCTTATTCTGGATCAAGTCCAATTTTATTTCATCATATTCCAACAAATTGATACTTTTACTTGAAGCATTAAATTCATAAACCCTTCTTATAACCGCTCTTACTCTGGCGACAAGTTCTCTCGGGTTAAAAGGTTTTGTTATATAGTCATCTGCTCCTAGCTCTAAGCCCAAGATTTTATCCACATCCTGGCTTTTGGCTATCAAGATAATTACTGGAGTATTCACTTTCATGGCTCTTATCTTTTTCAAAAGTTCAAAACCACTTATGTCCGGAAGCATTATATCCAACACTATAACAGAAAACCTTTCCCTTTCTAATAAATAAAGTGTCTTCTCACCCTCATGCACTATTTCAGTCTCGTAGTATTTATCCAAATTTATTTTTACAAATTTAGCTATATTAACATCGTCTTCAATTACCAATATTTTGTGCATTTTACCACCTCCTCACCATTATATTATCATACTTTTATAAAAATTAACAATTGCATTTTTCAATTGTCCGATATTTGTAACTCAATTTATAAAAAATTTTTCCTTCCCTCTTGAAACTTAAAAAATTTTAATGTATTATAAATATAGAAGATAATATATTTCCGTTAAAATATATTATCTTCTGAAACTTAATTTTAATTTCACACTTTTACATAGAAGGAGGAATAAAAATGGCTGATTTATATGGAGTTTACAAATGTGAAAAATGTGGAAATATAGTAGAAGTACTTCACGAAGGGGTTGGCACTTTAGTCTGCTGTGGTGAACCAATGGTAAAAATGCAAGAAAAAACAGGAGATACAGGCACAGAAAAGCACACACCTGTTATTGAAAGAAATGGAAATATTGTAACAGTAAAAGTAGGAAGTATACCTCACCCAATGGAAGAAAAACATTGGATTGAATGGATTTCTCTCTTAGCTGATGGGGTATACATGAGAAAAGTATTAAAACCAGGTGAAAAGCCTGAAGCAGTTTTTGTAACAGATGCAAAAGATTTAAAAGCGTGGTCCTACTGCAATTTGCACGGTCTATGGAAATCTGAATGAAAATAAGGGCAAAAAGCCCTTATTTTTTACTCTCTAACTTATACCTCTCCAATTCTTTTTCTGTCAAAGAATATTTATTAAACACAATTAAGCTTAGTATAATTATAGCACCTGCTAAAGGCCCACAAAGCTGTAAACCAAGCGGATTTTCTGCATTATACCCAAAAATCTTAAATAAAAGTGGAGTTACAAGAGAAGAAATCCCTATTACTATTTTTATTATAAATCCCTGAGCTCCAAAAAACATTCCCTCTCTTCTTTGCCCTGTCTTAATCCCATCCAATTCCGCTATATCAGCAATCATTGCATTAGGTACTACAAAGAATACAGAAAGCGGTATACCAGCTAATAAAATGATAATTATAGAAACTGTTTTATTAAAAACAGTCCCAAAAAGTCCAGTAAGAGTTAAAATGAAAGCAAATATTATAGAAAACACCATAAGAAGTTTTTTCTTTCCGTATAATAGTGTAAGCTTCGGCACAAAGAAGCTAAACAAAACTGCCACAACAAATGCACCTGCAATCATAAAGCCAGAATCTTCAGCAGGAGTCTTTAAAAGCACTTCTGTTATATAAGGCATTGCTATAGTCAAGGTATTTATGCCAAACCACAAAGCTGTTGCTGCAGTAAGGTAATACATAAAATCTGCATTTGCCAAAGTCATCTTAATAGAAGTAAACATCCCCACTGTAGGTATATTTTCTTCCTCTATTTTTTCTTCTTTTACAAAAATAGGCGTAAGCATTAAAGTAATAAAAGCAAAGATTCCCAATATAATTCCCATAATTTTAAAATTAAAAATCCCAATCAGAATTCCCGACCCTGCTTCTGCTACCATAACACCTATAATCTGCGTTATCCCTTGCATCATAGTAAGTGTAATTCTTTCTTTTGCATCTTTAGTTATTTCAGGTATGAGAGCAAGATACGGCGCCACAACTGCAGTAAAAGACACAAAAAATAAACTTAATACAAAAGTGAGATAAACAAAATTTACTATTGACACCTCAGAAACAGGAGGAAACCATATCATTATAAAAGAAATCATCAAAACAGGTGAGCCAAATAGCACAAAAGGTATTCTCCTGCCCATTTTGGTATTTAATTTGTCAGAATAATAAGCAACTATTGGGTCAGATATGCCGTCAAATATTCTCGCAACTATCATAGAAAAACCTATAAGGCTTATTGGTACAAGCATTTTAAGCCCCTGTGTATTAAATGCTGGAGGAGTGTAATAGTATTGATACCATTTTACCGCAGTCTGTGTAAATATGGAAATTCCTAAATACCCCAAAGAATACATAAAAAGCACAAAAAATCTATTATTTTTCATCTTTTACCCTCCTAAAATTCTCATACACCTTTTCATAATAATCCTTCTCAAATTCCTCATTCACATCTTTAAAGTATTCCGCTTTTTCCCTTACTTCATATAGCCTTTCAATGTCTAAATCAGAAGTTACGACATAATCACCTTCATAATGAGGCGCAATTGCAATTATTCCATCTTCATTTTCAGTCATATCAATGGGAGCAAAAATAGCTGCTTTCCCTGTAAAGTGAATTCCTCCTATCCATCCGTTTAAAGAAGCTTTTGCACCATAAATGTACGACTCCTGTACCCTTGGCCATATTCCCCTTAAAGCTCTCCAGAAATTGTACTCCTCCATATTGGCAATAGGCAGTATTACAATTTCCGCCCCCTTTTCAAAAGCCATTCTAAAGGTCTCAAAATATGTGGCATCCATACAAACAGGGCATGCAATCTTACCTATATCAAGAGAAAATACTTTAAGTTCCTCATCCCTCTTTATACCAATCTTCTCTTCAAAATCTGTCAAATGAATTTTCTTCTGCCTTCCTAAAATCTCACCTTCTCTTGATATTAACGTGCCACCATTGTACAAATTGCCATTTTCAGTGATAATATAACTTCCTGTGTAAATATAAATTCCATACCTTTTAGCAAAATCCCTCATTATCTTCTCATAAGCCTCTTGATAAGCTTTTGATATAGATTTAAATATAACTTTGAGTAATCCTTCTCCACCACCTTCGCTATTTGAAACCTCTTCACTTTTTGCCTTTTTATTTAGAAAATTATTTAGCTTGCCAAATCCGGGAATAAGCCCTAACAAATCAAAAAAATTGTATTCAGGAAAGGCTACTATATCACTTCCTTTTAATGCTGCCTCTTCTACAAATTTTCTCATCCTTTCGGCATATTCTTCAAAAGAATTTGTAACTTTTATTTCCCTCTCCACACATGCGACCATTACTTTCCCTTTTTTCTTTAAAATAAAATTTCCTCTTGAAAACCCATGTAATCTTCTTAAATAGTTATTAACTTTTTTCTCAGACATTTTGCTTTCAAAAACAATCTCTAAAATGTTTTTCATATCAATCACCTAAAAATCCCTTTATAGGAGTTTATATTAAGTTGTTTTATCACATCAAATTTAGAAATAGCTTTTTGTCTCTCTACCTCATTAAGTTCCGCAATTATTATATTAGAATCTACTTCCTTGGCAAGAAAACCATCATCGTCTTTTGTCATCTCTAAAGGAGCATGTATAGCTGCCTCTGAATAAAAGTTATTTCCTTTATACTCTCCTTTAAATCCACTTTCAATTGCAAAAAACAAGTTTTGCTGCACATTTTGCCATACCCCTGCTATCTGCCTTGCAAAATTTCTCTGTCCTTTTATTGCAACAGGTGAAAGCACCAGATTGACACCTTTTAAAGCCGCATATCTTGAAACCTGAGGATAAAACACATCAGTAGAAAGAATTATGCTAATTTTATATCCCTTTATATCTACAATTTTAAGAGCCGTATCTCTTGATAATCCTAATTCTCTCTCCCACCTTGCAAGGTATAACTGCCTTTGAAATAGTTTAATCTCTCCATTTAACATTACAAAAGAAGAATGATAAACTTTTCCGTCGTGGTTTTCAAAATAACTTCCCGGATTTATAGCTATGTCTTTATACCTCAATGAAAAATCCCTAATTTTTTCTATAAAATCCTCTTCAAAATCACATACCTCTCCAGTAAGAGCGGGAAAAACCACAAGGTCAACTGCCTTTTCCTCGCATTCTCTTAAAACCTCCTCATATTTTCTTATACAGCTTCCGCTATCACCCCTTTTAAAAACTGCTGCAGCTACTCTCATAAAACTCACTCCTCAAAAAGTATTCTATAAAGAGCCATTGCAAGATATCCTGAACCAGTTGCAAAACCAACTCCTGTCTTTGCTTCCCCTGTATCTTTGTCAAAACTCTCTGCTAAAAGCCCATAATCCATATTTGCCATCTTAAGCCACTTCAAAGCTTCCTCCCTCATTAAGGGATTTAATAGGCTACCACAAAGCCCTAAACCTGAGGGTGTATTGGGATGATGGTCACAGGCAAGCTCTTTTATTTTTGCATCTTCAAAATAATATTTGTATTTTCGAGAGTAATAGTAATCAATTGTATTTTTAAATACTTCATTTTGATAGTCTACAAAGTCATAATAATACATAAGCCCTAAATTGCCGGGTGGGTCATTGTAGAGTTTATAATTCCCTTCTCCATCAGTAGACCAAGCAAAAATCCTCTTACCTTCTACCTCTGTCACAAGGTATTTGTATATTCCATTGTAAATGCCGTCTATCTTTTTCTGAAGCATATCCGCCTTTTTATACCAGTTAAGCTTTAAGTAAAGATTCTTTAAGTTTATAAACCCTCTCCAGAGTATTACATTGTCTATCGTAACAAAGGGGTACTCTGAAGGGTCGTCAGAGGGAAGCAAGAAAGTTTTATAAAGTCCTATCCTACTGTCATATTCTTCCTCAATTCGGCTGTATACAACTTCTAATGCCTTTACAAGCTCTATATCATCTAAATCCACATCCATATTCTCAAGTAGTATAAAATAGCTGGCAGCCTCATCCAACTCAAATCCGGGATATAAAACCGTTCCATCTATATAATGGGCATGTGCCCCTGCATTTTTACTGTGTCTTAAAATCATCTCCCTTGCAATGTAATCGTGAAAGCTTTTATCAATAATTTTTACAGCAGGAAAAGACCATAAAAAACTATCCCTTTCCCAAAAGGCTCCTGAGACATAATATCTTGGACTTCTTGATGTTAATGCAATATAATTGTCGGATTCCATGTCTTTTCCTATAGAGAAAAAGTAGTTAAAAAATAGGTTTTTGTTCAATAAACTTTCTAAATCCTTATCTTGAGAATATTTTATATACTTATTTTTAAGCCAGTTGTAAAACTCTTTATATATATTTTTAAATCCTTTTCTTTTTAAATGAATTAAAGTAGTTGAAGCCCCATCCATATCGGAGTTTACACTTATATAAAAACAGTTTGTCCCATTGGTTTTCGATTTAAGTATTATTTTTTCATTCTTTTCCTCATAATCAAAATCTTTTTCTCCACCAAAAGCAAGTGAAAAAGCTATATTATAAGAATAAATGTTTAAAGCAGGGTTTTTAAGCCATTTGTCAATTTTAAATTCTTTTTTAAATTCTATTTCATGAGAGTTAAATCTTAAAAAGAACAGTTTATCAAGATTTACTTCTAAATAAACTTCTATTTCTTCAGAGCTTTCAAATTCATATATAAAACCTTTTTCCTTGATATCTGCATAGATTTTTATTATTACAAAATCCCCGTTTGAAAAATACAGTTTAATATTAGGTATGTAATAAAGCTCTTCTGATACTTCACTTTTTACAATTTCAAGTTTTTCACCTTTTTTATAAAATACAGGTTTAAACAAAGCTTCTTCTCCAGAAAGCTCCACAAGTCCTTTATTTGAAAGAGAAACAATATTTAAATTTTTTATTGAAGCCTTCTCTACATCTATCTCAGGTAAACTTATATAGTGATTTCCCGCATACAGCACTCTAACATTTTTATCAATCTCATGAGGCCTTGTTATGATTTTATTCACCCTAACCCCTCCTGCTAATTTTCTATTCTCTTAGAAAAAATTGTTTTCACCTTAATTGTACTATTTTTTCTAAAATAGGTAAATAAGAATATAAAAATAGGCGAATACTCTTCGCCCTTTATACCAAGCCACTGCGAATATTCAAGCCCTTATCAATAGCTTCCTGCACTATTTTATGGCAGCACTTGCCCAACGGATTTTTTCTTTGACAATCGGAATTGCTCATTGCACCCGTAAGTTTTAAAACTTCTTTCATAGTATTAGCGCCATATTCTACTACCGCCTTTATAATTTCTTCTTCTGTCACACTGCTGCAATAACACGCATATTTAATACTGCAATAATCAATGCCAAAAAAACAACAATAGAAGTGTAATATTTCGCAAACTTTGTCATAAATTTTTCTGTAGGAGCTTTCTTACTGCTAGCCTCTTCAATAAATTCTAGTATTTTTGAAACAGTGGTATTTTTTCACCAGGCTTTACTATGATGACGTCTCCCGGTCTTACTCCTTGTGGTGAAACCCTCTTTATTTCATATCCAATTTTTAAGTTAGCATAATCGGGACGAATATTCATTAACTCTATAATAGACCTTTTCGAATGATCAACAGCAATATCCTGCAGAAGTTCCCCAATTTGGTAAAAAAGCATTACGGCTACACTTTCAGGATACTCTCCAATAGCAAAAGCACCAATTGTCGCTATGCTCATGAGAAAATACTCATCAAAAATCTGCCCTTTCAAAATATTTTTGGCAGCTTTTAAGACGACATCTCCTCCTGCGATTAATAACTTATAAAAAATAAGGTAAATTTGATATAAACCAATAAATTAAATAGCAATGCTATCGCAAACAAGATAGCAGAAATCCCATATTGAATGATTCTCCTGTATACTTTATTAGAGTCATCATTCTCAAAAAAAAGCTTACAACTATCAGAATCACAATTTGCGTTCAGTGGACTTCCTTTTGCATCTAGGGCACAACTTCCACAACCAAACCTCTCTAAAACAAAGGCCCTTTTATTATTTTGCATAGTATTACCTCTCCTGATTCATTCATTAATATGTATTTGTTGAACATTCTACTTCCTTTTAAAATTCTTGACCGAATAGTTCAAATGTGTTATAAATAATTTTACCGCACAATTTTCGAGATTTGGTTCTACGGGGGTATCAAGAATGACAGTAATATTTGTAGGAAAAGACAATCAAATTACAATAAAAGCTCCAAAAAATGTTGAAAAACTCGCGAAAGAGTTGGAGATAAATTTAGAATCACATGTCTTTATAAAAAATGGAGAAATAGTTACTCCAGATGAAATTCTTCAAGATGATGATGTAGTAGAGATAATATCGGTAGTTTCTGGAGGTTAGTAGAAGGAGGCTTTACCAATTGAAGTGCATAAGATGTAAGAAAAAAGCAGTTATCACTCTAAAAAGGCATAATGCAGCCTTCTGTGCTGAGTGTTTTTTACATTATTATAGAAACCAAGTCTTAAAAAACATTCAAAAAAATAAAATGTTTAAAAAAGACGATAGAGTTTTAGTGGTAGTATCTGGCGGCAAAGATAGTATGGCTCTGTGGGACGTTCTAGCCAAGGAAGGTTATAACGTTGTCGCAATGTATATAAACCTTGGAATTGGAGAGTATTCAAACAGGTCTCAAGAGGTGGTTGAAAATTTTGCAAAGAAAAATAATCTCCCACTCATTGTAAAAAATATTAAAGAAGAATTCGGGCTTGATATATACAAGCTTTCAAAGACTTTAAAACGAAGCCCCTGTTCCGTATGTGGAACAATTAAAAGATACTTGTTTAACAAAGTAGCTTACGACAATGGATTTTCAGTTATTGCAACAGGCCATAATTTAGATGACGAAGTAGCAACACTTTTAGGCAATATTTTGAATTGGGGAGAAAGCTATCTTGCAAGACAGGGACCAGTTTTACCTCAAACTCATCCGAAACTTATAAAAAAAGTAAAGCCTCTTTATACTTTAACAGAAAAAGAAAACATGTATTACGTACTTTTAAACAAAATTGAATTTTTACATGAAGAGTGTCCTTATTCAGTTGGAGCTCGTTCAATTCTTTATAAAGAATTGCTAAATGAACTGGAAGAAAAAAGTCCTGGCACAAAACAGCGTTTTTTGATTGGCTTCCTTGAAAAGGGCAAAAAACATTTTAAAGAGGTAGAAAATATTGAATTGAAGGAATGCAAAACTTGTGGCCATGTCACAACAACGGAAGAATGTTCTTTTTGCAGACTTACAAAAGTTTCTAATACCGTTGGCTAGTGTAGAGATTGTACCTAAGGCTGGTAGTATAAAAAATTTTTAAAACCAGCCTTTTTCTTACACAAAAGTCAACATTTAAAATTACAAACAAAGTAAGGAGAGTGAAAAATGCATGAATCTTTTTGATGTAATGCTTAAAAATTATTTTGATGAAAAGATGCTTGACAAGCTTTCAAGAGTAAAAATTCTTCTCATTGGCTGTGGTGGACTTGGTTCAAATGTTGCAGTAATGCTTATAAGAAGTGGCATTAAAAACCTCACAATAGTTGATTTTGATGAGGTAGACATCTTAAATCTCAACCGACAAAATTACTTTTTACACCATGTAGGAGAAAAAAAGGTATTAGCCCTTAAAGATACTCTCTTTAAAATCAACCCCCACGCAAACATAGCAGCCAAAAATATAAAAATTGATGAGTCAAATTTAGATGAGTTAATCCCTCAACATGATATAGTTGTGGAAGCTGTTGACAATGAATTTACCAAAACGCTGATTTTTAAAAAAGCCCAAAAACATAATAAAAAAGTGGTTTTGGCTTCAGGTGTCGCAGGATTTGGTGATTGCGAAAATATTAAAATAAAACGGGGTAAAAACTTTTCAATTGTGGGTGATTTTGTTACATCGATTAATGAAAAGAAACCTTTGGCACCCAAAGTCATGGCAGTCGCCGCAATACAAGCAGATGAAGTATTAAGGATGATAAACGAGCTGGAGTAAAAATGATAATATAATTATTTTTTTTCAAGTATTTTTTTCTTTCAAGATATTCCTCTTCGCTTATTTCCCCTCTTGCATATCTTTCTTTTAAAATTTCTATCGCATCCCTCTCTTTGTTTCTATTTTTTGTGCCTCGAAATAATGATATAATAAAGTATATTGCAGCTGTGAGCTTAAATAGCTCTTCTTCTTTAGGTATATCATATACCTTTGCAGTAAAATCACCTTTTTCAAGCTTTTTAGCAACTTCCGTAATATTAACTAACGGTCTTGTAATATAATTTGACACATAAATACTTATAATCAATGCTATAAAAATAGCTATCACCGTTGCTATAACATTATATCTGCTAATGTCATATAAAAACTTAAAATCCAAGTCACTCATCATCATCGGCTCATAATAAATTATATCCACATATCCCACTGTTTTTTTCATCTACAATGATGGGAAGAGTTTTTTCAGAAATATTTTTCTTATTCCATTTTCCCATCATATTCATCATATATGACATTGAAGAAAAATCCCATATAATCTTGCCATCTTTATCTCTAAGTCTTAATCCATATCCTTCCATCATAGCTGCATGACCAATTAGAATAAAAAAAGAAAATAAAGAACTATACCCTTTGTTGAAAAGCTACAAAAGCAGTAGTTGGAGAAGCCAGTGAAGTCTTAATTTTATCGTTAAAAAATTATTTTAGAAGTTCTTGTCAAAAATAAGAATTGACATTATAATGGAATCGTAATCAATATAAAATTGTAATGTGTATTAAGGAGGAAAAATAAAATGGATGCCAAAGAGATAGTATTAAAAACTTTAAGAGAATCTTCAAAGCCTCTGCGTCCTAGTGATATTGTAGAAAAATCCGGCCTTGACAAAAAAGAAGTTGAAAAGGCTATTAAAGAATTAAAAAAAGAAGATTTAATAATGTCTCCTAAAAGATGCTATTACTCTGCAAAATAATTTGTAAAAAAAGAGAGTGCAGGTTTTACACTCTCTGATTTTTTATTACCTTTTTCTATAGCCAAAACTTTTTGAAACTACTCTTCCAATACTATTTATTCTGGCAGTTATACAAAAGCAATGAGTCGGAGTATCAGCAACACAATTTTCCTCGGATAGAATGCATACAATTTTCTGTATTCTCCCTCTGTCATATTGGGTAGACTCCTCACAAAATTCACCCGCCCTAATGTTCATTACTGCTTTTTCTAATTATGATTTTATTTTAAGATATCACAATCTCAGCAGATTTTCAACAGTTTAACAACTCTTTATAAGGCCTTTTAGATACAAAAATTCATAAAAATTATTTAAATTTGTGATATACGTTACAGTAAAATTTTCAATACAGGGTAAAATATAATCAGGTATGTTAGAGAAAAGGAGGTATTTCCCATGAGTGAACTTATTAATAATAGGGAATACAGAAGGAAACTTTTAAAAGAAGTTATAAAAGAACTTCATAGGGGTAAAAGCGTTGCGGAAGTTAAGGAAAAATTTAAAGATGTCATAAATGGAATAACTTCTACAGAATTGCCAGCAATAGAACAAGAACTAATAAACGAGGGACTAGACGTAAAAGAAGTACAGAGGCTATGTGATGTCCATGCTGAAGTGTTTAGAGATTCATTAGAACAACTAAAAAAGCCCGAAACAATTCCGGGGCATCCAGTGCACACCTTTAAAGAAGAAAATAGAGCAATAGAAAAGCACATTAATGAAAATATAAAACCTACTCTTGAAAAGTTGAAAAACAGCGGAAGTTTTGAAGACGCTCAAAAGCTTTTAGAGCATATTAATCTTTTAATGGACATAGACAAGCATTATTCGAGAAAAGAAAACCTGCTTTTTCCGTACCTTGAAAAATACGGTATAACGGGACCTCCCTCTGTCATGTGGGGTGTTGATGATGAAATAAGGAAAATGCTCAAAGACTTGAGAACAAGCCTTATTAATTACGATAATTCGAAAAAAGAAGAAATATTACAACATGCCAATGCTACATTAAACAAAATATTAGACATGATTTTTAAAGAAGAAAATATACTTTTGCCTATGGCATTAGACACCTTCACAGAAGATGAATGGATAAGTATAATGGAAGAAAGTGATGAAATAGGATATTGCCTTATTGAACCAGAGATAAAATGGCACCCAGAACGTGTCAATGTTGAAAAAAAAGAAAAATTTAGTAATAAAGCATTCCTTGGTTATATAAAATTTGACACAGGTATTTTAAAACCAGAAGAAATAAGTGCCATATTTGATAATCTCCCTTTTGACATAACCTTTGTAGACAAAGATGACATAGTAAAATATTTTTCCAACACAAAAGACAGAATATTTGCAAGGACAAAATCCGTCATTGGCAGAAAAGTTCAATATTGTCACCCACCTACAAGTGTCCATATTGTTGAACAGCTGCTTCAGGACTTCAAGTCAGGCAAAAAAGTCATGAAGACTTCTGGATAAAGTTGGGTGACAAATATGTATTTATAAGATATTTTGCTTTAAGGGACAAAAATGGTGAATATATAGGTACTTTAGAGGTAACACAGGATATCGCTCCTATAAAAGCAATAGAAGGAGAAAAGAGGCTTATGTCTTAATAAATTTTAAAGGGGTCAGCTTTAAAAACTGTCCCCTTTATTTTCTCTACTCAAAAATTACTTTGCACTCTTTAAAGCCTCTGTAGCTAATTCTTTAAAAGTTTTCGAAGTTTCTGTAGCCCCTGTTACTGTATCTACTTTAGCAGGATCTTGCTTTTCTATTAGTTGTTGCTCTAACTTTTCATCTGCTTCTTTTGGAGTAATATTAGTTTTTTCTTTCATCTTTTCGGCATATTGTTGATCATTTCTCTTAAATTGCCCATCTTTGTTAACTTCATTATAGGTTACAGATGCTATTTTGCCATCCTTTACAGTTATTTCTATTTGTCCCTTCCAGCCATGACTGTCAAAATTAGGCTGTTCTGCTTTGTAAGTACCATCTTTGTAACCACCGCTTGCTGTTTTTGAAGAACAGCCACTCAGTACAAACAAAGCAAACACCCCTACCAACATAAGAACCAAAATCCTTTTCATACAATTACACCTCTCCTCAATATAAATTTTTATTTAAGAATATTATACCATTACGTTAAAATAATATCAAGATATATAAATTAAAAACGTTTCCTTTACAAAAAACTCCATCAATTTGTCTCACTAAAATTTTGTTTTGGACAGCAATGAAGCTAAAATCATCATAATTCCTGTAATTTGATATATCTTCACAGTATTAGCATTCGCTTTTACTAACTGTGGTATATTGTCATAATATTTACGAGCAATATTTACAGATTGTACTGCTAATGGAATTGTTATAAAAGATAATAACCATAGTAAGTTTTTGGTAACAACAGCTATTACAATGAAAGAGAGATATGCTGCTCCATAAAGGGCTGCATATACCTTTACTCCTTTTTCTTTGCCTATCCTTACTAATAAATTGTATTTATGGCCTTTAAGGTCAGCCTCATAATCGGGATATTGATTTATCCAAAGAACATTGGTTATTAAAAAGCCTATAGGCAAGGAAATCAGTAAAACATCTATACTTACGCGATGTGTCATCACCAAATACATTCCCATCACTATTAAAGGTCCAAATGTCACTCCCACAGCTATTTCTCCAAGTCCATTATAACTAAATTTAAAGGGAGGTAAACTATAAAAAATTGACATCAAAACTCCTAATAATCCTACAATTAACACCAAAGGTTCCCTAAAGATTACAATAACCAATCCTATGATACAAGCGGCAAGCATTGTTATAATTGCAATAAGTATTGTCTCTTCAACTGTGAGTTTACCTTCGACTATGGTCTTTTTTCCACCGCTAAAAGGAGTCCTTTTATCTGGAGTTACAAAAGTGTCTACTCCAGACTTATAATCAATAAATTCATTAACTGCATTTTTGCCAATTTCAATAAAATAAATACCTATCAAAGATATAACAAACCATAAAAAGTTAAATTCTCCAGTTTTGCCATATGCATAGGCAGCTGCAACAAACATAGGTACAGTAGATGCTACCCATATCTTAGGATCTGCCAATTGCCAAAATCCCTTCCAAGCCCTCAAAAATTCTGATTTGTTCATAAAATTTCTCCCCTCCAAAGCCAAAATTATCTAGTCATTAAACTATACTCAGGGTCAGTAATTTTGAAATTGCCTTTTAATCCGGAAGTTATATATACTTTTTTGTCATCTGTGACAAAAATAGCTTGTACTCCTGGTAAACTTTCTGCAAGTTTTAAACCTTCTTCTAATCCCATAACAAAAATTTTTGAAAGCGCATCGCCATCAATAGAAGTGTCTGTTATTATTGTCACACTGTAGAGATGGTTATCTGCAGGATACCCTGTAAAAGGATTCAATATATGATGATATAATTTTCCATCTTTTTCAAAATACCTTTCATATACTCCAGAAGTAACAACAGCTTTATTGGAAACCTCTACTATGCCCAAATACTCACCTCTTGGTTTAAAAGGAGTTTGAATACCTATACGCCAGTTACTGCCATCTGGTTTTGTTCCTATTGTAAGGACATCACCTCCTAAATTTATTATGGCATGTTTTACACCTTCTTTTTTTAAAACTTGTGCAACTTTATCTGCCGCATATCCTTTGGCAATACCTCCTAAATCTATGCTCATACCTTTGTTTTTTAGCATAATAGTCATATTTTTTTCATCCAGTATTATATTTTTATAACTTACAAGAGGAAGTTTAGCTTTTATTTCTTCAGGTGAAGGTACTCTGGCTTTATCGGTGCCTATATTCCAAAGTTTTACTATAGGTCCTACTGTAATATCAAAATACCCCTTTTCAACATCAGAAAAATGTACCGCTTTTTTTATCACATAAAAGGTGTCAGGTGAAACCTTAACAGGTCTAACACCTGCATTCTCATTAATTTGATTCACTTCACTGCCTTTGATGGCAACACTCATCTTGTCCTCTACATCTCTTATAGCTTTAAATCCATCATCTAATACTTTTTTCGGAGCTTTATCGTATATGGTTATTGTGCAATAAGTATCTAAAGCAAATTGGGTATCAGATATAGGCTGTGAATTTTTATTTGAACATCCAGATAGTATAATGGCGGCATTAAATATTAGAAAAAAAATTACAAAAGAAGTTATGGATTTTTTCATATAATCTCCTCCAAAAATAGCTTTACATATTTTTTAATAATTCCTATATAAAAGCTTACTCGTAACTTCAATTAAAATTTGTTTAGGTGGAGAGTCTTTCAACATAGATATTTTATCAAAGGCTTTTTTAGTATATTTTTCTGCCAGCATTTTTGACCGGTCTACACCACCATTTTCCTGAACGAATTCAACTATGCGTTTTATGTCTTCCTCACAATAACTCTCTTTTTTAAGTAATGCTATCATTTTTTCGTCTTTATTCTTTTCTAAAGAATATATTAAAGGCAGTGTAAAAACTCCTTGTCTTATATCATTGCACAAAGGTTTGCCAACCACATTTTCTTCTCCAGTATAGTCCAGAACATCGTCTATAATTTGAAAAGCCATGCCAATATTGTATCCTATACTTCCCAATATTTTAGCCAACTTTTCTCCACAGTTGCTTTCATAAGCTCCCACGTAAAAACTTAAGGCAAAAAGTGCAGCAGTTTTTGCAGCTATCCGCTTCAAATAATCATTTATTGTGATATCTATATTGTATCGGCTTTCAAATTGTCCAATTTCACCTTTGCATATTCTAGACACCACTTTTGACACTTTCTTAAGATTTTCAATAGTAATGTTATCGGATAAAAGCAAAAAGCATTCAGAAAAAAGAAAATCCCCTATAAATACCGCATAATTTTTCCCATATTCTGCTTGGATAGTAGGTTTACTGCGTCTTATTAAAGCATTGTCAATTATATCATCGTGTACTAAAGTTGCCATGTGGAGCATCTCAACAGCAGCAGCTAAAGGTAATATCCTTTTTCTATCGTATTCTCCAAATTTCCCAGACAAGATTACAAAAGCAGGCCTAAGCATCTTTCCGCTGTTACGAATCATATCTAACAATATATTTCTAATTGACCTATTGGAGTTTTTTATACGTTTTTCCATTATTTTTATAACTTCATCAAGCTCATTTTTTATTTCTAAATTATTATTCCAAAACTTATCCATCTGACCACCTTAATCAATGTAAATTTAGATTTTTTAATTTCTTCCAATGCTTTAGAATAAATTTTGAAGACAATCCCACAAAAATGCCAGTCCCAACTCCAGCTATCATTAATACAGGTATATAAACCATTATATTGATATTTTGCACTATAAGAGAAGCTACCAGCATCTGACCAATGTTGTGAAATACAGCACCTATAACACTGACCCCAACTTCAGTTATATTTTCTTTGCCTACTTTTTTTGCGAAAAACATGGCAAAAAGGCTTAATAAACCTCCGCCTATGCTATAAAAAAAGGAAGATGGCGAGGAAGCAAAAAATGTTGCTAGCAATATCCTTACAGCAAGCACAATAAATGTATCAAAAAAGCCAAACAAATACAAAGATACGACTGTGATTATGTTAGCAAGTCCTAACTTAGCACCGGGAGCAATAAAAGGGACAGGTAATATTCCTTCTATAATGTATAAGACTAAAGAATTAGCAACTAATATAGCCAGAAAAACCATTCTCTGAGTCTTTGACATAGTTGTATGCTCAATAGACGACTTGGTCAACTTTGTCATTTTTAACACCCCGTATTTCTACAACTATCCTAAACGGCAAACATATTATACTTTGCCCCGGTTTATCAATAAATCCTTCTTTTATACAAATTTTATCTGGGCACTCAGCGTAAATAACCTTTACCCCACCATCTTCAACCAGCAATACATCTTTCCCATATTTTGTAACTATAGGTATCTCTTCTCGATAATTAACATCATCTAAGGACACCTCTTTATATATCTTACCGTCTACCATTATTGCCGCATATTTGTGGGGATAATGTTGGGTTGTTGATACTTTGTAAAATATCAACAACCCGATAGACAAAATCGCCACAAAAAGTACTATGAGGATATCACCTTTTTTCACTATAAATAACCCTCTTTCATATTACATCAGCTAACATAAAGATACGTTCTTCTGGCAAAAGAAGTCTTTTTCCACCAATTTTTTATCCACGGTATCACATAATAATCCAGTCCAAAAGCTCTCCCCGCTCCTCCCATAAGAGCTATAGCTGAAAAAATATACCACAATATAGACTTATCTGCCATCGCAGATAATATGAAGTTCAGTGCCAAGAATATAGAACCAGCTGATGCTAAGGCGGTAAACAAACCTGCTATTAAAGCCAGACCTATCGCTACTTCTGCAAGCACTACCATTGCTTGGAATAAGAAGGCATGTGGTGCTACAAAAGTATCCATAAACCATTTGTAGAAAGCTGGAGGCTCTTTTAACAATGGCTGCAAGGCCTGCGCTGCAGTTGCAGCTTCGCCAGCTTTAGCTGTAGCACCGGATACATCAGAGGTAGTTATAATAAATATTTTTGAAGGGTCAAGCCATCCTTGCTGTATCTTATTTATGCCTTCTATAAGCCACAATGCACCCACATATATTCTTAAAAGAACAAGCCAAAAGATAGGAATATGCGCGGCAATATGTCCTCCCAATATTGAGCGATTGCTTTTAACTTCAAAGAACTCATGGTAAATGTATGATAACACGGCATCAACGCCTGCTACTCCAAAAAGGTAATGCATATTTACAAGGTGCTTCATAGCCATTGCTAAAAAGCCTGTCAAAGACACACCCATAAGTTCTGCTACTGCATATCTACTTCCTATAGAAACCATAAAACCATGGTATCTAGGTTTAAAAGGCTTTTTTTCTTCTCCTTTTATATCAGCCACTATATTGTGTACTGCAGTTTCAGCTGACTGTAGTGCTGTCTCTACAACTTGAGGAATAGGTTTTCCATCTAACTCATAGTATGCTAAATCGCCTATTACATAGATATTTTCTTTGCCTACTGCTTGCATGTATTCATTTGTCTGGACTCTACATCTTCTACCTAACTCTAAGCCAAAATTCTCAACGCATTTGTTACCTTGAACTCCACAGGTCCATATAAGCGTTTTTGTTTCAATCTTTCTTTCATCTTTTAAAACTATATAATCCTTTGCTACTTCCACTATAGGAGCATTAGTCAAAACTTCTACTCCTTTTCTGTTCAAAAACTTTTGAGCTTTGGCAGCTAATCTTGCATTTAAGTTGGGAAGTATGGTATTCAGCGCTTCTACCACCATAATTTTAACATCATTGCGATCTAAATGATATTTGTCACACAAGCTTTTTGTCCATTCCATTAATTCGCCTGCAGTTTCAATTCCCGTAAACCCTGCGCCAGCTACCACAAAGGTAAGCATTTTTCTTTTCTTTTCTGCATTACTTTCAACACTCGCTTTTCTAAACATCTCCTCAATATGTTCCCTTGTCTTAATAGCAGCTTCTAACGTTCCTACCGTAAACCCATACTCAAACACACCGGGTATGCCAAAATCACATGGTTCACTTCCAATCCCTAAAATCAAATAATCATAGTTATACTCCCCATCTTTTCCAATTACGCTTTGCTTTTCATAATCAATCTTTTCCACTTCATCTGTTATGACTTTTACTTTTTTGTTTGCGAAAATTTTGTGTAAGTACACACGAACGCTATCAGGTTCTATTCTGGAACCAGCCACTTCATGTAAATCTGTTAACAATGTATGATAGGGTTTTTTGTCAATAAGAGTTATTTCTACAGTGCTATCATTTTTAAATTTTTTGTTTAATAGTTTGGCGGCGTGTACGCCCCCATACCCGGCCCCAATGATAACAATTCTTTTATGACTACTCATAAAAAACACCTCTTATTTGATATAATTATAACAGTATTCCTTACATAAATTTTACTATATAAATTACGCTTTGTCTATAGTTTAACAACGAAAACCTTATCTTATATTTTTTAAAAAAATTCATGGGGATATACCTTATCAAAAAAGCATACCCCCATACTGTATTTCCGCGATTTCGTTAAGTTTCCATAAGCAGAGTCATCGTTTTAAAAATGCCTAAATTTAAACAAACAACGAACCGTTTATTGCTGTCCTTGCGCAAGTGGAGCAGGTAATACAAATGTCCTTTGAGCCAATTCAGCATTCAGCATGAATATAGGCTGTATGTTATCTCCTATAAGCTCTAACTTGTCAACAAGCCTCTGGAAGCTCTCTTCTTCTTCTACCTGCTCATTAACAAACCACTGCAAAAATGCATTTGTGGCATGGTCTTTATCCTCAATTGCTATATCAACAAGCTTGTAAATCCTTTCAGTTACAGTTTTTTCATGACTCAAAGCCTTTTTAAAAAGGTCTAAAATACTTTCAAAGTTTCCCTCTGGTTTTTCTATCGGGTACAGAGTCACTTTCCCACCCATGCGATATATGTACTCGTAAAAAATTCTCGCATGTGCAAGTTCTTCTTGTGTCTGAACCTTGAAGAAATTAGCAAAACCTTCTAAGTTTTTCTCTTGAAAATAATTTTCCATTGCTACATATAGATATGCAGAATAAATTTCGTAATTCAACTGTTTATTTAATCCTTCCAACATTTTGTTGCTTAACATACAAAACCCACCTTTCAATCTAGAACTTCCTTATATTTCTATTGTACACTTTTAAAAGCCAAAAAACAAGTAAAAATAAGACAAACCAGTATTTTAAGAATTTCCTTAAATCTTTCCTTGGTTTTCTACTAATTTCTTTTTCTCTTTTACTTTCTCTTCATCGGCAAGATAATAATGCCTTATAGGCTTTAAATCATCATCAAGCTCATAAACTAAGGGAATTCCTGTAGGGATGTTTAGCTCCATTATCTCCTCATTTGAAAGATTGTCAAGGTATTTTATCAGCCCTCTTAAACTGTTTCCATGGGCAACTATGAGGACTTTTTTACCGGATTTTATCGTCGGCGCAATTGTTGATTTCCAATACGGAATAACCCTATTAATTGTGTCAATCAAGTTTTCAGTGAGGGGAATTTCATCTTCAGAAAGGTCAGCATATCTGGGGTCAAAACCGGGGTATCTTGGGTCATCTTTTGTCAATGCAGGAGGCCTTACATCAGCAGACCTTCTCCATATTTTTACCTGCTCTTCTCCGTATTTCTTGGCAGTCTCAGCTTTATTGAGCCCTTGAAGTGCTCCGTAATGTCTTTCATTGAGCCTCCATGATTTGTAAACCGGTATCCACATCCTGTCCAATTCATCAAGAACAATCCACAAAGTCCTTATAGCCCTTTTAAGTACAGAAGTAAAAGCACAATCAAAAGTGTATCCTTCTGCCTTTAAAGTCTTGCCACTCTCTCTTGCCTCTTCAATACCTCTCGGTGACAGATCCACATCCGTCCAGCCAGTAAATCTATTTTCCATATTCCACAGGCTTTCTCCATGCCGCAGTAAAACAACCTTATGCATACTTTTTCCCACCTTTCACATATTATATATCAAAAATTTATACAAAGATTTTCTGTCTTTTCATACTCTATCCTGTTTTCTTAATTATATCTCACTTAAAACTTAAATACAATAGTATTGATAATTATTCTTATTTAAGATTTATATGTATCCGAAAATCTATATTTATAAAATACTATTTATTTACGCAATTTTTTGCAAAATAATGGGTATTGCCAGATTATTTTACTTTGACAATGCCATCTCCCGGTTTATCAACCATTATAACAAGCAAATAGATTTATTTAAATTATAGTTTTATTTCAAATTCAATTTCATGCAATATCGGTATATTATCATATCCATATAAAGGAATTTCGGGTTTTATCTTTCGTGCTTCCTGAACTGCATTTACATAAAGTGCAACCATATTGAATCCTCTTTTTTGGTAAAAACGAATCGCTCTTATATTATCATTGGTTGTAATAAGCCAAATTCTTTTACATTCTTGCTCCTTTGCTTTATGTATTACACGCTCTAACAATTTACTACCGATACCTTGATTTTCAATTAAACTATCAAGGGATACTATTTCACATTCCTCATTATCAATATTATAGGTTATTAAACCTTTTATATCATTATTTACAATAGCCACATACCCTGGTAATTTGTCCATTGAATGAACTTTACCTTTTGAAACCATTATTGGCGAACCCCAATTGCGTATTATAAAATCTATTACTTTTTTCTTTAACTTTTCATCAATTGGCTTAATAACAAGCATGACATTTCACCTCTACTATCTTCTTGAATCTTTTCATCGGAAAATTATATCTTTTTTGCGCTATTAATTTCAACTGTTGCTTCCTTTCTCTCGCATTTTCACTATTACTAATTCTCAACACATAGTCTCTGCTTACTATACCCTATCCTGTTTTCTAAATTATATCTCAATTATTCTCCTGATTCCAACAATATTGATAATTATTCTTATTAGGTGAATTTATAATGAGAAAAGCCAATTTTAAGGAATGTATTGATAAAATTGATAAAATAAAATCAAAAAAAGAAATAATTTTTAAAAACATTTAAATTCTAAAGGAAAACGTCTTTTTTCTACATATCCATACCCTTTTTCAGCAGTATATTTTCTTCTAAAAGTTAATTCCTTTAATGCTGTAACTTTATTCTGATTCTGTATTCTCGACATATCTAAATAGGGGGGTTATATCTATATACTCCATTTTCAAGTAAGCTTTATACTGTGTATCGTAAAATCTCTCAATTGTATTTTTGATTAAATCCTTATCATCTTTAAGAATATAAGAACAACCAGATAGCAAATTAATTAAGACAAATAGAATAACTGCCAATTTGAAAAATTTTTCAAGCCAACTCATCTTTTCCCTCCCATCTCCTTCTTCCTTTTCCATTATAACTTCTTAAATGTTAAAATTTATTAAAAAACTATTAAGTTTTGATTACAAAATGGTTACAGTATAAATTTTTATTTTTATTTAAGAAATATAAAATTCCATTCTCCCTTGACTTAAAAGATTAAGTGTATTACAATACACATTAGGAGGTGTACGTGATGAGAACAAATATAGTCATAGATGAAAATCTCATCAAAGAAGCGTTAAAAATCTCAGGATTAAAAACTAAAAAAGAAGTTGTCAATTTGGCTTTAAAAGAATTTGTAGAAAATCGCAGAAGAAAAAATTTAATGGAGATAAAAGGAAAAATACAGTTTGATGAAAATTATGATTACAAAAAAATGAGGGAAGGCAAATGATTTTGGTAGATACATCTGTTCTAATATCTTTTCTGAAAGGCATAGAAAATGAAAAAGTAAAAAAATTTGAAGAAATAATACAGAATAATATCCCCTTTGGAATAAACAATTTTATCTATCAAGAATTATTACAAGGAGCAAAAACTGAAAATGAATTTAACTTAATTAAAGAATATTTAGGCACACAAAAATTCTATGACCTAAAATATGGCACCAAATCTTATGAAAACGCTGCAAAATTGTATTTCAAGTGTAAGAAAAAAGGAATCACTATTCGCAGCACCATAGATTTACTTATAGCAGAAACAGCCATTGAAAATAATTTATATTTGTTACACGATGATAAAGATTTTTCTTTAATTGCACAAGTTGATGAAAGATTAAAAGAGTATTGATAAGGGCTGTCTTTTTTATTGACAGCCCATTTTTCTTCAAACTATTGTTTATTACGCATCCAAGCATAAAAGCAAAAGACTTTAAATTACTCGCAAAAAGGTTTGTCAATAACCTGTTCCTAAATAAATTTAATAGCTTTCTCCAAAAATCTTTTTATACAAATCTTCACCATAGCTTGTTTGAAGTGGTTTGCCTTCGGTTATTTTAAAAGTACGCTTTCCGTCGTTTCGTCTTTCGGCTCGTAAAAAAATAACATTCTCCAGTTTTTTATTATAAAAACTATAGGCAAATTCAAACAAATGTGTCACAAAGAAAACTTTGATGCGTTTTTCAATCAATGCAGTAATTATTTGCCTTGCAATTTCCGAACCTTCTCTTTCATTTGTCGCAGCAAATGATTCATTAAACAGTACCATGGAATTTGGCTTTATATTGTCTACTATATCACTCATTCTGCTAAGCTCTTCATCAAGCTTTCCACTTTTCATGGTAGCATCTTCTTTCCGTTTATAGTGGGTAAAAATCCCATCACATATGTTAGCAGAAAAATACTCGGCTGGCACAAACATACCACATTGCATCATCAACTGAGCCAAACCTATGCTTCGCAAAAAGGTAGATTTACCCCCTTGGTTAGCACCTGTAATTATTGCCAGATCTTTATTATCAGCATTTAAATCGTTGCCCACGATTTTTTGTTTCATTGTCAAAGCCAAACAGACATCGTATAATCCTTTAAAAGAATGCCTACGTTCACTGGATGCTACCGGAATAGGAAAAGACACCGGCTCTCCAATTTGGGCAAGTTTCTCATATAAATTCAAACAGCCAATGTAAAAAGCCAATTCAGTCCGTAATATGTTAAAAAAACTGAGAATATGATCAGCAGACTGAGCAAGTGCATTTGCCACGAGGTTGATTCCTCTGTCTTTTAAGTCAGATAAAGCTCTTGCCCCGCTTTCATCGCGCTCACTTATATAAAAAGTATAAGCATTCGGTCTTTTTGAAAAAATCCTGTCTATTAGACTTTGTTTTTTATCCTCCTGTTTGCGAAGAATATAATTGACACCTTTATTGCCTTTACCCAACTCAGCACTGATCAAAATTCCATCGCGAAATTCCAGTTCTTTTAAATGATTTTGGATACTTTCAAAATATTCATCATCAAGTTCTTTTTTGAGCATTGTAAAAAACCTTTTAAAACCATATGATTCGAATTTATCAGCATGTTGGTCGGCAATACTCTTTAGTTTTTTCAGCATTTCCATAAACATATGCAATACATCCATTGAGCTATGAAGTATAGCTGCAGGGTACCTGGTGAAAATGCTAAAATAATACTTTTTCTCGTTTTCAATTGCTTCTACTGCTATATTATAGATATTCCTAACAATGGAAGAATTTTTTAGAGAATCCTTCAGAACATCTTGGCGATATAATATTGTATCCAGATCACTATACACGCTGGATAAAACAGATTTTTTGGCTACTTCAAATAAAAAATTATCACCAAGGGACATAGCATTGAACAAAGTGTTTAATTCTAAATCCTGTATCAATGCTTCTTCGTTCGAGGGCAATTTTTGTTGCAGGTCAAAATCATGATCTCTATACATAAGTAAAACTTTCATGATTTTATCCTCTCCTTTAAGCAATTATACGTTAGCCTGTATTTTTCAGCAATTGATATGGCGTATGAAAGCCCATCAGGAGGTCTTCTAACAATTTTATATGTGCGCAATGCCGGATTCTCAGGAACTACCGTACTGACCATACTTACAATTTTTTCGCTTAAGAATGCCAATTCATCTATAAATGTTACCCAGACGCACAGCACATCTAATTGTATTATTTTTTCCATTATCTTCTTACTTAAAAATAATGCGTCTTTTGCTGTGGTAGAGGTAAAAATTTCATTCATTATTATAATACTGTTTGATGTCGCATGAGCAAGAATATTGTGAATTCTAAACAATTCATCTTCCAGTTTTCCACGAAGATCTTTAATATTTTCTTCCTTTTCAAAATGTGTAAATAGTTTATCAAAAAGAAAGAGTTGCGCTTCCTTTCCGGGAACAGGGCAGCCTATACTGGCCAAATAATGCAATTGTCCAAAAGTGCGTGCAAATGTTGTTTTGCCTCCCTGGTTCGGACCGGTAATTACAAATATACGCTCTTTACCTTTTAAATAAAAATCATTACAAACAACAGCCGAATTTTCGTTGATGAGTTTATAAGCCAGAGCTAAATCAAATCCTTCGTAATTATAAACTTCCTTGCATTTACTAGATATTTGTGGATAACAAAATTTTAGTCCAGCGCGCTTGAATAGTGCCATATATTCCAAATAAGCAATATAAAATTGTACTTCCCTATCAAAAGTAGCTATTGTCTCGTCTAAATAATCACTATTTTTCATACAATAATTATCAAGATTAGAAAATATATCATGATATAACTGAGCTACTAAATCCAATATTTTTGCTTCGACATGGTTCATATCTGGCCAATCAGAAAATTTGACTTTATAATCCTTTGCTGCTTCCTGTTTGAATTTTTCAAACGTTTTTTCTACTTCTATACTGTAATCAATTTCAGATTCATATTTACGAACCGTCACACGGTTACCTTTTATTAACAAGCAATATTTTACTGTAGACAAATCAGCTTTAAGTTTTTTCGTTTCACTCAGTAGCAGCTGAAAACGGTCAGAATTAATATAATCTATCAAATATTGACGAAATGCTAAAAAACCACGAGATTTTAACTCTACAGAAGACAAGTCTTCTACTAAATCAGTAATTGCATCACAGTAGATTTCTACAGCATCCAAAAACCATCTTTCTTTCTGGTATTTGTAGTAAAGTTTGTCTGCTTGAGCAAGGTGTTTGCGCATTTCTTGCATTTTTTCCGCAAATGATTTTATATCCTCAAGCAAAACTTCATTTTCAAGATCTTGCATTATTTCATGGCGATACTTGATAGTATCAATATCGTTTAAAGGAGTGTAAAAAAACAGTTTTAAATTATATTCTTCTTTGCCTCTTGTTATGACATCTATAATTTGATCAAGATTTAAGTCAACAAAAAAATCAGGCGCTTCGAATGTTTCTTTTTTTACTCCATCTTCGTTTTTTTCAAATAATATGCTATGGAAAGGCATAAGAAAGTACCTCCCTTTCAAAGTTGTAGGCAAATGCACTAAATACAAAAAAGCTGACAACCCCTACGTTTTTACCGTAGAAGCCATCAGCTGTTTATCAGCAGTTCGGATTTTCCAAAAGGGGGCTTCATCCCTTTTTGAATATTATATCACTTTTTTATGAAGCCTGCAAGAATATGTGAAAATTTACTTCAAAGCATAATGTTTATGTTTATTTGTTTAAAATAAAAAGATTTTTGTATTGTTTTATATCCAAATTTTGTAATACTGCTTATTATTCTATAAGTAAACTTAACAATATAAAATACTAGATATCATTATTTTGTAGTATAATGATAATATGAGAAAAATAAATATTCATTCATTTTATGTTTTGGGAGGGATCTTATTGAATAAAGGTAAAAGTATAACATTCAATACTTTAATACATTGGGAAGAATTTCGCAAGCGTATTATAGTTGAAGGCATTATAACAGGTTTCTTTGTTGGATTGATTATTGCTATTTTAAGATATATTCTTGAAAAAACAAATATTCTTGTAATAAGTGTATACAAAATTCTTCATACAAATCCTTACTTGTTAATTGGCTGGATAATTTTCCTTTCTCTAATAGGCTTATTATTGGGTATAATAGTGAAAAAAGAACCTATGATAAGCGGTAGCGGTATACCTCAAGTTGAAGGCATGATTATCGGTTATATAAAAGTTAATTGGTTACGAGTTTTATTGTTAAAGCTCATAGGTACTATTTTAGCGATAGGTGCAGGACTTTCTTTAGGACGCGAAGGTCCATGTGTGCAAATTGGTTCTTCAATCGGACAAGGAATAAGTAGGTTGTTTGGTAGATTTAGAGTTGAAGAAAAATACCTTCTTACATGTGGAGCTAGTGCAGGGCTTGCAGCAGCTTTTAATGCACCACTTGCAGGAGTTATTTTTGCTCTTGAAGAACTGCATAAAAATTTCTCACCATTGGTACTTGTATCTAGTATGGTTTCATCACTTACATCAACTTTTGTAGCTGGTGAACTATTAGGAATCAAACCTATTTTTAATCTGAAAAATCTAGCAGTAATGCCGCTTAATAATTATCTTTATCTTATTTTACTTGGAATTATCGTTGGGTTATGTGGAATTGTATTTAATAAAACTCTTTTAAAAACTCAAGATATATATAACATGTTAAAAATAAAATCACATATGAAGCCAATAATACCTCTTATTATATCTGTTGCAGTTGGACTATGGATACCTATGGCACTTGGCGGCGGTGAAAGTCTTGTCGATACATTAAGTAAAGATAGTTTTAGTTTAAAATTTTTAATTTTGCTATTGATTGTTAAATTTTTATTTACTATGGTAAGCTATGGCTCAGGTGTACCAGGAGGTATTTTTATGCCTCTCCTTATAATAGGTTCACTGATTGGCAACATATACGGAACTGTAATAATTAACATAATGCATATAAACCCTATTTATATCAAAAATTTTATTGTATTTGCTATGGCAGGATATTTTGCTGCTATAGTTAGGGCACCGATAACAGGTAGTTTGCTCGTAACTGAAATGACCGGTTCATTTTCTCATTTGTTGGCCCTAAGCACTGTCTCTATAACGGCATACCTTTCATCAGATTTGTTCTCAAATATGCCGATTTATGAATCTTTGTTAGAACGTCTGCCAATAAAGAAAGGACAAAAATCTATTACCGCCAATAAAAAAAGAAAGACGATTTTCGAAATGCCTGTTTGTGTAGGCTCAAGTTTAGATGGCAAAAAATTAAAGGATATTAGTTTGCCCCAAAGTTGCTTACTTGTTGGCATAAAGAGGGGAACGCATGAATTAATACCAAAGGGAAATACGAAAATTCTAGCCGGCGATTATCTAGTAGTCCTTGCAGATGAAGATAAAGCTACAGAAATTAGAGAAATTTTGTTGAATATGACACAGAAGTGAACAAATCTTAAATAGACACGGGGACGGTTTCTTTGTCCGAGTCGGACAAATGAACCGTCCCCGTGTCTATTGGGAAAAAGGGAATCACCATTCGCAGCACTATAGATTTACTCATAGCACAAACAGCCATTGAAAACAATTTATATTTGTTGCACGATGATAAAGATTTTTCCTTAATTGCACAAGTTGATGAAAGATTAAAAGAGTACTAAAAAGAAGTCTGTATAAAAAAGTAGCAGCCTTTTTTATTATGTATTTATTGCACTGGAAGAACTTCAGCAGCACGTTCCAGTTCGTAACCTTCCGGAGTAACCATTCGAAAAAGCATTATTCGGCTCTTTGTTTCTTTATCCACCATTATTCCAGCATCACTATAGTTTATCCTCACCGTTTGGTAACCTTGAAGTTGAGGTTCAACTACCACCAACCATTCATCATCCAATCGGTAGATTTCTTTAACCTTATGAGATAATAGCCATAGTTCAAAAGAATGTGATGAATTAAAAGAACTGCCGACTGGTTTTTCCCAGTCTTCTGAAAATCCAATCATGTAATACAACCCTGCTCCTTCAGAAAGTCCTCCGGTATAAATGAAAAAGTTGCGTTGAGCACAACTAATAAGTTGTGTTATGTCACTATATTTTCCTCCCATAAAGGTACTATGCCAAGCTTTAGAGTAAATAGGTCGAATCCAGCTATCATCTTCGCTGGTAATTTCAAAAGGAACTTTACAACCAAGCGAACGGATATCTTGAATAGAATGAATCTTATTTTGTTCTAAGAACTGTTTAATTTGTTCTCTGTTCCAATCGTTCACTATTGTGTTAGGTTGTTCTGGCTCAATGGCATGTAACCTCTCCAACAGCTTTGAAGTTATTTTTACTGTATAACCTTCACTGCTCTGTTCCAACTGGACATCAGCACCTAATGCTTTAGCAATCCACTTTACAGGGACCATAGTTCTTCCGTTAATAATTTGCGGTGGAACGTCTGGTTTGATTTCTTGGCCGTTAACAATGATCTTAATATGATTAGAAATCTTAATATGATTAGATGCGAAAACACCTGCAGCAAAGGCTAGTATTAACATGACAACACCTGTAACTACTGACCACTTCTTCATCACTGGTAAAATCCCTCTGCTTGTATTTTTTATTTCATTATACCACTTTAAATGTTAAAATTTATTAAAAAATTATTAAGTTTTGGTTACAAAATGGTTACAGAGTAAATTGTTCCTTCCCTAGTATCCTTAGTATAAAGTACATAGGTATACTTGTATCCTTCTAAAAACAATCACTTATCCAACAAGATATAATCTTATCCGAGAACCAAACTCCTTCCACAATCATCTATAAAGTGAGAAGGTCATCCGGATGACTCATCTCATCGCAAAATAGGAGGTGTAAGATTGGAAATCATACAAGAAGTAAAGAAAGCCAAGCAAGGAGACAAGTCTTCCTTTGCAAAACTCATATACCATTTTGAAAAAGACATGTATATAGTGGCAAAAAGCATATTGCAGGACGAGAATGACTGTGCTGATGCCGTATCTGAAACTGTACTAAAAGCTTATGAGTCTATTTCTCAATTAAAACATCCAAAGTATTTTAAAACATGGCTTATGAAAATTTTAGTAAACAATTGCTACCAAATAAAACGCCTCCAGAAAAGAGTAATAACAGTAGATGACTTCCCTGATATTCCTGTACCCCAGGAAGAATACAACAACACAGAATTGTATCAAGTGTTAAACAAATTAGAAGATGATTTAAAAGTAATAGTGGTAATGTATTATTTACAAGACATGTCAGTTAAAGAAATTTCTAAAATATTGGATATTCCGGCGGGTACTGTAAAGTCACGACTTTCAAGGGCACGAAAGCGAATGAGAGAAATATTAAGTTTGGAGGGAGGTAATGTATCCTATGAACCGAAAATTTGACAGACAAATACGTGACCTTTTGCAAAAGAGCAATATTGAAGTGCCTGAAAACTTTCATAAAAGAATAGAAAATACCTTAAATATGATAAAAGAAAGGAAAGGAGACAACAAAGTGCCAAAAAATACTACTTCTAAGAAAATCACCTTAGGAGCACTTTTAAAAGTAGCTTCACTGTTAATCGTAGCAATACTAACAATAGGAATAATAGACCCTGCTATAGGAAAAAACATACCTATAATCAATTCAGTATTTGAATATCTTTCAAATAGAGGTATAGAAAAGACTGAATATCAAAAATATACTGTAGGAATAGGTGCTTCACAAATCTCTAAAGGCGTTGAAGTGACACTGAATGAAGCGGCTTTTGATGGATCCAGATTGGTGGTGGGATATATAATAAAAGATAACCATCTCCCAAAAAAAATAGAAAAAGATAAAATTTTTGTTGATAGCAGTGCTGAAACAGCAATAAATAATGAAAATTTATCTGCTGGTAGTAACACTGTTTCAGGAATCTTAACTAATGACAATACTTTTATAGCATCGGCAAAATATGAACTTGTAAGAGGATATCTCGATAAAATCCCTTCTTCTATAGATGTAAAAATAAACATAAGAGAAATAACTTTTTATGAAGGAACAAATAGACACACTATTAAAGGCAATTGGAATTTTAATTTTACAATTCCTGCCTCCAAAACTAAAGTAGATTTAAAAATACTCAAACCAAAAATTGTAATCAATGACAAGTTAGGTGAAATCAAATTTAATAAAATAATTCTTTCACCTTTCTCCACCAGCATAGAAATTGAAGCTCCACAAGACCCTGTAGTAGGTTGGTACGAATACACAGACGAATATCAATATATGCAGCCAAGTCTATGGACTGTAACTGATGATAAAGGCAATATCCTAAAGTGGGAAGCAGAGTATAATCTTTTTGATATAAATGGCAAAGTAGAAAAAGATAAAGCCTATCCCAGATTAATAAAATTCTCTCCTGTCAGCCCCGATACTGCATATATAAATATCAAATCCAGTAAATTTGAAGTAAAATTGCCTGTAAAATAACACTTAAATAGGGGGCCGGTTCTTTTAACAAAGAACTGCCCCTATCTATATTATTAAAACTCCCTATTTTTATAAAACTTAACAGATAATAAACATGAAACCGTCAGTATAATAAGCGCTAAAGCAGTTATAAACAACATTTTCACTGTATCTGATTGATTCATTATAAAAGATACAATATTTTGAAACCAATCATAATTTACAAGTTTTTCAAAAAGTCTTATAACATAAGATATGCCATAAGAAAATCCAAAAATCAAAATAATGTACATAATCCCAGAAAAACCATGTCCAAATTTAAACATTAAAGGAAGGTATATGGCATTTAGAAAACTCACCGCCAGTATGCCGTAAATTACAGCTTTAAAATTGATAGGATATACATGAATAGGAAAGCCTAGTACTTTTGTAGCTGCTGCAACTAACAAATAAATAGCTATGCCTATTGCTGAATAGACAAATATAGACAGGTATTTTGCCAATACAATTTCATGCCTTTTTAGAGGCAAACTATTTACATCAGCTGAGCTTGCAATTATCATTCCCATGTATGTCATACAGACATCTTTTAATGTAAACCCTCTAAAATTCTTCCTTAAATTCTTAACCTCCAAAATTGGCTCCACCTTTTAGACCTCCTTATACAAAATCTCTAACATCTCTTTTATCTCTTCTAAGGATAAGTTTACTGCTTTTGCAGCTATAATCGCTTCTACTAATTTTTCTTCTACAATTTTTAGCCGTTTCTCACGCATTAATTCCTTGTTTTGCGCTGCTACGTAAGTACCCTTTCCCGGAATTGTAGCAATGAATCCTTCTTTTTCAAGTTCATCATAAGCTCTTTTCGTCGTAATTACGCTAATCTGCAGTTCTTTTGCTAAATTCCTAATAGACGGAAGCAGTTCTCCCTCCTCCAACTCTCCTTTCAAAATTGCTTCTTTGATTTGCCTGACAATTTGCTCATATATAGGCTCTTCCGCAGAATTTGAAATGATAATGTTCATCTATTACAACCATCCCCTTTTACGCTCAAAAATCCTTAAAAAAGCAATATTAACCAGTTTGTTAATCTTACAATTTGACTTCTTTTTTGAATTGGTTTACAATCAAATTGATAAAAATTATATAAAAATGGGGGAAAAGTAAAATGAGATGGTCGTTAGAAAAGCTTTATACCTCCTTTGACAGCGAAGAATTTAAAAAAGACAACGAAAAGATACTTTCATCAATTGAACACATAAAAAAGTGGTGCGAGAAAAACCTCCAAACAGATGAAAATGCAAAAGAAAAGCTTGAGTACTACATAAAGTTTAAAAATGAACTGGGAGACCTTTTAGTAAAAGTGAGGGGCTTTTCTTTGCTCTCTTTAAGTGTAGATGTTAAAAATGAAAAAGCCCTCAAAGCAGTTGAAACCCTTGAAAATGTTACAACAATGCTGGCAGAGCCTGAAACAAAATTCAAAAGGTGGCTTTTAAACCTCAAAAACGTAGATGAAATAATAGAATCCTCTTCATACCTCAAATCTCATGAGTTTTACGTAAAAGAAACAATAAAGGAAGCCGAACACCTCCTATCAGAAAAAGAAGAAATAATACTGGCAAAAATGAAAAACACGGGTTCAGAAGCATGGGCAAAGTTACATGAGTTTTTAACCTCCACACTACTTGTAGATATAAACATAAATGGAGAAGAAAAAAAACTGCCTCTTTCAGTTGTCAGAAACATGGCTTATGACAAGGACCCTTACATAAGGAAGACTGCCTACTTTGCAGAGTTAAATTCCTACAAAAAGATAGAAGAAGCCTCAGCCGCCTGTCTAAACGGAATAAAAGGTGAAGTCCTCACTGTAACAGAATTGAGAAAATACTCTTCTCCCCTCGAAATGACGTTACAGCGCTATCGTATGGATTTTGAAACCCTTGATGCAATGTTAAAAGCCATAGAAGAATATTTACCAGTATTTAGAAAGTATTTAAAAGAAAAAGCAAAGCTTTTAGGTCACAAAGAAGGACTTCCTTTCTATGACCTCTTTGCCCCTGTAGGAAAACTGGACAAAAAACTTACCTTTGAAGAGGCTAGAGAATTCATTGTAGAAAACTTCAAATCTTTCAGTGAAGACCTGGCAGAATTTGCAGATAACGCTTTTAGAAATAATTGGATTGATGCAGAACCTAGAGAAGGCAAGAGAGGAGGAGCCTTTTGCTTTAACCTGCATCCAATAAAAGAAAGCAGAATTCTCGCAAACTTTGATGGAAGTTTTTCTAATGTTTTGACATTAGCCCACGAATTAGGACATGGATACCACGGCCATCTACTGGCAGATGAAACATTAATCAACTCAAGGTACCCTATGCCCATAGCTGAAACTGCCTCTATCTTTAATGAGCACATAATAGTAAACTCCGCATTAAAAACGGCAACTAAAGAAGAAAAACTGTCAATTATAGAAAATTCTCTCCAGCGCTCCACTCAAACCATAGTCGATATTTACTCAAGATTTTTATTTGAAGATGAACTCCTAAAAAGGCGAAAAGACCATTCCTTATCTGTGGAAGAACTAAAACAAATGATGATAGATGCTCAGAAAAAAACTTATGGAGATGGACTTGATCAAAATTATATGCATCCTTACATGTGGATAAATAAACCCCACTATTACGATGCTGACTTAAACTATTACAATTTCCCTTACGCTTTTGGTGAACTATTTGTAAAAGGCCTAATTTGCAAGTACAATCAAGAAGGAGAAAAATTCGTAGAGGAGTACAAAGAACTTTTATCCCAAACAGGCAAGAAAAATCTTTACGAATTAGGAAAAATCGTGGGATTTGACATACATTCTGTCGACTTCTGGAGAAAATCTCTCGATGTCATAAAAGAAGAAATAGAACAATTTATTTCACTGATATGACCCCAAACCCAAACAAAAGGGATGGTTCCTTTTGTTTGGGTTCTGAACTGTCCCCTTTGTTTGGGGAGGTCTAAGTTTTTATATCTTTGGTGCACCTATAGTTTTTCTTTTCTGCAATATATTTTTAAGATCTATCGCCCCATATACATCTTTTTCTATTACATCGCTGAATTTTTTAAGTTCTTCAAGTGATAACTCTTCAATTGGTAAGTTTCGTTCTATCGCATATAAGACAACTTTGCCTGCAATTTCATGGGCGGTCCTAAAAGGAATACCTTTTTGTACAAGATAGTCTGCAAAATCTGTAGCATTCATGTAACCATATTTTGCAGCTTTTTCCATCTTCTCAGTCTTTACTTTAATTGTCTTTATCATTTCTGTAAAAACTCTTAAAGACATTTTTAAAGTGTCTATTCCATCAAACAAAGCCTCTTTATCCTCCTGCATGTCTTTGTTATATGCAAGAGGAAGTCCTTTCATCACAGTAAGTATTGTAATCAAATCGCCGTAAACCCTGCCGGTTTTGCCCCTTATTAATTCTGCTGCATCGGGGTTTTTCTTTTGTGGCATCATACTGCTTCCTGTTGAAAATCTATCGTCCATCTCAATAAAATCAAATTCTTTGGTGGACCACAAAATTAATTCTTCTGAGAACCTACTTAAATGCATCATTGTTATAGAGGCAAAGCTTAAAAATTCTATTACAAAGTCTCTATCGCTTACACCATCCATGCTGTTTAAAGTTATATCATCGAACCCTAAAAGAGATGCCACGTATTTTCTATCAATATCAAAGGTGGTACCCGCAAGTGCACCAGAGCCTAAAGGCATTACATTGACTCTTTTCACCATATCCTCAAGCCTTGATAAATCTCTTTTAAACATTTCAACATAGGCAAGAAGATGATGGCCAAAAGTCACAGGCTGTGCCCTTTGCAAATGTGTATATCCCGGCATAATCGCTTCTTTATAAGTTTCAGCCATTTCTTTTAAGGTATCTATAAGTTTTATTAAATCCTCTTTTATTTTGTCTATCTCTTCTCTCAAATAAAGCCTTTCATCTGTCGCAACCTGGTCGTTTCGACTTCTTCCTGTGTGAAGTTTACGCCCTGTATCGCCTATTTTCTCAGTTAAAAGCCTTTCAACATAAGAATGAACATCTTCATCATTTGGTATCTCTCCTACATTGGTTTCATCAAGAATTTCCTTTAACCCTTTTTCTATTAAATTGAGCTCATCTTCTGTCAGCACTCCAGCTTTATAAAGTCCTTTTGCATGGGCAATTGAGCCTAATATGTCATGCTTTAAAAGCCTAATATCAAAAGAAATGGAGGAATTAAACTCCTCCATTAGTTTGTCCGTCTCGCTTTTAAACCTACCTCCCCACAGCTTCATCCATATCCTTCCTCTCCATTTCCATCAACGCCTTAATTTTTAAAGAAAGTCCAAAGAGATTTATGAATCCTTCTGCATCTTTTTGATTATAAACCTCATCTTTACCAAAAGTTACAAATTCTTCATTGTAAAGAGAATAAGGAGATTTTGCTCCTGCGTTTATGACATTTCCTTTATAAAGCTTCAGTCTTACAACACCCGTTACATTTTTTTGCGTTTCCTCCACAAAAGCGTCTAGCGCAGCTTTAAGTGGTGAAAACCACAAACCGTTGTAAACAAGGTCTGCATATTTTTGTGAAACCAAATCCTTAAACCTCATTGTTTCCTTATCAAGCACAAGATATTCAAGTTCTTTGTGAGCAGCGTGAAGCAGTGTCCCTGCAGGAGTTTCATAAACACCGCGAGATTTCATCCCTACAAGCCTATTTTCAACAATGTCGGCTATCCCCACACCGTTTCTTCCTGCAATTACGTTTAATTCTTCTATTAATTTGACAGGTTCTAAAGCTTTGCCGTTTACTTTCACAGGTATGCCCTTTTCAAATTCTATAACTACATATTCCGGCTTATCTGGGGCTTTGTCAGGTGGGGTGATTATATCGTAAAGGTCGCTTTTAGGCTCATTCCAGGGGTCTTCAAGGTCGCCACCTTCATGGCTTATATGCCACAAGTTATTATCGACACTGTATATTTTTTCTTTAGTAACAGGGATTGGAATCCCTTTCTTTTTCGCATAGTCTATTTCATCTTCCCTTGATTTTAAATCCCATATCCTCCACGGGGCTATGATTTTTATTGAAGGGTCAAGAGCATGTATTGATACCTCAAACCTCACCTGGTCATTGCCTTTGCCTGTCGCACCATGAGCTATTGCCTTTGCACCCTCTTTGTGGGCAATCTCCACAAGTTTTTTGGCAATTAAAGGTCTCGCCATTGAAGTGCCTAAAAGGTATTTCCCTTCGTAAACAGCACCAGCCTTTAAAGTAGGAAATATATAATCTTTGACAAATTCTTCTTTTACGTCTTCAATATATACTTTACTGGCACCACTCGCTAAAGCCTTGTCTTTTATATGTTTAAGTTCTTCTCCCTGTCCTACATCAATGCAAGCCGCTATTATCTCACATTCATAGTTTTCTTTAAGCCATGGTATAATTACTGATGTGTCAAGTCCTCCTGAATAAGCAAGTACCACTTTTTCGCCTTTTAACATTTTTAAACACTCCTTACAAAACCAAATTTTTGACATTATCCTTTTGTATTTCTTGATATTCATTTACAGATAAAATGGACAAGCCGTTTATATTTACTTTTGACACAGCATTTAATGCCGCTTTTATAGTATCTATAGATGTAAAAAGAGGAATTCTATATTCTACTGATGTTCTTCTTAACTTAAATCCCGTATTATCAGGTTTTTTACCTTTTGTCGGTGTATTTACTACAGCGTCAAAATATCCATCCTTCAGCAATTTTATTGCATTGTCAAGAGACATAATATTTACATGAATACCCATCAAACTCAAATACTTACCTGTCCTGTATGTGGCATATATTTCATAACTTAAGCCCTGCAATTTTTCTACTAAAGATACTGCTTCTTGAAAATCTCTTTCCGCTATTGAAAGAAGAATCTTACCTTTTTTAGGTATTTTAAGGCCTGCTCCTTCTAAAGCTTTGTAAAGTGCTCCTTCATAGCTTAAATCTATACCCATTATTTCTCCAGTTGATTTCATTTCAGGACTTAGTGAAACTTCAACATCTGTCAATTTTTCCATAGAAAATACGGGAGCTTTTACAACCGTATATGGGGTCTGCGGCCATAAACCGCCTTTATAACCTAACTCTTTTAGCTTTTTGCCTAAGGCCACTTCTACTGCGAGTTTTACCATAGGTATACCCGTTGCTTTGCTCATAATAGGTACAGTACGTGAAGCTCTGGGATTTACTTCTAACACGTATACAGTGCCTTCTTTTACAGCAAATTGAATATTTATAAGTCCTTTTACATTTAAAGCTTTTGAAATCTTCTCTGTGTATTCGATAATAGTGTTTATCTCCCGTTCAGACAAATTTCTTGCAGGATATATTGAGAAACTATCTCCTGAATGCACTCCAGCTCTTTCTATGTGCTCCATTATTCCGGGTATTAATACACACTCACCATCTGAAACTGCATCAACTTCTACTTCTCTTCCATCTATATATTTATCTATTAAAACAGGTTTGCCTGGAGATACTTGGGTTGCATTTGAAACATAGTCGATTATCTCTTGAAGTGTGTTAACTTTTTCCATGGACTGACCGCCTATAACATAGGATGGCCTTACAAGAAGTGGAAAACCAAGTTTTAAGGCTATATCTTTTGCATCTCCTACTGTTAATGCATATTCGCCTTTAGGTTGATTGATGTTTAGCTCTTTTAAAAGTTTTGAGAATTTTTCCCTGTCTTCACTTATGTCAATGCTTTCATGCGATGTGCCTAATATTTTCACTCCGTTTTTGACTAACTCTTCTGTAAGATTTATCGCTGTCTGGCCGCCAAACATTACCATTACACCAAGTGGTTTTTCTTTTTCATATATGTTTAAAACATCCTCCAATGTAATAGGCTCAAAGTACAACCTGTCTCCCGTGTCAAAGTCTGTGCTGACAGTTTCAGGATTGTTGTTTATTATGATAGATTTAATTCCAGCATCTCTTAAAGCCCACAAGGCTTTAACAGAACAGTAATCAAACTCAATTCCCTGACCAATTCTTATAGGACCAGAGCCTATTACAATTACTTTTGGTATGTCATGGGTCTCAACTTCGTCTTCTTCGCCATAAGTTGAATATATATATTGTGTAACTGATTCAAATTCCGCTGCACAGGTATCTACCATTTTATAGGAAGGATATATGCTATATTCTTTTCTTAATGCTCTCACATCTTCTTCTTTAATTCCCTTTATTGTTGCAATTTCTCTGTCTGAAAATCCCATTCTCTTTGCTTTTTTAAGAATCTCTTCCCTTAACTCATTTTTCTCTATTTCCCTTTCCATATTTATAATATTTAAAAGCTTATTTAAAAACCATTTGTCTATTTTTGTAACGTCATTAATATAATCAATGTCTATATCGCGGCGAAGAGCTTCTGCTATATAAAATAGCCTCATGTCATTAGGAACTGATATGCCTTTTAGTATTTCTTCTGTTTTCATGCCTTTTATATTTTTTAATCGAAGGCCGTAAGCTTTTATCTCTAATGACCTTACGGCCTTCAAGAGGGAGGCTTCAAAAGACCTTTCTATTGCCATTACTTCTCCTGTCGCCTTCATCTGTGTACCTATTTTTCTATCAGTAGTATAAAATTTGTCAAAAGGCCATCTCGGTATTTTTGTCACAACATAATCCAGTGCAGGTTCAAAAAATGCAGTTGTTTTACCTGTTACAGGATTTTTTATTTCATCAAGTCTAAGCCCTATTGCAATTTTTGCAGCAACCTTTGCAATAGGATAACCTGTCGCTTTTGATGCCAGTGCGCTTGAACGACTAACCCTTGGGTTTACTTCTATAACATAGTATTTGTGGCTTTGGGGATCTAAAGCAAATTGGATATTACATCCTCCCTCAATTTTTAAAGCCTTGATTATTTTAATGCTTGCACTTCTTAACATTTGATATTCGTAATCTGACAAAGTCTGCACTGGCGCTACAACTATACTATCTCCTGTATGAACTCCTACTGGATCAAAATTTTCCATGCTGCAAATCGTAATACAATTATCAGCGGCATCTCTCATTACCTCAAACTCTATTTCTTTCCATCCGTACAGAGATTTTTCAACAAGCACTTCTCCAACCATGCTTTTTTTAAGACCTAAATCCACAATCGATATAAGTTCTTCGTCATTGTGGGCTATACCACCGCCTGTACCTCCGAGTGTATATGCAGGCCTTATTATCAAAGGATAACCGTAATTTTTAGCAAATTTAAGTGCATCCTCTACATTTGTGACTGTGATACTTTCAGCAACTGGCTCTCCTATTTCCTGCATTTTTCTTTTAAAAAGTTCTCTATCTTCTGCAGTTTTTATTGACTCAAAAGAAGTTCCTAAAAGTTTTACATTATATTTATCTAAAATTCCATCTTCTTTAAGTTTGACAGCAAGATTAAGCCCTGTCTGTCCTCCTAAGGTAGCAAGAATTCCATCGGGTTTTTCTTTTGCTATTATTTTTTCAACTACAGAAACAGTAGGATTTTCAATATAAACAATATCTGCTATATCAGTATCAGTCATTATGGTAGCTGGATTGTTGTTTACCAGAACGACTTGTACCCCTTCTTCTTTTAAGGATTTACAGGCTTGGGTTCCTGAATAATCAAACTCCGCTGCTTGCCCTATTATAATAGGGCCTGAGCCTATTACCAGAACCTTACTAATATCCTTATACTTCGGCAAAATAAGACCTCCTTTTGTAAACCATGACTATATCCATGAATTTATCAAAAATATCTGTTGAATCACGGGGCCCAGGACATGCCTCAGGATGATACTGCACAGAAAAAACTGGCAGAAACTTATGCATAATGCCTTCTACTGTTCCATCGTTTAAGTTTATATGGGTTACAGTTATCTTGTCTTTATCTATTGACTCCTCTTCAACAGCGTATCCGTGGTTTTGAGAAGTTATATAGTCTTTATTTGTTAGTAAATCCTTAACAGGTTGATTTGCACCTCTGTGGCCAAATTTCATCTTTACTGTATTACATCCAAGAGCAAGGGCTATTATTTGATGCCCTAAGCATATTCCAAGCACAGGTTTTATACCTATAAATTGTTTAGTAAGTTCTATTGCATAAACTGCATCTTTAGGGTCTCCTGGTCCATTTGAAAGAAATATTGCATCGGGATTTATTTGCATAACATCATCATAACTTGTATTATAAGGAAACACATAAATATCAAACCCAACAGAATTTAGCATCTTTAAAATACTTTTTTTTGTGCCAAGGTCAATAAAAGCAAGTTTTGGGCCAATACCCGCTATACGATATGACCTTTTTGTAGAAACTTCTTCTAAAAGATTTGTTTGGTCAAATTCTATGTCGTCGTCAGGGTTACAAGTTATAATTCCTCTCATAGTTCCATTTTCTCTAAGCTTTTTTGTCAAAGCCCTTGTATCAATTCCCGATAATACTGGTATGTTGTGCTTATCAAGATAGCTTAAAAGCGACTCCTCACTTTGAAAATTACTAGGCTTATCGCAATATTCCCGTACCACAAATCCTCTTATATAAGGCTTTTCTGATTGAAAGTCGTATTTGTTAATGCCGTAATTTCCTATTAAAGGATATGTCATGACAACTATTTGACCTGCATAAGATGGATCTGTTATGGCTTCTTGATAGCCTGTCATACCTGTGGTAAAAACAACCTCTCCATATCCTTTTTTGTTTTTGCTTATTAACTCACCTTCAAATATGCTTCCATCCTCAAGTTTTAAATAACCTTTCATGCTAAAACCCCATTTCACAAAGTACATCCTCCAGTATTATTAACGCCGTATCTATTTCCTCTTCTGTCACAGTAAGAGGAGGAACAAATCTTAAAACATTGTGGCTGATACAATTTATAAGTAAGCCTTTTCCCATTGCCTTTGTCACAATATCCGAAGCTTCTTCCATATCCATTTCGCAGCCTATCATAAGGCCCTTTCCTCTCACCTCTTTTATGACACTGTATTTCTCCTTTAAATTTTTAAGTTTTCTCCTAAAATACTCGCCTTTTTGAGCCACACTATCTAAAAAGCCTTCCTTTGTTATTTCATTCATCACTGCAATTCCTGCGGCGCAAGCTAAAGGACTCCCGCCAAATGTGGAGGCATGGTCTCCCGGTTGAAAAACAGCTTTATCCTCTTTTGCGACAATAGCTCCTATTGGGAAGCCTCCTCCCAATCCCTTTGCTAAAGTCATAATGTCAGGAGTTATGCCGTAATGTTCATATCCAAAAAGTTTTCCCGTCCTTCCTATACCTGTCTGAACTTCGTCTATTATAAAGAGAATGTCATTTTCATCACATATTTCTCTTGCTGCCTTTATATACTCCGGTGTAGCTTCATGGATACCACCTTCGCCTTGCACTACTTCCAGCATAATTGCACACACTTCATCATCAATTGCTTCATAAAGAGCGTCAATATCATTAAAAGGTACATATTTAAAACCAGAAAGAAGTGGGCCAAAACCTTTGTGATATTTCTCTTGACCTGTCGCAGTAAGTGCCCCAAAAGTTCTACCGTGAAAAGAATTTTTGGCAGATATAACTTTGTACCTTTTACTACCGTATTTTAATGAGGCATATTTTCTGGCAAGTTTTATTGCGCCTTCATTTGCTTCTGCACCACTATTTACAAAAAATACCTTGTCCCCAAAGGAGTTTTCCGCGATTGTCTTTGCAAGTTGTATCTGATTCTCATTCCAATAAAGATTAGAACAGTGTATAAGTTTTTCGGATTGGTTCTTTATAGCATCAACTAATGCCGGATGACAATGCCCCAGTGAATTTACTGCAATGCCTGCAACAAAATCGAGATAAACATTCCCTTTGTCATCCCACACTTTTGTCCCTTTTCCCTCTACCAGGGTAATAGGGTATCTGCTGTAAGTATTCATTAGATATTTCTTATCCTCAGAGGTTATCATCGTCAAAACATTCCTTTCCTATCATAGTACCTATTCCTTCATCAGTAAAAATTTCAAGAAGCAATGAATGTGTAAGCCTTCCGTCAATGATGTGAGCTCTTTTCACGCCATTTTCAACAGCTTTTATGCAACATTCAAGTTTTGGTATCATTCCACCGTTTATGCGTCCCGAATTCATAAATTCTTTTGCATGCTCTAAGTCCATTCGGGATATTAGGCTACTTTTATCATTTATATTTGATAGAATTCCTTCGACATCTGTAAGTAAAATTAGTTTTTCAGCCTTTAATGCTTCTGCGATTTTTCCTGCTGCAGTATCCGCATTTACATTGTATGTTTTGCCGTCATCTCCGAAAGATGTCGGTGCAATAACAGGTATATAGCCTTTTTCCAGCATCATCGTTATTACATCTATGTTTACATCTACAATTTTTCCTACGTATCCTATGTCGCCGTTTGAGGTATCTTTTTCCGCCTTTAAAAGTCTCCCATCTTTCCCGCTTACGCCAATCGCCTGGCCCCCTAGTTCATTGATCAAGGATACAATTTCTTTGTTGATACGACCTGTCAGCACCATTTCAACAATTTCCATAGTGGCTTCGTCAGTAACCCGCAGTCCATTTACAAATTTTGACTCTATCCCTAACTTTTCTAGCATCTTATTTATTTCTGGTCCACCGCCATGTACAACTACGGGGTTTAATCCTACAAATTTCATCAATACAATGTCCTGCATTACCATTCTTTTTAAATTGCAGTCTAACATTGCACTTCCACCGTATTTTATTACAACTGTCTTGCCGGAGAACTTTTTAATATAAGGGAGTGCTTCTATTAAAACATGGGCTTTTGCGATTTCGTCACCATATTTTTGCTTTCTAATCATGTTCTATAACTCCCGTTAATTTTTACATAGTCATAGCTTAAGTCGCACCCCCAAGAAGTCGCACTATATTCCCCGGCCTTCATATCTACGGTTACAGTAATCTCTTTTTCTTTTAAAATTTCTTTGGCTAAAGCCTCATCAAAAAAGATGTAACCTCCGTTTTCACAAACTTTAATTTCTCCTTTCATGCTTTTTAAATATATGTCAACTCTACTTGCGTCAAAATCTGCTCCTGAATATCCCACTGCCGCGAGAATCCTTCCCCAGTTGGCATCTTCACCGAATATAGCTGTCTTTACAAGATTTGAGTTTACGATAGACTTTGCAGCTAATCTTGCATCTTTTTCAGTTTTTGCATTTATTACATTTACTTCCATGAACTTAGTTGCTCCTTCCCCATCCTTCACAATAAGTTTTGCAAGAGTTTTATTCACATACTCTAAGGCTTTATAAAACACATCAAACTCATGAGTCCCTTCTTCTATTATTTTGTTTTGCGCTTCCCCATTTGCAAGTATTACCGCTGTATCATTTGTGCTCATATCTCCATCAACAGAAATCATGTTATAAGTTTTGTCTACAGTTTCTTTAAAAGCTTTGTTTAATGCAACTTTAGTTATACTCGCATCTGTAAGTATAAAAGAAAGCATTGTCGCCATATTTGGATGTATCATACCTGACCCTTTTGCAAACCCTGTCATTGTAACAATTTTACCTTCTATTACAAACTTGGCTGTCACACCTTTTAAAAAAGTATCTGTTGTCATTATAGCTTCAGCCGCTTGGTACCCACCCTCTGTTGAAAGATTTTCTGCCGCAGCCTCAATCCCTTTTAAAACTTTTTCCATAGGAAGAGGTGCACCAATAACCCCTGTAGAACATACCAGCACATTTTCTTCATCTATTTTAAGAAGTTGTGACACTTTTTTGGCCATGTTAACAGCATCCTCAAAACCTTTTTCTCCTGTGCAGGCATTGGCATTGCCACTGTTTATAATGATCGCCTGTGCTATACCTTTTTCTATTCTTTTCATATCAAGAAGGACTGGCGCTGCTTTAACCTTATTCGTTGTAAATACAGCCGCTGCATTTGCCACTTTTTCTGAATATATGAGTGCGACATCTTTTTTGCTTTTTTTAATTCCTGCAAAGATACCCGAAGCCAAAAAGCCTTTCGGCAGTTCAATACTTCCTTCTAAAATCTCCAACTCTTCCATTATCAAATCCTCCAAATCCCTTTTTTTGTTTGTGTTTTTATCTACGGATATATTGGAACTATATCAAGTCCAGTATTTTCATCTATTCCAAACATAATATTCATATTTTGCACTGCCTGGCCTGACGCCCCTTTAACGAGATTATCAATTGCAGACATCACTATTAAAGTATTAGTATGTTTATCAACTTCAAACCCTATGTGACAAAAATTCGACCCATAAACATTTTTTGTTGCAGGGTAATCGCCAGGTTGTAACACTTTTACAAAATACTCATTTTTATAAAAATCGGTGTAAATATTATAAACAGTGTTTACATCCATATCTTTTTTTAGTTTGCAGTACATAGTACTTAAAATTCCTCTTGTCATTGGCGTAAGGTGGGGAGTAAACACAACAGACACTTTTTCACCAAAAACTTTTGAAAGCTCTTGCTCCATCTCTGGGATATGTCTATGCTTTGCAACATTATACGCTTTTATGTTTTCATTGCATTCTGCATACATATTGTTATGGGAGGGATTGTGACCTGCCCCTGATACGCCTGACTTTGAATCAACAATTACATTCCCCTCTATTATGCCATTTTTCAAAAGAGGCATAAGCCCTAATATAACGCTTGTAGGATAACATCCAGGATTTCCTACAACTTGAGCCTCTTTTATAGTATCTCTGTAAACTTCCGGAAGACCATATACCCTTTTAATACCTTCATAATTTTCATAATCTCCACCATACCATTCTTTATAGACAGAGTAATCGTCAAATCTAAAGTCAGCTCCTAAGTCAATCACCTTTACTCCTTTTTTTACAGCTTCTCTGGCGATTTTTGAAGCATGACCTGAAGGCAAAGCCGTAAATATGACATCGCATTCTGACATTGCCTTTTCTAGGCTTAACTCTTCCAACTCTTTGTCGCAAAAACCAATGAGGGATGAATAAACATCCGAAATTGCTTTGGTATTATAACTTTGAGAAGAAAGATATTTTATCTCTACTTTTTCATGCTTTGAGAGAATTCTTATAAGTTCGACTCCTGTATAACCCGTTGCCCCAAATATTCCTACTCTCACCATTTAAAGTGCCTCCCTCTTTTACATCCCCTGTCATTTATTAATATATATACGCTTTGATTTATATTTATGCATAAAGTGTTAAAAAAATATTTTTTAATGCATAAATACAATATTTAATTTATAATTATACAACTTTTATTTTACATTATACCACCATAAAAAATTTTTTCAAGAGTTTTTCATAAAAAATTTCGTTAAATTATTTCGCAAAAATAAAAAATAATGATTGACAAATTCCTAACGATGTGTTATATTATAAATTGTATACTGTATACAATTATAAAATAAATTATTAATAATTAACGGGTTAGCTAGTATTCACATTAATAACTTTCCCAGTATTTCAGGAGGTGTCTTAATAATGAAAGGTTTTGCAATGCTCAGTATCGGTAAAGTCGGTTGGATTGAAAAAGAAAAGCCTACTCCCGGCCCTTTTGACGCTATCGTAAGACCTCTAGCTGTGGCCCCTTGCACTTCGGACGTTCATACCGTTTTTGAAGGTGCTATTGGCGAAAGACATAACATGATACTCGGTCACGAAGCTGTAGGTGAAGTAGTTGAAGTAGGTAGTGAGGTAAAAGATTTTAAACCTGGTGATCGCGTTGTTGTACCAGCTATTACCCCTGATTGGCGAACCTCTGAAGTACAAAGAGGATATCACCAACACTCTGGTGGAATGCTGGCAGGCTGGAAATTTTCGAATATAAAAGATGGTGTTTTTGGTGAATTTTTTCATGTGAACGATGCTGATATGAATTTAGCACATCTGCCTAAGGAAATTCCATTGGAAGCTGCAGTTATGATTCCCGATATGATGACTACTGGCTTTCACGGAGCCGAACTGGCAGAAATAGAATTAGGTGCAACGGTAGCGGTTTTGGGTATTGGTCCAGTAGGTCTTATGGCAGTCGCTGGTGCCAAATTGCGGGGTGCTGGAAGAATTATTGCAGTAGGCAGTAGACCTGTTTGTGTAGATGCTGCAAAATACTATGGAGCTACTGATATTGTAAACTATAAAAATGGTCCTATCGAAAGCCAGATTATGGATTTAACGGAAGGCAAAGGTGTTGATGCTGCCATCATCGCTGGAGGAAATGCTGACATTATGGCTACAGCAGTTAAGATTGTTAAACCAGGCGGCACCATCGCTAATGTAAATTATTTTGGCGAAGGAGATGTTCTGCCTGTTCCTCGTCTTGAATGGGGTTGCGGCATGGCTCATAAAGCTATAAAAGGCGGTTTATGCCCTGGTGGACGTCTAAGAATGGAAAGACTGATTGACCTTGTTTTTTATAAGCGTGTCGATCCTTCCAAACTCGTCACTCATGTTTTTCAAGGATTTGATAATATTGAAAAAGCTCTAATGCTGATGAAAGATAAACCAAAAGACCTAATCAAACCTGTTGTGATATTAACATAAAAATGGGGACTTAAACCCCCATTTTTATGTTGATAAAGCTAAATACAACGGTTTTTTTTGTGACACATCGGCCTTTTGTTAAAAAATAACAATAAATAGTTATTTTCGTAACATTTTTATTGTCATTAATACTAATAATATCTTCGAAAGTGATAAAATATTGCTGAAATCTTAATAGAAGAGGAGGATTATCATGTTCAAAATTTTAGAAAAAAGAGAATTGGCACCTTCCATCAAGTTGTTTGTAATAGAGGCACCACTAGTGGCTAAAAAAGCAAGGCCAGGCCAATTCGTTATACTAAGGATAAAAGAAGGAGGAGAGCGGATTCCCCTTACTATTGCGGACTACGATGCCCAGAATGGCACTGTTACAATAGTATTCCAAGAGGTAGGTAAAACCACCCGTGAGCTGGGGACTTTGGAAGCGGGAGACTATATAGAGGACTTTGTTGGCCCATTAGGAGTTCCAGTGGAGTTTCCTAATCACAAGAAAGTTTTAGGAATAGGCGGAGGCCTTGGTATTGCTCCACTTTATCCTAAACTCAAAATGCTTCATCAGCAGGGGGTAGAAGTAGTTTCTATTATAGGTGCTAGGACAGCTGAATTGCTAATCTTGGAAGAAGAGATAAAAGCTGTAAGTGACAGGATGTATATCTGCACCGACGATGGCTCAAAAGGCCGCCATGGGTTTGTCACAGTAGTACTTAAAGAGCTTTTAGAACAAGGTGAAAAATTTGATGAGATTATTATCATAGGTCCCCCGATTTTGATGAAAATAGGAAGCGAAATTACCAAGCCCTATGGCATACCCACTATGGTGAGCCTTAATCCCATAATGGTAGACGGCACAGGCATGTGCGGTGGGTGTCGTGTCACCGTAGACGGAGAAATCAAATTTGCTTGCGTTGATGGTCCGGCTTTCGACGGCCATAAAGTAGATTTCGATGAACTAATAAAAAGATTGGCCACTTATAAGGAGGAAGAAAAAATTTCCCTCGAAAGATTTAATGAAGCTCATGAATGCAAATTAATCAACAAAATAGAAGGAGCTGATAAAGATGCCGTTAAATAGAAGCAAAAAGAAAACACCCATGCCTACCCAAAAGCCTGAAGTCCGCAGGCGTAATTTTAACGAAGTAGCTTTGGGCTATTCGGAAGAAGAGGCAGTTAGTGAAGCCCAGAGGTGCCTTCAGTGTAAAAAACCAGGATGTGTTGAAGGGTGCCCCGTTCAGGTACAAATTCCCCAGTTTATAAAACGTATTGCAGAAAGAGATTTTGAAGGAGCTATAAAGATTATAAAAGAAACCAACAGCTTGCCCGCCATATGTGGCAGAGTCTGTCCACAAGAAGCACAATGCGAGAAAAACTGTGTTTTGGGCAAAGTAGGTGAACCTGTGGCCATAGGTCGCCTAGAACGGTTCGCAGCAGACTGGGAGAGAACAAAAGGTATCCGTCCCCCGGTAATTCCTAAAAAGCTTGGTAAAAAAGTGGCCATCATCGGTTCCGGGCCCGCCGGTCTCACCTGTGCAGGAGATTTGGCTAAACTCGGCTATGATGTAACGATCTTTGAAGCTCTTCACAAACCCGGCGGCGTACTGGTATACGGTATTCCTGAATTCAGGCTACCGAAAATTATAGTGGAACAAGAAGTAAAGTTTATACAACAGCTGGGCGTAGAAATTAAAACCAACATGGTTATGGGCAAAGTTCTGACGATAGACGACCTTTTTGAAATGGGGTATGAGGCTGTCTTTATCAGCACCGGAGCTGGCCTCCCGAAATTTATGGGCATACCTGGTGAAAACTACCTTGGCGTGTATTCAGCCAACGAGTTTCTAACCAGAATAAACCTGATGAAAGCCTATTCTTTTCCCAACACTGACACCCCCATAAAGGTAGGCAAAAAAGTAGCAGTAATAGGGGGTGGCAATGTAGCTATGGATGCAGCCAGGTCTGCTCTAAGAATGGGAGCTGACGAAGTTCATATTGTGTATCGCCGTTCTGAAGAAGAAATGCCCGCAAGAAAAGAAGAATTCGAGAACGCTAAAGAGGAAAGTATTATATTTGATTTCCTCACAAATCCAGTGAGAATAATAGGTAACGAAAATGGTTGGGTCAAAGGTATTGAGTGTATCCGCATGGAACTTGGAGAACCTGACGCTTCGGGTCGTCGTCGTCCAGTTCCTATAACGGGTTCTGAATTTATTATGGATGTTGATACGGTAGTAATCGCCATAGGTACTGGCCCTAATCCCCTCCTCACAAAGACCACTGAAGGCTTAGAACTTACAAAACACGGTTATATCGCTGTCGATGAAGAGGGAAGAACTTCCAGAGAAGGGGTATGGGCTGGAGGCGATATTGTAACGGGTTCAGCTACTGTAATTTTGGCCATGGGTGCCGGAAAAAAAGCAGCTCGCTCCATCCATGAATACTTACAAAACAAAAAATGGCGGTAAACATCTTTCGGTAAACTAAAGAGACGATAGCAAGTCGGTGCTGTGGAAGGACATACATCCAGCTATCGTCTCTTTTATTTATGAATTTATCGTTTTGCCTGCTCATTTATTTCCTGTTCAGCAATCGTTTTTAAAATTTTGTTGCTTGCATCTATTAATAAAAACTACCTTCTATTTTGCATCTTTCAAAAGCAAAAAGCCGCCTTTAGGCTAACTCATTATTCCTTTACTACCCATTGATTTATTCATCTCACTTCAATTGGAATAATTTGTAGATTTCATGAACTTCATAAGTGTTTATTACATCTTTTGCCTACCGTATTCGTTCATTTTGATACCCATTTGCTTCGCCCTATGCCTCATTGCAGTATTGTGCTCTTTGCTGCCTGTAAAGTGGTGAAGTGCATAAGGGAATTCTTTTTCCGTTACAACTCTTAAATCTGCATTTATACCTGACTTTAAAATGACACTGGTTTTTGTATCTCCTTTTGCTATAACTTCCTTTACCCCTGGATAATTTACAAAGGCTTCCATAACTTTTGAGGAATCTGATGCCGCAGCCAAAATATCAATATCTTTTACTATCTCTTTTTTCCTTCGTAAACTACCTGCAATTTTCGTCACTAATGCAGTTTTAGTCATATCTAAATATTCCTTTAATTTAAGCGCTTCTGTGTAAGCTTCTGGATATAAATGCTGACCGCTGAATTGCTTTACAAACTGTATCCCTTCCAAAATTTTCTTTTGAGTTTTTTCCCCAAAACCCGCAAGATCTATCAATCTATTTTCTATACAAGCATATTCCAACTCTCTAATTGTGGTAATATTTAATTTTTCGTATATAGTCTTTATCTTTTTTGGACCAAGACCGGGAATTTTAAGCATTTCAACAAGCCCTTCAGGAATAGAGGCTTTTAAATCCTCATAATATTTCATTTTACCTGTTAAAACTAGCTCCGTAATCTTTTTATTAATTGCCTCCCCTATCCCTTTTATGTCTTTTAATCTATCCTCTTTAACAAGGATTTCTATATCTTCATCTAATAATTCTATTGTCCTCGCAGCATTATAATAAGCTCTCGACTTAAAAGGATTTTCCCCTTTAAGCTCCAGCAATAACCCTATATCGTTTAAAATATTCGCAATCTCCTTTTTATCCATTTTATACTTCCCTTTAGCACACAAAATCTTTAGTACATTATACCACAGAAAAAATAAAAAAGAGAGGATTAAATATAGCCTCTCTTTATAAAAGACAAGGGGACGGTTCTTTTGTCTTATTTCAATATGAAACAAAAAAACCGTCTCCTTGTTCGGGAAAAAGTTATATTATTTCAATTTTGTTCATTATTTTCATTGTAAATATGGACAATATTATGCAATATAGTATTGCCGATATAATTGTAGTTAAAATATTTTCTGTACTAAAGGAATTCGCAAGTGAAATTAAGTTGTAGGGAATAAATTTAGCTATTTTATCAATATTTACTAATATTGATGAGACTATATGAAGTATTAATACTAATAATGCAGCTATTATACCTTTTTTCAAAATGCTACTCAAAAATATAAGCAATGTTATTATGAAAATATAATAAATTGACATTAAGATAGATGATATTAATATTTTATTGAAAGCTATGACGTTGTTATGGAAAAGTGTTGTTGCGTAATAGTAATTAATAGCAAATCCAGTTATTATGAAAATTGACAAAGTAACGGAATAATGAAGTATTTTTGATATGACAATAGCTGAAAGGTTAGCACCTTTAGAATAAGGGAATACTAATTTTTGTGAAGACACTTCTTCTCTTAGGGTTCCCATGAGTGTTAAAAGCACTATCAGTAATGATATTTGATTTAAATCCTTTATATAATTTTGTACTGCAGATTTCATATCAATTTGTATTAAAGAAGCTAAATCACCATTTATTTCATTTTTAAGCATTTCTGGAAGCAATTTAAGGATTATAGGATCAAGTATAGCAAATAGAACAATGCCAATTAGAAGTATTAGATATTTGTAATGCCTCCACGATTCTATTATTTCCTTTTTCAGATATGCTTTAAAGGTGTTCATTTTGCTTCACCATCCTTATAAATATGTCCTCTAGAGTATTTTCTCTTCTTTGCAGTGATATAACAGGTATACTAAGTTTTGATATTTCATTGAGGATATTCTTTTTTGCTGCTTCAATGTCATTTACGTAAATACTTATAATATCATTCTCTATTTTAATATCATCAATCCATTTTACATTATTAAGTTTTTCTTCAGCATTGGTAGGTAAATTTTCAAAGACAATATCATACACAGGCTGAATATATTTTTGCTTTAATTCTTTTAATCTTCCTGAAAAGATAATTTTACCTTTATCAAGTATGCCAACATAGTCGCAAACTCTCTCAGCATCACTTAATATATGGGTAGATAAGAATATGGTTTTTCCATTTTTCTTCATTTCCAAGATTTGATTAAGTATATCATATCTGCTTTCTGGATCTAAGGCAGATGTAGGTTCATCTAAAAAAATTATTTCAGGGTTATCTAAAAGAGCCACCGCAAGTCCTAATTTTTGCTTCATTCCTCTTGAATAACCTTGTATTTTTTTGTTGGCGGCTTCTTTTAATTTAACTGTATTAAGGAGTTCTTCCACTTCTGTTCTAACTTTTTGATGAGGAATACCTCTTATTTTACTTATAAAATACAGGTATTCGCTACCAGTCATGTAGTTATAAAAAGTAGGATTTTCAGGAAGGTATCCTATTTCGTTAATTAGTTTCCTATTATTTCTATTTAACATTTTACCATTGATATATATTTCTCCCTCATCATAATCAATAAGCCCTGTTAAAATATTCATTGTGGTAGTTTTGCCAGCACCATTTCGCCCTAATAAGCCGTAAATATTTCCTTTTTCAACTTCAAAACTTATCCCTTTTAAAACTTCATATTTACCGTATTTTTTTGTTAGATTAAAAGCTTTTATCATGTTATTCTCTCTCCCTGCCTATAGTTAAAAATATCAAGCAACCTAATATTTCTCCAAAGATTATAATTAAAAACCATGCCCATTTTGGAAGATATTTAACTTTGTCTTTTGAAAGTCTGTAAATTGAAAATACAGTAAGTCCTAACTGGATTATAGCTAAAGGAAGAAGTAGTTTTATTAATTCAGGATTGCTTAATTTATCAATCATTAATTTAGACCTCCTCAGATTATTTTAATTTTGTTGAACATTCAGGACAGTATTTCCAATCATCTTTTATTTCAGCTCCACATTTTGGACATGTTTTCTTTAAAGAAGTACCACAATAAGGACAGAATTTGTAATCATTTCTTACTGTTTTCCCACAATTAGGACATTTAAGATATCCATACCTTGTTACAAAAAGGTATATGATTAAAGAGGTAGGTATATTTAGGAGTCCAAAAATCCCCCATGCCCAGTAGTATTTTTCACCACGTTTTTTTGCATCCATAAAAATCCATAAAGCTTGAAGAAATAATAGGGGTATTACAATTATTAAAATTAATGTGTTTTTGGACATTTTATCATCTCCTTGAAGTCTTTAATTTGTAAAAGGGTATTAAGATTAATGGCAGATTGAAATAAAGGAAAATTTGCGTGTATAGGAGCAACCTAACATCCAAATTTGCCATAAATAATACTGATGATATTAAGAAAATTATTGATGTGGTTATAAAAATAAGCAATTCAAGTCTATCTTTTCGTTTATTTCTTATTTGCTCTGCCTTTTCTATAATTTCTGCGATATTTACTTGCAAGTCTGACATATCAATATCTAAGGTATCCATGTAATTTAATGTTAGTTTTAAATTTTTTTTGAATGTATAACAGTCACTGCAATTTTCAATATGTGAAATTACTTCTGTATTGTCACTAAGTTCATTGTAGTGAATATCAATTATTTTGTCTTGTATTTTTTTACATTCTCTTTTCACAATATACCCCTTCTTCCCATTTCTGACATTATTTCTTTTATAGCATTGTGTAAACGTGACCGTACTGTGCCAACAGGGCAGTCCATTATTTTCGCAATTTCTTGGTATTTATATCCATAATAGTGTTTTAAAATGAATACTGCTCTTTTCTCATAAGGCAGTTTCATTAAAATATTCATTAGTTCGCTGTATTGAATATTTGTCATAGCGGTCTCTTCTACATCTTCTTCAGTATTTGAAAATATTTCTTCTACAAGTTCAATATTTTTGTGTTTTCTTAAATAATCTTTAAATGTATTAGTTGCGATTTTTAAAAGCCATGTTGAGAACTTGACTTCAGGAGTAAAATTTTTAATATTTAAAATAGCTTTGAGCATTGTTTCCTGTACTATATCCTGGGCAAGCATCGGATTACCTGTCATTTTAATGCAATATCCTAATAAAGTATTATAGTTTTGGGAGAGTAACTCATTTAGAGCATATTTATTACCATTTTTTGCTTTATATATTAGTTCTTTCTCTTCCATCACCTGCCCACCCTTCTACAAATTAAACGCGTGACTAAGTAAAAAGTTCATAATTTTATTTTATCAAAAACTGGTTATTTATAAGTGTATTGTGAAGAATTGTTTTAGTAATAGGATATATGTTGTATAATGATATAAAGGGTTTTATTATAATAATTTTCTGGAGGAAAGTTTAATGAAATTATTATTGAGGTTTATAGGGATTTTAATAGTAATTTTTGTTACAGTGGTAATAACATTAGAATATCAGATAATTTCTTTTGCACTTTATGAAAAACCAAAAAAATCTGATGTGATAATAGTTTTAGGCTGTGCAGTATATGGAAAGACGCCAAGTCCTTTTTTCAAAGAAAGGCTTGATGAGGCTTTGAGACTTTATAAAGAAGGGTATGGTAAGTATATAATAGTATCTGGAGGGAAAGGTCCTGGAGAGAATATTTCGGAAGCTGAGGCAGGGAAAGAATATCTTTTAAAAAATGGCATACCTGAAAAGATTATTTTAACTGATGATAAATCTTTTTCTACATATGAGAATTTACTTTTTTCCAAGGAAATTATGGATAAAAATTCATTAAAAACAGCAATAATTATTTCAAATAAATTTCATTTAAAAAGGGCAAGTGTAATAGCAAAGCGTATTGATATAAATGCGAGTTTTTCAGGAGTTTTTATAAAAAGATATATGTTAAGTGATGAAGCTTATGGTTTTTTACGTGAAATACCTGCACTTTTATATACATATTTAAAGGAATGAGGAATATGGTTGTCTCTTATTGCAAATACTATGCAAGCAAAATTAACCGCAATAGCGGCGTAAAAACAGGGCTTTTTCATCAATTTCGGACGGTTCTTTTGTCTGCAGACAAAAGAACCGTCCCCTTGTCTGTTGTCTATTGTCTACTTGTCTATAACATTTTTATTCTTTCAACTCGACTATTGGAGGGAAAATATATGGCTTACCAAACATTTTATCAGTAATAAAACTAACAATAAAGCTCATTTCACTAGCCATAAAATTCAAAAGGTCTGAAATATTTTCTTTAATTTTGTCTTCTGTAATTACTTCACTAAAATGAAAAGTACCAATCAATTCGATCTTAATATTAAATATCTTTTGTGGATCAAATCCTATTTCTGCACTCAACTTGATTTCAGCTTCATTGTTGTTAATACCTATAATTTCATAATCAAATTTTTCTTTTAATTTTACGCCTTTTCCATCTGATATCATAGTATATGGCAGACTTTCAGCTATAATTCTATTAAGTTTAATGTTGCTTTTTTCTATCTTTTTAATAATATTTGTTCTCTTTTTAGGCATGATACCACCTTCATTATTAATTTACCAATTCTACATTATCTACCTTTTTCCATTTTCCTATTAACGACTCAATTATTATGTCATTAAATGCTGGTCTATAATCACTGCTTATATCTTTTTTTGCTCTTTTATAACCAATGGCAAATGAGAGTAGATTTTGAATTAAATTATTTAAACTTACCCCTTCCTCTTCAGCCATTTCTGAAAGTGTTTTGTGCATGCTCTTAGGAATTCTTAAAAGAAGTTTACCACTATGTTCGCTTTCTTCCCTATACTCTTCTTCTGGAGGAATTTTCTTTCCCTTTTCTTTGGCTGTTTTAATCCAACATTTTATTGCATCCTGAACATTTTTTAATGCGTCTTCTGGGGTTTCTCCATCACTTATACAACCATGCAATCTTGGTACAATAGCCAAATAACCACCTCCATCTTCTTCAGAAAGCTTAACAATTTCAACTCTGTAGTTTAACTCATTTGGCATTATTATTCCTCCTCATCTTCAAATTTAACATCAAGCAATTCAATAAGCTTCAAAGCCTTTTTTACATAAACCGCCTTAATGTGAGGCCTTCCTTTTGGAATAGTTAATATGTCTTCTAGGTCAGCATGAGAATAAGTTATATGACTTGAACCACTTCCTGGCTCTCGAGCTTCAAATCCAAAATATTTTAAAATTTTATCTATTTCTTCGAATCTAACATTTTTAGGATTTTCTTTTATTTTTTTATACAGTTTTTTAATCTGGCTCATGAAAATCCTCCGTAATATTAAATATAGCCATAATAAATTGCTTTATTCATTTAGTACTATATATGATATCATTTTTTATGTATCAATTCAATAACCTTAAACACTTTTGGTAATATAAAGTTTTTGTAGCAGATATAGTTTTAGATAAACTTACCATTGAAAAATTTTAACATCATTTTCCTAATGGTTAAGAGTTTCATTACCGAACGGTAAGCATCTAATATTTCCCCTTTTTTAATTTTATTGATAAGCTTTTGTTAAGTAGCATTGTCTATTCCTAATAGTGGCCAATATTTTTTTGCAAATTCCTCTGAGGGCTTTCTTTTATTAAAAAAGCCCTCACTTGTTCTATATACCACAATAGAATAGGGAGTAAAGTCATATTTTTTAATACAAACTATAACGATACCCCAAATCAATATTTTTTCTTATAAATTCATAGTTTTTTTTCAAAAAAAGCGAATTTATATCTCTATATACCCTATTTTTAACAATAGTAACTGTGCCACCCGTTTCTATTTCTGTAGTAGGAAAATTCCCCGTTGTAGAAATAGTAACTACATGCTGATTTTCTATATACCAACCACTTCGCGACATTATATCCCAATACTTACCTACTACTTTGCCAATTTCTTTATTCCCATTTTCTTCTTGGGTTTCAAAAATTGTATACAATCGCAGAATTCCAAAATCATTTTCTTTTTCACGATATACTATATATTGGCTCCTACCATTATCCAAAGATTTGATTTCTTCACCATAGGCATCTAATAGCTTTCCTGTTTTTTTATCTATAACTTCAATTCTATCATCACCTATTTTTAACATCTTCACTTGAGAAAAGTCGTAAGATAAGCCTATATACCCGCCATTCAATTTCACTCTTCCAAATATGTCTGGAGTTACAACTATTTTTTCTCTACTAGATTTTTCGGATAATGAAAATTTTGCAAAAAGGATCATAGCCGAAGCTAAAATGGCAACCAAGACCAATAAAAATATTACTCTTTTTTTCATCTAATTCCCCCTTTGATTAGATCCTTTAAAAGAAGGCAAATACTCAGTAAATTACAGGTATCTATTAGCTCTTATAATTCCACTGGTAGTTATAATGATTTTGTATCCCATGGCACCATTTTACTTTAATTCTATTATTATGTCAAATTACTTCCTTAATTTAATTTCCATCTCAGTAGGATATTCTCTTGTTTTCACAAATTTGTAAAAAAGCCCAGACAGTGCTTTCTGTCCAGGCTTTTTAAATTTCAGACAAAGGGAACCGTCCCCTTTGTCTGACTTGGCTAATCTATTGTCCAAAATTACAGCAAACTTCCAAATTTTTTTACAAATCTCGTTTTAACGTATTGCGCCAAAGTCAAGTATGCAAGAAGCGTAGCTGCCAAGAACAAGAAGTATATTGCTGGTAGAGGCGTCATCCCAAGTTTAGCTCCAAAAGAAGTAAATGGCACAATCGTTCCTACTGTAACAGCTGCTGAGGTAAAAAGTAATAGTGGCCATGAAGCAATGCTTTGTATAAAAGGAATCTTCTCGGTCCTAAGCATGTGAACTACCATTGTTTGCGTCCATAAGCTTTCTACAAACCAGCCTGTTTGGAAAAGTGAAACAAATTGGAGTTTAAGTGCTTCAGGCAACAAGAAGTAAGAGCCACCTATAACCAACGGACCAATTACAAAAAACATCAAAGCATAAGTGGTTATATCAAAAATTGAACTAGTAGGTCCAAACCATACCATGAAATTGCCTATATTTGCAGCATCCCATTTTCTTGGCTTTTGTATATACTCTTTATCCATTGTATCCCAAGGCACTGATGTCATTGACAAATCATAAGTTAAATTAAGGAAAAGAAGTTGCAATGGCTGCATTGGCAAAAAAGGCAAAAATGCACTTGCTACTAAAACTGAAAATACATTACCAAAATTAGAACTCGATGTAATTGCAATGTATTTCATAATATTTCCAAAAATTCTGCGTCCTTCTACAACTCCCTCTTCTAATACCGTAAGACTTTTTTCTAAAAGTATTATATCTGCTGATTCTTTTGCAATATCTACTGCAGAGTCAACAGAAATTCCAACATCGGCTTCTCTTAGTGCAGACGCATCATTGATACCGTCTCCCATATATCCAACAATGTGGCCTTTGCTTTGTAAAGCCTTTATTATTCTCGATTTTTGCATAGGAGAAAGTTTTGCAAAAATTGTCGTCTTTTCTGCTACTTCTGCTAATTCTTCATCTGTCATATTCTCTATTTCATTTCCTAATAGAATATTCTCTACAGCAATCCCCACTTCTTTACAGATTTTCTTTGTCACTATTTCATTGTCACCAGTAAGAATTTTTACATCTACTCCATGTTCTTTTAAGGCTTTTATCGCATAAGGTGCAGATTCTTTTGGCGGGTCTAGAAAACCTATATAACCCATGAGAACCATCTTACTTTCATCCGCCACACTGAAAACTCCCTCTGGTGGAACATCATTTTTTTGAGCTACGGCAAGCACCCTCATTCCGTCTTCATTTAATTTTCTTACCATTTCTCTTACTTCTTGGCGTATTTCATCTGTCAAAGGAACAACTTCACCTTTGTACTCAGCGTATTCGCAGATGGAAAGCACTTCTTCAACGGCGCCTTTCGTTACAAGCTGCCTTTTCCCACCTTCGCTCTCTAAAACTACAGACATTCTTCGCCTTACAAAATCAAAGGGTATCTCATCAACTTTTTTGTATATTTTATCTAAACCATTAAAGCCCTTTTCAACTCCATACTCTAAAATAGCTACATCCATCAAGTTCCTTAGACCTGTTTGATAATAACTGTTAAGATATGCATGTCTTAAAACTCTGTCATCTTCATTTCCATGTATATCAAGATGTTTTTCTACAACTATTTTGTTTAATGTCAAAGTGCCAGTCTTATCAGTACAAAGTATATCCATTGCTCCGAAATTTTGAATAGCATCTAATCTCTTGACAATTGTCTTATGTTTTGCCATTGTCACAGCACCTTTAGCAAGGTTTGTAGTGACTATCATTGGAAGCATTTCGGGAGTAAGTCCAACAGCTACAGCCAAGGCAAAAAGCAATGCATCCAACCAATTACCCTTTGTAAGGCCATTTATCACAAAAACAATTGGAAACATAACTGCCATAAACTTGATAAGCACTTTGCTGACATTGTTAATACCCTTTTCAAAACTTGTCATTGCCCTATGCCCTACAAGGGACTTTGCCATTGAACCAAAATAAGTACGGTCACCTGTTGAAAGAACTACAGCAATAGCAGAGCCACTTACTACATTGGTACCCATAAAGCATATATTTTCTAAGTCTGAGAGGTTTAAATCCTTAGCTTTCCTTTTTTCTTCTTTTAAATCCGGATATTTCTCAACTGGTTCAGATTCTCCTGACAAGGTCGCTTGGTTTATGAATAAGTCCTTGGAAGTAATAACCCTAACATCTGCAGGTACCATATCTCCTGCTGCCAAATGTATTATATCACCAGGTACTATTTCTTCCATTTTTATTTCTCTCTCACCTGTATCTTTGCGAATAACTGCAGCAGTCGTGTGAACAAGGGCTTTCAATTTTTCCGCTTCTATATTGGAGCGGTACTCTTGAACAAAGCGAAGCAGTCCACTAACCGTTACCATTATAGAGATAATAATTATGGTGCTCCAATCTCTGTCTTGAGGTGCAGTAAAAAGTACATCAGTTATATATGACACAATTGCCAAAAATACCAATATACCTATGAAGGGATTAATAAAAGCTTTAATCAATTGAATATACCAAGGAGCTGGTTTTTCATGGGCTACTTCATTTAACCCATACATTTCAAGTCTATCTTCTGCTTCCTCAGAAGTCAAACCTTCTCTGTCTGTGCCTAATTGTGCCAAAACTTCATCTACATCTTTTTTCGCAAACTCAATTAATTGGGTAAGTATCGTATCTGTGAATCCATTTTTCTTTGCGATTTTGATCATTTCCATACACCTCCAAAACACAATAATAGACTAAGGCTGCTGAGTCTTTTGCAACCTTACAGTTACAGTATTTGTTTTTTTGTGAAAAACTTTCGCACTTAGACGATGGAATTAAAAGGAATTGTTTTGGAGGTATATGTAATAGGACATCAAAAGAAGGGATAAATAGGCATTTTAAGAAATAGCAAAATTTATTGAAAAGGCCACGTGTGAGAAGAATGGACGTGGCCTCAAACTATGCCCATCCTTCTTCAATGTCATATTACATATACCTTTATAGCTTTTACTACTACCTCCACCGTCCATTCTTCTCACCTCCGTTTTTTCGCAAATTAAAAAACCTCTCAACGAATGAAAGAGGTTTTTTAACATTTCAATTCGTTGAGCTTTGGCACTATACAGCTTTGGAGCATCCTCCAGCTGCATTAAGTAAAACCTTAATTCGGTAATACTTGTTGACCCGTTAGCATCTCTCGATGTTTCCGGGCAGCAGCGTATATCTGTATAGGAGCCTCACCTAACGATTGTATTAACTTGTGCCCTTCTACATTATATTCTTCTATTTACAATCTGTCAATCTATTTTGAAAAATTTTTTACAAAAACAACTTTGTAGCTATAAAATGGGTTAGATAAGAAAAAGTAATACCTATCGTTGAGCCCATTAATACATCTGAAGGATAATGCAGTCCAATGTATATCCTTGAAATCCCTACAAGTACTGCCAGCGAAATAAAGAACAGTGCAAGGCTTGGAAAAAACATTGAAAAAGTCATAGCAAGTGAAAAACTGGCAGTAGCGTGACCTGAAGGAAAAGAATAATCTTTTAAAAGATGTTTAAAAGTATTTGTATTAGCTAATACCATATAAGGCCTTGGTCTTGTATATTTTCTTTTTAAGAGCTGAACAAACAAATGGCTGCTTACAAGAGCAGTTAAAGCTTCTAAAGCAGAGGCTTTCACATTGTTTTTTCCGAAAAATATTAAAGATAAGCAAGAAAATATTGTAAAAAAAGGACCTCCTATATGAGTTATTTTAGGCATTATTTTGTCCAATATATTACATTTTATTCTTTTGTTTATATAGAAAAAAATGTTTTTGTCTTTGTCAAGAAGCACTCTTTTTATTTGCATCAGCAAAATCCCCTCCCTATAATCTCATTTCACTAATGCTTTCATCGAAATTTTTCAGCACAATTTCACACACTCTATCAGCGGAATTTTTATAAACCAATTCTTCCATTCTTTTTTCATATACTTAAGTTTATCAAAGTTTTCAAACAACAATTCTCTTAACTTTCAAAAGGATTTTATATTCTTTATATCTACAATTATATATACATTATCGTACTTTTCAAAAGCTTTTTCAACAGCCTTTGCTACTCTTTTATGGCCTGTTCCTATTTATCCATGGGCTTTCCCATAACCTTTGATTAAATTATCTTATGATAACATTAAAAAAACATTATAGGGATGTTAATTTTATGTTAAATTTTTTCTTACAAAATATTATACCATTATTTTGGCTATCCATTGAAAAAAAATAAAAAAGGGGAAATACCCCTTTAAGCAATTGCTTCCTTTTTAATTTCCTCGATAGCATTTCTAACTTGAGGAATTAGTGAAACTGCAAAACATATTGCCACTTCTACACCTATTATGCTTCCATTAACTAAAAGTGAATAAACTATAGGACTCATTCCTTTTGGCGCATAGCTTGCAAAAAAGAATACTCCGGATAAAAAGTGAGAGAAAAATCGTCCAAATCCGCCGACTAAAATTCCCAAACTCAGGTTTTTTCTAAAAAAGCCAGCAAGTCCTAATGCACCAAAAGCCAAAGGATAGTCGAGAAGTACTTGCACCCATTGGACTATAAAGGGGTCTTGAATAAGTTGCAAAAGTCCATATGCCATGCCAACAATCACACCAGGACCTGGTCCATAATAATACGCAAATATAAAAAGTGGAAGCATGCTGGCAGGCGTTATGGAACCACCCTGTGGCCAATGGTAAAACCTTATATATGACAGCACAAAAGAAATAGCGATTGAAAGTGCTCCGTAGACAAGCATCTTTGTGTCAAATTTGACACTTCTTCGCATCAGATATAAAAGAAAAGCTGCCAATAAAATTGCCAATATAACTGATAAGGTCACTGGTTTTATTTTGGCAAAATCAGAAAATATACTTATAATGTAGGACATAATAAAAAACACCTCCATGATATTTAGAGGCTATGTTCGCTGAAAAAAATACCGCGAAATGCGGTATTTTTGAGCCGCATTCCCTACGGAGGCATTACCCTCATCAGGTTCCAAGGGTTTGGCATCAATGCCATCTCAGCCATTAAGGCTCCCCCAGCGGACATAACCACCTATTTTGTTTTCACCTTTAATTTATCATTTTCTGTAGTCTGTGTCAAGAATAATTATCAAATGCGGATGGCCAAGCTTTGTAGGTTGCTGACGTTTTGCACACACATCAAATGGTATTAACTTGCCATCTCTTCCTCTTTTTCAAACTGACTGTTATAGAGACTTGCATAAAAACCGCCTTTTTTAAGAAGCTCTTCGTGGGTACCTTGCTCTATAATATCTCCATGGTTCATGACAAGTATCAAGTCAGCATCCCTTATCGTAGAAAGCCTATGAGCGATTATAAAGCTTGTGCGTCCTTTCATAAGGTAATCCATCGCTTTTTGTATTTGTATTTCTGTAAGGGTATCTACAGAGCTTGTAGCCTCATCGAGTATGAGAATTTTGGGATCTTTCAAAATAGCTCTTGCTATAGTTAGTAACTGCTTTTGCCCTTGAGAAATATTTGTGGTCTCTTCATTTAATACCATGTTATAGCCCCCTGGCAATGTCCTTACAAAACTGTCAACATGAGCTGCCTTAGCAGCTTTTATAACTTCCTCATCAGTAGCATCGAGACGGCCATATCTTATATTGTCCATAATAGTACCATTGTAAAGCCAAGTATCCTGAAGCACCATGCCAAAAAGTGAACGCAAATCTTCTCTCGTAAAATCTCTTATATCATGCCCGTCAATCAAAATAGCTCCTTCATTCACATCGTAAAAGCGCATTAAAAGTTTCACTATAGTAGTCTTTCCTGCACCAGTAGGACCGACAATTGCAACTTTTTGTCCTGCCTTAATAGAAGCAGAAAAGTTATTTATCACCATTTTATCAGGTCTATATCCAAAACGAACATTTCTAAACTCCACATTCCCTTTTATATCTTCAATTTTTACAGGCTGTGGATTATCTGGAACTTCCTCTTCTTCCTCCAAAAACTCAAATACTCTTTCTGCACAGGCAGCAGTTTGTTGCAGTATATTGGAAATATTTGCAATCTGAGCAATAGGCTGTGTAAAAGATCGGATGTACTGTATAAACGCCTGAATATCCCCCACTTCTATTGCATTTTTTATGACCAACCAACTACCCAAAACTGTAACCGCCACATAACCCAAGTTTCCTATTACATTCATAAGTGGCATCATAATACCTGTCAAAAACTGTGACTTCCAAGCTGCTCCGTACAAAGTGTTATTTAATACATCAAACTTTTCAATGCTCTTTTTCTCTCCATTAAAAGCCTTTACTATATTATGGCCTCCATATACTTCCTCCACATGACCATTTACATGCCCTAAATAATCCTGCTGCTCTCTAAAATACATTTGTGAATGTTTGACAATAAAGGCAATTACCAAAGAAGACAAAGGAATTATCAAAAGCGCCACTAAAGTCATAAGCCAGTTTATGGTAAACATCATAATCAAAACGCCTACTACTGTCGTCACAGAAGTGATTATCTGAGTCAAGCTTTGATTGAGAGTCTGAGTAATTGTATCCACGTCATTTGTAATACGTGACAATATTTCCCCTTGATTTGTGCTTTCAAAATATTTCAAAGGCAGGCGGTTAATTTTTTCAGAAATTTCTTTTCTAAATCTATAGGTAACTTTCATCGCAACCCCAGACATTATCCATCCTTGCAGGTATCCGAATAAAGCACTTAAACCATATAAGCCTATGAGAATTAGAATTATCTTTCCTACATATTCAAAGTCTATGCCACTGCCTTGCCCTGTTATTTTATTCATTACACCTTCAAAAATTTTGGTTATGGCTTTACTGAGTATTTTAGGACCCGCAATGGAGAAGGAAGCACTAAGAGCTGCTAATATAAATACACTTATTATAGAAATTTTATAAGCTGATAAATATTTTATCAACTTTTTCATTGTGCCTTTAAAATCTCGCGCTTTTTCTCCACCGCGAACCATGCCATGGGGACCGCCTCCCATTCCTGGCCCGCGAAGTCTGGGCATCTGTTTGGGGTCTATTCTTCTATTTTCACTCATGCCAATTCCTCCTCCGACAGCTGTGATAAAGCTATTTCTCTGTAAGTTTGACAGTTTTTAAGTAGGTCTTTGTGTTTCCCTATGCCCACAATTTTACCTTCTTCAAGCACTATTATTTGGTCTGCATGCAAAAGAGTTGACACCCTTTGTGACACCATTATAACAGTGCTTGATTTTAGCCTTTCTCTTAAGGCTTTCCTTAAAGCTGACTCTGTTTTGAAGTCAAGAGCTGAAAAACTTTCATCAAAAATGTATATTTCAGGCTTTTTAACAAGAGCACGAGCAATGGAAAGCCTCTGCTTTTGCCCTCCTGAAACGTTTGTTCCTCCTTGTGCAATCTCTGAATCAAATTTCTTGGTCTTTTCATTTATAAATTCCATTGCTTGTGCAATTTCTGCTGCTTCTTTTACTTCCTCGTCCGTAGCCTGGTCATTTCCGTATTTCAAATTTGATTTAATTGTACCACTGAAAAGCCAACTTTTTTGGGGTACATATCCTATTCTGCTGCGTAAATCTTCCTGCCTTACCTCTCTTACATCTACACCATCAACCAAAACCTGTCCTTCTGTCACATCGTAAAATCTCAAGATCAAATTCACTAAGGTACTCTTTCCAGAACCTGTTCTTCCTATTATGCCTACTGTCTGCCCTGGCAAAACCTTGAAGTTTATATCCTTTAAAGCGTATTCTTCAGCACCTGGATATTTAAAAGATACATTCCTAAATTCTACAGTTCCAGCCATATTTTCATTAAATTGTTTTGGATTTTCTGGGTCTTTTATAGAAGGCTCTGTAGCCAAAACCTCAGCAATACGCTCTGCCGATACTGATGCTCTTGGTATCATTATAAACAGCATTGAGAACATCAAAAATGCAAAGATAATCTGTATAGCGTATTGCATAAATGCCATCATGTCTCCAACTTGCATGCTGGAATTTTGGATTTGGTGAGCTCCTACCCATACTATCAAAAGAGTAATTCCATTCATCACAAGCATCATAGATGGAAATATAAATGCCATAGCACGATTTACAAAAAGCCCTACTTTTGTAATATCTTGATTAGCTTTGTCAAAGCGCTCTTCTTCAAATTTTTGATTATTAAAAGCTCTTACCACCATTATTCCTGACAAATTTTCACGAGTAACTAAGTTTAATCTATCAATCAATTTTTGCATTAGCATAAACTTGGGCATCGCAATGGAGTACAATGCTGATATTATACCTAAAAGTACTATTACTGCTAAAGCTATAATCCAAGACATTGAAACACTTTTGCTAAGTGCTCTAAATACACCACCTATACCCATTATAGGCGCATAAAACACCATTCTTATCATAATTACAAGAAGCATTTGTATTTGTGTAATATCATTTGTAGTTCTTGTTATCAAAGAAGCCGTAGAAAATTTGTCAAATTCAGCATTAGAGAAGCTCTCTACTCTTGCAAATAAATCTCTTCTCAAATCTCTCGCTACTCCAGCTGCCACTTTTGATGCAAAAAATGCTACCATAATAGTGCTTAATGCACTCAGTCCAGTTATCAATAGCATTATAAGGCCAGTATGAAGAATGTAATCAGTTTGAATTTTGTCTGTATTTATGCCAATTGCCTTGTATTCTTCTTTTACAGCCATTGTTGCAGCTTGTATAACCATATTGTCACCTAAAGAAGCAAACTTTTTGTTCATTTCATCTCTTATTTGAATAAGTTGCTCTTCTGGCAGTTGAGACATCATAGCAAAGAGGTCTACATTTGCCGGTATTTTCTTTCCATTAAATTCTATACTTCCGTTTTTTGCACTGGCTTTAGCTTTTTCCACACCTGTAACAGCTAAAAAGGCTTTCCCCATAGGTAAATTTATTTTGTCAATTTCTGATTTATCTACGCTTTTAAGGACATATACAGGCTCTTTTGAAAGAATAGGATATTTTTTTACATATTTATCATAATCAGGACTGGATTTGTCTACTAATGTATAATCTTTTAAAATCTCTTCCTTTTCTTCAGGTGTAACAAATAGCAAAAGTTTATCCATTTCGCTTTTCCTTATAGCCTCAGGAACTGCATTTACTATGCCACCTTGCTGTATTCCATTGTTAACTATCTTGGACATATAGTCAGGCAATGACAAATCACTCATTGCTTGAACAAATATAAAGAACACTGCTAAAAAAATCAACAGAATATAGGGTTTTAAATATTTCGCCAGTTTTACCATACCAACACCTTCTCCTCCTAAAAATTTGCCTCGATTTCTTTTGTGAGAACTACTTCTTTTTAAATTTCTACTTCCTCAACTTATTTACTTAATTTTGTTATACTTCCTCACTATAAATCATGTTGTTTTTCCAATATTTTTTTCAGTGCTTCTAATCCTTCAATTATTTTATTAAGGTCTTGTGGGCTTGCTCTACTTATTAATTTTTCAAACTTCTCTTCAGCTTCTTTGAAATGTTTTTGAAAAGTATCTTTAAACTTAGGAGTCACACTGACATAAACAACTCTTCTATCTTCAGTGCTTCTCGTCCTCTCTACCAAGCCTTGCTTTTCTAACCTGTCAATAATGCCAGAAACAGTGCTATTGGAAAGCCCTAATCTCTGACTTAAGTCACTTACTTTCATTTCACCATAACGGGCTAAAATGCCCATAAGCATTCCTTGTGGTCCTGTAATGTCAAAATCTTTGCACTCGTATTTCATAGAATGCTTTATAATATTCATTATTTGTTTTAAAAGCTTAAGTATTTTCAATCCACTGTTTATCTCTTCCATTTTCACCACCGCATTTTAAATTATTTCGCACACGAATATTTTGTATTCAAATATTTCTGATACAAAATATATTGTACTCTTCTCATAATAGTATGTCAAGATTTCTTAAAGCTTTTCAAAAAAATAAAATAAAAAAACCGCTAATAAAATTAAAAGCGGTTTTACATATTAGAAAAAATCTCTAACACTGCCTCCAGTTCATAAGTATTTACAACATCTTTTGCTTCAAGCCACCCCTTTCTTGCAATACCAATGCCATACTTTACATCTTCCAACCCTTCTACACTGTGGGCATCCGGACATATGGCAAATTTTACACCTTTATCTTTTGCATATTTTATATATCTCCAGTCAAGGTCTAATCTATAGGGGCTGGCATTTATCTCAATTATTTTGCCGTATTCTTTTGCCGCGTCAATTACTTGATAGACGTCAATTTCATAGCTGTCTCTTGCCAGTAAAAGCCTTCCAGTCAAATGGCCTATTATCTTTGTGTATTTATTTTTAATGGCGTTTATCACTCTTTTTGTCATCTCTTCTTTAGTCATTTTAAAATGAGAATGTATAGAAGCTATAACCAAATCGAATCTTTTTAAAATTTCTTCGTCGTAGTCTAATGACCCATCCGGCAAAATATCCGATTCAATACCTTTTAATATGACTATATCATCGTATTTTTTGTTTAACTCTTCTATTTCTTCCCACTGTTTCAATAGCATTTCCTCTGCCAATCCACCGGCATAAAAAGCAGATTTACTGTGGTCAGTAATCGCTATGTATTTATATCCTAGCTTTCTCGCTCTCTCTACCATATCAACAAGAGAATTTCTACCGTCGCTATAAGTAGTGTGTACATGAAATACGCCTTTTAAATCTTTTTCTTCTATCAAGGCAGGTATTTCTCCTCTTTCTGCCGCCTCAATTTCTCCCATGTTCTCTCTAAGCTCTGGAGGAATATAAGACAAATTAAGTTTATTAAACTTGGATTCGGCAAGTGAATTTACGAAATGCCCAAATAGAGCTATTTGAGGGCTAAATTAAGTGAAAAATTTTTTGCAAAAAATATATGGAGATTCCCCTTTTTTTGATAAAATTTAAGTGACAAACAAAAACGCTAACAGAAAGGAGAATCTCCATAATATGAGTTTAACACTTAATCTTACAAAAGAAAAGGGGTTTTCAAAATATATTTTGCCAGCAACTTTTGACAATTTTACAGTATCAAACAATGTAACTTTCAC
>Ga0207430_10033_pt1 | contig 80125 bp, 78 predicted proteins | sample YelNatsi3bottle8_FD_187544 | JGI IMG/M metagenome (GOLD analysis project Ga0207430, IMG submission 187544) | Hot spring thermophilic microbial communities from Obsidian Pool, Yellowstone National Park, USA - site 3 bottle 8 (SPAdes) (version 2) | ecosystem: Environmental > Aquatic > Thermal...
AAGTAATATAGTAAATGAGTGGATTTTTGAAAATATGGAAAAACAATTCTGCACTAAATTGTTTTGACACAATTACAGATATAATTCCCATTGTAAATAAAAAATATTCCAAATTGTGTTCTACTTGTTTTACCACAAATGGCAATAACAGAATAAGCACCAAAATTACAACTAATGCTGTTACCATATATTATACCTCCTACTTTTGCATATGTTTATCAATATAATCACAATGAGTAATTTTTATCCTAATATTTTCTTGGTTTTCCCAGTATTATACCCTATATCATCTCCCAAAGATTCATCCGGCAGAAGCTTAAATTTTTGCTTTATATGCTCTACCTCTTCCTTTGCACTCATCGATTTTACTGTCTTTACTTTGTATATATAATGTCTTGACATCTTTAATGAGTTAGTTGGACAAACATCTACGCAAAATCCACAAAAACTACACCTTCCATAATCAACAACTGGTTTTTTAATAGCTCTGCCTTGCTCATTTTCGCCAATAACTTTCATTTCTATAGCATCGAAAGGACATATTCTCTGGCACATTCCACATCCAATACATTTGTTTAAATCATTGGTATGAAGCCCTCTATAAATAGGCGATACGCCATCTTTTGGAAACACTTTCAAAATTTCTTTGGGATATTTTACTGTCATAGGTTTTTTAAATAAATTTTTAAGATTAGTAAGCGGGGAATATACACTCTTATCTCCCAGTGACATATCGTTACTTCCCTCCTATTTATCTATATCAGGCGGACAAATTGCAAGTGATGCCATCCACGCAGCTACATCATCTATTTTCATTTTGGGAAGATGTTTTTGCGCAAGCAGTAATCCTGCAGGAAGAGAAGGACCTCTAACCGCAACTCTGTATGGCTTCATTCCGCCGTCTGACACTACATAATATCCAAACTCTCCCTTTGACGATTCAACTTTTGCATATGCTTCTCCTTTTGGCACTTTAAGTGCCGAAAGATTTCCAAGATTTAGTCTAATCTCTCCTTCTGGCATAGTCTTAAGTGCCCGCCTTATAAGATTAATCGTTTCTTCAAACTCCAATCTTATTTGAATAGCCCTAGTTAATGCATCTCCACCTTCTTGTGTTATTACTCTAACGTCAAGGTAGGGGTAAGCTGCATATGGATCATCAACTCTTACATCATAGGGGTTACCTGATGCTCTAAGATTCGGGCCAGTAAGCCCATATTTTACTGCATCTTCTTTAGAGACATAACCTAATCCTTTTAATCTTTTGTGGATTATAGGATTTTCAAACAGTAATTTATCATATTCAATTAGCCTTTTTTCTAAATGGTCCAATACTTTATATAGTCTTTCTACAAAACCATCAGGCAAATCATTTCTAACGCCTCCTGGTATGCTAAACATGTGGTATACTCTTGCTCCTGTTAACCATTCGAATAAATCAAGTATTAAGTCCCTATCGGCGGTCATAATGTTCATAGCCGTATATAGACCTACAGCTGCAGCAAGGGCACCCATTCCCATTAAGAAAGAAGACAGCCTGCTCATTTCAAGAGTGATTGTTCTTAAAAATTTTGCTCTATCTGGGATGTCAACCCTTAGTATCTTTTCAATGGCTGTACAATAGGCTACTTCATTGGGATCTGGATCAGCAACACATATTCTAGGAACAAGTGCTATATTTTGAACCCACAGCTTCTGTTCCATTAATTTTTCAAATCCTCTATGCAAATGTCCTGCATTGGGTCTAACTTTAACTATTTCTGTCCCTATCATTTCAAGTACATAGCCAAAATTACCATGCATTCCTGGATGATTAGGACCAAAAAAAAGCTCGTATACAGTTAAATTGTCTTTTTCAGCTATTTTGCTCAACATATATGATGGTGAATCCATCATATATCACCTCCTTATCTCGGCACCAAACAATCTTACAGAAAACTCTTTTGTATCAAAATCTTTTCTAAGCGGCGGTATATCTACCCAATTTTCCAAGAACAAAGGAGATAAATCTTTGTTTCCCTCAAAAATTATCCCAAAAAACTCGTGTATTTCTTGCTCATAAAACTGCGCTTGTTCCCAAAGATTTACTATCGTTGGTATAACAGGATTATTTCTGCTTATTCTTACTTTGTTTAAAACATGAATTTTATGGGTGTAAGACCAAACATGATAAACAAGTTCAAATTCACCTTCATCTATAAAATCAACTGCATTTATAAATGATAGATGATCAAAACCTATTGACCTTAAAAATACCAAATGGTTTAAGAGGTTATCTTTTTTAATATTTACACTTATTTGATTTGGATAAAGGTCTAAAACCTCTACTCCTTTTTGATTTAAAAGTTCTATTATGCTTTCCTTATCAAGTTTCATAATTCCCCTCCTTTTCTTGATAAATTGACTCTGTTTCGCTGCTTCCTAATATTGGGGCTGTTTTCCTTAAAACTCTATCCTGGTTCTTTTTATAGTATTCATAGTTTTCTTTGTATTTTTTGTACGCTCCTCCCTCGCCAGACTGTATCATCTCCATTAGCGTTTGCAATGCATCTATAACTGCTTCTGGCCTAGGCATACAGCCCGATACAGTAATATCAACAGGAATATATTCCGCAAGATTTGTTATGGTGTTATAAGAATCCCAGTAAATTCCTCCATTTACTGTACACGAACCAAATGCTAAAACCCATTTGGGTTCTGGCATTTGTTCATAAATCTTTATAATCCTCTTTAATGTCTTCAACGAAACATATCCTGTTACTAAAAGGACATCTGCCTGTCTTGGCGTCGCCATTGGCACTATGCCAAATCTTTCAATATCCCACCTGGATGTCATTGAAGGCGGCAGTTCCACTGCTCCGCAACCTGTACAGTAATGAAGCATCCATATAGATCTTTTTCTAAAAAAATCTATCAAATTATCAATATAGCTTCTTTTATCATTAGCCTTTAAATCTTCCATTCAAATTGCCCCCTTCTATTATCTTACAATAATATTATCGCAAGCTGGACAACTGCAATGCTCATGGGAACAGTCCAGAGAAATTTAACTGCCTGCTCTATTCTAAATCTCGGGAATACGGCCTCAATAAGTACAGTAATTAAATATATTTCAAATTGTTTTAATACAAAAGTAAATACATTTGAAGCACCGCCCATAAATAAATTTACCATTATCCCCGTTTCAACAAAAATTGAAACTGCATGTGTCAAAAATGCAAGTCCCAGGTACTTACCACCAAGCTCCACCATAGGTCCTGAAGCTATCTCAGCAGGTGCTACCATTGCATCAAATGGTTTTTCTCCCATTATCGCTTGTAATGCAATTTCAGCTGCTAAAAATCCAAGCGGAAATTTAACCATATTCCAATTCAATAATCCACCTGCCTGACTTTGCGCAATAAGCTCAAGAGAAGAAGTCCCATTAAAAATTATTAATCCTAACATTACTGTAAAAAACGGAATTTCATATCCCAGCATCATTGTAAGTGCACGAGATACACCAATTGTTGCATTGGGATTTCCACTAGCAGAAGCTGCCATCGCCATTCCAAGATGTCCAATGGCCATAAGGTAAATTATTAGAATTAGATTAGAACTACTCTTTATAGCCATATGTCCAGCTACTGGAACAAATAGCATAGTTGACAGTAGTCCCGCAAGCGACATTATCATACCAAGGTCCATCACAAAATTGTGTGTTATGGACTTTCTGGCAAAGAGTTTTCCTACATCTAAAAATGCCTGATAAAATGGTGGGCCTAATCTCAACTGAATTCTTGCAATAATCTTCCTTCCTATTCCCATAAATAAAAGTCCAATAAATATTGCAAACAAACTGTAACCAAAAACTCTTATAGCTGCTATCATAAAATCCAACCTCCTAATATCAATAAGAGAACACCAATGCTAAAAAGCAACACTGCTCCTTCTCCTCTTTTATACAACCCTTGAATGGTTGGGCTTATATATTCAAAATTTTTACCTATACTTGAAAAAAATCTATCTATTGAAATTCTTTCAAAAAGCGGGTCAAACATCTCCTTAAATGGTTGGTAAAATGAATAAGAATAGTTAAACTTGTCTGCATCAACTCCCCATTCTATTGGGTTCTCTCCTGCTGTGTAATTATCATGCTGTGGTACAGTTTCGGATTTGTTTCCAAACAAATACATCAAAGCTGCAACTACAATACCCATAGCAAACATGTAAAATACTATTTTTAAATCTATCGTCGCATTTTTAAAAGACGAACTAAGAGTAGTCCAAGTAGCGATATCAACTTTATACCCTAATGCATCCAGTGCAATAGTTAATGGTTTCATCACAACCCCTGGTACCACACCAATTAGAAGCATCAAGCCCATCATTATAATCATGGGTATTGACATTGTATATGGTACCTCTTTTACATCCTTATATCTTTCGGGAAGTTGTCCTAAAAATATAGAAACAAGTGCCCTAAATAAATACATAAACGCTCCGGTTGATGCAAATACCATGGATATTACAAGAACAACCATCTTCTTCTCCATAAGCGCTTGTATTATCATCCACTTTGAGCCAAAGCCATTAAGCGGTGGTATTCCTGCTGCTGCTATTATTCCAAAAAGAAATGTCAAAAAAGTAATAGGCATTTTATATACAAGTCCACCTAATTTGTGCATCTCACTCTCACCCGTCCTATACACTACAGCAGCAAGAGATAAAAATATCGCAGCTTTTAAAACAATATGATTAACAACATGGAAAAGCGAACCTTCAAAACCTACTATACTCATAGATGCGAAACCTAAAAGTATATATCCCATGTTTGCCACAGAGGAATACGCAAATAATTTTTTCATATCAGTCTGAAACATAGCAAGTAAAGTCCCTACAACAGCACTAAGCGCTCCAAGATAACCAATAAAATATTGCATCCAATTACCTGCATTAAATATCTTAGGAAGTTGTAAATTCCCAATTACAGGAACTATGAATATTGCCATAGGATAAATGCCATATTTTATCATTACTGAAGACATAAACGCAATGTAATCTTCAGGACCTACAGCATATACTTTTGAAGGCCACATGTAAAATGGAAATATTGCCGATTTTATGAAGAATGCCATAATAAACAAAAGTAATATTGTTGTAAAAACACCTTCTGCCAAATTAAACAGCTGGATCAATCTATAAGCAGAAGTAATAATAATAAAAGTTTTAGTATATGCACCAAGCAGTAATATTGCAATTAACATGGAAGACCCACCAAGAAGAGAAAGAGCCAAGTAATATTTTGCACCATCTAATGCTTTAGTATTTCCATTGGTTATTGCGAAAAAAGATGTCCATCCCATTAGTTCCCACATCATAAAAAATGTTATCCAATCTGCTGCATAGAATATTCCAAGATTAGCAAATATAATTAGCATCCATATAGGAGCTACATTTCCTTTAGAGTTTGTATTAAATCCTATAGAAAATATAGCAATTACTAAGGTAACAACAGCCGAGAAAAAGGCAAAATACCATCCTAAAGGATTATTTGAAAGTCCTAAACTTAGTTTTGCACCAAATATTTGGTAATCAGTGTTTAATATATAAGTTAAATCCCACTTTCCATACAATGAGTAAAGTTTATATAATATATAGCCATTAGAAATCAGAAAAAGAAACCATACGAGCCGCTTGTTTTTTATAAAAATAGCCGATATAACTGCTGTTATAAGAGGAACCAGTAAAATTTCTACCATAGTCTCACCCTCACTTTAAAGGCAAAATTACTTGTATATATTTTTCTGGTGTATTCTGTATTTCATTTATCATCGTCCATATTATATTTTCAATTGAATTTGGATATATCCCTATAATCAAAATAACCGCCGCTAAAATTATTGGTAGCACGCAATTAATCCTTGATAATTTAGTGTCTTGAATATTTCCATCACTAAAAAATGTATGAGATATTCTAAGATAATAAACACCTTCAATTACAGAGGAAATCAGTATTATTATTACACCTGTAATGGCAATTTTGTCCATTAAAAGTGCATTTCCAACTATGGAAAGTTTACCCCAAAATCCTGCGAAAAAAGGCATTCCCATAAGACTTAAAGCTGATATTGTAAAAGCTATCGCGAGTCCAGGATATTTTCTCCCTAATCCTTTCATCGCGTTGTAATTTCTGCTTCCTGCAACAACAGAATAATTTTTTGCAACAATAAACATTATAAGTTTCGCAAAATAGTTTGATATAACTATATAAAATGCTCCTTTTAGTGCTTCATAATTGCCTAAACTTATTCCAAACAGGAATATACCAAGTTGTGCCATAGAGGAAAACGCCAAAACTTTAATTAAATTTTTTTCTGTCAAAGCTCCAATTTCGCCAATCATTACTGTTATAAAAGCTAACAATATTAAAATATTTGCTATGTTGCTACTTTGATCTGACATTACACCATTTTTTGAAAATACCATAAGAAGTATTCTTATTGCCCCATATACACCGGCAGTGCTAACCATCCCATGAAGAAAAAGATTTACTGCTGGAATAGAAGCATCATAAGCCTTTACAACCCAAAGGTTAAAAGGAAAAATCTTCAGTTCAACCAACATACTAGAAATAAAAAGTATTAAAATTAAAGATAATGATGCCTTGTTTAAATTAGAAATTTTGCTGGCTATGTCTGCAAAATTAAGGGTCCCCAAAGTCTTGTATATGAGGCCTATTGCTGCTAAGCTAAAAATAGATGCAGTTGATGATAATATTAAATATTTTAGTGATGCACCTGTAGCTAATCTATCTCTTTTGTACGCCACAAGTCCTCCAATTGCAAAGGTAGTAAGCTCTGTAAAAAGATAAAAGTTAAATATATCACCTGTCAAAACCATACCATTAGTCGCAGCAAGTAGTATAAAATAGAAAGCATAGAATTGGTACTCCATATGTTCCTTTATTGTTGTCAGTGAAAGAACTGCTGCTACATTAATAAGTAGTAAAAAGAAAATTGTGATATCAGTAACAACAAAGTTTATTCCATATGGAGCCCTCCAACCTCCAATTGCAACATTAAAGGGTATTTTCCCACTTACAAGGACAACTACAGAAAAAGATAAGTTAAAAATTGTAACTATATATGCAATTAATTTATTCACCTTGCCTAAAAATAAAGATAAAAACGCCGCAATAATTGGTATTACAACTAGAAAAACTATGCTATTCATATACCTCTTCCCTCTTCCTCTTCAGATGCATTTATTAAAATAGAATTATGAGTAATTTTGTATCGTATTGCCAATGCTAAAGCAAATGCAGTTGTTCCCAAGCCTATAACTATTGATGTAAGAACAAGCGCCTGTGGAACTGGATCTACCATTTTATTTAGGTTAAGTATACTCTCCTGTGAAGTTAAAATAGGTGTTATTCCATGATCAATGTATCCAAAGGAAACCAAAAGTAAGTTGATACCTGTTTCTATAATATTTAGCGCTATAATTATTTTTAGTAAATTTTTTCTCGTCAAAACTCCATATAGACCTATAAACATAAGAGAAAGGGAGGACAGTATAAAAACTTGCGTCATAACATCACTCCTCATAAAATTCAAAATAGATATTTGAAAGCTCAGCAGCAACTTTAAAGGCTATTAAACCATAAAATATAGGTATCAAGCCACCTGAAAATAGATCTCCTATCTTGTCATTTAATATAAAATTCTGAAAGAAGCTACCAGTTAGAAAATAGCTTATGATTCCGATGGAAAATATTGATATACCTGTTATTGCCTCTATTATTTTAAGGGATTTTTGACTTATTGTTCTCCTTCCAGTCAAAACACCCGTCAAAATAGCCGTCGATATAATAGCACCTGCCGGGAAACCCCCTCCAGGAGATAAGTGTCCATTAATAAATGTGTATCCCCCTATCATAAGCATAAGCAGCATCAGAATTGGCGCCCACCTGTTAAGTATAGTGGTAGGTTTAATTATCTTTCTCTTGTCTTTAGGAATAACAAAGCCAAAACCTAATATTGTAATAAATAAAACTATTACCTCAAGAGTTGTATCAAATAATCTATAATCAACAACAACCGAAGTTACAATATTAGCAGCTGTATCTTCAGCTGTACCTCCCCATTGATATGTGCTATTATCATCTAACACGTTCTTGTTTAGATATTTATCGGCCACCCTCATGGTAGGAGTTATATTATCCGTTATTTTTATTCCTGCTCCTGTATCAATAGCTACAATATATATATAAATTCCTATCACAAAGAGAATTAAAAAAGCAATAATATTTACTAATACAGATGTTTCATCTTTCATCTTTTTCCTCCTCCACTTTTTTGTATGTGAAAATAAATAAAGCAGTAGTTATGCCCGAGCCTATAGCCGCTTCCGTTATAGCAACATCTGGCGCCTGCATAAGTAAAAACATTATAGAAGAAGAAAGGGATACTATTGCAAATATAACAATAGCTTTAAATAAATCTTCAGTTACAATTGTCCACATAGCACCAAATATCATAATAACCGCAATAATTACTGATAAAAACATATTACTCACCTTCTTTTGAAAAAGCATTTTCTTTTAATATAAGTTTTGCTTTATTTCTCTTTATCGCTGCCTTACATATTGCATGTGAAGCAATCGGCGAAGTAAAAAGAAAAAACAATGCCATAAGAATTAACTTGGGGGCCCACAATGGTTTAAGAAAAGCAAAACCAATAAATAGTCCAACAATCCCCATAGTTGATGCTTTAGTCCCCGCTTGAGATTGATTTAATACATCCGGCATCCTATATATTCCGAGACCTGCTAGCGCTAAAAAAACAGCTCCAATAAGCAAGAAAAAGTATCCAATATACTGCATACTAAATTCCTCCTTCTAAATAACGAGCTATTGCTACAACCCCAATAAAAGACAAAATACCATATACCAGCGCCACATCTAAAAATAACCCGTTATCGCTTATAAAAGCAAAAATCACTATTAGTCCCGAAGAAATAGTTGTCATAATGTCAATAGCAACCACTTTGCTTTCAATTGAACTGCTCCTTACCAACCTTATAAAGCTTAATAAAAGACCGAAAATCACTAATCCTAAAATAACATTTATTATCATTCAAAAGCCTCCCTTAAAATCTTTTCAAAGGGTCCTTTTAAATCTTCAACGTTTTCTACTTTATCACCCTCAACCACATGAATGTATAATGTATCCCCATCAAGTTCTACAGATATTGTTCCTGGAGTTAAAGTTATAGAATTTGCAAGTAATGTTCTTGCTATTGGAGACTTAAGGCTTGTTGTAACCTTGAAAATCTTAGGCGAAATAGGTAAAGAAGGAGTCAAAACTATTCTTGCCATATTCAAATTAGCTTTGACAAGTTCTTTTAAAAACACGACGAAATATTTAATCAAACAAAAAAAAGTTTTTAATTTAAATTTTTTTTGCTCTTTATCATATACATTAGCAATTACTGCAATCAAAAATGATAAAATAATTCCAAAAATAGTTTTTTGGGCTGATAGTGGCGCATTCAATGCAGTCCATACCAAAAACATCGCTACCCAAATAAATAACAAATTGCTCAATTAGTCACACCTCCATTTTCATTAGTATCACGTATAAAGCTCCGCTGTATCGTCGTTTATTACCGCCTTACTCTAGGGAGGTATATATTATTTCCACTTGAAATTATATCACACAAAACATTCATAGTAAACATTCTCAACAAAATTTTTTTAATTTTGTTCAACTTTTATAATAGTTGTAGCAAAATTATTATTTAATACAAAAATAGATTGTCACAGATTCCTTACTTCCTTGATAAAAATAAAAGGATATCGTTACAACATAAGTCTTTGCTATCTTTTTTTTAAATTTTGGATTAATCTTTATATGTTTACTCTTTCAAAAGATATGTATAATTTCTCTGCAGATACTCATATATCTTATGTGCTATTATTTTATGGCCTTTTTCATTAGGATGAATACCATCTGCACAAATAAATTGCCTAAAATCTGGGTAATCCAAAAAAGCGCTCCTTATATCAATAAGCCTTGTTTTTGTTTCTTCAGCTATACTCAATATAGCTGAGTTATACTTTTCCTGCCACCAATATATTTTAGTCACACTGCCTAACCACTTTAAAATGTTTTTGCCCATCTCTTCACTGTTTTTACTTATCCATTTAAAATATCTGTCAGCATCCAAAGGAGGTAATGTCATTAACACAGGAATTATGTTTGCATCATCTAAGGATTTTATCAATTCTTTAAGCTTTTCTTTAAAAATATAAAAATCTGTTTTGGGTCTATGCTCATCATAAGGATTCTTTGCAATTTCTTCCCAGTCGAAATCACAGTCATTTCCTCCAAATTCTATTACAACTATATCAGGTTTATCTTTTGACAAGTACCTCTTCAAAGTGTCAATACCTTTTAAAAGAGTGTTCCCAAACTTAGCAATATTTTTTACTGTTCCTTTTATGTTATTCTTTAGTAAATTTACATAATTTACATCTGATATAACATATTTATTTTTTTCTTCGCTGTATACTACACCCCTTGAAATAGAGTCCCCTGCTATAACAATGTCATAATAATTCTGCAATGTCACACTGGCCATTTTTACCACCCCACCATAAAATTTTTATTTGCCAAAACATCAACTGACATCAACCATTTTGTAACAAAAGTTAACTTTTTAGCAATTTCCATTATCATTATACCACTAATAACCACTTACACCAATGGAGGAAATTTGGCACTTTTGTACAAAATAATGTCGCTTAAGTCCAAATAATCGGAATTTCTAACACCAGGTGAAATAGTTAAGAAAATTAGAAAAATGCTAAAAATGAAGCAAAGAGAATTACAGGTTTGTATAGATACCTAAATATAAAAAGAAAATATTGGATGTTAATATTGCAAAAGTGCCTACTTACTTGCTTCGTAAAAAGGTGAAAAATATGAATAAAAATAGAAATACTGGTTTTTTATATCATTGCAGATAATTTCGGATATAGGAAATTGGTAGATAGAATTGCTGTTTTAATGTTAGTATACAATATTAATAAGTCACCTGTAGACATGTCATTTCTATCTATTATGATGTTATGCCTTCAATAATATTTGGAGCTTTTGCTGGGAATGCATGAAAAATATAAAAATCAAAAAAGGTATCGGCGCAATTCCGATACCTTCAATCTCTCAAAATGGTGCGCCCGGAGGGAGTCGAACCCCCAGCCTTTTGATCCGTAGTCAAACGCTCTATCCAATTGAGCTACGGGCGCTTAAGCTATAATATATAATAACACATTTTAATTTCAATTGCAATTGTAACTTTGCTTTATTTCCCTTATATTATTTTTTCACACTTTTATTTAATTCATCTAATATCTTCCTTAATTCCTCCATATATTTTCCAAAATCAGACCAATTTCCTTTCTGAACTGCTTCCATAGCGTTTTGATATGTTTCATGAGCCTTCTCTATAAGCTGCTTTTGTGTATCATTTGCTGTATTTGAAGGTACATTTTGCTGAGATATTTGCTGAGTATTCAGGTTAAACAATTTATTTAAAGCATTTTTTAAAGTATCTTCCATTACAATCTGGTCTTTATAAGCTACAATAACTCTCTTTACTTCTGGCAATGCATTCTGATTTTGCGACTGTATATACAAAGGCTCTACATAAAGCATAGAATCATCAATCGGAATCGAAAGGAGATTTCCTCTGCTGACTGTTGAGCCCTGTTGGTTCCACAAACTTAATTCTTTAGAAATATTAGGGTCTTGATCAATCATGTTTTCTATTTGCAAAGGTCCATAAATAATGGTATTTTTGGGAAATTTATATACAATAAGTTTGCCATAATTTTCTCCGTCCATTCTCGCTGCCATCCAAGCCACCATGTTAGCTTTTGTAGCAGGAGTATAAGGTATCATTAAAATGTATTCTTCTTTAGTTTCTCCTGGCAGTTTCATTATCATATATTGAGATTCTTGGTACTCTATTTTATCTTCAAATTTTTCTTTTGCAATATCCCATGCGTCTTCTTTATTGTAAAACACTTGTGGGTCAGTCATGTGATAATTTTTATAAACCTCTGCTTGAATGTCAAATAGAAATTGAGGATACCTTATATGCTGTCTCAAACCAGGAGGCATTTCTTTTATATCTCTAAATAATGTAGGGAAGATTTTGCTATATACTTTTATTAAAGGATCATTATTGTCTGAAATATAGTACTTAACATCTCCATTATAAGCATCTACTACTACTTTCACAGAATTTCTTATATAATTGATTCCCATACTCCCATAAGGCTGAGAATATGGATAATTGGCAGAATAAGTGTAAGCGTCTATTATCCAATATAATTTACCATTATCTATTACAATGTAAGGGTCATCGTCATAGAGCAAAAAAGGAGCTATTTTAGAAACCCTTTGCTCTATATTGCGATATATGAGTATCTTACTGTCTTTTGTTATATCAGTAGACAATAAAATTCTTGCATCCCCTGTATATATGCTAAAAAGTATCCTGTTTATAAATGTCATAGGTATACCTGTAGTTCCTTTATAATTTGTCTGGACATTTTTGTCTCCAGAAGGATAATCAAATTCTCCAGTTTTTGTATTTACAATAGCATAATCGTTAGTAAGTTCTCCAAAGTAAATTTCAGGCCTATCAATTTTTATATCAGTATTAGTAGAAGGTGGTATGTTTTTTATTATCATAGCCGGTTGGCCTGTTGGTGTAACATCATTGACTAGAGACATTACTACACCGTAGCCATGGGTATATTTTAAATGCAAATTTATCCATGTTTTTGCTTGAGGAGATAAACTCTCATGGTCCATCTCTCTTGCTGCTAAAAATACTTGCCTGTACTTTCCACTTATTGTATACCTATCCATGTCAATGTCATTAAACTTGTAATAAAGCCTTATCGCTTGTAATTGATTATACGCCTGTTTAACTGGTCTATAGTCGTTAATCATTATATTATCAATAGTAGCCTTATTTTCTTCCAAAACTTTAGGAGTTAACTCTTTTTTCATATCATAATTTTTTTCTGTTACTCTATCTAACCCAAAAGCCTTTTTTGTGTATTCTATGTTATAGCTTATATATTTTTTTTCTTTGTCTAACTCATTAGGAGAAACAATTAAATTCTGAACGGCTGTTTCAGTGATCACCATTATGGCTGCTAAAATTATTATAATAGCCGGAGCAGCAACTATATATTTTATATTTTTCTTATAAAATCCTATCAAAAGTAAAATAGCTGCTACAAAAGAAATTATTGCAAGTGCCCTGTAAAACTGCAGTGAAACGTGAATATCAGTATAAGTCGCTCCAAAAACTATACCTTTGGTAGAATACAAAAGTTTAAAAGCTTTTAAATAATACCCTATGCCCATGAGTACAAAAAAGATAAATCCTAAGAGGACAACTTCTTTAAATGCTTTTATTAAAATGTCTTTGTTATAAATGGCTTTAAATAAATTTCCGTCTCTGTCTGAAATCTCATAAAACCTTGTTTTATCAGACAAGTACATTAGTCCATACGCGATTATTACGACAACTATCATCACAGGTATAAACACAATTAAAAGATTATAAATATCATAAAAAAGCGGTAACTTAAACATATAGAAGCTAATGTCTTTATGAAATATGGGGTCAGTTTCATTAAAATCTACAGAATTTACAAAAAACAATAAATCATTCCACCAATTTGTCGCTGCATATAGCGTTATAAATAGTGCAATTAATAGAGAAATAGCAATACCTAATCTTCTATATATGTTAATATTCTTTTTAACGATTATATCCTGTGCAAAGTTAACATAATCTCTTATTATCTTGTTTGTATAAAAATACAACACCATAAATACAAGAATGAAAATCGGCACACCCATTGTAAGCTGAGTCAAAAATTTTTTAAAAAATACATTAAGATAATGCAAATCAGAAAACCATTGAAAATCCACGAGGATGTTTATAAAATTTACAATAATTCCCAAAATCACAAAAATTAAAATGATAAAAGAAATTAAAAAAATATTAGGTCTTTTCAAACTCAGCACCCCTTTTTCATAGCTTTTCTTTTTATTAATTATATCATAATCTTGATATGTAGTCTTTAAATAGAGAAAGAAGGAGAATAAACTTAATAAATATTTAATAACTTGTAACATTCTATTAATTGACTTTTAATTTTTAAAATGCTATATATTCATTATATAAACAAAATAATGGTACGGTAGTTATAGGAGGAAAAACCATGAAAAGAATATTAAAAATAATAATTCTTATTATAATAGGTATTGTCCTTTCCCTTGGTGTGGGAACTTATATATTTTATAAAAATATTCATGTCCCTGCTTCAAATGAAAAAAATACTTCTACCGTTAGTAGAAATGAGTCTCAAAATAAAGAGCAAGCTATAGAAAGGAAAAACATTCTTTTTGTAGGCAGTGATGAAAACAATTTATCAGATACTATTTTTGTAATAAACTATGACGCTGTAAACAAAAAAATAAATATATTATCAATTCCAAGAGATACATACTATCCAAGGCCAGGATTTAACGCTCCAGAAGAGAAAAAAATAAATGCTGCCTTTTCTGAAGGAAAAATTGAAGGGTTAGAAAAAGCAGTAGAAGATTTATTAGGTATCAAAATCGATAATTATGTAATTTTAAATTATGAAGGTTTCAAAAAAATAATAGATACAATCGGGGGAGTAGAAGTCGATGTACCCTTTAACATGAAATACGATGACAACAGTGCAAATCCCCCTCTTCATATAGATTTAAAAAAAGGTAGGCAAGTATTAGATGGAGAAAAGGCAATTCAGTTTGTAAGATATAGACATGGTTATGTAGACGGTGACCTTGGAAGAATAAAGGCACAGCATCAATTTCTCGAAGCTTTCTTAAAAAAAATGCTGCAACCCTCAATATTACCAAAAGTACCTTCTTTAGCAATAGCAGTCAGTCAATATTTGAAAACAGACTTAACCGCCTCTGAGATAACTCAATACGCTTATCAATTTATAAAAGACAAGCCTTCGACTATAAATGCAATGGCTCTTCCCGGAGAAGGCCGATATGAAGGAAATACCAGCTATTTCTTTGTAGACAATATAAAAGTTCAAGAAATAGTAAAAGAACTTTTTAGCGATGAGGTTTCAACCTCAAATACTTCAACAACATCTTTTGCAGAAAACAAAAACATAAAAGTAGAAGTGTTAAACGGTGCAGGAATACCAGGGCTTGCCACAAAGTACGCTGAAGTTTTAAAAAATGAGGGTTTTGACGTTGTGAAAATCGGAAACGTCATTGGCATGACTTTTACTTCTTCCCATGTATATGCAAGAACAGATGAAGAAAGGGCTGAAAAAGTCGCAAAAACTCTTTTTATAACCAATGTAGAAAAAGATATCTCTCCTGATGCAAATGTAGATGTGACAGTTATATTAGGCAAAGACAAAGAATAAAAGTAGGCAAAAGCCTACTTTGTATTTTTTCTATGAAAAATAGAGCAACACTATAATAAAATGGCGGAGAAGGAGGGACTCGAACCCTCGCGCCGGGTTATCCCCGACCTACAGTCTTAGCAGGACCGCCCCTTCACCATCTTGGGTACTTCTCCACGTTAGTTGCTCATAAAAAAATATTAACTTTCTGGCGGAGAGGGTGGGATTCGAACCCACGGCTCCGTGAAGGAGTCACTGGTTTTCAAGACCAGCTCCTTAAACCACTCGGACACCTCTCCCAGCTGGGACGATATAAAGTATATCATACCCCAGCTTTATTGTCAATATGCTTATATAGTATAATATTGGAAAACAATATATTTATTTCTTTATCACATCTACTTTCATGTATGGCCTTAAAACTTCTGGTATTACAACAGATCCATCTTCTTGTTGATAATTTTCTAATATTGCAGCAAAAGTTCTTCCTACAGCAACTCCAGAGCCATTTAAAGTATGGACATATTGAGCCTTTCCACCGTCTTTAGGCCTATACTTTATATTAGCTCTTCTTGCTTGAAAGTCTTCACAATTGCTACAAGAAGAAATTTCTACATATCGTCCATAGCTTGGCATCCACACTTCTATATCGTATTTTTTAGAAGCAGTAAAGCCTAAATCTCCTGTGCATATGGCCACTACTCTGTAAGGAAGTCCTAACGCCTGCAATACTTCTTCAGCATCTCTAGTCATTTTTTCTAACTCTTCATAGGATTTGTCTGGCTCTGTAAATTTGACAAGTTCAACTTTATTAAACTGGTGCTGCCTTATAAGCCCTCTCGTATCTCTTCCTGCAGAACCTGCCTCTTGTCTAAAACAAGCGCTATAAGCACAGTGGTATATTGGAAGCTTATCGCCGTCTATTATTGTGTCTCTGTACATATTAGTAACAGGCACTTCTGCCGTTGGTATCAAAAAATAGTCTGTACCGTAAACTTTAAAAGCATCCTCTTCAAACTTAGGAAGTTGACCTGTGCCAAACATGCTTCTTCTATGTACCATAAAGGGAGGAAACACTTCAGTATAGCCATGTTTTTCAATGTGTAAATCTAACATAAAGTTTATAAGTGCTCTTTCTAGTCGTGCCCCCAAACCTTTATAAAAAGTAAATCTAGAACCTGTAACTCTTGCAGCCGCTTCAAAATCTAATATACCTAATTCCTCCCCTATTTCCCAATGAGGTTTTGGTTCAAAGTCAAATTTCCTCGGTTCTCCCCATCTCCTTATTTCAACATTATCTTCATCACTATCGCCAATTGGAACACTCTCATGAGGTATATTAGGGATTGTCCATAAAATTCGCTCCAATTCTTCTTCTACTTCTTTTACCTCTTGTTCCATTTCTTTAATCTTATCCGATAATTCTTTCATTTCAGCAATCAAATCGCTAGCATCTTTGCCTTCTCTTTTAAGTTTTGCAATATTGTCTGATTCCACATTTCTACGATTTTTTAATGTTTCCAACTCCACTAGCATTTGTCTTCTTTTTTCGTCTAATTCTAAAAACCTATCTATATCTGCTTTTTCTCCTTTAAGCTCTACAGCTCTTCTTACAGCCTCTGGATTATTTCTTATCCTCTTTACGTCTAACACTTTACCACACCTCCCTTAAAAATAATTCCCGTCCCATAAAGGGACGGGAATGCCGTGTTGCCACCCTCTTTTGGCTTAAATAAGCCCTCCACATGATTTAACGGTCGCCCGAAGGTCATTACACCTTAGCTCCGGGATGGAATTCATAAGTAAAACTTACTGGTTCGCACCCACCACCAGCTCTCTTAAAAGTTTATACTTACTACTCGTCCCTTCATTGCCGACAATATTATGTTTTTTAATATTATACTACTTTATAACACTACTTTCAATAACTATTTTCCAGACATAGAACCAATTCGATCAGGAGGCCAAATTCTAAAAACTATTTTACCCAAAATTTGGTCTTTTGATACATACTTGTGCTGCCAAAATCTACTATCCATAGACTCATTTCTATTATCACCTAACATAAAATAATGACCAGGTGGGACGACATATGGTCCAAAATTGCCTTTCATAGGTTCTTTTATATAGGGCTCCTTAACTACTTTTCCATTTCTTATTAACTGACCATTTTTTATTTCAATTACATCTCCACCAATGCCAATAACTCTTTTTACAAAATTAACTTTTGGGTCGTCAGGAAAACGAAATACTACAATATCTCCTCGTTTTACAGGTTCAAACCTGTATATAAACTTGTTTACAATAAATTTATCATTTATTTGAATAGTATTTAACATTGAACCTGTGGGTACATCTACCAATTCAAAAACATAAGTTCTTATAAACATTGCAATTAAAAAAGCAAGAGCTATAGTAAATATCCAGCTTAATATTTCTTTTTGTACATTTTTGCCCATATTTTCTCTCCTCACTTAAAAGTACAGTGATATTATAGCATAAACTTCAAACAAATTCTAATTTTTTTATTTTGTATGCATATTTTTCTAATATATGTCAATAATAAAATTAAAGAATTATTTGGGAGAGATGTAAAATGAGAGAAATAGAATATCTTCTAGATTTAGCCGAAATAAAAGACACAGAGTACAAAAATTTATTGGCTTTACTTTCCCTCATAGATTTACTAGTAGAAAAAGGAATTATAACGCGAAGCGAACTTGCCCAAAAATCAAAAGAAATAGCAAAAATAAAAACCGCCCTTTAAAAAATCCGTTTCGGCGGATTTTTTTATTATAGTCAATAATTACTCTTAATGATAGACTTTCATCAATTCTCATATTATAATAAAGAAAAAGGAGGTCAAAACGGTGAATAATTTTCTATTGAGATACGGTGATATAATAAAAAAAACACTGCTCATTGTTGCTGTCTTTATTATATTTTACTTAATCATATTTAAAATTATTCCTTTCTTGATGCCATTTGTAGTGGCTTTGCTTTTCGCTGTGATAATCGATCCTGGTGTAAATTTCTTAGAGAAAAAATTAAAGGTGCCGAGAGGATTAGCATCCTTTATTTTACTTTTGATATTAATAGGCGTGATAGGATCACTTATTGCAATATCAATAACACAACTTATATATGAACTAAGTTCTCTTGCGGAAATAAGTACAAATTATGCAAATACTATTAATGACATAATTTTAAATCTCGTTGATAGAATAAGAATGTATTACGTAACATTACCCCCAAATATTACATCCCTTATTGAAAACAACATGCAATCGATTTTAAACTATATATCATTATTTGCAAAAAATCTTGCTACATGGCTTTTGAATTTTGCAACAAAATTGCCTAATTTTTTCTTTATGACTTTGATAACACTCGTTGCTACTTTTTTTATAAGCAAAGATAAACAGCTTATACTAGATTTTATAAAAAGGCAGATTCCATCTCATTGGGCACAGCATGCAAAAAATATTCAGGTAGACCTTTTAAAGACATTTTTCGGTTATCTGCGAGCAGTAGCAACAATAATGCTTATAACCTTTTTGGAAGTCTCCATAGGCCTTGCAATGATAGGTTTTGACTATCCATTTCTATTGGGTCTTCTTGTAACCATTGTAGATGCATTGCCCGTACTTGGTTCTGGTGCTGTCATGGTACCATGGGCGCTTTATAACATCATAATGAAAAACTACATGGTAGGGATATATCTTTTAATACTGTACGGCTTGGTGGTAGTTGTAAGACAAATGATAGAGCCTAAGATTGTAGGTCAGAGTATCGGACTTCATCCTCTTGTTACGCTTTTATCTATGTTTATAGGTGCAAAACTTTTCGGTGCTTTAGGGCTTGTAATAGGGCCTGTATTTGTAGTAGTATTTAAAGCTCTTCAAAAAGCAGAAATTATTCCTCCTTGGAAATAAAATAAGGGCATTTTGCCCTTATTTTATTTCATCTATTAGATTTGCCATCTCTATTGCTGTAACGGCTGCCTCAAAACCTTTATTCCCACCTTTTGTTCCCGCCCTTACAATAGCTTGCTCAATTGTATCTGTGGTAAGAACGCCGAATATAACTGGAACTTCTGTATCAAGAGATATTTTTGCAATACCTTTTGATACCTCATTTGCAACGTAATCAAAATGGGGTGTCTCTCCTCTTATTACTGCTCCAAGTGCAATTACTGCATTATATCTTTTAGATTCAGCCATCTTTTTAGCTATAAGTGGTATTTCAAATGCTCCAGGTACCCATGCAATTTCAATATCTTCATTTAAAGCACCATGCCTTTTTAGGGCATCAAGTGCTCCTTCGAGAAGTTTGTTAGTTATAAATTCATTGAATCTGCTTACCACAATTCCAAATTTCTTTCCTTCTACCGTAAGTTTTCCTTCGTATATTTTCATAACTATGCACTCCCCTTACTAGTGTTCTTCACTGTGCTTATAATTACATTCAATTCACTTTTTGCATAGCATTTCACACTTCCAAAATTAGATGTCCCATTTTTTCTTTTTTTGTTTTGAGATATTTTTCATTATAATAATTTGGACAAATTTCTATAGGAATCCTTTCTACAACCTCAAGACCATAGTCTAATAATTCCATAATTTTTTGCGGATTATTTGTCATAATCCTTATCTTTTTAACTCCTATATCTTTCAAAATCTGGGCAGCTATGCTGTATTCTCTTAAATCGGGTGGAAAGCCAAGCTTAATATTCGCTTCAACAGTATCAAACCCTTGATCCTGCAAATGATACGCCTTAATCTTGTTTAAAAGTCCTATACCCCTTCCTTCCTGTCTCAGATAGACTAGTACTCCTCCTTCCTGTCCTATTCTTTCCATTGCCGCATGAAGCTGGTCACCACAGTCACATCTTAATGACCCCAATATATCCCCCGTCAGGCACTCTGAATGTATCCTCACAAGTACAGGATCCCTATTTATGTCTCCTTTAATCAGAGCTACATGCTGTTTTCCTGTTAATATTTCTTCATACCCGACAATTTCAAAATTCCCATATTTTGTTGGAAGTTTCGCCTGTGCTACCCTTCTCACAAGTATTTCATTTTTCATTCTGTACTCTATTAAATCTTCAATAGATATAATCCTCAACCCAAATTTTTTTGCAAACTCCAAAAGGTCAGGCAGCCTTGCCATATTTCCATCATCTTTTATGATTTCGCATATTACTCCAGCAGGTTTGAGTCCCGCAAGAACTGCAAGGTCTACAGCTGCTTCTGTATGTCCTGCTCTTACTAAGACACCACCATCTTTTGCTCTTAAAGGAAAGATATGTCCTGGCTTTGTAAAATCTTCTGGCTTTGAATTATCATCTACTAATTTATTCACCGTTAGTGCTCTTTCGAAGGCAGAAATACCAGTGGTACATTCTTTATAGTCTACAGATACAGTAAAAGCAGTTTCTTTATGGTCAGTGTTATTCTCAACCATCTGGTAAATGCCAAGGTCATCAAGTCTCTTTTCTGTCATTGGAACACATACAAGACCCCGTCCATACTTTATCATAAAGTTGATATGTTCTCCGGTAACTTTTTCTGCTGCCATGACTAAGTCGCCTTCATTTTCCCTGTTTTCATTATCAACAACAATAATCATTTTTCCTTGCTTTATATCTTCTATTGCATCTTCTATCCTATCAAACATAGTCTTTCCTCCTTAACTTAGAAAAGTCATCTAAATCTATATAAATCCATTTTCTTTCAATAAATCTTTTATATCCTTTTGCGCTATTAGTTTTTCTACATACTTAGAAAGTATATCAACTTCGATATTCACACTATCTCCTACCCTTTTATAACCCAATGTCGTCTTAAGCATTGTATGTGGAATAATTGAAACAGTAAAATAATCATCTCCATCTTCAACAACCGTTAAACTTATACCATCTACCGCAATGCTTCCCTTACGCACAATGTATTTTGTAAATTCTTTATTGATAGCTATCTTAAATATAAAAGCATTTTTTTCCTGCCTTTTGTCTATGATTTTTCCAGCGCAATCTATATGACCAGTTACGATATGCCCACCCATTCTCCTTCCAACTTGAAGTGCTCTTTCAAGATTGACAATGTTTCCAATTTTTAAATCTTTTAAATTGCTTGCTCTCATGGTTTCAGGCATAACGTCAGCTACAAAACTTTCGTTTGACATATTAGTAACAGTTAAGCATACACCGTTAACTGCTATACTATCACCTATTTTTGTTCCCTCAAGGACTTTGCTACATTTTATAACAATTTTTGTAAAAGTACCATGTATAATATTTTTAACAGTTCCTGTTTCTTCTATAATTCCAGTAAACATACGCCATAACCTACTTTCTTACATATGCTGTTATTAGTATATCATCATCTATTCTATCAATCTCTATATTTTTTAATTCTATTGAATTTTCTATATTTGAAAAGCCTATACCTTCTACAGGTGTTAAAGCATTTTCTCCTCCTACTATTCTAGGTGATATAAAAAACATAACTTTATCAACAATTCCCTCTTTAAGTGCAGACCAATTTAATGTCCCACCGCCTTCAATCAATACACTATCAATCCCCCTCTCTCCAAGTTTTATCATTAGCTCTTTTAAAGGTACTTTTCCATTGTCGTTTTTTAATATAATAACTTCAATATCCATATCTTCAAGTTTCTTTCTTACACTGTTTGGCATAAGTTCTGTTGTAGCAATTATCGTTTTTGCCGCTTTGTCTCTTATTACATTTGAGGCAAGTGGCGTTCTACCTCTACTATCCACAATAATCCTTACAGGACTTTTGTACCCCTCTAACCTTGTTGTAAGCATTGGGTTATCCTTAATTACTGTATTTACCCCAACCATAATCGCGGATACACGTCCTCTTATTTTATGAGCAAATTTTCTTGATTTCTCATTTGTAATCCATTTAGAATTTCCATTATAACAAGCAATCTTCCCATCAATGCTCATAGCAGATTTTAATATTACAAATGGAATTTTTGTCGTAATATATTTAACAAATATTTCGTTGAGTTTCCTCGCTTCTTTCTCCATCATCCCAACCTGTACTTCTATTCCCGCCTCTTTTAACCTTTTTATACTATTTCCGCTAACTTTAGGATTTGGGTCTTCCATCGCTATATACACTCTCTTAATGCCAGATTTAATTATTTCTTCAACACAAGGTGGTGTTTTGCCATAATGGCTGCAAGGTTCAAGTGTTACAAACATAGTAGAACCTTTAACATCTTCAACTGCATTTTTTAATGCATTTACTTCAGCATGGGGACCTCCAAAATATTCATGATAACCCTCACCTATTATTTTTCCATTTTTAACTATTACAGCACCCACAAGTGGATTAGGGTTTGTGTATCCCCATCCTTTTTCAGCCAGTTTTAAAGCCCTTTTCATATATTCTTCCAATTTAATCCCTCCTATACTAAAAAATCCTGAAGGTTAAACCTTCAGGGTTAAAAAAACCCCAGAGAATATATTCCCTGGGGAATATTTCTCCTTCTCCCATCCAGACTTTAACTGTCGGCCTCGGAATTTCACCGAGTCTGCCAAAAGGCTCGCGGGCTATACCGCCGGTACGGAATTTCACCGATCCCTGAAGGTTTTATCCAATTGTATTTTCAACAGTTCCCCCCGCGGGGATAAATGGAAGCACCATCTCATCTTTGTCTATAATACATTCTATCATAAAAGGTCTTTTTTCGCTATAGGCTTTTTTAAACGCTTTTTCAAATTCTTCTTTTGTTGTAACTCTTATTCCTTCTACTCCAAAGTCGTTTGCAAGCTTAGCAAAATTCAAATTTGCGTTCAAATCTGTGTGGGAAAATCTCTTGTCATACAAAAGATTTTGCCACTGTCTTACCATGCCTAAAGTTTGGTTGTTGAGTAGTACCGTTATAACCGGAATATTATATACAGCAGCTGTTTCTAAGGCATGTATATTCATTCTTAAACTTCCATCACCTGCAATGTTTACAACTCTTTTATCTGGCCTTCCTACTTGCGCTCCTATTGCAGCAGGAAGCCCAAAGCCCATTGTCCCTAATCCCCCTGATGTAACAAAGGTTCTGGGGTGTTTAAATTTATAAAACTGGGCAGCCCACATTTGATTTTGTCCCACTTCAGTGGCTATTATAAGGTCATCGTTCGAAATTTCTTGAATTTTTTCTACTATCCACTGAGGCCTCAAAACTTCATCGTTTTTATACTTTAATCCGTGCTTTTCTCTCAAGAAAGAAATTTCCTCTAACCATTCTTTTCTCTCAATGAATGGAAGTTTATTCGTTAAAAGTTTCAATACTTCTTTTACTTTGCCTATAACTGCTACCTCTACTTCTACATTTTTCCCTAATTCTGCAGGGTCAATATCAATATGGATTATTTTAGCATTTGGAGCAAGTCCTCCTGCTTTGCCAGCGACTCTGTCGCTAAATCTTGTCCCTATTGCTATCACAAGGTCTGACCTATATACAGCCAAATTTGCAAATCTACTTCCATGCATGCCTATAAGACCTAATGACAAAGGATGGTCTTCTGGAAAGCACCCTAATCCCATTAAAGAACTGGCAACAGGTATATTGGTTTTCTCTGCAAATTCTATGAGTTCGGCTGATGCTTCCCCCCAAATCACTCCTCCTCCTGCAAAGATTACAGGTTTTTTACTTTGTAAAATAAGCTCTATAGCTTTGTCTAACTCTTTTTGTGAAACTATTCCCTTGACATTGTTTTTTATATTAATACTATCTTCCTTTCCTTTAACATATTCTATATCGGCATTTTGCATATCTTTTGGAATATCAACTAACACAGGACCAGGCCTTCCACTTTTGGCTATTGCAAATGCCTGCCTTATTGTATCTGCTAATTTATCAGGAGATTTTACAATAAAGTTGTGTTTAGTTATAGGCATTGTAATTCCTGTTATGTCAACCTCTTGAAAAGCGTCTTTTCCTATGAGATTTGTAGGAACCTGTCCTGTTATCGCCACAACAGGTACAGAATCCATATAAGCATTGGCTATGCCTGTCACAAGATTGGTAGACCCAGGACCAGAGGTAGCAAAACAAACTCCAACTCTTCCTGTTGCCCTAGCGTAACCATCTGCCATATGAGCAGCCATTTGCTCGTGAGTAGCTAAAATATGCCTTATATCAGAGTCATAAAGAGCATCATAAATGGGAATAACTGCTCCTCCTGGTATGCCAAATATAGTATCAACGCCCATCTCTTTTAAAACTTCTATAACTACTTGCGCTCCTTTTAACTTCATATACCTCCCCCCTTAAAAACTGCACCTGTATTTGCAGAAGTCACCTGTTCTGCATATCTTGCCATATAACCAGTTTTTATCTTTGGTTCAGGTCTTACCCATCTTTTCATTCTTTCTTTAATCTCCTCATCAGTTAATTTCACATTAATTTTTCTTGCGGGAATATCAATTTCAATAATATCCCCATCTTCAATAATCGCTATTTCTCCTCCTTCCATAGCTTCCGGAGAGACATGTCCTATGGAAGCTCCTCTTGTTGCACCTGAAAATCTACCGTCTGTTATAAGAGCGACATCTTTGTCAAGTCCCATACCTGCAAGGGCTGAAGTAGGACTTAACATTTCTCTCATTCCCGGCCCACCTTTTGGACCTTCGTATCTTATTACTACCACATCGCCTTTCTGTATTTTCCCACCATATATTGCTTCAATAGCCTCTTCTTCAGAATTAAATACCTTTGCTGGTCCTTCATGTCTTAACATCTCTTTTGCTACAGCAGATGCTTTTACAACAGCTCCTTCTCTTGCAATGTTCCCGTACAGTATCGCAAGACCTCCAGTACTGCTGTAAGGGTTGTCTATTGGCCTTATCACATCATGATTTAAAACTTTCGCGTCTTTTATATTCTCTCCTAATGTCTTTCCTGTAACTGTTAATGCTTCAGTATTTATAAGATTAGCTTTCGTCAGTTCTTTTAAAACAGCCGATACTCCCCCTGCAAAATGCAAGTCCTCTATGTGGTATTTACCTGCAGGACTTAACTTACACAAATTAGGCACTCTCCCGCTTATATTGTTTATTTCATCAAGAGATATTTCTACCCCTGCCTCATGAGCTATAGCTTTTAAGTGCAATACTGTATTTGTAGAACCGCCTAAAGCCATGTCTAAACTAAAGGCGTTTATGAATGCCTCTTTTGTGAGTATATAAGAAGGCTTAATTCCTCTCTCTACAAGCTCCATGATTTTTATTCCAGCTTGTTTTGCAAGTCTTATCCTTTCAGAATAAACAGCTGGAATTGTGCCATTTCCCGGAAGTCCTAATCCTAAAGCTTCTGTCAAGCAATTCATAGTATTTGCGGTAAACATACCAGAGCAGGAACCACAGGTAGGGCAAGCGTTAAGCTCTATTCTGTAGAGGTCTTCCTCAGTGATTTTACCAACCTTGTGAGCCCCTACCGCCTCAAAAACACTGCTCAAATCACAGGTATCTCCATTACAATTTCCTGCAAGCATTGGGCCTCCGCTTACAACTATTGCAGGAATATTAAGTCGTGCTGCTGCCATAAGCATTCCCGGCACTATTTTGTCGCAATTAGGTATAAGCACAAGCCCGTCAAAGCCGTGGGCCATTGCCATGATTTCAATGCTATCTGCAATAAGTTCTCTACTCCCTAAAGAGTATTTCATACCTTTATGGTTCATGGCAATGCCATCACAAACACCAATAGTGGAAAACTCTATAGGAGTTCCTCCTGCCATTCTGATGCCTGCTTTTACAGCTTCAGCTATTTTGTCTAAATGCATATGACCTGGTATAATTTCATTTTTTGAGTTTGCAACTCCTATAATAGGCCTTTTTATCTCTTCATAAGTCAAGCCTAAAGCATATAAAAGTGACCTATGCGGCGCCTTTTCAACTCCCTTTTTTATGCTATCGCTTATCAATCTCCTCACCCCTTTACATACTCTACCACTTTATCTCCCATCTCCTGAGTATTTAAAATTATTCCTTTTCCTAAATCAAAAGTCCTATAACCTGCTTCTAAAACTTTATTTACTGCATCCTTTATGTCATTAGCAGCATCTATAAGGTCAAAAGAATATTCCAGCATCATAGCAACTGACAATATTGTAGCTAAAGGATTGGCCTTCTTTGTTCCAGCAATATCTGGAGCAGAACCGTGTATAGGTTCATAAAGTCCCACTTTATCTTCTCTTAAGCTAGCAGAGGGAAGCATCCCTATAGAACCTGTAAGTTGTGAAGCTTCATCGCTTAAAATATCACCAAACATATTAGAAGTGAGAATTACATCAAATTGAGAAGGATTTTTAATTAGTTGCATAGCACAATTATCTACATACATATGGTTTAACTCAACATCAGGATATCTCTTACTTATTTCTTCTACCGTTTTTCTCCACAATCTTGAAGAATCCAAAATGTTTGCCTTGTCTACAGAAGTGACTTTCTTTTTCCTCTTTAAAGCCGCTTCAAAGGCAATAACCGCTATCCTTTCTATCTCTGAAGTCTGGTACACTTCTGTATCATAAGCCTTAAAACCATAATCTATAGCAACTGTTCCTCTCGGTCCAAAATAAATGCCACCAGTAAGTTCTCTTACCACAAGAATATCTAAACCCTCTTGTAATAACTCGTTTTTTAAAGGAGAAGCTTCTTTTAAAGGAGGATAAAGAACAGCAGGCCTTAGATTTGCATAAACCCCTAGGCTTTTTCTTAAAGCCAGAAGACCCGCTTCTGGCCTTTTATCCCCCTCAAGGTCATCCCATTTATGTCCACCTACTGCTCCCAAAAGAACAGCATCGCTGGAAAGACATGCATTTTTTGTCTCTTCCGGATAGGGAACACCATATTTATCTATAGCTTCTCCTCCAAAGGGATACTTTTTTACATCAAATTTAAGTTTGTACTTGTCTTCTATAGCAGACAAAACTTTTAACCCTTCTTCTATGACTTCAGGTCCAATTCCATCTCCAGGCAAAACAGCAATTTTAAACAATGTCACACCTTCTCTCTGACATAATTTATAAGTCCACCATATTTCATTATTTCTTTTATGAAGTCAGGAAAGGGTTGAGCTTTAAATTCTGTTCCCTTAGTCAAATTTTTTATGATTCCATTATCTGTATCAACCAAAACAATATCACCTTCTTCAATCCCATCTACTGCCTCTTTGCATTCTAATATCGGAAGCCCTATATTTATCGCATTTCTGAAAAAAATTCTTGCAAACGACTTAGCAATTATACAGGATATACCAGATGCTTTAATAGCAATTGGCGCATGCTCTCTGGAGGATCCACTACCAAAATTTTCACCTACAACCAGTATATCTCCTTCTTGAACTTTGTTTTTAAACTCTTTGTCTAAATCTTCCATGCAATGCTGTGCCAATTCTTGTGGGTCTGATGTGTTTAAATACCTTGCTGGTATTATAACATCTGTATCTATATTGTCCCCATATTTTATGGCTTTCCCCTGCATCACTCTACCTCCTCTGGACTTACGATATATCCTGCAATAGCTGAAGCCGCCGCAACAGCTGGACTTGAAAGATACACTTCACTCTCAGGATGTCCCATTCTTCCTACAAAATTTCTATTAGTAGTAGCCAGTGCCCTTTCTCCTTTAGCCAGAATTCCCATATGTCCGCCAAGGCAAGGTCCACACGTAGGAGTAGATACTGCCGCACCTGCTTTTATAAACTCTTCGATGTAACCTCTTTTAACACATTCTAAGTATATTTCCTGTGTTGCAGGAAAAATTAAAAGTCTTACATCAGGATGAACCTTTTTGCCTTTCAATATCTTATAAGCTATCTCCATGTCTGATATGCGTCCATTGGTGCAAGAACCAATAACCACTTGGTCTATTTTCACTTTTCCAACCTCATCAATATTTCTGGTGTTTTCAGGCAAATGAGGAAATGCTACTTGAGGCCTTATCTCATCCAAATTTATCTCATAAACCTCACTGTACTCAGCATCTTCATCCCTTTCAAATACTTTATATTCTCTTTTTGCTCTCCCTTTAACATATGCGTCGGTAATTTCGTCAAAATCGAAAATACCGTTTTTAGCCCCTGCTTCAATTGCCATATTGGCAATTGTGAATCTATCGTCGATTGACAAAGCTTTTATGTTTCCTGTAAATTCCATAGATTTGTATAAAGCTCCGTCAACTCCTATTTTTCCGATTATATACAAGATAACATCTTTTCCGCTTACCCATTTTTGCAAATTGCCTTTTAACACAAATTTTATAGCTTCTGGCACTTTAAACCAAGCCTTGCCTGTCGCCATCGCTGCCGCCATGTCAGTGCTTCCAACTCCTGTAGAAAAACAAGTAAGAGCGCCATAGGTACAAGTATGAGAATCGGCACCTATGACAACATCCCCAGGAAGTACAAGTCCTTTTTCGGGTAAAAGTGCGTGCTCTATTCCCATTTGCCCTACTTCAAAGAAATTTACTATTCCATGTTTTTTTGCAAATTTTCTCATTATATTCACTTGCTCCGCCGATTTTATATCTTTATTAGGAACAAAATGATCAGGAACAAGGGCAATTTTTGTATTGTCAAAAACTCTATCAATGCCTATCTTTTCAAACTCCTTTATAGCAACAGGAGCAGTGACGTCATTGCCTAACACCATATCCACATCAACTTCAATTAACTCCCCTGGTTTTACTTCTCTACCAACTTTTGCTGACAATATCTTTTGTGTCAATGTTAAGCCCAAGCTTCTCCCTCCTTAAAACTCCTAAACTCTTCCAAAGTCTCTTCAACAACAAATCTTATATCCTCATCCACAATGACCTTTTTTCTGTCTGCCAAATCTTTAAACCTTCTAAAAGCATCACTTAATTCTCCTGGTGAAAGATTATTGTACCCCAATTGTTTGACTTTCAATTCAAAAGCATTTCTTCCTGAAAGCTTACCTAATGCAAAAGTATCTGGAATTATTCCAATGTCCTCTGGTTTCATTATTTCATAAGTAGCTCTGTTGTTTATAACTCCATGTTGGTGAATTCCCGCTTGATGTCTAAAAGCATTAGCACCTACAATTGCTTTATTAGGTTGGAGTTTAATTCCTGCAAGTTCGCTTACCAATTTGCTTGTATTGTATATCTCTTTAGTGTTTATTCCGTGAACAAGGCCAAAATAATCTTTTCTCGTATTTAATGCCATCACTACTTCTTCCATAGCTGCATTTCCTGCCCTTTCTCCTATTCCGTTTACAGTCACTTCTACCTGAGTTGCTCCGTTTTCTATGGCAGACAAAGAATTCGCTACAGCCATTCCTAAATCATTGTGACAATGAGCACTTATCATTACTCCATCGATGTTGGGAACATTATTTCTGATGTATTTTATGAGTTCTCCAAATTCTCTTGGCATCGCATATCCCACAGTATCGGGCACATTTATTACATTTGCTCCTGCATCAATTACCTCACTAAAAACTTTTACTAAGAAATCCCAATCAGTCCTTGAAGCGTCTTCTGCTGAAAATTGAATCTCATCAAATTTTCCTTTTGCGTATTTTACCATTTCAACGGCTTTTTCAAGCATTTCTTCTCTTGACATCTTAAGTTTGTATTTAAGATGTATATCAGAAGTTGCGATAAAAACGTGTAATCTCGACCTTTCAGCATTTTTCAAAGCGCTGCTAGCTCTGTCTATATCCTCTTTTACAGACCTTGCCATTGCAGCAATAGTAACACCTTTCAATTTATCAGCAATATTTTTAACTGCTTCAAAATCTCCATTAGAAGCTGCTGGAAATCCTGCTTCTATGACATCAACTCCTAAGGATACCAACTGTTTTGCTATTTCAAATTTATCGTTAATGTCAAAGTTGACGCCAGGAGTCTGCTCACCATCTCGTAACGTAGTGTCAAAAACAATGACTCTTTTGACCCCCATTGCCTATCTACCTCCTTATTCATTCTTTTTTAATCCAAGCCATCATTTCTCTCAAACCTTTGCCGACTTTTTCAATAAGATGATTTGCCTCTTTATCTTTTATAGCATTGTACTGTGGTCTTCCTACCTGATTTTCTAAAAGCCACTCTTTTGCAAATTTTCCTGATTGTATTTCTGACAAAACTTTTTTCATCTCTTTTCTTGTTTCCTCTGTTATTATCCTCTTGCCTGTCATATAATCTCCAAATTCTGCAGTATCAGAAATAGAATATCTCATATAACTAAAACCGCCTTCGTATATTAGGTCAACTATAAGTTTCATTTCATGCACACATTCGAAATAAGCTATTTCTGGCTGATAACCAGCTTCTACCAATGTTTCAAATCCTGCTTTCATGAGTTCAGTAACTCCACCACAAAGGACAGCCTGCTCCCCAAAGAGGTCTGTTTCTGTCTCCTCTTTAAAAGTAGTCTCAATGACACCTGCTCTTGTACCTCCTATTCCCTTTGCATAGGCTAAAGCTAAGTCAAAAGCCTTCCCTGTGTAATCTTGATACACTGCTACAAGATTTGGAACTCCCTTTCCTTCTTGGTATACCCTTCTTACAAGGTGTCCCGGACCTTTTGGAGCCACCATAAACACATCCACATTATCAGGAGGAACAATCTGTTTAAAATGAATGTTAAACCCATGAGCAAAAGCGAGAGCTTTACCTTCTGTAAGATTTTTTTCTATGCTTTCTTTATAGACTTTTGCCTGCTTTTCATCCGGTATCAGCATCATTATGATATCTGCTACTTTAGCTGCTTCCTCAACTGTATAAACTCGCAGCCCTTCTTTTTCTGCCTTTTCTTTTGATTTGCTTCCCTCGTAAAGGCCAACTACTACATCAAGTCCAGAATCTCTTAAATTTAGTGCATGAGCATGACCCTGACTTCCAAAACCTATTATTGCGATTTTTTTGTTTTTGAGTAAATTTAAATCTGCATCTTTGTCATAATACATCTTTGCCATTACAATTCCCCCTCATATTCTTTTAATGCTTTATTGCCTCTTTCCAAAGCTACAAGGCCTGTTCTTACCAGCTCTTTTACTTCAAATTTGCTTATGAGATTTATAAAAGCATTAATCTTTTCACTATCTCCGGTAATTTCTATAATCAATGAGTCCATTGAAATATCTATAACTTTTGCTCTAAAAGTATCTACAATGTGCATTATGTCATCCCTTGTATTTGAATCATAACCTACTTTAACTAACAACAATTCTCGAGAAACATTATCCCTTGCTCCTATGTTTTGTACTTTCAGCACATCTACAAGTTTATTAAGTTGCCTTATCACCTGGATAACTGTATAATCATCTCCTTTCACTGTCAAAGTTATCCTTGAGATGTCTTCTCTTTCTGTCGTACCTACTGCAAGGCTTTCAATATTATAGCCTCTCCTTGAAAAAAGACCTACTACCCTTGACAAGACTCCTGGATGATTGTTCACAAGGACAGATATAATGTGCAAATTATCACCCCCTATATAAAAATCATTCCCCGCCCTAAATTACAGGGCGGGGATTTCCTCCACGCGGTACCACCTGTTTTCGCTATTACCTCACGGCAATAGCCTCACCAAGTTATACAACTTGACCTGTAACGGGTAATCCCGGTATAGCCTAATAAGCTTACCGCCGTTCAGCTATACAGCTCCAGAGCGATCTAATATGCGCCTCGGCACCGGTTTGCACCATCCACCGGCTCTCTTGAGCCTCAACGCATACCCCTCACCTTCATCGCTTTTATCCTTTATCATTTTAAAAATACAAATCCAAATAAAGTTACTTGTTATTTTAGCAGCATCTTTTACTTTAGTCAACTAAATTATTTGTAAATTTTCAATAATCTATCGTTTACATTTACTAAAAAATTTTAAATATCTCCCAAAAAAATTACTCTTTTTTTAACTATCATTAAAAATTGCTTAAATCGCATGCAGCTTAAACATTTTTGTCAAATTTGGTTTTTAAAAAGATATGTATTATGATTAAAATTAGAAAGTTCAAGAAGGGAGAGTGTTTATGAGTATTTTACATATGCCTTTAAAGATAAAGGATATTACAATAAAAAATAGAATCATGATGTCTCCTATGTGTATGTACTCAGCTTCTACAGATGGGATGCCAAATGACTGGCATATAGTTCATTACGCCACAAGGGCTATTGGTGGAGTAGGACTCATTATGCAAGAAGCCACAGCTGTTGAGAGCAGAGGAAGAATAACTGACCGTGACCTTGGGATATGGAATGATGAGCAAGTTAAAGAATTAAAAAAAATTGTAGACATCTGTAAAGCAAATGGCGCTGTAATGGGAATACAGCTTGCTCATGCAGGAAGAAAATGTGATATACTTTATGAAGATGTTGTAGGACCTTCCCCTATTAAAGCAGGAAACCACTACAAACTTCCAAGAGAATTAACCATTGACGAAATAAAATCTATAGTAAAAGCTTTTGGGGAAGCTGCTAAAAGGGCTAACTTAGCAGGTTATGATGTAGTTGAAATACATGCAGCTCACGGCTATTTAATCCACGAATTTCTTTCTCCTCTTTCAAATAAGCGAAAAGATGAATACGGTGGTAGCATTGAAAATAGAGCAAGATTTTTAATTGAAGTGATAGATGAAGTTAGAAAAAATTGGCCTGAAAATAAACCTATTTTCGTGCGGGTATCTGCAGATGATTACATGGAAGGCGGAATAAACATAGATATGATGGTAGAATATATCAACATGATAAAAGACAAAGTTGATTTAATTGATGTAAGCAGTGGAGGACTTTTAAATGTTGATATAAATCTATATCCTGGATATCAAGTTAAATACGCTGAAACAATTAAAAAGCGCTGTAATATAAAAACTTCTGCGGTAGGATTAATAACGACACAAGAGCTTGCAGAAGAAATTCTTTCAAATGAAAGGGCAGACTTAGTTGCACTTGGAAGAGAACTTTTAAGAAATCCCTATTGGGTTCTGCATACCTACACTTCAAAGGAAGACTGGCCAAAACAATATGAAAGAGCTTTTAAAAAATAAGCCCCCAAAAATTGAGGGCTTATTTTTATTCTTCATTTTCTATTCTTGCAGTAGAAACAACCCTGTCACCATCATCAAGCTTCATAAGGGTTACTCCTCTTGTATCTCTGTGCATCTTAGAAATATCTGACACCTTCATTCTTATAAGAATCCCATTTGCAGAAATTATCATAAATTCATCTTCTGGATTTACTGACCGTATAGACACCAATTTACCAGTCTTTTCGCTAAGCCTTATTGCAATTATTCCCTTTCCTGCTCTTGTTTGAAGCCTGTATTCCTCTAAGTCCGTTCTCTTCCCAAATCCATTTTCTGTTACTACTAAAATTTCGCTGTTGGGATGAACAAGGTCCATTTCTACCACTTCATCATCTTCTCTCAAGGAAATAGCTATTACACCTTTTGCCACTCTTCCCATAGGTCTTATGTCTTTTTCATTAAATCTTATAGCATAGCCTCTGGCAGTCCCTATTATTATTTCTCTTTCTCCATTTGTTAATTTTACATTTATAAGCTCATCACTTTCTTCCAACGTGATAGCAATTATACCATTTCTCTTAATTGACCTGAACTCTTCTATAGAAGTCTTTTTAATTATGCCTTTTTTAGTGCACATCACAATATACTTAATATCTTCTGACTTTTTAAGAGGAATAACCGCTGTGACTTTCTCTCCTTGAGCTATCTGTATGAGATTGACAATAGCCGTGCCTTTTGCTTGTCTTCCTGTCTCAGGAATGTCTATTGTCCTTAAACTATATACTTTACCTTTGTTTGTAAAGAACAACAGTCTGTCATGAGTTGTAGTGATAAATATATCCTCTACAAAGTCATCTTCTCTTGTAGATATACCTAATATGCCTTTCCCTCCACGTTTTTGAGCCTTATAAGTATCAAGAGGCATTCTCTTTATATATCCATAGTGTGTCATTGTCACTACAACATCTTCCAATTGAACCAAATCCTCTAAATCTAACTCTTCTTCTTTTGCCACAATGCTTGTCTTTCTCGGAGTAGCATATTTATCTTTTATTTCCAAAAGTTCTTTTTTGATTATTTCCAGCACTTTTCTTTCATCTGCCAAAATTTCCTTTAATTCTTTTATCTTTTCAATTAACTCTTTAAGCTCATCTTCTACTTTTTGCCTTTCAAGCCCAGTCAACCTTCCTAATCTCATGTCAACTATCGCTTGTGCTTGTTTTTCGCTTAACCCAAACTTGTCCATTAAATTTTGTTTAGCAATTGCTTCTGTCCTTGAACTTCTTATTATGTTTATCACTTCATCAATGTGGTCAAGGGCGATTTTTAACCCTTCTAAAATATGGGCTCTTTCTTCTGCTTTTCTTAAGTCAAACTTGGTCCTTCTCGTTACAACATCCGCTTGATGATCTACATACTTTTCTATAATCTGCTTTAAATTTAGTATTTTTGGCTCTCCATCTACAAGAGCTAACATTATAGCTCCAAAGGTCTGCTGCATTTGTGTGTGCATATAAAGTTTATTAAGTATCACCTTTGGATTGACATCTCTTTTTAGCTCTATTACAATTTTCATTCCATTCCTATCAGATTCATCTCTCAAATCAGAAATCCCTTCTATGTGCTTGTCACGGACTAACTCAGCTATTTTTTCAATTAACTTAGCTTTTAAAACCATATAAGGAATCTCAGTAATTACAATTCTCGTCTTACCGTGGTGTTCTTCAATTTCTGCCTTTGCCCTAACGACAATTTTACCTCTTCCTGTCTCATAAGTCTCTTTTATACCGTCTCTTCCTAGAATTATTCCTCCTGTAGGAAAGTCAGGTCCTTTTATATATTTCATCAGTTCATCTACTGAAATATAAGGATTGTCTATATAAGCGACAATTCCATCTATGACTTCTCCTAAATTGTGAGGAGGAATATTCGTAGCCATACCTACAGCAATTCCTTGAGAGCCGTTGACTAAAAGATTAGGAAATCGAGAGGGAAGTACAACTGGTTCCTTTAAAGTCTCATCAAAGTTTGGCACAAAATCTACTGTCTCTTTGTTGATATCTGTAAGCATCTCAAGGGCAATTTTTGAAAGCCTCGCCTCTGTGTACCTCATGGCAGCCGGAGGGTCTCCATCTATGCTTCCAAAGTTTCCGTGCCCATCTATCAAAGTTTCTCTCATTGAAAAATCCTGTGCTAGTCTCACTAAAGTATCGTAAACAGCTGCATCACCGTGAGGATGGTATTTTCCTAAAACTTCACCAACAACTGCAACGCTCTTTTTATATGGCTTGTCAGGGGTTAATCCCAACTCATTCATAGCATAGAGAATCCTTCTATGAACTGGTTTTAAACCATCTCTCACATCTGGCAATGCCCTTCCAACAATTACACTCATCGCATAATCTATATAAGATTTTTTCATTTCATCTTCAATGTCTACTGGGATTACTTTCTCTTTTTCTTCACTCATCTATTTCACCTCTTTTATATGTCCAAGTTTCTAACTGTTTTTGCATATTTTTCTATAAATTCCCTTCTTGGTTCGACTTTATCCCCCATCAAAATGGTGAAAATTTCATCTGCAGCTATCGCATCCTCTAATGTAACTTTAAGCATCGTCCTCTTCTCTGGATCCATAGTTGTATCCCATAACTGGTCAGCATTCATTTCTCCAAGACCTTTATACCTTTGAACAGTATAATTTTCCCTTCCAATTTCATTTAAGATCTTGTCTAATTCTCTATCCGAGTAAGCATAATATACCTTTTTGCCCTTTGTAATTTTATATAAAGGTGGTTGAGCAATGAACACATTTCCATTTTCAATTAAAGGTCTCATAAACCTATAGAAAAATGTTAAAAGTAATGTCCTAATATGGCTTCCATCTACGTCTGCATCTGTCATTATAACTATTTTGTGGTACCTTAACTTACTTATATCAAAATCATTCCCTACGCCAGTACCTAAAGCAGTTATCATTGCTCTTATCTCTTCATTAGACAATATCTTGTCAAGTCTTGCCTTCTCTACATTTAAAATTTTTCCTCGGAGTGGAAGTATCGCTTGAAATCTACTGTTTCTACCTGATTTAGCAGAACCTCCTGCAGAGTCACCCTCTACCAAGAAAAGCTCACATTTGGAAGGGTCTTTCTCCGAACAGTCGGCAAGTTTACCCGGCAAAGTAGTATTTTCAAGAGCAGACTTTCTTCTGGTAAGCTCTCTGGCTTTTCTCGCAGCTTCCCTTGCTCTTGCTGCTTGAGTAGCTTTTTCTACTATAACTTTTGCAACTGAGGGATTTTCTTCTAAAAAAGCCGAGAGTTTTTCTGTTACTACATTTTCTACAATAGACCTCATTTCAGAATTTCCTAATTTTGTTTTAGTCTGTCCTTCAAACTGTGGATTTTTTAATTTTACACTTACAATAGCTGTAAGTCCTTCTCTTACATCTTCACCCTGTAAATTTTTCTCGTTATCTTTTATAATTCCGTATTTTCTTGCGTAATCATTAATAACTTTAGTCAAAGCTGCTTTAAAGCCTACTAGATGGGTACCACCTTCTCTAGTATCAATATTATTAGCAAAACTAAAGATATTTTCATTATAGCTGTCATTATACTGCATGCAAACCTCTACTTCATAGTCGCTATTTTTCGCTTCCATGTATATAGGCTCTTCATGGAGGACTTCTTTATTTCTATTTAAATACTTTACAAAAGATATAATTCCACCTTCGTAGTTAAAGACCTCTTCTTTTCCGTGTCTTTCGTCTATAAGCTTAATATTTATACCCTTATTTAAAAACGCTAATTCTCTCAATCTTTGAGCTAATACATCATAGTCGAATACAGTTTCTTCAAAAATCTCCTTATCCGGCTTAAAAGTAATAGTTGTACCTGTCTCTTCTGTCTCTCCAATAACCTCTAAATCCGTTTTTGGAACTCCTCTTTCATATATTTGCCTATAAATTTTCCCATGTTGTTTTACAATAACTTCTAATTTTTCAGATAATGCATTTACAACAGAAACACCTACTCCATGCAATCCTCCAGATACTTTGTAAGCGTCATTATTAAATTTTCCACCTGCATGTAACATCGTTAAAGCTACTTCTACAGCCGGTTTTCCAACTTTTGGGTGAATATCTGTAGGTATACCTCTTCCGTCGTCTTCAACCGTTATAGAATTATCTTTGTGTATAGTAACTACTATATTTTTGCAATAACCGGCCAATGCTTCATCTATACTATTATCGACTACCTCGTATACAAGGTGATGCAGTCCTCTGCTACCAGTAGAACCTATATACATTCCTGGCCTTTTTCTCACAGCTTCTAAACCCTCTAATATTTGTATTTGACTTGCAGTATAAGTTTCATCCTTTGCCATATTCACAACCTCCGCAAATTTATCCAACAGTTTTATTTTATCATTCTTTTAAGAATTGCTCAATTCAAAACATTTCCCGAAAAATTTCCCGGGAAATGAAGAGGAAATAATTTTATTTTTATTATTGCCTATAATATAATATACTTAACAAATATACCTATAATATAATATACTTAAATTGAGGTGAATTCAATGGCTACTTATGAAGATTTTTTAAAACTTGACATACGTGTAGGAAGAATAATTGAGGTAGAAGACTTTCCAAAAGCAAAAAAACCTGCTTATAAGTTAAAAATTGACTTTGGCGAATTAGGAATCAAAAAGTCCAGCGCTCAAATAACAAAATTGTACAAAAAAGAAGAGTTGTATAATAAATTGGTGGTCTGCGTAGTTAATTTTCCTCCAAAGCAAGTAGTAGATTTTATATCTGAAGTATTGTTGCTTGGAGTTGATGACGAAGATGGGAATGTCGTCTTGCTTCAACCAGAAAGAGAAGTAAAAATAGGCAATAAAATCTATTAATGGTTTTATTTTTTATGGAAGGTGGTAAATAGTGAAATTTTTAGGTGTCAACATAGGTAAACTCATCAACATATCCTGCAAAATCACAGGAAAAGGTGGAACATCTCTTCCCGGAAAAATCGCACTAAAGTACGATTCTAAATTAATTGAAAAACTAATAGGGCCCATAAAAAACAACAAAGTAATAATAACAGGTACAAATGGCAAAACTACAACTTCCGGATTAATAGCCTCTATTTTGACCACTGCTGGGAAAAGTGTTGTACACAACAAAGAAGGAGCAAATATGAAAACGGGAATTGCAACTGCTTTAATAAAAAGCAGCAATTTTTTGGGAAATTTACAAAAAGATGCGACCGTTTTTGAAGTAGATGAAGCAAACATGCCCATTGTGATAGAAGATGTAAAACCCAATATAGTAGTAATAACCAACTTTTTTAGAGACCAATTAGACAGATATGGAGAACTAGATACAACAGTAGAAAAAGTAAAAAAAGCCCTTTTAAACCTGCCACAAGATTCTATAGTATTACTAAACGCTGATGAACCTTTTACAGCTTCAATAGGAGATGAAATAAAATCGAAAGTTTTTTACTATGGAGTTGAAGACAACATTGAAGGAATTAACTCCTCTTCTTTTGAACAAAAATACTGTCCAATTTGTGCCCACAAATACGAATATAAAAAAATATATTACGGGCAACTGGGAGACTATTACTGCCCCAATTGTGGCAAAAAGCGGCCAAATCCTCATTTTAAAGCCACTAATATATTTTTAAATGAAGATGGAATAAATTTTAATCTATACTATAAAGATAAAATTTTTACAGTTAAAAGTAGATTAATAGGCTTATACAATGTGTATAATTTATTAGCAGCTATATCTGCTGGCATTTTGTTGAACATAGACTTTAGCACTATATTAAAAGCAATAGAAAGCTATTGGCCAATAGAAGGAAGATTACAAAAAACTAAAATAAAAAGCAAAAGGACAATAATAAATTTAATCAAAAACCCCATCGGTTTTGAAAGCACTTTAAATATGCTATCTCAATTTAATAAACCCTTAAACCTTTTAATTTCTATAAATGATAATTACGCTGATGGAAGGGATGTGTCTTGGCTGTGGGATGTAAACTTAGAAAGCTTTTTATCAAAGACAAAAGTAAACTATATAGTAACTTCAGGTTTAAGGGCAGAAGACATGGCAGTAAGATTAAAATATGCCGGCTTTGATATTAAAAAAATAAAAATAATAAATTCTATAGAAAAAGCTCTTGACACTATAGCTGATTTAACAGAAGAAGAATTAATAGCTGTACTTCCCAACTATACTTCTTTGTATGATGTAAGCAAATATTTAAAATTACAGGAGGCAAAAAAATGAAATTAGTCGTTGGCCACATGTATCCTGATTTATTAAACTTATATGGAGACATAGGAAATATTGTAGCTTTAAAAAAAAGATGTGAATGGAGAAAAATTGAAATAGAGATAAAGCCAATAACTTTAGATTACACTGAAGAATTTACTGACATAGACCTTCTATTCTTAGGAGGAGGGTCAGATAGAGAGCAAAAAATTGTAAGTGATGATTTAAAAAATAAAAAAGGTAAAAATTTGAAAACAGCTATTGAAGATGGTTTGACAGTATTAGCTATATGTGGAGGATATCAATTACTTGGAGAATACTATCAAACTCTGGCTGGTAGCAAATTAGAAGGTTTAGGAATTTTAAAAGCCTGGACAATAGCTGGTAATAGGAGATTGATAGGAAATATAGTTATAGAGACAAATATAGCCGATAAAAATTTTAAAATGGTAGGTTTTGAGAATCACTCAGGAAAAACTTTTTTGGAAAAAATGGAGCCTTTAGGTAAAGTAATAATTGGAAATGGAAATAATGGAGAAGATAAAACAGAAGGATGTATCTATAAAAATGTGTATGGAACATATCTCCACGGTCCAGTACTACCCAAAAATCCTGAATTTGCAGATATTTTAATTGAAACTGCTTTAAAGAGAAAATATGGAAAAGTAGAATTAACTCCTTTGGATGACTCTTTAGAACAACAAGCTAAACAATCTTTGATAGAAAGATTTGTAAAAAAATAGAGGCTTTTGCCTCTATTTTACAATTCAATTTCACAACTTTCCTTCTCAACTTTTTCACCATTTATCTTAATCTCTTTGATGTCGTCAAAATTTTTAAATATAAATTTATACTTTTTAACTCCTTTGTCATAGCCAAAGTGAATTTTATCAAATTTTATATCCATTCTTCCTTCTTTATAACAAAAACTTATATCGAAGAGGTTATAAACCCCTTTAGTATAATCGAAAGATTTTCCATCATCTTCATAATGGAGATAATGTCCCTCTTTCCCTTTGTATATCTCCACTGTTAATTCTTCCAGCTTCTTTTCCCCTATAAAAGACTGAGGCTGCTGTTTTAACAGTATTCCTCCTTCTTTTACAAAAAGAGGTATTACTTCTATAGGAGCATCCACAAGGTAATAGTTTTTTCCTTTGAATTCTTTTCCCGTCCAGTAATCATACCAGATTCCTTCAGGCAAATAAACTTCTCTTCTTTCTTTTGAAGGAAGATATACAGGAGCAACTAAGAGACCTTCTCCAAACATAAATTCATCATATATCTTATGAGTATTTTCATCTTTTTGATATTCAAAAACCAAAGGCCTCATAATAGGATAGCCTTTTTGAGATGCAATGTAAAACAAATCATATAAGTAAGGCAAAAGTTCATATCTCATTTTTATATATTTTCGAGAAATATCTTCTGCTCTTTTACCAAAAGACCATGGCTCTTGGTCTTTTGTTCCTATTGCAGAATGAACTCTTAAAAACGGAGTAAATACCGCAGCCTCTATCCACCTTATAAAAAGTTCTTCATGGCAATCTCCTTCAAATCCTCCAACATCTGCTCCTACAAACGGTTGTCCAGATAGACCTATGTTCATTAACATTGGCATCATCATAAGAAGATGCTCATACAAGCTTCTGTTGTCTCCTGTCCACATTGCAGCATACCTTTGTATCCCTGAAAAAGCGGCTCTTGTCAAAACAAAAGGCCTTTCATTAGGTCTTATCCTTAGAAAACCATCTCTTGTGGCCATTGCCATGTAATTTGCATAGACATTGTGAGCCTCTTTGTGAAGTACCTTTTCTCCATCTAAAATATGAATATTATCCTCTGGCATTGTTTTTGTAGGTGTTTCAAAAACAGCTGGTTCATTCATATCATTCCATATACCATCAATGCCATCATTTATAAATTCTCTGTGCTTTTCACCCCACCAATATCTCACTTCTTCTTGTAAAAAGTCAGGAAAACAAGCTTCCCCTGGCCATACTTTTCCAACGTAGGTTATACCGTACTTATCCTTTACAAAATAACCCTTTTCAATTCCTTCTCTGTAAACATGGTAGTCGTAATCTCTCTTAACTCCTGGATCTACAATTGTCACTACTTTAAATCCCATTTCTTTAAGCTGTTTTAACATTTCTTTGTGGTTTTTAAACGTTTCTTTATTCCATGTAAAAACTCTATACCCTTCCATGTAATCTATATCGAGATATATCACATCACAAGGAATATCTTTTTCTCTAAAAGTTTTTGCAACCTCCAGTACTCTCTCTTGTGGGGTGTAACTATATCTGCTTTGTTGATTACCTAATACCCATAATGGCGGAAGACTTATCCTTCCTGTAAGATATGTATAATTTTCCACAACCTCTTTTATGTCTTCTCCGTATATAAAATAGTAGTTCATTTGGCCGCCATATGCTCCAAAAAAATAATATTCTTGACTTTCTTGACCCATATCAAAAAAAGACCTAAAACTGTTGTCCAAAAATATTCCATAAGTGTGATAATCGTTCATTCCTATGAAAAAAGGGTAAGACTCATATAAAAGTTTTGTAGTCTGGTTGTGAGTCATAAATTCATCTGTATTCCACATCTCCAGCCTTTCGCCTTTTTTGTCGAGATATCCTGCTTTTTCTCCAAAACCGTAAAAATGGTCTTCTCTTAACTTTTTATAGCACCTTACATCTGTTTCATTGAACTTTGCTCCTCCATTGTAATCCTCATTAATTATATTTCCATTTTTATCTAGGAAACTCACAGAAAGGTCATTTTTATTTATTTTTACTTTCAATGAATTAGTCTCAATTAATATGCTTTCTAATTCATCACTTATACTAAACTCAGGAGTATCGTATTCTTTCCTTTCTATCGCAATTGTATCCTTTCTTTTTTCCTCTTTATTACTTACAAAAACGTTAATAATTTTATCACCTAATACTCTAAGCTCTAACTTCTTTCCTTCATTTCTCACAACAATTTTTTCCGATGTTTTTTGATACAATTCAATACCTCCCTATTCCTCTATTTTTTGTGTCCTTCTTATAAGAGTAAAGGCAGAAATTGGTGATAAATAAATAATACTCCTCTTATCCCTTTCTGTGATTATAAAAGACTTTGGCTTTTCGTCAGAAATTCTGACCACAAATCCTTCTTCTTCCGCTACTCTCAGAAACTGAATAGTAGCTTCAGAAGTGGTTACAATATTCATATCAAAAATGCCTATAATTTCTTTATCGGGTACTACCACGTTGCCGCCTAAATGGACATACATTTTTTGACCCCCTATTCCTTAATGACAACCCCATTAGATATCTTAAAATAACAATCTCCTTTTAAATCTCTTTTTGTAGTATGGGTTATAAAAGTCTGAAAACCTTGCAATCTTTCTAAGATATATTTCTTTCTATTTTCATCTAACTCTGACATTACATCATCCAAAAGCAGTATGGGTTTTTCACTAGTCTCCTTTTTTAAAATTTCAAACTCTGATAATTTAAGGCATAAAGCCACTGTTCGCTGTTGACCTTGAGAAGAATATACTCTTGAATCATAGCCGTTTATAATAATCTTAAAATCTTCCCTATGAGGTCCTACTTGTGTTGTAAGATACTTTAAATCTAAATCTATATTCTTTAATAGTTTTTCTTTTAATCTTTTTTTAACTATTTCTTCATCTGAAGCATCTTTAAGTCCAACACTATTTAGGTAGACAATTTCTGCTGTCTCATTGGAAATTTCAAGTAAAAATTTTTTTATATTAATTTCTACATTTTTTAAGTAACTTTGTCTCACCACAATTATTTTTGCACCGTATTCTACTAATTGGTCATCAAAAATTTCTAGTATACTTCTACTTTTTCCTTCTTTTATAGTCTTTAATAGTTTATTTCTATTTATTAGTATTTTGTTATATTGCATGAGGTTATAAAGATAATTCTTTTCAACCACAGATATACAAGAATCTAAATATTTCCTGCGATAGGAAGGTCCTTCTTTTATTATGTTTAAATCTTCAGGAGAAAAAATGACTGTCAAAAGTTGACCTAAAAGTTCGGAAGTTGACTTTATTTTATTGCCATTTACTTTAATGACTTTATTTTCATTTTTCTTGTATCCAAATTCTATTTTTTTATCGTTATTTTCTTGACAAATTATTGCTTTTACATAAAAATAATCTTCTCCAAATTTTATTAGTTCTGTAGTTTTGCTCCCTCTAAAAGACCTTCCCATACTTAAAAGCCTAATACTTTCTAATAAATTGCTCTTTCCTTGTGCATTTAAACCATAAAATATATTTATTCCTTCGCAAAATTCTATTTTTTGCTTTTGTAAATTTCTAAAATTGTCGACAAATAGCTCCTTCACATACAAGTTAAATTCCTCACTTTATGATATAAGTTTTACCCTCTACCTCAATTATATCATTTTTGCGAAGTTTTTTACCTCTTTTTAATTCTATTGCGCCATTTACTTTAACTTTTCCTTCTAAAATAAATTGCTTTGCTTGTCCTCCAGTTTGACATATTTTCATATACTTTAAAAATTGCCCTAAGGTAATATATTCCGTCTCTATAGGCACTTCTATCATTTAAAAAACACCTCTTATTTTTAATTGAGTTTTACAGGAAGTATCATATAAAGATAATCTTTACTTCCTATAGGTTTTATTATTAACGGATTTATACTATTTATGAAATAAAGCGTTATTTCCTCTTCATCGATGGCTCTTAAAGAATCTAATAAATATCTTGAGTTAAAAGCGATCTCAAGAAACATTCCTTTTACATCGACTTCTATCTTTTCTACCATTTTACCCTTTTCAGAATTAGAAGAAACAGTAATAAATTTATCACCAATCTCAAACTTAATCAAATTATTTTTGCTTTCTGCAATTAGTGAAGCTCTTTCAATACTTTCAGTTAAAACTTCTCTTTTGACTACCACTTCAGTCTTATAATCCTTTGGTAAAACAGCATTGTAGTTTATAAAGCTTCCTTCTAAAAGCCTCGATATTACCTTTGTATTTTCAATTTGGAATAACACTTGATTAGCAGTGTGGTATATCTCTATCTCTGTTTCCTCATCTTTTAAGATTCTGTATATCTCTTCTAAAGTTTTACCTGGAATTACTATAGAATATTTTTCTATATCCTCGTCAAAGAATTTTTCCTCACTCTGATAAGAATATATAGCCATTCTAAATCCATCTAAAGCTACTGCTTTAACTTCATTTTGAAACACTTCGAATAGAACACCTGTCAAAATAGGTCTTGTTTGCTCCTGGGCAATACAAAAGACTGTTTTTCTTATTAGGTCTTTTAGAATATTTTGCGTCAACTTAAAAGAATTTTCTCTAGATACTTGAGGGATTTCAGGAAATTCTACAGCGTCGCTTCCTGCAATAGTGAAATTTATGCTATCGCAAACTACATTTACCGTGTTTTGAGAATCACTTTCTACTTTTACTTCTCCCTCTGGCAATTTTCGAACTAATTCTGAAAAAATTTTTGCAGGTACAACTATTTCTCCCTCTTCTTCTACCACTGCAGGAATTTGACACTCTATCCCTATGTCCAAATCAGTTCCTGAAAATTTGACTTGACCTTTCAAAGCTGAAATTTTGATACCTTGAAGAATAGGAAGAGTAGTTCGGGAAGATACCCCCCTTATTGCAATATTTACTCCTTCAAATAATGAATTTTTATCACACACAAATTTCATTTTTTTCACTCCTGTTTTTGAGAATATTTTTTTGAATCAAATCATATAATAAATAAGATAAGCATTTAGTAGTCGTAGTAATAGAAAGTGTTAGTTTGTTAGTAATGGTTTGTGAAGCAGAGAAAAAGTCGATAATTGTCTGTGAATAACTTTTGGACAATTATTTAAAATTATTAACAATATTCACAGACAAAAAATTTTAAAACATATAAACAGGGTTATCCCTGTTTATATGTTAAAAACCTTTTATTCTCTTTTTAAGTTCCTCAATCTGCCTTGAGAGAAGTTCGTCTTGTTTTATTTCATTAGAGATTTTTTCATAGGCATGTATTACAGTAGTATGGTCTTTTCCAAATTCTTCTCCTATCTTTGGAAGAGATAAATCTGTCAATTCTCTTGCTAAGTACATGGCAATTTGTCGAGGATAAGCTATGTTTTTTGTTCTCTTGCGGGACCTGAAGTCTTCTAGTTTTATGTTATAGTACTTGCAAACTTCTTCTTGTATGAGTTTTACAGTTATTTCCCTTGTTTTATTAGATACAATTTCCTTTAGGGCATGCTTAGTTAATTCTAAGTCTATATTAGATTTTGTAAGATTTGAAAAAGCTACGATTCTTATTAGTGCTCCTTCTAACTCTCTTATGTTTGATTGGATTTTTTCTGCCACATAAGCTAAAACTTCGTCGGGGATATTGAGATTTTCTGTTTGAGCTTTCTTTTTAAGTATTGCTATTCTTGTCTCATAATCTGGTGGCTGTATATCCGCGATTAAACCCCACTCAAACCTTGACCTTAGCCTTTCTTCTAAAGTTGGAATTTCTTTTGGTGGTCTGTCACTAGAGATAACTATTTGCTTGTTTGCTTCGTAAAGGGTGTTAAAAGTATGGAAAAATTCTTCTTGAGTTCGTTCTTTTTTGGCTATAAATTGAATATCATCTATTAGAAGGACATCAATATTTCTGTACTTGTTTCTAAATTCTTCATTTTTATCGTCTTTTATGGAGTTAACTAACTCGTTTGTAAACGTTTCTGACGTAACGTACATTATTTTGTAGCCACTTTGATGTTTATTGATAAAGTGCCCTATTGCATGCATTAAATGGGTTTTGCCTAAACCTACTCCTCCATAAATAAATAAAGGGTTATAAGCTTTTGCTGGAGCTTGAGCTACTGCAAGACATGCAGCATGAGCAAGTTTATTGCTGTTTCCAACTACAAAAGTATCAAAAGTATATTTTGGATTTAGAGTGGAAAGAGTGGTGGATTCAGTTAGGTTTTCTTTTTCTAAGGATTCTTTGATTTCTCTATATTCTTCTTCGTCTTCTGATAATATTTTTATCTCGTATAGTTTATTTGTAGCTTTTGAAGCAGCGTCGTAGATAATATTTATATATCTTCCATTTATTATATTTTTTGTAAAAGTATTAGGAGTGCTTAAAAATAATACATCATCAATGATTGCTAAGGGTTTTATGTGAACTAACCAGGTGTTATAGCTGGTGGGGGTAAGCTCACTCTTTATGACCTCCACTATCCTCTCCCATATTTGACGATGATCTCCATACATTGTATGACCTCCTAAGCCCATCAATAAAATGTGGATAACTTATTTAAAAGGGTGGCATAATATATTATCGGTATAAGTTAGTTGTTAATAAGTTAAATTTAGTTTTGTGAATTTTTTAATTTGATAACTTTTACAAAAACACATGTGCAGATATTGTTGATAAAAGATATTTTGATAAAAAAACTGATAAAAAAATTAAAATACATTGATTATAAATATAATGAATAAGAAAACTAACATTTAAATAACAACTTATTCACAAATTTATCAACAACCTGTGAATAAGTTGTTATTTTTGTGGCTACAATTTATTTAAGTTATCAACAGTTTAATTTTATAATAGCAAATTATCAACAGATTATCAATAAGAAAAATAATTTTGTCTACAGCTGTGTGTAGATAATTCTTAAGTTGTTGATAATTTTCTTATTTTAAAAAGTCTTGTTGACATCCTCCTTAATTAACGTTATAATTTTTATAGCATTTTTTAGGTTTTAGGAGGTGTGGCAATGCTTCGCACTTATCAACCCAAAAAAAGACATAGAAAAAAAGTGCACGGTTTTAGAAAGAGGATGTCTACCAAAAGTGGTCGCAATGTTTTAAAAAGAAGAAGACAAAAAGGTAGACATAGATTGACAGCGTGAGGCCTTTAGGGCCTTTTTTACAATCCGGAGGTATAAATGAGTAACAAGATTATAAAAATTAAAAAAAGTTATGAATTTAAAAAGGTTTATTCAAATGGAAAATCTGTTGCTAATCAGTTTGTTGTAATGTATTATATGGAAAATAATTTAGGTTTTAATAGAGTTGGCTATTCAGTGAGTAAAAAAATAGGTAAAAGTGTGGTAAGAAATAGAGTTAGAAGGCTTTTACATGAAAGTTTTAGACTTTTAGATATTGAGATAAAAACAGGTTTTGATATAATTTTTGTCGCAAGGGGGAAAATTGTAGAGGCTGATTTTCACACTTTAAAAAATTCCATGAGAAAATTGATTATGAAAACACCTCTTTATGCGGGGAATGAAAGATGAAAAATGTTGTTATTTTTTTAATTAAGTTGTATCAAAGATATATTTCGCCTATGAAGCCAAGGACCTGTAGATTTTACCCAACTTGTTCTCAATATTCTATAGAAGCAATATCAAAGCATGGACTTTTAAAGGGCGGAATTATGTCAATTTGGCGGATTTTAAGGTGCAATCCCTTTAATCCCGGGGGATATGACCCTGTAAAATAAATTTTTGGAGGTATATTATGGCAACAATTGCTATGTATTTAGGACAATTGTTAGAATTTATACATCATTATGTGGGAAATTATGGTATCGCTATAATTATTTTTACTATTTTAATAAGGATACTTCTTTTGCCTTTTTATATACAGCAAATGAGCACAATGAAAAAGATGAAAGAAATACAGCCTCTTGTAGAAGAACTTCAAAAGAAGTATGCTAAAGACCCTCAAAAATTAAACATGGAAACAATGAAATTGTATCAAGAGAAAAAAGTAAATCCTTTCGGTGGATGTTTACCTATGCTTTTGCCTTTGATAATATTGTGGCCGCTTTTTACGATGCTTAGAACCTATCCAGCTTTTTCAACTGCTTCTTTTTTATGGATGCATAGCCTTGCACAAAAGGACCCTTATTATATAATTCCTATTTTAGCTACTGTGACTACTTATATATCTTCTGCAATGGTAGCAACAGACAAGAGTCAAAATTCTATGAATATAATGATGTCAATTTTTATGGGATGGGTAACTGTTTCTTTGCCGGCAGGGGTAGGAATATATTGGGTTACAAGCAATATATTCCAGATAGTGCAGCAGTATATTTTTATGAGAGAGACCAATACTGCTAAGGGGGAATCATAAGTTGAAAGAGCTTATAAGGACAGGTAAGACGGTGGAAGAAGCTGTAAATCTTGCGTTGCAAGAATTTGGCGTACCGAGGGAAATGGTAGAAGTAGAAGTGTTGGATGAAGGGGGTAAAGGTTTTCTAGGTCTTATAAGCAAGCAGGCAATAGTTAAAGTGATTTTAAAAGATGTAGTAAAGGAGAGTGCTAGAAATTTTTTACAGCAAGTAATTGAAGCGATGAAATTAGATGTTAAATTTGATATAGAAGAAGATGAGGATACTATAAAGTTTAATTTATATGGAAAAAATGTAGGGTTGCTGATAGGTCATAGGGGAGAGACATTAGATTCATTGCAATATCTTGTAAATGTCGTTGCTAGCAAGTATAGAGAATATGATAGATATAGAAGGATTATATTAGATGCAGAAAATTATAGAAAAAGAAGGGAAGAGACTCTAATTAGGCTTGCAAAAAAATTAGCCAAACAAGTAATGGAGACAAAAGAAAGCGTTGAGTTAGAGCCGATGAGTCCTAATGAAAGGCGAATAATTCACATGGCTTTGCAGGACCATCCATATGTAGAGACTTATAGTGAAGGAGAGGAGCCTAACAGAAGAGTCATAATAGCTTTAAAATAATACCCTGTCAAGGGGGTTTTTTTATATTTGTGATTGAAAAGCCAAAAACATTGGTATATTATTTTATAAGACAATTTTTTGGTTGGTGATGAAAATGGTTTTTGATACAATTGCAGCTATTTCCACTTTTCCGGGAGAAGCAGGAATTGGAATAGTTAGAATAAGTGGAGATGATGCTTTAGAGATAATTTCAAAAATTTTTAAACCCTATAAGCCTAAAAATATAAAAAAGGTGAAAAGTCATACTTTGCACTATGGACACATAGTAGACCCAGAAACAGAAGAAGTATATGACGAGGTTTTAGTATCTATTATGAAAAAACCTAATACCTATACCAGAGAAGATATAGTTGAAATAAATTGTCATGGAGGTATAGTAGTTACTTCTAAAATTTTGGAATTAGTATTAAAACAAGGTGCTCGTTTAGCTGAACCAGGGGAATTTACAAAAAGAGCTTTTTTAAATGGGCGAATTGATTTATCTCAAGCCGAAGCAGTTATAGATATAATTACCGCTAAGACTATGCTTGCTAATAAATACGCTCAAAAGCAGTTATCAGGTCATATAGGGCAAAAGATGAAAGAATTAAAAGACAAAATCATGGGTCTATTAGTCCATCTTTTAGCTTTAATAGATTTTCCTGAAGATGATGTGGAGGAACTTGAGAGAAAAGAAATGTTAGAAACTGCCAAGGAAATAGTGGAAGATATCGATAAACTTATTGCATCTTCTGAAAGTGGAATGATTATAAGAGAAGGACTTAAAACTGCTATAATTGGTAAACCAAATGTTGGTAAATCCTCTCTTTTAAACGCCTTATTGAAAGAAAATAGAGCTATTGTCACAGACATACCAGGAACTACCAGGGATATTATTGAAGAATATGTTAATGTAAAAGGTATTCCAATAAAACTTATTGATACGGCAGGAATTAGAGATACAGACGAATTGGTGGAAAAAATAGGAGTTGCTAAAAGCAAAGAAGTTCTGGCGGAAGCAGATTTAATATTGTTTGTGCTGGATGCCTCAAGAGAGTTAACTAAAGAAGACTACGAAATTTTCGACATTTTGGTAGGTAAAAATATTGTATTTGTGTTGAATAAAATCGATTTACCTAAAAAAATTGATGAAAAAGAATTAAAAAATCTTACCAAAGATGGTATAATAATAGAGGTTTCTACTGTTGAAAAAATTGGGCTACAAGAATTGGAAGACACAATATACAATTTGGTTTTTAAGGGAAATATAAATGTTAAGGAAGACGAAATAATTACAAATTCAAGGCACAAGGAAGCCCTTATCAATGCAAAAAAATATATGGAAAGTGTTGTAGAAGCCATTGAGAGGGAGTATAGTGAGGATTTAATTACAATTGATTTAAATGCAGCTCTTGAGCAAATAGGGAAAATTACTGGTGAAACAGCAACTGAAGATTTAATAAATCAAATTTTTGAAAGATTTTGTGTTGGAAAGTAGGTGAAAAGTATGAGATTTATTGCTGGAGAATATGATGTGGTAGTTGTTGGGTTGGGACATGCGGGCAGTGAGGCTGCTCTCGCTTGTGCAAGGTTGGGACTTAAAACAGTAGGTTTTGCTGTAAACTTAGATTCTATTGCTTTGATGGCTTGCAATCCTTCTATTGGTGGCCCTGCCAAGGCTCAGTTGGTGAGAGAGATTGACGCTTTAGGTGGGGAAATGGCTATAAATACTGACAAATCGCTACTACAAATTCGCACTTTAAATACCAGTAAAGGCCCTGCTGTAAGGTCTTTGAGAGCACAAGTTGACAAAAAACTTTACCAGATGAACATGAAGTACACTTTAGAAAGACAAGAAAACCTTGATATAAAACAGGCGGAAATTGTAGACATTTTGGTAGAAGACAACAAAGTCACGGGGGTTGTGACAAAATTAGGTGCGATATATAAATGTAAGGCTTGCATTATTACTACAGGGACCTTCTTAAAAGGAAGGGTTATAATTGGTGATGTAAGTTTTAACAGTGGACCTAGCGGGCTTTTTCCAGCTAATGAGCTTTCTGAGACTTTGAAAAGATTAGGTTTTAAATTGATGAGATTTAAAACAGGTACTCCTGCGAGAGTTGATAAAAGAAGCATTGATTTTTCCAAAATGGAAATACAGCCGGGGGATGAAGTTATTACTCCTTTTTCCTATATGCATGATAAAATCGAAATAGAACAGTTACCCTGTTGGCTCACTTATACGAATAAAAGAACTCATGAAATAATAATGGCAAATATTGACCGTTCTCCTCTTTTTAGTGGTGAAATAACAGGGGTAGGAGTAAGATACTGTCCCTCTATTGAAGATAAAGTTGTAAAATTTCCCCACAAAGAAAGGCATCAAATTTTTATTGAACCAGAAGGATTAAATACTTATGAGATGTATGTACAAGGCATGTCTTCTAGTTTACCTGAAGATGTACAACTGGAATTTTTGAGGACTGTTCCCGGTCTTGAAAATGTAAGAGTGATGAGGCCAGCTTACGCTATTGAATATGACTGTATAGACCCAACACAATTAAAAGCTACTTTAGAATCTAAAAAAATTGAAGGGTTGTACTTTGCAGGACAAGTCAATGGCACATCTGGATATGAAGAAGCGGCTGCTCAAGGTTTGATGGCGGGAATAAATGCTGCTATGAAGCTTTTAAACGAACCTCCTGTAATTTTGGATAGGTCTCAAGCTTATATAGGAGTGCTAATTGATGATTTAGTGACAAAAGGTACAAATGAGCCTTATAGGATGCTTACTTCGAGAGCGGAATATAGACTTCTATTAAGACAAGATAACGCAGATTTTAGATTGACAGAGCTAGGGTATAAAATTGGTCTTGTAACAGAAGAAAGATATCAAAAATTTTTAAAGAAGAAGATTCAGTTAGAAAAAGAGATGCAAAGACTTCCTGGCGTCATGGTAAGACCTTCTGAGGAAGTCAACAATTTTCTCATATCTAAAGGAAGTACTCCTTTAGTTACAGGAATTGACCTTTATACTTTGTTAAAGCGACCTGAAATTGATTATAAGTCTACTAAATTTTTGGATAAAGATAGACCGCATGATATTTTAGATAGTGTGGCTGAGCAAATAGACATAAATATTAAATATGAAGGATATATAATAAAACAACTGAGACAAGTTGAACACTTTAAAGCATTGGAAAACAAAAAAATTCCAGAAGATATTGATTATTATCAAATTCATGGTTTGAGTAATGAAGCAAAAGAAAAATTGACAAAAATAAGGCCTACTTCAATTGGACAGGCTTCTCGTATTTCGGGAGTTTCACCTGCTGATATTTCTGTGCTTTTAATTTACATGCAGCAGTTAAGGAGAAATAAAGACGATGAAGAACAAATCGGTTGATATGCTAATTGAGGGCGCTAAAGAGTGGGGTATATTTTTGGAAATGTTCCATGTGGAACATTTCCAAAAATATTATGCTCTTTTATTGGAATGGAATCAGAAGATGAATTTAACGGCAATTACAGAAGAAAGTGAAGTTGTGATTAAGCATTTATTAGATAGCTTATCTGTGGTTAAGAGTGGGAAAATAAAAGGGGACGAAAAAATTATAGACGTTGGTACAGGGGCTGGTTTTCCTTCTATTCCTTTAAAAATTGTGTTTCCTAAATTAAAAGCTACTCTTTTAGACTCTTCTAAAAAAAGAATTACTTTTTTAGAAGAGGTTATAAATAAATTGGGTATAAATGAAATAGAATTAATTCATGGAAGAGCAGAAGATATAGGAAAAGACATAAAATATAGAGAACAATTTGATTTATCTGTGGCAAGAGCTGTTGCACCTTTAAATGTTTTATTGGAATATACTCTTCCTTTTGTACAAGTAGGTGGGTATTTTATTGCTTTAAAAGGAAGAGAAGTTGAGGAAGAAATAAAAAGCAGTCAAAAAGCTTTAAAGGAGTTAAAAGGTGAAATTGAGGAGGTAAAGCAAATCAGACTTCCTTTTAGTGATATACTTCATCATTTGATAATTATAAGAAAAGGAGATAACTGTCCTCTGAAATATCCCAGAAAGGCCAATGCTATAAAAAGGTCTCCTTTGTGAAGTTAGAAGTTTGTCATCAATGCACTTTACGCATAAAAGTGTAATGTCTTTATGATATGTTGGCATTTTGCATAAGTGAGTGACTTAACAGCCCGGCATTCAACTTAAACATGTTAGAAAAAAGTAATAAGAGAGAGGACTAGCGTGTTCAGTTGAGTGCCGGGAAACTTAGCGAGACAGAGAGAGGTCGGCGGAGCCGCAGCCTTGTGAGGGCGGAGGCGGGCACCTGAGGAAAGGATGCCGCTGACGCAGAAGCCCCGCCTGAGTCCGAGGCCGAGCGCTAGTTTAGTCTGTGATGTTACCGGAGCAAACGATGCAAAATGCCAACAAAAATAGAACTTTGTCAACAAACTGAGAACAGGTTAGACTGTTCTTTTTTATTTTTATAAAAAATTTTTATGGTATAATTTTAGTATATCAATCTTGGAATGAGGGAAGAAAAAATGTTAAAATTTAGAGCGAGCTTTTTAGTTGCGAGAGTTGTCATTGTTGAAAAAGGAAAAGTTCTTTTAGTAAAACATCAAGAGGGGGAGGAAGTAGCATGGGTTTTTCCAGGAGGTAGGGTAGAAGAAAATGAATCAGTAGCAGTTGCCGCTATAAGAGAATGTAAAGAAGAAACAGGCTATGACATTAAGTTGAACGGAGTGTGTTATATTCAAGAATATGATATTTACTATGTAACATATTTTTATTCCTCTATTATTGGGGGAAAATTGACCTTAGGAAGTGACCCTGAATTACCTAAAGAGAAACAGGTTTTAAAAGAAGTAAAATGGGTTGATCTTAAGGATTTGAAAAACTATCAAGTTTACCCTCAAAAATTGGCGGAACTCATACAACAAAAAGATTTTTTCAATTGTCTTATTCCTATTCCTGAGACTTTTTTATAATTTAAACAATATATTTGAATTTAAGGAGGAATTTTACATTATTTGTCGAATATATATGTTAGAAAATCTATTATTGTTTTAAAAAAGTGGGGTGTGTAAAGGTGTTGTCGAGCAAAATGCAGGAAATCTCTTATTTGCCGATTGACTCTATAAGACCTAGTCCTTATCAGCCCAGGAAGACTTTTGATATAAAAAATTTACAAGAATTATCCGAATCAATCAAAGTTTATGGAGTGCTGCAACCTATTACTGTGAGAATGGTAGGTAACAATTCCTATGAATTAGTAGCGGGGGAAAGGCGGTTAAGAGCCTCAAAGTTAGCAGGACTTACTGAAATACCGGCAATAATTGTAAATGCTCAAGATGAAGATGCAGCTGTTTTAGCTTTAATTGAAAACTTACAAAGAGAAGACCTGAATTTTATCGAGGAAGCTGAAGGATATTACAATTTGATAAACGATCACCATTTGACGCAGGAACAGTTAGCAAAAATGTTGGGCAAAAGTCAATCGACTATTGCCAATAAGCTGAGAATTTTAAAGTTAAGTAAAGAAATAAAAGAAAAGTTATTAGAAAATGATTTAACAGAAAGACATGCCAGAGCCCTTTTAAGGCTTCCTGATGAAGAATTGCAAAAAAAAGCTTTAGAAGTAATTGTAAAGAAAAAGTTAAATGTAAGCCAAACGGAAAAACTTATACAAGATATGATAGATAAAATTACTAAACAACAGGAAGAAACAAAAAAGGCAAACAAAAAGATGATGAAATTTTATAAAGACATAAGAATTTTTGTAAATACAGTGAAACAAGCTGTAGATTTAATGAAAAAATCTGGTGTGCCGGCAGAATATATTGAAAATGATATGGAAGAATATGTAGAGTTTGTAATCAAAATTTCTAAAAAGTAAAAAACTTTTTCACCCCCCTTGATAATGTTCCATGTGGAACATTGGTATAAACAATGATATAATAGACATATAAGTTTAGCATCCTTAAAGAGGTATTTGTACGCAAAAGGGGGTGAAAAAATGGGCAAGGTTATTGCTATTGCAAATCAAAAAGGTGGTGTAGGTAAAACTACTACAACTATAAACTTAGGATATTCTTTAGCAGTGCAAGGGAAAAAAGTTTTATGTATAGATATAGATCCTCAAAGTAATATGACGAGTGGCTTTGGGATAAACCCGGCTTCTTTAAAACACACTACATATACGGTATTGATTGAAGAGGAAGACATAAGAAATGCAATAATATATTTGAATGATTTAAAGGTTTCAATAGTTCCCTCCAGTATTCAATTGGCAGGAGCAGAAATCGAATTAGTTCCTATGCTTTCGCGAGAATATAAATTAAAAAATGCTGTAAATCAAATTAAAGATGGATTTGACTATATATTAATAGATTGCCCTCCATCTCTTGGACTTTTGACTATAAACGCTCTTACTGCTGCTGATTCAGTAATTGTTCCAATTCAGTGCGAATACTATGCTTTAGAAGGACTTACTCAGCTTATGAACACAATCAATCTCGTAAAAAAGAGCTTGAATCCTGAATTGGAAATAGAAGGTGTAGTTCTTACTATGTTTAACGCTCGGACAAACTTATCTATACAAGTGGTAGATGAGGTGAAAAAATTTTTTAAAGACAAAGTTTATAGAACGATTATTCCACGAAATATTCGCTTAGGAGAAGCACCAAGTTTCGGAAAACCAATTTCTATATATGACCCTAATTCTAAAGGAGCAGAGGCTTATGATGAATTGGCATTAGAAGTGATAGAAAGGGCAGGGATATGAAAAATTTACAAAGGTGGTGATGAAATGGCTGGTAAAAAGGGGTTAGGTAGAGGATTACAGGCTCTTATACCGGAATATCAAACAGAAGAACTGCAAGGGGTAGAAACGATAAATATAGCCTATATTCATCCCAATCAATACCAACCGAGAAAACAATTTGATGAAGAAAGTTTAAAAGAATTAGCAGAATCTATTAAACAACATGGAGTTATTCAGCCAATTATAGTAAGAAAGGTAGATTCTGGATATCAAATAGTAGCAGGGGAAAGACGTTGGAGAGCTGCTAAAATTGCGGGACTTTCGGAAATACCAGCAATTGTGAAGGATTTTGATGATTTACAGATTATGGAAATAGCCTTGATTGAGAATTTGCAAAGGGAAGATTTAAATCCCATCGAGGAAGCTAAAGCATATAAAGCATTGATAGAACAATTTAATCTTACACAAGAAGAGATATCTAAAAAAATTGGCAAGAGCCGTTCGGTAATTGCAAATAGCATAAGACTTCTCAATCTCGACGATAGAGTGCAAGAAATGTTAGTGAAAGGTGATATAACAATAGGCCATGCAAAGGTTATACTTTCTTTACCAAATAAAAGTTTACAGTATGAAGCAGCAAAAAAAGTTGTTGAAGAAAATTTAAATGTAAGAGAAACAGAAAATTTAGTAAAGAATCTATTGCGTAAAAATGAAAAAATCACGAAAAAGCTAAAGTTGGACAAGATAGATGTGCATGTTAAGGAAATAGAAGATAATTTATGCAGCTTTTTAGGAACAAAAGTAAAAATATCTCAAAGAAGTAAAGATAGAGGAATTATACAAATAGAATATTACAGTGAGGAAGATTTGACAAGAATTATTGAAATCATTTATGGAAAGGGCTAAAAAGCCTCCTATTTTTATGGAGGCTTTTAATTTTATCCAATTTTGCAGCAATTTTACCATTTTTAAAGCAAAACGAGGGATTTAATTAGGTACGTGCAATTGTCAGCATATTATTCACCTAACTTTTGACACACACTTTAATTAGTTTTTTGTTGCTAATGAGAAAAAATAAATATAAAATATAGTTAAGAACTCTAAAAGGAGGTTTGCATATATTAATAGCGGGAGATTTAATTTAAAGGAGATAGGATTATGATTTATTTTGATAATGCTGCTACTTCTTGGCCTAAACCCGAGGGAGTGTATAAGGAAGTAGAGAAAGTTTTAAGAAACTGCGGAAACCCTGGAAGAGGCGGACACAAAATGGCACTTGAATCAGGAAGGGTTATTTTTGAAGCCAGGCAAGAGATATGCAGCATTTTCAATATTAAAGACCTTATGAGAGTGGTATTTACATCTAATACAACAGAAGCTTTGAATATTGCTTTAAAGGGCCTTTTGAAAGAAGGAGATCATGTAATAACTTCTAGTATGGAGCATAATTCTATGATAAGGCCCCTTATGGCATTGAAAGAAAAAGGAATAGAAGTTACAATTGTGAAAGCAAATGAGGAAGGAAAGATTGACCCTGAGGATATAAAGAAAGCAATTACAAAAAAAACAAAAATGATTGCAATAACCCATGCTTCCAATGTGACAGGTACGATAAATCCTATTGAGGAAATAGGAAATATTGCCCGGGAAATGAATTTAATTTTCTTGGTGGATGCAGCTCAGACGGCGGGAGTATTGCCTATAGATGTAGAAAGACAAAACATCGACCTTTTAGCTTTTCCTGGCCACAAAGGATTGTACGGCCCTCAAGGTACAGGAGGATTATATGTAAGAGAAGGTATAGATGTATTGCCTCTTGAAGAAGGGGGAACGGGAAGTAAGTCAGAGTCAATGTATCAACCTGATTTGATGCCAGACAAATTAGAAAGTGGTACTCCTAATACTCCAGGGATTGCAGGACTAAAGGAAGGAGTGAAATTTGTAAAAAACATAGGTGTAGATGCTATATATCAACATGAAAGAAAGCTTACTAAAATGTTGATAGAAGGATTGGAGCAAATAAAAGAAGTTAAAGTATATGGTCCACAAGAAATAGAAGAAAGAGTTGGAGTAGTTTCAATAACATTAAAAGATAGAGATGTAGGAGAAATAAGTTATATTTTGGATAGAGACTTTGATATAGCTACTCGAGCGGGATTACACTGTGCTCCATTAGCCCATTCAACAATTGGCACACTAAAGACTGGCACTTTGAGATTTGGAATTGGCTATTTTAACACTGAAGAAGAAGTAGAAAAAGCTATAAAAGCTATTGAAATAATTTCGCGAAAAACATTCTGACGAATTGGAGGAGAAACTTATGCAAAATTTTTTAGACATTATTTCTCAAAATGCTACGCTGATTATCTTGTTTTTATCAGTTTTATCAATTATAGAATTAATTTTCATACTTATAATTAATGGGAAATTTTTAAGATTAAACAGGACTTATAATAAGGTAATTAAAACATTGGAAAAAGGAGATGTCTTTGATATTTTTTCTAGAATCCTTACAGAGAATGAAGAGATAAAAAACAAATTAGACAAGTTAAAAATTGATTTAAATTCTTTAGACAAAGAAGGAAAAACAGCAATTAAAAAAGTGGGAATGGTGCGGTATAATGCTTTTCCTGATGTAGGCTCTGATTTAAGCTTTTCTATTGCCCTATTAGATAGCAATGACGATGGTATTGTTTTGTCTGGAATATACGGAAGGAATGAGACGGCTACTTTTGCAAAACCTATTGAAAGAGGGCAATCTAAATATCCTCTTTCTGCTGAAGAAGTACAAGCTATAGAAAGAGCCAAAAGAAAAGCTTTGTAAAAAACAGGGAGTGATAACTTTGATTGCGTTTATTGTGAACCCAGTGGCGGGTGGAGGAAGGGCCTATCGGAAGATTCCAGAAATTAGAAGGATCATGAAAAAGAAATTAATCGATTACAAAATTTTTATAACAAAATATGCAGGGGAAGGGAAAATATTAGCAAGAAAAGCAGCTCTTAGTGGATTTAAAGTTGTGGCGGCAGTAGGAGGAGATGGTACTGTACTTGAAGTAGTAAATGGAATAAAAGGTACACAGGCTGTACTGGGAATTATTCCTGTAGGGACAGGAAATGACTTTGCAAGATTTTTCCACATACCTAAAAAGTTAGAAAAGGCTATTGATGTGCTTATAATGGGTAATATTAAAATTATAGACGGAGCTGTGATAAACGATATATTAACTTTTGGAAATATTACAAGCACAGGCATCGCTTCTGAAACAGCGGCAATGGCTGTGCGGTTTAAAAAGTTTTTATCTGGAATATGGGTTTATTTGTCTGCCCTTTTAAATGTCCTCTTTAAGTACAAGCCCTATTCTGTAAAGATAAAGATGGATGATAAAGAGTTAAATAGAGAAATAACAATTTTTGCAGCGGGAGTTTTAAGCTATTATGGAGGCGGCTTAAAGCTTTTGCCGGGTGCTGATCCTAATGATGGCTATTTAGATGTCATGATTGTTGACAAAATAAGTAAGATTAAATTATTGGTTTTATTGCCCTTAGTTCTTTTTGGAACCCATACTAAACTTAAAATTGTAGAAGTTTATAGAGCAAAAAAAGTAGAAATAGAGGCAGATCGAGAAGTACCTGTTACTGTCGATGGTGAAATATTATATATCAAAAACCTGGAAATAAAAGTGGAAAAAGATGCAATAAAATTATGCACTCTGTAAATTTAATAGAGTATATTGCGTTAAACTCTCAGGAATAATAAATTATGAAACCTGAGAGTTTATTATTTTTTGGAGGCGGATAAATGGCGGAGAAAGTAAAAGGAAAGTTGATTATCATAGGAGGAGCAGAAGACAAAGAGGACAAATGTGAAATATTGAGAGAAGTTGTAGGTTTAGCTGGGGGAAGAGAGAGTAGAATAGTTGTAATGACAACAGCCACAGAAAAACCTGTGGAAGTGGGCAATATGTACATTTCTATTTTTAAAAAATTAGGGGCAAATGATGTAAAAGTTGTAAACATAAATTCAAGGGAAGACAAAGAAATAAACTATGCAAGGGATGTACTTGAAGATTGCAGTTGCGTTTTTTTTACAGGTGGTGACCAATTGAGGATAACCAGTATTTTAGGAGGAAGTGGCATAGATAAATTGTTAAAACAATTGCACAAAGAAGGAACTTTGATTGTAGGTACAAGTGCAGGGGCTTCGGTGATGTCACAAACTATGATTGTGGAGGGAAATGATGAAGATTCTCCCAGGAAATGCACTATCAAAATGGCTCCTGGATTAGGTTTATTAAAAGATGTAATAATTGACCAACATTTTGCACAAAGAGGGCGCATTGGAAGGCTTCTTGCAGCAATTGCTCAAAACCCAAACAATCTCGGAATAGGGATTGATGAAGATACTGCCATAGTTGTAGAAGAAAATGAATTTAGGGTAATAGGGTCAAATGCTGTGACAGTAGTGGAGGGAAGAAAGCTAAAACACTCTAATGTTTCTGAATCAAGTCCTAATGAAATTTTAGCCCTCACCAATGTTATACTTCACATATTACCATCCGGTTATGGTTATGATTTAGAAAAATGGATACCCAAAGTCAAGCTCAAGGAGGATAAAGTATGATTATTAAAGATATAAGGGTATATCGAGGGAGAAATATATACAGCCATAGACCTGTAATAAAAATGGTAGTAGATATAGAGAGATTGGATATTCCTACAAAAGATATACCCAACTTTAATGAGAGATTGATAAAACGGCTTCCTAGCCTATCAAAACATAGTTGTTCTTACGGATATGAAGGGGGATTTCTAAAGAGATTAGAGGAAGGCACCTATTTACCCCATGTGACAGAGCATATAATTTTGGAACTACAAAATATGTTAGGGTATGATGTAAAATTTGGAAGAGCGAGAAATATAGAAGGGGATTTGTATTATATAATTTATGAATATGGATTAGAAGAGTGTGGCATAAGAGTGGGGAAATTAGCGGTTGAAATGGTAAATAAATTTATACAGGGGGAAGAATTTGATTTAGAAGAAAGACTAGAAAGAATACGCAATATAATTGCTGAGATAGAACTAGGGCCTAGCACAATGGCTATAAAAAATGAAGCTTTAAAAGCGGGAATCCCAGTTACAAGGGTGGGAAATGGAAGCATTTTGCGGCTAGGTTATGGGAAATATCAAAAAATGATTGAAGGCACAATTTCACAAAATACTAGTTGTATTGCTGTAGACATAGCATCAGATAAAATCTTGACAAAGCAGATTTTAAGAGACCATGGATTTCCTGTGCCGGAAGGAGATGTTGCTTACAATGAAGAAGAAGCGATTGCTATTGCGGAAGAAATTGGATATCCTGTCGCTATAAAACCTTACAACGGAAATCAAGGCAAAGGAGTTCATTTAAACATAACCAATAAAGAAGAAGTAAGTATAGCCTATAGAAACGCCAAAGCTTACAGTGACCTTGCTATTGTAGAAAAACATATAAAGGGAAAACATTACAGAGTATTAGTTGTAGGTGAAAAAGTAGTAGCGGTAGCTGAAAAAATTCCTGCCCATGTGATAGGAGATGGAATTCATACTATTGAAGAATTAGTAGAAATGGAAAATAAAAATCCTTTAAGAGGAAAAGGCCATGAAAAACCCCTTACCAAACTCACAATAGATACGATTTCTAAAATGACCCTTAAAAAACAAGGATTTGATCTAGAAGATATCCCTAAAAAAGGGCAAAAAGTGTTTTTAAGGGAAAGCGCAAACTTAAGTACAGGAGGAATTGCAATAGACAAAACAGATGACATTCACCCATATAACATAGAAATTGCTGTAAGAGCGGCAAAAGCCATTGGCCTTGATATAGCTGGTATAGACATTACAATGGAGGACATAAAAAAGCCTCTAACTAAAGAAAATGGAGCAATAATTGAAATAAATGCATCTCCGGGCATAAGGATGCACCATTATCCTAGCAAAGGTAAACCTAGAAATGTAGCAAAAGCGATTGTAGATATGCTTTTCCCTAAAGGAAGCAAAGCTACCATACCTATTATATCTATTACGGGTACAAACGGGAAAACTACAGTCACCAGGATGACAGCTCATATTTTAAAAACCTATGGCTATACTGTAGGAATGACTTGTACTGACGGCATTTATATCGATGACACCTGTGTCTACAAAGGTGACAATACTGGTCCTAAAAGTGCAAGAACTTGTCTTGCTGATAAAAACATAGATGCTGCAGTGTTAGAAACAGCAAGAGGAGGTATTATAAGGGAAGGTTTAGGTTACGATTTGGCAGATGTAGGGGTGATAACCAATATTTCAGAAGACCATCTTGGCATTGATGGGATAGAGACTTTAGAAGACTTGGCTTTTGTTAAGGCTTTAGTGGTGGAAGCGGTAAAAGAAGACGGTTATAGTGTTTTAAATGCTGATGACCCGATGACCACTTATTTGGCCCAAAGGGCAAAAGGGAAAATAATATATTTTTCAATGTACGATAATAACCTCACTGTAAAAAAACATATAGAAAAAGGCGGAATAGCAGTATACGTTAAAGACGGTGTCATCGTTATAGCGAATGGGCAAATAATTCCTGTTGTAAAGATAGAGGAGATTCCTGCAGCTTTGTCAGGGAAAGTTTTGTACAACGTGGAAAATGCTCTTGCAGCTATCGCTGCTTCTTATGGAGTAAAAGTGCCTGTAAATATTATTGCAAAAGGTATAAAGACATTTTACTGCGATACTACACACAATCCTGGGAGGTTTAACTTGTTTAATGTAGGTAATTTCCGTGTATTAGTAGATTATGGCCACAACATAGCTGGAATAAAAAGTGTAATAGAAGCAGCACAAAAACTTGATGCGAACAGGCTCATCGGTGTGATAGGAGTTCCAGGAGATAGAATAAATTCTAGCATATTAAAAGTAGGAGAAATTTGTGGTCAAGGATTTGACTTTATATATGTAAAAGAAGATTTAGATTTAAGAGGTAGAAAACCGGGAGAAGTAGCTAAATTATTAGAACAAGGTGCAATAAAAGGGGGTATAGATAGGAAAAAAATAAAGACTATTTTAAAAGAGACAGAAGCATTAAGGGCGGCTATGTACAATGCTGAAGGAGGAGATTTAATAGTAGTCTTTTATGAAAAATATCAGCCAATTATAGAGGTGATAGAGGAGTTTATCAAAAACAAAGATTTGAAAAATATTGAAATAAAATTAGAAAGGGCTTGAGTTTAAGCCCTTATCTTATTTTGTTCATATATTTCATTTATTGTCTTGTATATTCCCACAGAAATTATATCTGCCATTTTCATTACAGTTCTAAGTCTTGTATTTTGAAGCACCATGTATTCCATAAAACCAGAGATATTGACAATTCCTGTAACAAACATATCTCCTACAGGAGGCAGGTCTTTAGAAACCCCCGCTCCAGGCTTTATAGGTCCTTTTCCAACAGAGATATGACCTACGTGGTTTAAAGAACCCAAACAAGCGTCTATCGCTATCATAAAAGGACGTCCATAATTTAAATTTATGTACTTTAAAACCTGATGTATGTTTTTTGCATGTAGTGGTTCTTCTAAAGTACCAAAGACATGGGCTTTTCCTTTAAGAAGAGGCTTTAGTTTATGACCAATTAAAGGTCCCAAGCTATCCCCTGTGGACCTATCAGTCCCTATACACAGCAAAACTATTTCTTTTCGATAATCATATAGTTCTGTCAGGTAGTTAGAGAAAAATTTATAAAAATGCCCTACAGCACTTTTGTCTTCAATATTTATTAACTCCATATGCTTCTCCTTTCTTAAGTTGATAAGTCTTACAAATATATTTTTGTCAACTATGTAAAATTAAATACAGGTAATTTCCGGTTTTAATTATTGAAAAACCTTTCTTACTTGTGTAATATATAAAATATAAAGGAAATGAAGCGGGTGATATGATGGAGACAATAGCTCAACTATACCAAAAATTTTCAAGTCTTTACGATATAAAAATATTAAAAGTAACTTTCGATATCATAAAAATTTTGGTTATAGCTTTTATAGGTATAAAAATAGGAGACATACTTATATCAAGGTTTTACAAATTACAGACAAAAGGAAAAATACAGCTTCCTGAAAGAAAGATAGGCACTTTAATGTCTCTTACCAAAAATATATTGAGATATGTCATTTATTTCATAGCAGCTGCTTCAATACTAAAAATTTTCAACATAGAAATGACATCAATATTGGCAGTTGCCGGAATTGGCAGTTTGGCTATAGGTTTTGGTGCTCAAAATCTAGTCAAAGACGTAATTTCGGGGTTTTTCATAATATTTGAAGATCAGTTTGGAGTTGGGGATTATATAACGATAAATAATTTTTCGGGTTTTGTTGAAGAAGTAGGACTAAGAACAAGCAAAATAAGAGATTTTTCGGGCGATTTACATATAATACCAAATGGAGAAATAAAGACTGTAACAAACCATACACGAGGCAGTATGAGAGCGCTTGTAAATGTAGGTATTCCTTATGAGGAAGATATTGATAGAATAATAAATGTGCTCACACAAATTTGTGAAGATATAAAAAAATCCAGGAATGATGTGATAGAGGGCCCTACAGTCTTGGGAATTACGGATTTTCAGGACTCGCAAGTTTTAATAACGATTATTGCGAAAACAGAGCCTATGAAACAATGGGAAGTTGAAAGGGATATAAGATACAGGATAAAAAAAGTATTTGATAGAGAAAAGATTACATTTCCGTATCCGCATACAGATGTTACAATAACAAATATTGACACATAACTTGGTTAGTAATGTGTGAAAATCAAAGCACCTTTTCAGTTGATTTATTAAGTTCATAAATTAATTGAGGTGATTGTTTTGCCAAAAGAACTCCATGTAGGAGATATTGTAAAGATGAAAAAAAAGCACCCTTGTGGTTCTGACGAATGGGAAATTTTAAGAGTGGGCATGGATATTCGCATAAAATGCCTAAAATGCGGAAGAATGGTTTTGATGCCGCGAGCTAAATTTGAAAAGAGCATCAAAAAAATTTTAAAAACAGTTGAAAATCCCTCTGGACAATGATAGAATATGGATATGGATTGCCGCCTTGCCCTTTTTGGGGCCGTTTAGTCCAAAAGGAGGTGAAAAGATGAGGTCATACGAGACAATGTACATTCTCTCTCCAGATTTAAGTGAAGAGGAAAGAAAAGGCTTAATAGAAAGATTTAAAAACCTCATCATTGAAAATGGTGGAGAAATAACCAATTTTGATGAATGGGGTAAGAGAAAATTAGCCTATCCAATTGACAAAAAGCCTGAAGGATATTATGTACTGATGAACTTTAACAGCAACTCAAAGGTTTCTCAGGAATTGGAGAGAGTTTATAAGATCACAGATGGCGTTTTGAGATATTTAATAATAAGAACTGACGAATGATCGTTTATTAATATAAAAAGGTGGGTTAAAAATGTTAAATAAGGTTATTTTAATAGGCCGTCTTACAAAAGACCCTGTGATGAGGTATAGTGCTAACATGGTTCCTGTTACTACATTTACATTAGCGGTTAACAGGAATTATGTCAGTCAAAGCGGGGAAAGGCCTACAGATTTTATACCCATCGTAACTTGGAGAAAACTTGCAGAAATTTGCGCTAACAATTTAAAAAAAGGCAGATTAATAGCGGTAACTGGAAGCATTCAAACCCGAACATGGGATGATAATAGCGGCAATCGACATTGGGTTACTGAAGTTGTAGCAGATGACGTGAGATTTTTAGAGCCGAAATCTGGTTTTGGCAGCAGTGGCAATGCTGAAGAAAATAGAGATTTTGATGAAGGCTTTGACAGTGTATTTGAAGATATACCGGAAGAGTTTGAGGGTTTTACACCTATAGAGAGTGAAGATGATTTACCTTTTTAAAAAGGAGGTTGAAGGATGACAACAGCTAATACGACGGCGAAAGATAACGCAGCTACTAAAAAAAGAGGCAGAAAAGCGAAAAAGCGCGTTTGTGCTTTTTGCACAGATAATATAGATAAGATTGATTACAAAGATGTAGCAAGGCTCCGCAAGTACATCACAGAAAGAGGAAAAATTCTGCCGAGAAGAATTACAGGAAACTGTGCAAGGCATCAAAGGCAGCTTACAAAAGCTATTAAAAGAGCAAGACAGATTGCACTACTACCATATACAGTAGAATAATGATATAATAATAAGAGGGCGATGCCCTCTTTTAGTTTACTATTTAAAAAAGCTGTCAAAAATAAAGGTGGAATAAAAGTATGAAAAATAATCTTGAGATTGCCAAAAATATTATGAGTATTGAAAATTTAAAAATAAACCTTTTAGGAAAAGTATATTCTCTCTTTAAAGCTTTTAACGAAGATGAAGATGGAGAAATATTAGTAGACAATCTTTGTGATATTTTAATTTCTGCGTACTTATTAGGAGAGAAATTAGGCTATGACTTTGAAGAAATAGATGAAGCGCTTCAAAAAAAACTCAAACTTCAAATTATTGATAAAGACTTTGAAGGAGAATATAATTTTTCTGGATTAGAGAGATACATAAAGGGTAGAAAGCGGGAGTGATTGATTTAATGGATTTACGAAAACTTACCAATGCGGCAATGATGACAGCAATGGCTGTAGTAATGACATTAATAGGAGTGTATATTCCGCCCTTATTTGTGCTATTTTTTTTGATACCAGCTCCCATTGCTATAACTTGTATAAGAAGTTCTGAATCTTATGCTATTGCATCATCTTTTGCTGTATTTATTGTAAATGTAATTTTTACAGATATAGGTACAGCTTTTACAAGTTTATTTTTTGCCTTACAAGGATTTGTTATGGGGTATTTAATATCGAAAAAACGTAAAGCTAGTGAGACACTTATAGATACTTCTGTTGTGTCAATATTTGGTGTGATTGTAATATTTTATTTCATAAAAGTGGCTTTCAAAATAAATGCACTCGATCAGTTTTTTAAGGCAATTGATATGAGCACAAAAGAAGTATTATCTATTTATCAGGGACATCCAAACTTTTCGGCTATAAAAAGCAATTTATTAACAATTGAAGAAATGCTAAAAATGACTTTACCTGCATCTATAATAATCGCGGTCGTAGCTGTCATTTTAATTAATTATATAATTATATACAAAATCTTGAAAACTCAAAGGGTTTATATAGATGCACTTCCACTTTTTGAAGAATGGAAAATGCCTTATGTCACAGGATGGATTTTCATTGGAGCATTACTGTATCAATATTTTCTAAAGCAACCTGAAGCAATAACTACCAATATAATAGTATTGCTTTCTCTAGGTTTTACTTTAGGAGGCTTGGCGGTAGTAAAATATTATTTAACTCATAAATTGAATATGAAATCATTGGCTGCTAACTTAATCCTTGTATTTTTATTTCTTTTTCCTCTTACCTCTTGGCTATTCACCATAATAGGTATTGCAGATACCAGTATGGATTTAAGGAAATACATGAGTTAGAAAATGAGAGGTGTTTTTGTGGATAAGAAATTTTATAAAATAATTTCTTCTGTCAATGTGATAAATATTTTACTATCAGCTTTATTAATAGCTTTAATGTTTTACTACAACGAGATAATTGCTTCTATTTCATTAATCATCTTTCTTTATGTGCTTTTAAGTGAATACTATGGCGTAAAGAAAAAGCGATTAGAATTGGATAAATATATAGAAAATATATTTTTCAATGTTGACAAGGCATCAAAAAGTGTTTTAGCAAAAATGCCAATTCCCGCCGTTATTTTAAATGATAACGGAGAAATCCTGTGGTATAACTTAAGCTATTCTCAGGTCTTTAATGAAGATGAAGAGATAAAGAAATTGATAAAAAAATATGCTGGAAACAAAATAGATGACAAAAAAAACCAAATAGAGTTCAATGGCCGGAACTATTCCGTGTTAAAAGTAGATTCTCAAGCAAAAAGAAAAAAAGGGAAGGACCTAAGCTGTACTCTTTTATTCCTTGATAACACTGAATACATTCAGCTTAAGAAATCTTTAGCTTTCGATAGACCTGTGGTAGGGCATATAATAATTGACAACTACGAAGAAGCGATGATGGCAATAGAAGATATTAAAAAAGCGGTGGTTTCTTCAGAAATAGAAAAAAAACTTTCAGAATGGGCTTCCTCAATAAAAGCTTTTATGAAAAAATATGATGATGATAAATACTTTGTCGTATTTAAAGAGGAAGGATTAAAAAGCTTAGAAGAAAATAAATTTGAAATATTGGATAAAGTGAGAGAAATTGGAGAAGAGATAAAAATCCCTTTAACTTTAAGCATAGGAATTGGAGCAGATGCCAATGACTTTTTAGCCTTAAATGAATATGCCTCTAGCGCCTTAGACTTAGCATTAGGGCGAGGAGGAGACCAAGCAGTAATAAAAAGAGGAGATAAAATTTCGTTTTATGGAGGAAGAACACAAGCTGTTGAAAAGAGGACAAAAGTAAAGGCGAGAGTAATTGCCCACGCTATAAAAGAGCTCATAAAAGAATCCTCTACCATTTTCATAATGGGTCACAACTTTATGGACTTTGATTCATTAGGTGCTGCAATTGGCATGTATAGAGCCAGCATGTCTTTAGGCAAAAAAGCCTATATAATATTAGATAAATCTAATGTAGCAATAGATGAATTGGTAAAGAAAATACAAAACACAAAAGGCTATGAAGATTTATTTATAAAAAGCAGTGAAGTTAAAAACATGGTGGACCAAAACAGCCTTTTAATAGTTGTTGATACCCATAGACCCAGTTATCTTACTTATCCCGAACTTGTAGATATTATAGACAGAATAGTTGTAATAGACCACCATAGAAGAGGGAAAGAGTTTATTGATAAAGCCTTGCTTGTCTATTTAGAGCCTTATGCTTCTTCTGCTAGCGAATTAGTCACAGAAATTTTGCAATATATAGTAGACAAGATTGACATAAAACCTATAGAAGCTGAGGCTTTAATGGCAGGAATATCAGTGGATACAAAAAATTTCACTTTCAGGACAGGTTCCAGGACTTTTGAAGCAGCCTCCTTTTTGAGGAGAAAAGGGGCAGATACAACCTCTGTTAAGCAGCTTTTCCAAAATGACTTAGATTCTTACATAATAAAAGCTTCAATAGTGAAAAATGCCGAGATATTGGATAACGGCATTGCAATAGCAGTTAGCCCTCCAAATGCCAACAATCTCATTATAGCCCAGGCTGCTGATGAACTTCTTACAATAAAGGGAGTACAAGCCTCTTTTGTCCTTTTAAAAAGAGAAGAAGATGTAGCCATAAGCGGACGCTCTCTTGGAGACATAAATGTTCAAGTTATCCTTGAAAAGCTTGGTGGAGGAGGACATTTAACTGTTGCAGGAGCTCAGGTCAAAAAGCCTATAGAGGAAGTACTGCAAGACTTAAAAAATGCTATTAAAGAATATTTTGAAGAGGAAGGTGAAGACAAATGAAAGTTATATTAGTAAAAGATGTTAAAAATGTAGGAAAAGCAGGAGAAATTGTAAATGTCAGCGACGGGTATGGGAGAAATTATCTCCTTCCAAGAGGACTTGCCATAGAGGCTACAGAATCCAACATAAAAGTGCTTAATGAAAAGAAAAAGGCAGAAGAGAAAAAGAGACAGCAAGAATTAGAGGAAGCAAAAGAAATGGCCCAAAAGCTTTCAAACTTAAGCTTAGTTTTAAAAGTAAAAGCAGGAGAAAATGGTAAACTTTTTGGATCTATCACTTCAAAAGACGTAGAAGAGGCTTTAAAGGAGAAAGGCTTTGACATTGATAAGAAGAAAATATCTTTTGACGAGACTGTAAAGACTACAGGTACCTATTATGTAGACATAAAACTTTATCAAGGAGTCATAGCAAAAGTGAAGGTAGATGTTGTGGCAGAGTAATTAAAGCAAGGGGGGAATAAGGATGGAGTGGAGCAAAATCCCTCCCCAAAACATAGAAGCTGAACAATCCGTCTTAGGGTCAATGCTTTTATCTAGGGATGCTATAATAGACGTTTCTGAAATAATAAAAGCCGACGACTTTTATAAAGAATCCCACAAAAAATTATTCGATGTAATGATGGAGATGTTTGAAAAAGACATCCCCGTTGACCTTGTGACAGTAGTTGATGAACTTAGAAAGCGAAACATGCTGGAGGCTGTTGGCGGAATTGATTATATAGCAAGCCTGTCTTCCAATGTTATTACCACTGCTAACGTATCTTACTATGCAAAGCTTATAAAAGAAAAGGCCACATTGAGAAGGCTCATTGAGGCCTCTTCAGAGATTATGGAGTTAAGTTACGAAGGGGATGACGTAGAAACTGTCCTTGACATAGCAGAACAAAAAATATTTGATATAGCTCAAGGAAGAAACACTACTAATTTTTCACCTATAAAAGACGTGTTAATGAATACCTTTTATAAAATAGAAGAACTTTACAAAAACAAAGGACAGCTTACGGGAATTCCCTCTGGCTTTCCTGACCTTGACTTAAAAACTGCCGGCTTTCAGCCCTCTGACTTTATATTAGTCGCAGCAAGACCTTCAATGGGAAAAACCTCTTTTGCTTTAAATATTGCTCAAAATGCAGCTCTTTTGACAGGCCTTCCTGTTGCCATATTTAGCTTAGAGATGTCAAAAGAGCAGTTGGTAAACAGGCTTATCTGTTCTACTGCCAATATAGATAGCCAAAAGCTTAGGACAGGAAACCTTGATGAAGATGACTGGATGAAACTGGCAGCTGCGATGACTCCTCTTTCTAAAGCTCCTATCTATATTGATGATACCCCTGGAATTGGCGTAATGGACATAAGGGCGAAGTGCCGGCGCCTTAAACTGGAAAAAGGATTGGGCTTGGTGATGATAGATTATCTGCAGCTTATGCAGGGAAGAGGAAGGGCAGAAAACAGGCAACAAGAAATTTCAGAAATATCGAGGTCTCTTAAAAGTTTAGCAAGAGAACTCAATGTTCCTGTAATTACCCTTTCACAGCTTTCCCGCGCACCTGAGTCTAGGTCAGACCACAGACCTATTTTGAGCGATTTGAGAGAATCTGGAGCAATAGAGCAGGACGCTGACATAGTAATGTTTTTGTACAGAGATGATTACTATCATAAAGATTCTGAAAAGAAAAACATAGCAGAAGTTATAATTGCAAAGCACAGAAATGGACCCACAGGTACAGTTGAACTTTTATGGCTTGCACAGTATACAAAATTTGTAAGTCTTGATAAATATAGAACGGAATAATCTTTAGTTTGCTTTTAAGAAGGGATGAAAGTCATTATGGCTCATTTTGATTACCTTAAAAAAGTCCCTTATTTTAATGAACTGGAGGACAAATCCCTTGAAGAGATACATAAGATTTCTATCATAAAATCTTTTAAAAAAGGCTCTATTATTTTCATAGAGGGGGAAAAGGGAGAAGCTATATATTTTGTAAAATCCGGCAAAGTTAAAATATCAAAAACATCTTCTATCGGGAAAGAGTACATTATTAAAATAATGGAAAAAGGGGACATATTTGCTGAGTCTATTCTATTTGCCGGTGGAGAATATCCTGCAACTGCAGAGGCTATAGAGGACTCCGAAGTGATTATGCTTAAAAATCAAGACATAGAAAACTTGATACTAAAAAACAGCGAAATAGCCTTAAGCATTATTAAACTTATGGCGAAAAGATTAAAAAATGTGTCATATATAATAGAGAACCTTGCTTTAAGAGATTCAATAGGAAGGACTGCCTCCGTGCTTTTGACCTTTGCTAAGGAAAGAGGAGTAAATGTTAAAGAAGGGATTTTGCTAAATCTAAATTTAAACAGGCAGGACCTCGCTAACATAATAGGTATATCTAGAGAAACTGTAACAAGAGTTCTAAGCCAAATGGATAAAGAAGGGATTATTAAATTAAATAGAAATAAGGTAATAATAAAAGATATAGAGAGATTAAGAGAAATGTTGTAAAAATTTCGCCTCAAGTGGGTTATACCATAGACACCGGGGACGGTTCTTGTTGTCCGGAAACAAAAAGCTCTCCAGAAGATGGGGAGCTTTTTGTTTTATTGCCTATTAGAAGACATCATTTCATCAACGGCGGAAACAAAAGCATTGAAAGTTTTGTAATTATAACATTTATAGCCACAAAAAGGGATACATAAGAAATCAAAATAAACATATAAAGTTTAAATTTTCAGATAATTAACTTTAAACATCACTTATTAAGCTCTGAAAAGCTTTATTTTACTGCCTTTGAAGACATTTTACAAATTTAGCCTATTGTAACTTCCAGTTACAAAATTAAAATTTTTCACTGGCGATATATAAAAAAAAGAGAAAAAGAAAGGAAAATATAGATAACTTCGCCAAAACGAAATATTGGGAGGGCTTATAAGCATTTTTGCCATTTTACTGGAAAGAGGTAAGAATGGTAGGATAAAATTGAAAGAAAATTTGGGAGGTGAAGAAAATTGAAGAAAGCTATAGCTTTATTGGCATTAGTAGCTTTTTTACTTGGGATAGTGACGTACATTAACGTAAAGCCCTCCTATATAAATGATAAAAAAGTAATGCAACAATACATGTTAGCAGAAGAAAGAGAACCAAGGGTACATGGAGATATAAATAATCCATGGGGTGGATAGAAGCTTAGAAATTGAAAAATATTTTTAATATCCAATGCTTACATACCGTAGAAGATAAAAACTCAAGAAGGATAAAAAGATATCTATAGAACGGCTTAGATGAAAGCTTTTGAATTTTCCCCAATCTATTATAAATAAAAAAGATGCAAAGCAAAAATAGATTTCAGGCAGGCTGAAGGCACATTTTAGAACTTTGATGTAAATACAAATAAAAAAGTTTTAATATGTGCTCAGTATAGAAATTGTTTAGGGGGAGGTGAGAAAATGTTTAAACTAAACGATGCAAATCTTTACGAAAATCCTGACCTGGTTGATTTTACTGAAATACTAATGGAAATAGGGGAAACAGCGGTATCTGTCACAGGTATTCAAATAATATTTTAATCCAATGTTATTCCCTAGTACTCTAGATAGAGTACTAGGGAACCCTAAAGTACATAGGGGAGGAGTTTTTGATGGTTCAGTTCTCTGATTTAGGTAATTATCTTGTAGTTGTACCAGTTTCTACTGGGGTTGCTTTAATAGATTTTTGGAGTGGCAATATTATATATTTACCAGGAGAGAAAGATATTACAAGAAGAAGTAAAGAAATTATACAAAAATTAGAATACTTAGGTTTTTTAGCATGTAATAATACAAATATAGAAAGATTAAAAGAAAAATGGTATTATTTGTATAAAGAAAAAATTTCTTTCCGTGTTTTTCTAGATTTAACAACCTCTAATGAAATATTTAGAGTTCCGTGGAATAAAATAGTAAACTTAGTATTGGAGACAAAAAAGGAATTTAAAAGCATATCCATAGGTTTGGTATTTAATGATAAGTATATAAATTTATTACCTAAAATTATCTTTGAACTTAAAGAACTGTTTTTGCCTATAAGTAAAAATAAAAAAGTGGAATTTATAATCTTTTTTTCTAATCCGCATATCTTTTTTAATTCACAATATAAAATTACCGATTTTGATACATTTATTTCATTAGTTCATGATTCAGAAATTAATATATATGTAAATTTTTTGATTTATCAACCCGACCAAATATTGCTTTTGTTTGAACCTGTAAGGAAAATACGCCAGAATTTTGGGATTCCAGTAGTTGTATATTTTGTAAACAACGATATGGAAAGTATATTAAAATTATCCCATGCCATATTTGAGAATCAACTTTATGCCTTGATTAATACATTTTATTTGTCACCAGTTGTTTCCAATATATATAGTCTAATTTTCTCTTGTGTACGAGACTTAAACCTTAATTTTTATAAAAAAATTGTTCCGACATTATTAAGTGAAAATCTTGAAAAGATTATGAGAATTTATGGAGGTGGGGTGTTAAGTAGTATTCGGTACTTTGTGAATAATGGAATGTATCTTCCTCCTAATTTAGTAAGATGCGGTTCTTCGTATACAATTCTTATTAAAGACTTAAAAGTTTATTTCTGTTTTAAAGAATATCAAGATAATGTTTACATTGATCTTGAAAATAACTGTTTTAAAAAATTAGCTAATGAGAAACTCAATTTTTATGAAAAAACTCACTTTTTATTTTCAGAAGTAAGCGAAGAAGAGGCTGTTACTTATGGTGGGATATGCCCTCATATATGTAAAAAGCTACAAAAAGAAAACGCAATAAAGCTATTAGAAAATTTTTTAGATGGTTATATTTTCACTAAAGGTGAGGATATTTATGAAAGTCGTGTTGATTAGCCCATATTTTCCAAGTGTAGGTAAAAACAAAGAGGAACACGTATCTTTGGGGGTACTATATCTTGCTACTGAAATTCAACATTTGTGTAAAGTGTATGTTTTCAATGCTTTGATAGATGAAATGGATGAAGATATGATTGTAAATAAAATAAAGAAAATAAGTCCCGATATTGTTGGTATAAGTATTAATTTTGCTCCAGCGTTAAATTCAGGTTTGAGAATTGCAGATAGATTAAGAAAAGAAAATTTCGATGGGATTATCGTTTTTGGGGGGAATACTTCTACTTTTCTATATAAGAAGATACTTACAGAAAGTTATGGAGATATAGTAGTTATGTATGAAGGAGAACACACTTTCAAAGAATTAATAACTATATTGCAAAAATGTTCCAATCAAGAAAATTTTATTGAGAAGTTGTCCGGTATTAGAGGAATAGCTTTTAAAACTGGAAAAGGAGAAGTAATCACCACTCAAAAAAGAGAGTTTGTAACTCAGCTTGATGAATTAAAAATACCGAATAGAACCTATCATGATAATTTTTATAAGTTGTCTAAAATGGCAACTATACTTTCTAGCAGAGGATGTCCTTATTCCTGTTTTTACTGCTCTACTACTGCAATGTGGGGGAGAAATTGGAGAGGTAGAAGTGCCCATAACATTGTCGCAGAAATAGAATACATAAGGTCTCTTTATCCTAATATCTGTACATTTGGTTTTGTTGATGATAATTTTTTAGTAGACAAAAAACGAGCTAGAGAATTTGCAGAATTATTAATTAGCAAAAACCTAGATATTACTTTTGGATTTTCTGCAAGAGTAGAACATTTGGAGTATGATTTATTGAAAACCCTCAAAAAGGCAGGATTATCAAAAATTTTCTTGGGGATTGAGTCAGGAAGTCCAAGAATTTTACGATTACTCCACAGAAATTATACTCCATATGAAGTTATTGAAAAAGTAGGGTATATTGAAAATCTAGGAATAAAAGTAACAGCTTCTTTTATGGTTGGAATTCCTTTTGAAACTAAGGATGATGTAGACGAAACTTTCAAACTTATAAAAAATATACCAGCTTCTGAAATTCAATGCCATATATTTACCCCCTTCCCAGGCACACCATGTTTTGAAAAACCTGATAATTTTGGAGTTAAATTACATGTAACGGACCCCACAGAAATTAGCTTGGATAAAAAAGTATATTTAGACACGTTATATCTAAGCAAAGAAGAAATTGAGCTTTTACATAGAAGAGCTATATCCCTTATTTTTCAAAAAAGATATATTAATAACCTTAAAAATAAAATAAAAAACTAAAATGAAATTTAATTTGTTAAAAACTGAAGTAATTAGCAACAGTAAAGAGGAATTTTGTCATTATAGATTAAGTTTTACAAAATAAATATTAAATAAATATTTTTATGGATTGAAATAAGTTCAATTTATAAAAATTTACAAAATATCAGAAATAGAGGTGGTTATGAAAATGGAGGACAAAATAGTCCTTAAGGCAGAAAATTTGGAAAAGACTTTTGGGGCGGGCAAGAGGGCAGTAAAAGCGGTGGATGGAGTATCTTTTGCTGTAAGAGAAAATGAGATTTTTGCACTTTTAGGTCCAAACGGAGCAGGGAAGACAACGACTGTGAAAATGCTTTTAAACCTTGTCTCCCCCGACAAAGGCAGTATACAAATATTTGGGAAAGATATGCCTAAAGCTCAAAAAGAGGTAATGAAAGAAATAGGGACATTACTTGAAGGTTCAAGAAATCTATACTGGCATATGACCATCAGAGAAAACGTTTATTACTTTGCAAATTTGAGAGGAAAATCTGCAAGAGAAGTAAAAGATGACATGGAAATGTGGGCAGAAAGGCTGATGATACAGGACAAACTGGAAGAAGAGGTTGGAAAGCTTTCAAGAGGGATGCAGCAGAAAGCTGCTATCATATGTGCACTTGCTACAAAGCCAAAACTTTTAATACTCGATGAACTCCTCCTCGGGCTTGATATTATAACGCGATTTGAAGTAGAGAAGCTGGTAAAAGAATTAAAAGAAATATCTACCCTTATCATTTCTTCCCATGATTTGAGATTTATTGAGAAAGTGTCTGATAGGATTCTGATAATCAATAAAGGGAAAGTAGTAGCAGAGGGGACTGCCTCAGAGCTCAGACATAAAATTTCTTATGCTAAATATAGATTTACTTTGAGAAAAAATGAAGAAAGCCAATATTTGGAAGAATTAAAAAGTATAAGAGGTGTTGAAATAAGTTTTTATGAAGGGAATATAGATACAGATATATTGGAGCTTACATTTGAAAGGCCAGAACTCATATACGATGTCTTTGATATTTTTAGGAAATTTTCTGTAATACCGGTTGAGATAGACAATTTAGGAGAACCGTTTGAAGAGATATTCAAAAGTTTTGTGGAAGGAGGAGAAAACAAATGAAGTATTTATGGGAGGCTGAATTGAGAAGGTTTGTGAAATTTATAAAAAATATGCCTACTGCTAATCTTCCCTTCCTCATATTCCTCTACATACTTTTCTGGCTCATTAATTTTTCTTCTACTTTAGTTATAGGAAATGTAGAGAGCAGTAGATCTCTTACAGCTGCAAATATGCTGGGATATGTGGTATGGTTTTTTGCAATGTTTTCAATATCTTCTATTGCACAAAATATGGAAGATGAGAGGATGCAGGGGACTTTTGAACATCTTCATCTTTCTTCTGTGGACATAAAGAGTATTTTCTTGGTAAGAGCTTTAATACATGCCATAGAATCCATTGTAATCATAGCGATATTTATTTTGATAGTTGGATTGATTCACAGAGTGGTAGTTTTTACAAATATCTACAGCCTTTTGGTTTTGCTTATACTTCTTCCAGGCCTTTATGGTTTTGCTTTCTTTTTAGCTGGCTTAGTACTCATGATGAGAAGTAAAGAGGCGAAAAACTGGCTGGCAATACTGATATACGTCCTTTTAGTGCCACTACTTATTCCAGAAAGGATTTTGTCACCGGCAGTGAGGGAAATTTTCTCATATTTCCCTATGTTTCAAAGCGTTATGATGCTAAGGAAGTTAAATATAGAGAGAATTCCATTAAATCTCATGGGAGTTGATTTTGTAAAACTTGTGATAACCTCTATACTGTTTCTTGTGATTGGGCTTTTAATCTTTGATATAGCAGACAAAAAGGCTAAAAAGAAAGGAATTTTGGGAACGTATTAGGAAGAGGTGAGGTTTTGTGGTAGAATTTCAAATGCTTCTAGAATATTTTTCCGATGCTCTTGGTATAAAAATTTCTCCATTAGTTGAGAAAGCTAAAGAATTTGTTTTAGATAAAAATAATAATTTGATTTCTTTCAATAGGCCTTTAGGAGTTCAATTGGAAATTACATCTTTATGTAATTTAAAGTGTGTGCATTGTTATAATAATTCAAGTAGCAATCCTAAGAGTTATAATGAAGAGTTATCAGAAGAATTATGGTTGAAAATTGCAAAAGAACTTAAGGCAATGGGAGTATTTACTGTTATTATTTCTGGCGGTGAACCTTTATTAAAACGATCACTTGTTGAGAAAATTTTAACAGTTTTTGCTGAGAATAAAAATATTGCAATTGGGATTATAACAAATGGATGGTTTGTAGATGACTCCTTTATTGATTTTTTAAAATCTCTTCCAAATCAAAAAAAATGGGTTCAGGTAAGTGTTGATGGAGCTACACCTCAAGAACATGATTGGGTAAGAGGTGTGACTGGCTCATGGGAAAGAGCTGTGGAGGCAGTATATAAAATAGCTAATGCAGGAATTTTAGTAAAGGTAGCACATACATGTAATAAGAAAAATTACAAAAATATATGGAAAATGGTCGAACTTGCTATTTTTCTTGGAGCCAAGGAGTTCATATTTACTCCTGTACTTGAAGCAGGAAGAGGTTTTTTAAATAGGGACTTGTTGATTTTGAGTGAAAACGAAAAAGAGGAATTAGATGCACTTGGGAAAAGTCTTATAAAACAGTATAATTCGTTAATAAAAATTATTCGTGGGGCAGAATATCCTGCATATTATAGCAAGTTTATATTTATTCCAACTTGTGCGGCATTGATACGTCCGGATGGGAAAGTAAAACTAGATTGTTCGGTTCCAGTTGTTTTTGGAGATTTAAAGGAGGAAACTTTTTCAAATATTTGGAATAAAAGGCTAAAATATGGTTGGCAAAATAAAATAGTACTAGATTTTGTTAAAAATTATACCGAAAACAAAACTCGTAATATTCCTTATGTATCAGATGATATATTGGCTTATTAAAAACAATGTTAAAAGAGGAGAGGAGGTAAAAGATGGATAAATCCCTAGAGCTTGAATATTTTAAAGAAATATTCGGTTTAATAAGATTCATAGAAAAACAAAAATTGAAAACAAGGGATGATATCCAAATTCATCAAGTTTCTGATAATCCCTTTAGAGCACTTATCTTTAATCCCGAGGATTCTAGAATGTTGATTGTCAATTTTGTAGGAGTTAAAATTTTAGAAATGTGTGATGGAAAATATTGCTTAGGAGAAATCGTTAAAAAAATAAGAGAACAACTTAGCTTAAACCTTGATAATAAAGAACTATTATTAGATATAATAAAATTTATTAGAAAATGCCAATATTACAGAATTTTAGAAACAGTTATATGATTTTGAAAAATATTGGTGGTAATATAATGTTTTTTGTAAGAAAGGTGTATTTACGACCAAGCCATGGATAAAGTACGTTTTAAAGGAATTAACACGAGCAAATGGATTAGCATTAGGTATTTGAGGAGTAAACAATTCTAGAGCAAAAAGAAAGCGAATATTTATGATTTGTTAAAGTAATAATTTAATATAATTAGCAATATGTATATATAAACTACTGATTTTAAACTCCTAGATTTTTAATGGTAAGATCAGTTATAAAAAATTTTTACCTACAAACTTTTGACACAGACTTATTTTCATTAAACCTTGAACAAAAAGCAGGATTATCAAACAGGAGGGACGGTTCCTTCTGTCTGATTTTTTCAGATAAAAGGAACCGTCTCTCCTGCTTGTTATATTGTCTTTCTCCAGTTCTTCTAAGCAAAAAAGGAGCATTTCTATACATTTTTCGTATGATTCTTTTTCTCTTAGTATAATAGCCATATTCATTAAAATTCTAACTTCCATACTGCTGTACACAAAGCGGGTATAGTTAGAAAGAGAAAAATCTGGTATAGTGACTTTCATAGCTTCAATCAATTTTTCTAAAGCCTTTTCATAATCATTATTTACAGTTTTTTCAATAACAGACTCCACTAACAAGAGAAGTTGCTTCAATAATCGAATG
>Ga0207430_10036_pt1 | contig 74939 bp, 69 predicted proteins | sample YelNatsi3bottle8_FD_187544 | JGI IMG/M metagenome (GOLD analysis project Ga0207430, IMG submission 187544) | Hot spring thermophilic microbial communities from Obsidian Pool, Yellowstone National Park, USA - site 3 bottle 8 (SPAdes) (version 2) | ecosystem: Environmental > Aquatic > Thermal...
GATATAGCTTTTATTTTTTCAATGTAAATATTCAGTTATCAAAGTGCAAAACTTATAACAAAACACCGTTTTTTACATTCATGGAAATTGAATTTTTAATTTGCTTGCTACTTGCCGAATTCAAGTTAAAAATTTCCTCTTCAGAGCTGCATTTAATAAGGACATCCCCTTTAAAAAGCCCGTATTCGTTCATTTTTATGCCCATCTCTTTTGCTCTATGCCTCATAGCTGTGTTGTGTTCTTTACTTCCTGTAAAATGGTGAAGAGCATAAGGGAATTCCTCATCTTTTACTACTCTTAAATCTGCATTTATTCCTGAGTTTAGTGTTACGCTTGTCTTTGTATCCCCTTTTGCTATCACATCCCGTACCTCTTCATAGGAAGCAAACAAGTCCATAAGTTTTTCGGGATTATCAGAAGTAGCCAGTATGTCAATGTCTTTTACGATTTCCTTTTTGCGCCTTAGACTTCCCGCAATCTCACATCTTATAGTAAGCCCTGTCCCTTCCAAATACTCTTTAAGCTTGACTGCTTCTTGATAGGCTTCAAAATATAGGTGCTGTCCTGTAAACTGCTTTATAAACTGTATTCCTTCAAAAATCTTCTTCTGTGTTTTTTCACCAAAACCAGGAAGGTCCACAAGCCTATTTTCAACACAGGCGTATTCTAATTCGCCAATTGTCGTAATCCCCAGTTTTTCATGCAATGTCTTTATCTTTTTAGGGCCTAATCCCGGGATTTTTAACATCTCTATGAGGCCCGGAGGCACTGATTCCTTTAATTTTTCGTAATACTCAAGCCTTCCTGTTGTTATAAGCTCTGTCAGCTTTTTATTTAACGCTTCTCCTATGCCTTTTACATCTTTTAACCTATCTTCTTTCACAAGGGTCTCTATATCTTCATCAAGAACTTCTATAGTGCGAGCCGCATTGTAATAAGCCCTTGCCTTAAAGGGATTTTCTCCTTTCAACTCGAGTAAAAGCCCAATCTCATTCAATATATCCACAACAGTTTTTTTATCCATAATTCACCACTTCTTTTTTAATTATTTATATATAACTCAATGGTCCTCAAAAATTCATAAACATCGTCAATTTTCTTTGTCAAAAAATTTCTTATATAACTCCACTTTATATCAAGATATTGATGGGCAAGGACATTTCTAAGTCTTGCTATTTCTGCTATGGATTTGGCAAGCTCTATATCTATTACTTTTATTTCCCCTAATTTTAATATTATCTCTCTATAAGAATCGGGTATTTCAACATTTTCATTGGCAATCAAAATTTTTGAAATGTCAATAAGTGCATTGGCTATATTTTCAATCATCCTTTCAACATTTCTTCTAACTATCCTATTGGCATTGTATTCTTGAAAGCTCAACTCTTTATGCGCTTTTAAATCTTCCAATTCAATTTGTATAAATTCAATCCTTTTTATCACATTAATTTTATCAGAATCTTTAAGCATTTTTCTCCCTTCTTTCCTGTCTGTATCTATATATATCAAGAACAGTTTTTCTAAAATCTTCTGCCTCCATAGACACTTCAAGCATGTAGTTTATATAAAAATCATGGTCATTTATTATAATCTTTTTTCCTCTCAAAGCTTCCCAAGCAACAGTAGCATTGGCTATATTCAAAACAATAAGGTCAACATCCCTTTTAAGCAAATCCTCCAATTCATTCCATAAACCATAGACAAATTTCTCATCATATTCTTTAAGGTAAACTGCTATGTCAATGTCTGATTCCTTTGTAGCTTTTCCTTTGGCAACAGAGCCAAACAAAAAAGCCATAACTATATTCTCTTTATTTTTAAAAAACTCTTTTAAAGTTTCCAAATAATCCATTCTATCACCTGCTCTTTATCTCCATTATACCATAAAAAAGTTAAAAAATAATGGCACAATTGACAAAATTACTACCAATTGCACCATTGTAGATAGTTAAATCTTTACCCCCTCAAGACTTAATAAAAACTTTTTTATCTCAATCCCCCCTCCAAAGCCTGTCAAATTGCCATCCTTTCCTATAACTCTGTGACAAGGAATTATAATAGGAATAGGATTTTTATTAAGAGCCTGTCCTACCGCTCTTGCTGCCTTTGGCTTGCCAATCAATTTAGCAATTTCTCCATATGTTTTAACTTTCCCATAGGGAATTTTTGAAATTTCACGCCACACAGCTTTTTGAAAATCTGTACCTTGCAAATCCAACCGCACATCAAAATTTTTTAATTTCTTTTGAAAATATAGGTCAAGTTGACGTATACACTCTTCAATATAAAAATCGCTGCCTTCTTTAAAGCCTTCTAATGAAGATTTCTCATTTTCAAAGTCAATACGACATATGCCTTTACCCGAAGAAAATATTGTAAGCATGCCAATAGGCGATAAGAATTTTTTATACAGCACCTTCTCATCTCCTTAAAAATTTAAAAACTGGTAATTTGATTATATCACAATATAATCTGCAAAAACATAATGTAAAATTTTTTGAGTAATCGTTTCATATCGATTTATCACTATTGACATCATTTTAAACCTGTTTTATTATAAAAGTGTAAAGAGATTGTTAAATGAATAACAATTAAAATATAGAGCAAACTATTGTTAACTTCTAATTTTTATAGAAAAATACTTAAATTTTTCGAAGTACATTTTGACAATCTCTTTATTTAAATAAAATATTTTGTTAAATTATTATCAATATGGAGGTGTTCTTATGCCTAACTTATTACAAGAAAGAAGAGAAGTAAAAGAAAAAACAGAAGTGAAAGAAACGCTGGATGTTAAAAGACAAATAGACCAATTAGTAGAAAAAGCACAAAGAGCACAAGAAAAATTCATGTCTTATACCCAAGAACAAATAGATAAAATAGTTAAAGCTATGGCTTTGGCTGGTATTGAAAATCATGTGAGATTGGCAAAATTAGCCCATGAAGAAACAAAAATGGGTGTTTATGAAGACAAAATAACGAAAAATCTTTTTGCAGTAGAATATGTGTACAATTATATAAAAGACAAAAAGACTGTCGGCGTCCTTAGTGAAAACTTAGAAGAAAATTATATGGAAGTGGCAGAACCTGTAGGAGTTATAGCCGGCGTAACACCCGTTACAAACCCTACTTCTACAACAATGTTCAAAAGCTTAATCGCTATTAAAACAAGAAATCCAATAATTTTTAGCTTTCACCCAAAAGCATTAAAATGTAGTATAGAAGCAGCAAAGACCATGTACGAGGCAGCATTAAAAGCTGGTGCACCAGAAGGATGCATAGGTTGGATTGAAACGCCTTCAATTGAAGCAACGCAACTTCTCATGACACATCCCGGCGTCTCCCTTATCCTCGCAACAGGCGGCGCTGGAATGGTAAAAGCCGCTTACAGCTCAGGAAAACCCGCCCTTGGCGTAGGTCCTGGCAATGTCCCCTGCTACATTGAAAAAACTGCAAATATTAAAAGAGCAGTCTCAGACCTAATACTTAGCAAAACTTTTGACAATGGCACAGTATGCGCATCAGAACAAGCTGTGATAATAGACGAAGAAATAGCAGATGAAGTGAAAAAATTAATGAAAGAATATGGTTGCTATTTTCTCAATAAAGAAGAGACTAAAATGCTAGAAGAATTCGCTATAGACAAAAACACCGGTTTAATGAATCCAGCAGTTGTAGGTCAACCGGCAACAAAAATTGCTGAAATGGCTGGATTTAAAGTACCTGAAAACACAAAAATACTTGTAGCTGAATATCCTGCTGTAGGACCAGAATATCCTCTCTCCAGAGAAAAGCTAAGTCCAATACTTGCTTTATACACAGTCAAAGATTACAACGAAGGCATAAAAAGATGTGAAGAAATGACAGAATTCGGCGGACTTGGTCACTCTGCAGTAATACATTCTGAAAACCAACAAATTATTAATGAATTTGCAAAAAGAGTACGAGCAGGAAGAATTCTTGTAAACGCCCCTGCTTCTCAAGGAGCTATTGGAGATATTTATAACACGGCTATCCCATCTTTGACTTTGGGTTGCGGTACAATGGGTAGAAATTCAACAACAGATAATGTAAGTGTTTATAACCTTATAAACATAAAACGAGTTTTTATAAGAAAAGAGAGAATGAAATGGTTCAGAGTTCCACCACAAATTTATTTTGAAAGAGGGTCATTACAATATCTGTCACAAGTAAAAGGCAAAAAAGCCTTTATTGTAACAGACCCTGTGATGGTTAAATTAGGTTTTGTAGATAAAGTAACGTATCAATTAGATAAGGCAAATATTAAATATGAAATATTCTCTGAAGTTGAACCAGATCCTTCAGTTGACACTGTAGAAAAAGGGGTAAAAATAATGAGAGGGTTTGAGCCTGACTTACTAATAGCTGTAGGTGGTGGTTCTGCAATAGATGCAGCGAAGGGAATGTGGCTTTTCTACGAATACCCTGATACAAAATTCGAAGACTTAAGGTTAAAATTTATGGACATAAGAAAAAGAACTTATAGATTTCCTGAACTGGGGAAAAAAGCTTTATTTATCGCAATACCAACCACCAGCGGTACAGGTTCTGAAGTTACTGCCTTTGCAGTTATAACAGACAAAAAGAAAAATATAAAGTACCCTCTCACAGATTACGAATTAACACCAGATATCGCTATAATAGACCCTGACCTCACAATGACAATACCACCCTCTGTCACAGCAGACACTGGTATGGACGCTTTAACCCATGCTATTGAAGCCTATGTATCTGTAATGGCATCAGACTATACAGACGCTCTCGCAGAAAAAGCTATAAAATTGATATTTGAATATCTACCTAAAGCATACAAAAACGGGCAAGATAAAGTCGCCCGCGAAAAGATGCACAATGCTTCATGCATAGCTGGAATGGCCTTCACAAATGCATTTTTAGGAATAAACCATAGTATGGCTCATATACTTGGTGCTAAATTCCATCTTCCACACGGAAGAGCAAATGCAATACTTCTGCCCTATGTCATAGAATACAATGCTGAGTTACCTAAAAAATTTGCTTCATTCCCACAATATGAATATCCCAAAGCAGCCGAGAAATATGCAGAAATTGCAAAATTCTTGGGACTTCCTGCATCAACCATTGAAGAAGGAGTAAAAAGCCTCATTGAAGCAATAAAAAATCTTATGAAAGAGCTTAATCTTCCTTTGACACTTAAAGAAGCAGGCATAAATAAAGAAGAATTCGAAAAACAAATAATGGAAATGTCTGATATAGCCTTTAATGACCAGTGCACCGGTTCAAACCCAAGAATGCCATTGGTATCCGAAATTGCAGAAATATATAGAAAAGCCTATGGAGAATAAGGGTAAATTTTTAGTTTACCCTTATTCTATTTCCAAAACAGAAGTGAATTTTTCTATAAAAGATACTCCTGAAGTTGTCGGCAGAAAAGTAGAGGTTACCATAACTTCATTTACAGGAACAAATTCATATTTATCTTCCTTTTTCTCTCCATACCCATGAAAATTATGTATTATATAAGGAATGCCTTTTTCTTTTCCAATGTAAATCATAGCATGCCCTGGCATATAGACTAATGCTCCTGGCTTTACACTGTCGAACACTTTTATTCTTTCTTCATTTGACATTCCCTCAATAAATTTATAGGATTTGTCCGCTACTGCTTCTTGCTCATTAGCATTCCTAGGAAGCCTTATGCCAAAAGTTTTAAAAACATACATTATATAGCTTGAACAATCTCTTCCCCCAAAACTATCTCCCCACCCATACCTATCACCTAAAAGTTTAAAAGCTTGCTTTAGAATATTTTCTCTTGTATATGGAAGGTATCCTAAATTTATATCTTCTTTTTTGGAAATCAAAGAATACTTAAATTGAAGATTTCCATTACTATCTCTTACAGGTATTTTAATTACATAATTGCCTTCTACGGATTGATTGCCTATATGCCTTGGAACTTTGTTTGTTTCGAGAGGTATCTTAGTACCCATTGTAAATTCCAGTTTAGAAATGCTTATATCAAAAGGATTACTCCGAGTTTTTGTGTAGTTTCCTGTGACCACTAAAAATTTATAGGAATTTACATAATCAAATAACTCTTTTTTGTCCTTTGAAATTGCAATATCCTCTGCTTTAATCCATCCTCTGTAATTGTACATCTGTATAAAAAACCATTTTCTATCTTTACTTTTGTGTAAAATAACTAAAGGTTCAAAAGCTTGACATCCCGTCTCTTGAAACCTGTCAAATTCAATATCTCCCTGCTTGTCAAAAACAGCTTCCTCCGTGGGAAAACTTCTAATAGAAGTATTTCGAATTGCTATACCGTATTTTACTGGATTTACATCCTCAATTTTTTCTAAATTTGTATTTTCTATTACATCGTCATAAAAGTCTTCTTCTATGAGGTTGCCGTACCTATTGTACATAGACTTTTTGGGTATCTCATAACTTTTGATTAACTTAATAAGCTCATCTTTTTTTAAACTCTCTTTATATGTCTCAATGTCACATACCATACCTACTTTATTTATTATCTTTCTGTTAAAGTTTTCAATCTCTTGTGGTGTCATAATAACTTTGTCGGCATTGTCTATTTTCCTAATCCAATATTCTGGACTTAACATATCTTCAATAACCTCAAACATACAAACTCTCCTCTCATATATGCAAATTTATACACGCCTATTATAGAAAAATTTTAAAAAAATGAAACTAAAAGCGAACTTTTTCGTCTATATTATAGAGATATGTTTTACAAAGGGGCGGTATACTAAATGGAGAAAAAATTTTATTTAGCCATTTTTTTAATACTGAGTATATTATGTCTTCTTCTTGGGATAACAATATTTTTAACTGCTTTTCATCATGGCATCTAGATTTTTAATACATAAAAGAAAGCGAGAAGGAGTGACAAAGTTTGTCAATCTCCTTCTCCTATTTTTTCGTTATGCTCTTTCAAAATAATTTGCAACTTCTTTAAGGTAGTCAATTATTGTAAGATGTTGTGGACATACGCTCTCACAGGTACCACATTCAATGCAGGAACTCGCTTTTGCATCTCCCAAATCTTTATAAGCCTTACGGTTAGCCTCATAAATGTTATACATATGAGCTTCGTTGTAAAGTTCAAAGTTCCTTGGTATATTTACACCATTTGGACAAGGCATACAGTAGTTACACCCTGTACAGGCAATTGGTGAAAGCTCTTTGTATTTGTTTCTAACTTTACTCACAATCTCAAGTTCTTCTTTTGTTAAGGTATTTATTCCTGACCTTTTTGCGCTTTCAATATTTTCTTTTAGTTGCTCAAACGTGCTCATGCCACTTAACACAACCGAAACCTCCGGCTGATTCCATAACCATTGAAGTGCCCACTCTGCAGGGGTACGCTTAACCTTTGCAGTATCCCAAATGTCTTGCACTGCTTTTGGAGGGTTGGCAAGCCTTCCTCCTCTTATAGGCTCCATTATTACAACACCTAAGCCTTTTGAAGCAGCATGTTTTAATCCCTTCTCTCCAGCCTGCACATCTATGTCCATATAGTTGTACTGTATTTGACAGAAATCCCATTTGTCATAATAATCTATAATCTCTTGGAATACAGGATACTCATCATGGAAGGAAAACCCTATGTATCTTATCTTCCCTTCTTGCTTTTTCTTTTCAGCCCAGCTTAAAGCATCAACTTTTTTCATGTTCTCCCATTTATTTTTATCTAAAGCATGCAAAAGATAAAAATCTATGTGGTCTGTCTGAAGTTTCTTGAGCTGTTCATTTAAATATTTGTCCATATCTTCTTCCTCGTTAATTAGCCAGGTGGGAAGTTTCGTAGCAAGAAAAGTTTTTTCTCGGTAACCATCTTTTAAAGCTTTACCTGCAACTATTTCGCTGTTACCTCCATGATACGGCCATGCTGTATCAATATAATTCACGCCATTGTCAATGGCATACCTTATCATCTTTATCGCTTCAGCCTCATCTATTTTGCTGTTATCATTATCAATTACAGGAAGCCTCATTAAACCAAATCCTAATGCAGATACTGCTATATTTAGTTTGCCAAATTGTCTGTATTGCATCTCATCCTCTCCCCTTTGTAAATATGTTTTAAGTTAATTATAACATAGCGAATTGCATAAACAAAAATCTCTTTAATATTGACATTTAGAAAATATTAGTGTATTATATAATTAGTTCACTAGTACAATATGGAGGTGTTGTATTGAAAATTGAGTTTGATGAAAAAATACCCATTTACCTTCAAATAATGAAGGCAATAAAACAAGAGATAGCTACAGCAAATTTAAAAGCAGGTGATAAATTGCCTTCTGTCAGAGAAATGGCAGAAATTTTAAAAGTAAATCCCAATACTGTCCAAAGAGCATATCAGGAACTTGAAAGAGAACAAATCACCTATACACAAAGAGGAATGGGAACCTTTATTACAAACGATGTACAAAAACTAAAATCATTAAAAAAAGAAATGGCAATGGAATTAGTCACATCCTTTGTAAATGAAATCAAAAATTTAGGTTTTAACATGGATGAAATAATAGAAATTGTAAAAGAATCCTTAGAAAGGGAGGTTAAGTAATTGGACACAATTTTAAAAATCTCTAATTTAACAAAAAATTATTACAATACCCAAGCCTTGAAAGGCATAGACTTAGAAGTTGAAAGAGGAAAAATCTTAGGGCTTTTAGGTCCTAATGGCAGTGGTAAAACTACATTAATGAAAATTATAGCTGGCATACTAAAGCCTACTTCAGGAGAAGTGCTAATTGAAGGTAAAAAGCCGGGAATTTATAAGAAGCAAATTGTATCTTATTTACCTGATGTAAATCCTCTTTATAAGTGGATGAGGGTGAAAGATGCTGTAAATTTTTTCAAAGATTTTTACAATGATTTTGATGAAGAAAAGGCTAAATCAAATTTAGACTTTATGGAGCTTAAAGAAAACCAAAAAGTCTCTTCCCTTTCAAAAGGCATGTTAGAAAGGCTTCTTTTAGCACTTTTCTTGTCAAGAAATGCTAAACTTTATATTTTAGACGAACCTTTAGGCGGCGTAGACCCCCGTGCAAGAGACAAAATAATAGATACCATAATAAAAAACATTAATGAAGATAGCTCAATGGTTATTTCTACTCATATTATAAGAGACATAGAAAAAGTTTTTGATGAAGTAGCCTTTCTCTCTGAAGGAACAATAATTTTAAAAGAAGAAACAGAAGATTTAAGGAGAAAAAAAGGAAAATCAATTGATGAAATTTTTAGGGAGGTATATGCTAATGTTTAAACTTATAAAATATGAATTGCAGGGAAGATCCAAATATTACATTGCAGCTTTAATAGGGATGTTTTTTATGTTTTTTTATATAAATATGAGACTTACTTCCAAGGATTTTACAGTTTCGCTAGCTTTTTCATTTTTAGCAATTTACTTAGTCTACATTGTTCTTGTAATATCAGGTATAATACTCTATGCAAAAGATGTCTTTGGAAACTCTGGATATTTGATTTTTACAATTCCCAAAAGAGGAGAAACAATATTGGGGGCAAAATTAATAGTTGCTATTGCTGAATTTCTAATATTTATGTTTACTGTTGTTTTGCTATCCTATTTGAATCTATCAATAAATTACCCTGTGGAAATAGTAAACAATTTTATTTTAGAATATAAAAATACTCTAATACCTGCTTCTACACTTATAACACTTTTCTTTATCTTTTTAATTCTTCTGTCATATTTTAGCATAACTCTTACAAAAACAATTTTTTACTCAAACAAATACGCCATATGGATTTCTCTCATGTTGATGTGGTTAATTTATTTTATAATAAACAAACTTATTACCCTTATATCAAAATTATTCCCTTATTCCATTCATATTGGAACTGGCAGTATAATCGCAAAAGCCGTTAACACTAACTCTAATATAACAATGTATCTTACACCATTAGATTTAAATATCGCCGCTCTAACTTTTGAAACATTTACACTTTTTATTCTCTTTATCGCAACCTCATATTTAATTGACAGCAAAATGAACTTATAATAACTAAAAGGGCCAAAAAGCCCTTTTAGTTACTCCCTTTCCTTTCTGTATTTGTCCATTATCTCTGAGAAAATCTCTGCATTTGTAGGAGGCGTATAGGATATAGCATTAGCGCCTGCTTCTATCGTCTTTAAAATGGTTTCCTCAGTAGGACCTCCTGTTGCAATAATGGGTATGTCGGGACAAATATCTTTTACACGTTTTACTAAATCAGGTGTCTTTTGTGCACCAGATATGTTAAGTATTGTAGCGCCAGCTTCTACTCTCCCTTTTATGTCCTCTTTCTCCGACACTATAGTTACAACAATAGGTATATCTATTGTCGCTCTAATTTTTTTGATTATATCATTGGCAGTAGGAGCATTTACAACAACTCCCATTGCTCCAGAAAATTCCGCGTCAAGAGCCAAGTTAACAACTCTTTTGCCCTGTGTAAGTCCTCCACCCACCCCACAAAATACCGGTATATCCGCTGCCATCATAAGAGCGTGAGTAATAACTGGCTGAGGAGTAAACGGATATACTGCTAAAACAGCATGAGCATTAGTATTTCTAATCAAAGCAATATCTGTTGTAAAAACAAGGGATTTTATTAATTTACCATAGACCTTTATTCCCGAAGCTTTTTGATGAATAACTTCAGGAACTAAAACCATCTTTTGCCTTAAAGGTGAAGTTATCTCGGGAACAAAATTATCAGACATTTTATCACCATCTTTTGCTCTTATTTTATAAAAATATTATACCAATAATTGTTTATAAATCAATGCCTTTTAAGAATTAATTCCATATTTTTCAAAGATCCATTTCTTACCGTATAAAGTCCATACAAAGCAAGAAAACACTATTAAAATTATCTTATTATTTCTTTACTTTTTAGTGTTTGAAAACAATTTTAGTTTAAAAATAATATTAAATTTTAAATTGTATTGTGTTTTTGCCACTTTTTTTGAAGGCTTATTAAATTTTTGTGAAAAAATTTCACAAAATATGTACAAAAATCATCTTTGTTTGCATAAAATTTAAATAGGAATTTAAAAGTTAATAATTTTTATCTTCACATTTTAATAGATTTTAAAAATATATATACAAAATTAAAAAAAGCCCGCAAAAGATTTACACTTTTAATGGGTATGTTGTCAATATGTATTAAATATGCTATAATAGTAATTGTGTACAAAATAAATATAATTTAAAATAAAATGTAAGGGGGATTTAAAAAATGCTAAGAAAAAAGTGGCTTCCTCTAGTTGTGACCCTAATTTTTATCCTATCTGTTTTTTTGACCTCCTGTGGTAAGACAGAAACTCAAACGCCACAACAATCTCAAGAACAAAAAACAACACCTACAGCTTCAGTTCAAGATAGCGACAACTGGACTAAAGCAAAAGACACTTCAAAAATACCAGAAGCATCAAAGGCTCGTACCGACACACTTATAATAGGTCTTCATGAGCCAAAAGGAGTTTTCAATCCTCTCTATTCTGAAACATCATATGACAATTATGTAAACAGCGCTATTTTTGATAGTTTACTAGAGGTAGACTTCGATGGAACATACATTCCATCTCTTGCAAAGAGTTGGGATATAGACAAAGATAACAATACTATCACCTTCCATTTACGAGATGACGTAAAATTTAGTGATGGAACACCTTTGACAGCTAAGGACGTAGAATTTTCTTATTATGTACTAGCTGATCCTACTTATGATGGGCCAATTGCTTTATCTGCAGCAGGAATCAAAGGGTTTAAAGAATATAATGAAGGAAATGCAGACAAAATTGAAGGAATAAAAGTAATAGATGACCATACAATACAGATTCAATTAGAAAAAGTTCTCGGAACATCTTTGTCAGACCTTAATATCCCAGTTATCCCACAACATTATTATGGAAAAGACTTTGCTAAAGGCAAATTAGACGGAGTAAAGGCTTTAGAACAGCAGCCACTCGGCTCAGGTCCCTATGTATTTGAAAAATTTGTTCCTGGTCAAGAAGTTCGCTTAGTAGCAAATGAGAATTACTGGAAAGGTGCTCCAAAAATTAAACACTTAATTTACAAAACTACAACAGAGGAAACAGCTGTTCAAATGTTACAAACCGGTGAAACAGACTATGAGACCTCAAACATCACAGCAAAGAAAGATAACGTAGAGTTGCTAGAAAGCCTTGGATTTGTTGATTATAGCTTACTTCCAACTAATGGTTATGGTTATATAGCTTTCAATCACAAATTGCCAAAATTCCAGGATGTAAGAGTGCGTAAAGCATTAGCTTATGGTCTTAACCGCAAAGCTATAGTTGATGCTGTATATCAGGGCTTAGCAGAAGTAAGAGATGTGCCACAGTCTAAAGTATCATGGGCATATCCTGATGAAAAAGACATAATACATTATGACTATAACCCAGAAAAAGCAAAGCAGCTTTTAGATGAAGCTGGTTGGAAATTAGGACCAGATGGTTATCGTTATAAAGATGGTCAGAAATTTACAATACACTTCTTAGCTTCATCACCTAATCCAGTAAATGATGCTTTAGTGCCAATGGCAGTAGAAAATTATAAAGAATTGGGTATAGAATTTGTGGCAGAACCTCTTGAATTCAACGCCATAATTGACAAGGTCAATAAAGGCGATTTTGAAATGTACTTCATGGCTTGGGGCTTAACTCCTGAACCAGATCCTTATACTATATTCTTCTCAAAAGGGTCTCAGAATAAAATAGGGTATGCAAATCCAAAAGTTGATGAACTCATACTAAAGGGCCGTGAAGAAACAGATATTAATAAACGCAAGGAAATTTACCATGAACTTTACAAAGTATTAAACGATGACTTGCCATACATCTTCCTGTATCAGAGAAATGACCTCAATGCAAAGAACAGCAGAGTAGTAGGATTCCAGATCTCATCTTTCAGAGATTTTACTTATTCACTGTATCAAGCAGAAATTCTTCAGTACTAATTTAAATTTAAAAAGCCCGGGCTGTTAAGGGCCGGGCTTTTCATCTATTAGGAGGGATAGAATGACACAGTTTATTATACGCAGACTACTACAGAGTATTCCTACATTAATTGGAGCTTCTATAATAATATTTTTAATTTTTGCAATGGCACCTGGTGACTACGTCACCTCTCAACTTCAAAATCCTAAGATGACTGAGGAAAGGGCTGCACAATTAAGGGCCCTTTATGGATTGGACAAACCACTCCCTCAAAGATATATATCTTGGGCAAGCGGTGTCTTAAAAGGTGATTTGGGCGACTCTTTATTGTTTAAAAAACCTGTAGTACGAGTAATAAATGATTTTATATGGAATTCCTTTATATTGGGAGTAGCTATAATGTTTTTTGAATGGTTAATTGCCTCTATAATAGGTATCTATTCTGCTATACGGCAGTATTCTGTATTTGACACTATAGCTACCTTGCTTGTATTTATCCTTTACTCTTTACCCTCTTTCTTCTTAGGTCTTGTTATGCTTAAAGTTTTTGCAGTAGACCTCAAATGGTTCCCCTTAGGTGGAATGATAACAACAGGATCCAATTATACTGGTTGGGCCCATATAGTTGATGTTTCAAAGCACATGGTGCTTCCTGTTGCTACTCTAACTTTAATAAGTGTAGGGGGCTTAAGCCGCTATTTTAGGGCAAATATGCTAGAAGTCATAAAGCAAGATTATATAAGGACTGCCAGAGCTAAAGGCTTAAAGGAAAGAACTGTTATTTTTAAACATGCTTTAAGAAATGCTCTTCTACCTTTGATCACTTTGTTTACTTTAGAATTACCTAGCTTATTTGCAGGTGCAATGATAACTGAGAGGATATTCAACTGGCCCGGCATTGGTAAAGTCGTTCTAGAAGGAATTTATATAAGGGATTATCCATTGTTTTTGGGATACACAATGCTCATAACCGTTCTTACAATTTTAGCAAATATTTTAGCTGACGTTTTGTATGGCGTTGCTGATCCACGTGTAAGACTTAAATAGGGGGGATAAAGCTTGGATCAAGTCAATGTAAATCAACCTCTTGATTATAAAAAGAAAAATAATCTGAAAAAAGCACCTTCGATTTGGAGAGACGCTTTCCATAGATTTTTAAAAAATAAATACGCCATATTGGGACTGGTAATTTTGACTTTTATGTTCCTTTTCTCTTTTGTAGGGCCTTATTTTTCGCCTTATCTGGATGCAAAAATAGATGTATCAAAAGGGAATCAACCACCAAGTGCGGAACATTGGCTTGGTACAGATAATCTAGGAAGAGATGTGCTTTTAAGGCTTATGCTTGCAGGTAGAATTTCCCTTACAATAGGGATTGCAGCTACTTTGATAATCGTTTTAATCGGTGGAATGTTAGGCTCTATCGCAGGATATTACGGAGGCTGGTTAGATGTCATAATAATGAGGTTGGCAGATATCATTTACGCTATGCCTGGTCTTCCCATTTTAATCATGTTAGGTGCTATAATGTCCGACTTAAAAATTCCGCCACCTCAAAGGATATACTATGTCATGTTTATCTTAGGATTTATATCTTGGGTAGGTCTTGCAAGGCTTATACGAAGCCAAATTTTGAGTTTAAAAGAGCAGGAATTCATGCTGGCAACAGAAGTTTTAGGTTTAAGAGATAGTAAAAAAATAATAAAACACCTTTTCCCCAATGTATTACCTACTGTTATAGTTTCTGCAACATTGGGAGTAGCTGGCGCAATATTATCAGAATCTGCTTTAAGTTTCTTAGGACTAGGTGTCATCCCTCCAACACCTTCTTGGGGATATATGCTGTCTGCTGCAAATAATATGATCGATTTTGCAAAGCGTCCATGGCTTTGGATTCCGCCAGGTGTTGCTATAATGCTAACTGTCGTAGCTATCAACTTCATTGGTGATGCTTTAAGAGACGCTTTCGATCCTAGACAAAAAATTTAGGAGGAATCAAAATGGCAAAAAATCTAGTAGAATTTCGCAATCTCAAAACTTTTTTCTACACTGAAGAAGGTGTTGTAAAAGCAGTAAATGATGTAAGTTTCTCTATACGAGAAGGGGAAACGGTGTGCATTGTCGGTGAATCTGGCTGCGGCAAAAGTGTAACTGCTTTATCCCTAATGAGATTAATTCAGTCTCCTCCTGGGAAAATTGAAGGTGGCGAAATAATCTTTGATGGGCGAGATATTCTTAAATTAAGTGAGGCAGAAATGAGAAGAATACGCGGTAATGAAATAGGCATGATATTCCAGGAGCCAATGACTTCTTTAAACCCTGTTTTAACAATTGGAGAACAAATAATGGAGCCTTTAATGGTGCATAAACTCATGACTAAAAAAGAGGCCTGGAATAAGGCTATTGAACTTATTAAACAAGTTGGCATACCAAGAGCTGAACAGATAATGACAAGTTATCCTCATGAACTAAGCGGTGGTATGAGACAGCGTATAATGATTGCAATAGCTCTAAGTTGCGATCCAAAACTTTTAATAGCTGATGAACCAACCACTGCTCTTGATGTAACAATTCAAGCCCAAATCCTTGACCTTTTGAGAAAAATAAAGCAGGAAAGAAATATGGCTTTAATGCTTATAACCCATGACCTTGGAATTGTTGCTGAAATAGCTGACTACGTAGTAGTTATGTATGCTGGAAAAGTTATTGAAGAAGCTCCTGTAAGAGAACTTTTCAAAAACCCTAAACACCCATATACAAGAGGTCTTTTAAAAGCAAAACCAATAATTGGTCAAAGGCAAGAAAGACTATACACAATCCCAGGGCAAGTGCCTAACCCTATTGGTTTGGGAGACTATTGTTATTTTAGCGATAGGTGCGAATATGCAATGGACATTTGCCGCCAAAAGATACCTCAACTTGCAGCTGACGAAAATGGGCACAAAGTCGCCTGCTGGCTCTATGAAGGAGAGTGGAAAAAATGAGTGAACCTTTAATAGAAGTAAAAAACCTTAAAAAATACTTCCCAATACGAGGCGGTATTTTACAAAGGACGATAGGATATGTAAAAGCAGTAGATGGAGTGACATTCACTATAAATAAAGGTGAAACTTTAAGTCTTGTTGGCGAATCTGGTTGTGGTAAAAGCACAGTCGGGCGTACTATAATAAGGTTGTATGATAAAACTGACGGAGAAGTTTTTTACAAATCTATTCCTATTCACAGTCTCAAAAAAAGCGAGCTTAGAAAACTAAGACCTAAAATGCAATTGGTTTTCCAAGACCCCTTTAGCTCTTTAAACCCACGCCTTAGAGTAGGAGATGCCATAGGAGAAGCTCTTTTAGACCATGGCCTTATTTCTAAAAATGAATTGCGGGATAAAGTCATAGAAACAATGGAGATATGCGGATTAGCTCCGTACCATATAGACCGCTATCCTCACGAATTTTCTGGTGGTCAGCGTCAGAGAATAGGAATAGCTCGTGCACTCATTTTAGATCCTGAATTTATTGTGTTAGACGAACCTGTATCTTCTCTTGACGTCTCAATACAAGCCCAAATAATCAACCTACTTATGGATTTGCAAGAGCAAAAAGGGTTAACTTATTTGTTTATTTCTCACGATTTGAGTGTAGTAGAGCATATAAGCACAAGAGTTGCAGTAATGTATCTTGGGTCTATAGTTGAAATGGCAGCACGAGACGAACTTTTTGCCCATCCACTTCACCCCTATACACAAGCCCTTTTGTCTGCCGTTCCAATTCCAGACCCAGACTTAAAAAGAGAAAGAATAATCTTAGAAGGAGATATCCCGAGCCCTGCGAATCCACCAAAAGGATGCAAATTCCACACAAGATGCCCACTTGCTAAAGACATTTGTAGAGAGCAAGTACCAGAATACAAAGATGTAGGAGGAGGGCATTTCGTAGCTTGCCATTTGGTATAGCTAGATGCCTTCCACATCTTTTTGAATTTCTTCTTCAAAAGAAAAGTTACTATTGCTTAGATTCTCAATAAAAATCGGTTTAATAAATATAGCAAAATACAAAAGACTTACTAATAGTATTACAAACGTAATTAGAAAGGGATAAGTATAATTTTGATTTTCTAGGATATAGCCAGCTAAATAGCTGGCTATTGCTGATCCTATACTCCTTAAAAGTGATTTTACTCCAGCAAAAAAATCCCTTTTTTCTTCCTCTACAACAGACATTGTTTGACTTTCTATCATATTATTCAAAAGCGTAAAACTACCACTTCTTAGTAAAAATATTGTTGAAAACATCATTACAGAAATATTATTAAAGGCTAATATAAGTGCAAACAATAAATTCATCCCATATACATAGTAATAAGCTTTAATGGTTCCAAATTTATTTATTATCCATGGCATTATCATAGACGCAAAAAACAAAATTAGCCCATTTATTGTAAGCAAATAGGAGACATATTCATCGCTCCAACCCATCCGAAATTTCACAATCACGTTTTGGAAAGGAATTATCGTAGAAAAAGCCATACCCGTCAAAAAAAGATAAAAAATAATTAAAAGAATTTTTTTATCAAAAACTTGGTAAATTCTAATATTTGACAATAACAACTTACTCTTACCTTTATCAAAACTATTGTTTACGCATGGCAACAAAATCCCTCTTAATAAAGCCGCCACTAAAATTAACACGGCTGATATATACACAGAACTTTGATATTTTGTATTACCATATGGAAACCAATTGGGTATAAAGCCTCCCAAAAGCGTACCTACTCCACTAAATAGAGTAAAAACAGCAAATAAAAGGCTATAACTTACAGTTTCCAATTCATTTGTCTCAGCATATGAAAATAAAAGCTGTATTTCTGTTGTAATCAAAAAGGAAATTCCTATAAATTGTATAATCTGTGCCAAATAAAAAACTCCTATAGATTCCCCTAATCCAAAAAGCCCATATCCTATCCCTGTAAGAGTTATTCCTGATATAAAAATTCGTTTTCTCCCAATATAATTAGCAAAAAAACCTGCTGGAATAGCAGCTGCCCCCATCACTAAAGTTCCTACAGAATTAAGAGCTCCTATTTGTTCAGGAGAAACGTTTAAAGCAAGCAAATGCAAATTTAATACTAAACCAAAAATCCCCATTCCTATACCCAATAAGGCTTCAGTTGCTATAAAACGTTTTACTTCTTTGGGCAAAAATTTAACCTGGGCGATGAACGACATATATGTTCTCCTTTCCTCCCGTATATATCCTCCAAAAAAGCCGCTTTAAAAGGCGGCTTTAGAAATACTCAAAAGTTATCCATGTCTTCTTAAAAAAGGTATTTCACAAAGTCATTGATTCCAAAGGAAAGCAAAACAGACAAACCAATTACTACCATTACCATTGTTAACTTCAACTTTTAAATTGCGAATTACTTCATCAACACTCATTTTATGTAAAGCACTTTTTTACTTCAACACTTTTGTCTTCCATAAAATATCACCTTTTTACTTTTTCTTTCATTTTCATTATACTCCTAATAACTGCAAATTGCAATCAGTCAAATTCTCTATTGCGGGAAAAGTAAAGAGCAATTTGAGTGCCTTTTCCTTGTCTTTTGAGAAAATCCCCAAAATTAAGTCTGCAGACAATCAGACAAAGGGGACGGTTCCTCTTGTCTGATCTTTTAAATTTAATCAGGCTATATAGTCAGGCTTTGCCTTTTTCTTTCAAAATCTTATGTACACTATACCTACTCACCCCAGCAATAGAAGCAATATCTTTAATTGAAAGTCCGGTTTCATATCTGTATTTTTTTATTAAGTCATGCCATTCTTTACGTTTTTTAATTTCCAGATTTTCTATATCTTTAATCCCGAATTCCATCGCCATTTCTTTAAATAACTCTTTGGCTTCTTCCGTACTCATTTTTTCTTCTTCAATGTCGATAAAAACTTCAGTGCCTTCTGTCTGCTCCATATATTTCTTAAACTGTTCTATAGCTTTCTTTTTATCATCAGAGAAAATACCTAAAATCAAGTCTGTATCTACAATTTGACACATTTCATCATTATCGCTAAGATAACAGCTATAACTGCTCCACTTATAATCAGAAACTTTTTTCACTAGTCCCGCTTTTACCGGATTCTGATGAATGTATCTTACTAATGCTATAACGTAACTCTCATCTTCAACTGGCTCACTTCTAAACCTATCCTGAAATAAATGCCCTGTCCTATCGTATTTTTTATTAAAATAAGAAGCATAAGTTCCTGCAATCCTCTTAATAGAACCTGATAAATCTTCATTGCCTTCCTTGATCATCAAATGAACATGGTTACTCATTAGACAAAAAGCAGTTAAATAAAACTTCCCGTCTAGCTTTTTCTCTGCCAATATTTCTATAAAGCGCTTTTTATCATCATCACTTCTGAATATATTTTTCTTTTCATTTCCCCGCAACATCACATGATAATATCCGCTCTTGCTCTTAACTCTTGACTTTCTAGGCATTTACATCCACTCCAAAAATAATAATTCAGACAAAAGGAACCGTCCCCCTTGTCTGATTATAACATATAAATTAGATAAAATCTCCCATTTTTTCAGAAGTTTTAATTTTATATATTCCTAACAGGATAAAGGTTAATGCAAAAGCCAACAGTATGATTATATTCATATAAACATCGCTTAAACTACCACCCATTTGAATTTTTTCTATAGCGTCTATTGCCCATTTCTGTGGTATAAAATCAGAAAGCTTTTGAAATGATTTTGGCATTAAATATAATGGCCAGAAAGTTCCCCCTAACATACAAGTAGGTGTAATAATTAAAGTAGACAAGACATTAGAATAACTTGTAGAGGGTGAAAAAGCAACTATCATTGAACTTAAACCAATAGAGGTTATTCCAAAAGAAACCAGTACTAAAAAAACATCAAATGTCGCTTTTGTGAAGCCTAAGTTTAATATAAAGGTAATCAACGCAAGTATAAAAGCTATTTGAAAAACTGTCAAAATTAAATTTACAAAGAAATTGCTCGCTAAATAAGTTCTTGGCTTTAAAGGAGAAGCAAAAATTCTGTAAAAAGTTTTATCTCTCTTCTCCACAAGTATAAAATTAGAAATATTAAAAGTGCTAAACATCAAAAACATTATAAAAAATCCTAAACTTCTTGTTGTTGCCACTGCCGTCTTCCCTATATCTTCAACAATATATGTTTTCAAGCTAAAAGGACTGTTCTTATAAAGGTCGTACATCTTATAAAAATTTTCTTTATTTCCTTCAGATGCCTTACTCAAATTGTAAAGAACATTTATCTTGCGGTCAAGATAACTTTTCAAAAATAAGGTGGTTTCTTCCCCTTTTATTGATACAATCTCTACATCCTTTGGATTTCCCTTCAAAATTTCTTCTTCAAATCTTTGAGGAATCACTATAGCGCTGTCAACTTCTCCTTTCGATACTTTATCATTTATCTCATTTTCTTTCAGAAAAACAACCTTGAATTTATCCGTTTTTTCCAATGAATTAATTAAATCTGTTGAAATCTGACTTTTATCTCTATTTACAACACCTATTCTAAGTTGCCCGCTGCCACCATAGGTAAAAAGCAAAAAGAAAAGTGGAATTATAATACCAGAAATCAATAAAATAATATTCCCTTTCCTTCTAAAAAACAACTTTACTGTATTCTTCATAACCAAAAATAGCTCTCTCACTTAAAAAGCCTCCCTTCTGAATAAATAAGCTGACAACACTATGAAAAAAGCTGCAGGAATTAAATTTACCATGAGGGCTGTAGGTACATATTGATAATTGCCTCCCAATATCACATTAAATATGGCTGTATTTGTCCATGTAATTGGAGAAAAATTTGAAAGTTTCTCAATAAATTGACTTCCCATTTCTTTTACAGGAATATAAGAACCACCTAAGAAGGCTATAAAAGGAATTATACCGTTTAGTAAACCTTGTGCCATTGCTCCATTTTTTATAATAAACCCCAAACTCACTCCCAAGCCCACCACAAAAATTATCTCACTAATTATAATCACAAAAACTGTTACAATATCCTTTCCCCAATTAGTTCCGAAGATGTATTTGCTAAAAAGAACAATAATCAAGGCCTGTATAAAAACAGAAAAAGTTACCCCTAACACCTTCCCCATCAATATTTCATATTTCTTAACAGGAGAAGCTAATATTCTGCGCCCTGTCTTTTTTGTCCTTTCCATATCTATTGAAAATACACCACTCATAGCACCGTATAAAATTATTAAAGTAAGCATCGTAACAGAATAATAATCGAATGATGTTTGTTTAACTTTTCTGTCAATAGAGGTTATTTTTATAAATTCTCTATTTAAATTTATATCGCCGCTATTTTTAAGAAAGGCAGGATTTTGTGAAGCTATAGCTGTCATTCCTTTAAAAGTATCAGCAAAAGAGTCAATCATACTTGCTGCAATCTCCGTTTTTATATCTCCATGTGCATTCTTATAAAAAGTTATATCTTTACCTTTTAAAAAAACATAACCATCATATTTGCGTTTTTCTATTTCACTTATTCCTTTGCTGACATCTTTTATTTCTACAAATTTTACTCCCATTTTATCAGTTTCTTTAATGAAAATATCAAAACCCTGTGAAAGTATCGTATCTCCTTCATCTGTATATATGACTTTTATATCCCCTAATTTTATATCTGATGTTGACGAAAACGCAAAACCTAAAATTCCAATAAGAACTATTGGCAATAGTATCATAATAGCCATTACCTTCTTGTCATAAAGAATTTCCTTTATTTCTTTAAGCATTATTGTAAGGATTCTCATATTTTCACCTCTAATCTCTCAATTTTCTTCCTGTCAGGGTAAGAAAAACTGTCTCCAAATCGGGAATTTCGTTTCTTAGGTTACGTATTGGTATGTTTTTTGAAATAAAATAGTGGATTATATCATCAAAATTGCTCACATCTTTTAAGCTTGTTATCTTTATCGTGCTATCTCTTATCTCAACAGCTTTTACACCCTTTATTCCTTTCAATTCCTCCTCTTTTATTCCATCAATTGAGCCAATTTCAATATAAACTGTATTCACATCTGTAACCATTGAAGTGAGTTCTTCCTTTGTTCCTTCAGCTATAACCTTGCCATGGTCCATTATAGAAATCCGCGTGCAGATAGCCTCTACTTCCTCCATATAGTGACTTGTGTAAATAATTGTACTACCCATTTCATTTAACTTTTTAACAGATTCCAAAATGTGATTCCTCGATTGAGGGTCTATACCTACTGTAGGTTCATCCATTATTATTAATTTAGGTCTATGGGCAATGGCACAGGCAATATTTAGCCTTCTTTTCATACCACCTGAAAATTTATTTGGTACTTCTTTCGCTTTATCTGAAAGACCTACAAACTCTAATGCCATCTCTACACTTTCTTTTAGCTCTTTTCCCCTAAGTCCATAAAGACTTGCAAAAAACTTTACATTTTCATAGGCTGTTAAATCTCCGTAGATAGCCACATCTTGAGGCACAATACCTATACTCTTCTTTATGAATTCCGGTTCTTTGCGTATATTTTTATCAAAAACATACACCTCTCCTCTATCAAAATTGAGCAAGCCGCAGATTATGCTTATAGCTGTCGTCTTCCCTGCCCCATTAGGACCCAATAGTCCGTAAATTTCCCCTTCTTCTATTTCTAAATTCATATTGTCTAAAGCTATAACATCACCAAACCTTTTTATTACATCCTTCATTTTAACTATCTTCATGAAACACCCTCTCCCTACAAAATAAATTTTCAGACGAAAGGAACCGTCCCCTTTGTTTGAAATTGATTTGGTTTTCTAGGAATATAATAAAGGAAATGGTGAAAGTTTTGTAGTATACAAAGTCACCATTTCCTCATGACTAAAGTCACATTGTATTTAAATTTTTCATCATGTATTCCATTATTCTTACAGCCTCATTTATAGTTTTTACATCATCCTTTAATGGTCCAAGCCATATGCAGTAAGCTAAATCATTGTCTGCAATTGGAATAATTCCAAAAATCTCAATATATGTTGTAGGGTCATTGGAAGCAGCAGGAGGGCTTCTCCTCAAAACGGCAATTTTTCCTTCTCCGATAGGCGTTTTTATATTTTCTTCTTTTAAAAGTTCGCTGTGATTTGGAAGAAAACCTCCAAAATATTGGTCTTTGTAATAACTTATAACATATATACCACCGTTAATTTCATCCTTTGAATTTAAGATATAAATTTCATTTCCGCCTGTAAATTTCTCCTTCCACCCATTTGGCAGAGCAATCTTGAGTTTTTTTAAATACCCAATCTCATTATTGCGGCAAAGTACCGTTTCCATATAGGGCATATCTTGAAAGCTATTTAAATCATAAAAGAGTACTTTCTCAGCTCGACTAACGCCAGCCAGCTTCCTTTCAGAAATAAATTCTACTGAATTCCATTCCAAATTATCGCTTTCCTTTAATTCCTTCACATTTCCATTTAAATCAACACTTACTATAGGAGCCTCTATAAAATTACCTTTATCGTCATATTTATAAATCTTGAATATAACATGTTCACCATCCGGAAATGCCATACTGTCAAGCGAATAAAATCTGTATTTTAAAATGTTTTTGTACGTTTTTATTATTTTAAAGTTATTTCCATCCAAAACATCTAAGCAGTTTTTCTCATCGTTTAGCACAAATATAGTTCTACTTTTATCTAAACTCCCATACGTTACACTTCCGTTAAAACTGTAAACCGGCTTTACGACCTTGTTTTCAAAATTTAGATAGTTTATTTTGTTATCACAAATAAACAGCACCCCTTTATTGTCAAAATATGGTTTGATTTTGCCACAAGAATTTATTTCACTTTCTAAAGGATACTTCTCAAATGTCCCTTTATTTACATCATAAGAAAATATATACCCACTTTTAGCATTTAAAGAATCCGGTGAAATACCATAGATATACTCCCCATCATCACTCCACACTGGATATATTCCATCTCTTACAGGAAGAGTAAGTCTTTCTGGAGCGCTGCCATCAATGTTTATCACATAGTATTCAAATGAAGCAGCATCGTAATGGATTCCCACAACAATTTTGTCTTGTCTTGGTGATAATTTATAATATCCAATGCGTTTATTTTTTAAAAATTCACTTGCTATTTTGTTAGAATTGTTGTCGTACAAAAGGCCGGTATAAAGGGTATTATCAAAATCTTCGCTTGAATTAGGAAGTGAAAATACCAACCTTATAGGTGGTTCTTCCCTGGTTGTAGACGATTCTTTAAGCTTTACTACATCACAGGAAGTTAAAAAGAACATCACCACAGCAAGAAGTAAAAATAATTTTCTCATTTGCTATCCCTCTAATCTTATAATTTTCCCCTCCTTTTTAAACCGATTATATCATAATAAAACAAAAATCTCCACATCATCTATTTTTAAAAATTCAGACAAAGGGGACGGTTCCTCTTGTCTGTTTATTTTGATTTTCAGACAAAAGGAACCGTCCCCTTTGTCTGTGTTATGCCAATAAAAAAGTAAGGCTCGTAATGGTCTTCGCTTCAGCCAGTACAAATCTCTTCATACCTCACTTAAAAGGCAAGGTATTGCAAAACCCATACTGACCTATGCTCGACTATTATAGATACCTTAGAAACCTTATGCACTTTGCATAAGACCTCCAGTCTAAGTACATGACGTACTTCGACCTGCGGCACCTATAATAGTCTTAGCTCGACTATAATACATCCTTTTTAGCCTTAAAATTAAGGCTCTACATGGACATATTATAATCTGCCCGCTGACTAGCATCCGACCTTTTGATCGAATACCAATCTTTGGCCGACCATCACAGAACTTGCGTTCTGTGATGATCTTGGCTCGACCATTACGAACCTTACACTATTATATTGCCCTTTTTGTCTTTTTATATTCATTTGTTTTTAAAAAAATTTAAAAAGGAATGAGATACCCACTTTTTTGGTTTAAGCTAAAGCTCTTAGTGAAAACAAAGGAACTGTACTTCATTTTAAATTATACAGAATATTGATAATTTAAAGCAATTACTTTTGGCTCACCTTCTAGATCTTTCTTAGTAATACCTATTTCTGTGGATAAAATCTTTTTGCCACCTGTCATATCCAAAAAGTTATCCACAGTATCAATAGGGAAATTAATAAACTCCGTTTTATAGTGCATTGGTATAGTTATTTTAGGCTTTAACTGGTTCATCACTTCTACCGCTTGTTTTGCATCAATTGTATAATAGCCTCCAACAGGAATGAGTAGAACATCAACTGGTCCTATTTCTTCAACTTGCTTTTCTGTTAAAACATGTCCCAAATCTCCCATGTGACAGACTCTGATTCCATCAATATCAAAGACAAAAACTATATTTTTACCTCTTTTTGCACCATGTTCGTCATCGTGAAATGTATTTACACCTTTTATGTTGATACCTTTTATATTATGTTCTCCTACTGTGTCAACAATATCAAAGTTTCCCTTTACTGCTTTAAAATAATTGTGGTCAAAATGGGAATGAGAAGATGTCACAATGTCTGCCTTCACATTTGGCATAGGATAGCCAACCGACTCATCAAAAGGGTCTGTAACAATAACCGTACCCTTCTCGGATGTCAACTTAAAACATGAATGCCCTAGCCATTTTATATTCATAAAAAACACCTCCTAACCATATTATACCACAAAATAAAGGCGGAAAAACCGCCTTTTACATTCTCTCTGGTGCTGTTATTTTCAATATATCTAAAGCGTTCTTTATAACAGTCTTTACTGCTAATATGAGCACAAACCTTGCTTTCATCAAATCCTCTTCTACGCCTTTTACTCTATGACTGTTATAAAAAGAATGGAAAAGCGATGCTACATCAAGTACGTACCTCGTAATTCTGTGGGGTGCCAATGTCTTTGCAGCAATAGTAATTTCTTCAGGGAAATATGCCAATTTTTTAATTAATTCTTTTTCCTCTTCTTCTTTTAAAAGGCTTAAATCTACTTCATCTATATTATCTATCTTTACACCCTCTTCTTCTAACTGCCTTATTATGGAGCAAATCCTCGCATGGGCATACTGCACATAAAATACTGGATTTTCATTCGATTGCTCTTTAGCCAAGTCAAGGTCAAAATCAATGGGACTGTCTGCAGACCTTAAGTTGAAAAAGAATCTTGCTGCATCTTTTCCTACTTCATCTATCAGATCTCGTAGTGTCACCATTCTGCCTGTCCTTTTGGACATTTTAACAACTTGACCGCCTTCTATGAGTTTCACAAGCTGCATTAAAACAACGTCAAGCCTGTCAGGGTCTATGCCAAGTGCCTGCATCGCTCCTTTCATAGGAGCAACATGGCCATGGTGATCCGCACCCCAAACATTTATAACCCAATCAAATCCGCGAGTTATAAATTTATTTTTGTGATAGGCTATGTCAGAAGCCAAATAGGTAGGAAATCCATTAGACCTAACTAATACATCGTCTTTTTCTGCGCCAAATAATGTCATTTTAAACCACAAAGCCCCGTCTTTTTCGTAAGTATACCCTTTTTGCTTAAGCTCTTCAATTACTTTATACACTTCTCCGCTGTCATAAAGAGATTGCTCAGAAAACCACACGTCATATTCTATACCGTAAAGAGCTAAATCCTCTTTTATTTTTTCTAAATTCTTCTTAAGTCCATATTCTATGAGTGCCTTTCTTCTCTCTTCTGATGGCACATCTTTATATTTATCTCCGTATATTTCTAAAAACTCTCTCGCTCTATCTATTATGTCCTCTCCGTGGTAGCCCCCTTCAGGCACTTCAGCCGGTATACCCAATAATTGCAGGTATCTTGCCTCAAGTGAATATCCAAACTTCTCTATCTGATTTCCAGCGTCGTTTATATAAAATTCCCTTGTAACATCGTATCCTGCATAGTCAAGTACTGACGCCAAGGCATCTCCCAAAGCACCGCCTCTTGCATTTCCCATATGCATAGGACCCGTCGGATTTGCCGATACAAATTCCACTTGTACTTTCTTGCCATTCCCAATGTTTACTCGTCCATAATCTTTCCCTCGTTCATAAACGAGCTTTAAAGTTTCTTCCAAAAATTTATCCTTCAAAAAGAAATTGATAAAGCCAGGTCCTGCGATTTCAATCCTTTCTATAAAAGTATTTGAAGGGTCCATTTTTGAAACAATGATTTCCGCAATTTTCTTAGGGGGCATTTTAGCCTGCTTTGCCATTACCATTGCTGTGTTTATTGCAAGGTCACCATGTTGTTTTTCTTTTGGCTCCTCTATTTCTATCTCTGGAATAACCTCTATATTCATCAAACCTTCTTTTACAGAATTCTCTATAGCGGTAGTCACCATGTCTTTTATTTCATCTTTTACTTTTTGTATAATGTTTTCCAAATCAGTTTACCTCCCACACTTTTAAGTATAGTTCATTATTGCTCACAGTCTTGTTATTAAGGTCAAGAGCATATTTTATAGTAATCTCACCGCCAGCTTCCGACATAGCCACTTTTACATCTGTTGGCAGTATTCCTAAAGGAATTTTCCCATAAGGAGTATCATAGTCCGATTCGTATCTTTTGTTTTTCTCAAAAACCATTTTCGATTTGTTAGTGCCAAACCGCAATAATGTGACTTTGTCTTCTGTAATTTTTAAAGTAGTAGTAGTTCCATCCATTCCTGATAGTTCACTTTCTTCATATACTACATAAAAGGTATTGCCTTTAATATAGAAACTACCCTCTGTAATAAGTTCTATTGTATCAGATTCATTTTGATCGTTTTTTTGAGTACCTTTTACAGATATAATCGCTTTTTTCAATTACCTCTCCCCTTCTTCCCTTATTTCTCACCATTCCCTACATTTTTCATTATAGCTCTCTATCGCTAAGTTTATAAGTTCGTCCAATAATATTGAATACGGCTTTCCACTTACTTCCCACAGTTTAGGATACATGCTTATTTTCGTAAACCCAGGAATGGTATTAACTTCATTTAGATAAAGGGTACCTGTGTTTCTATCCATCAAAAAGTCTACTCGCGCCATACCTCTCAAATCCAACGCCTTATATGCTTTTATAGCCAATTGTCTTACCTCTTCCATTTTTTCATCTGGAAGTGGTGCAGGTATTAAGAGAAGAGATTTACCCCCATCAAAATATTTAGCATTATAATCATAGAATTCATTAGAAGGAACAATTTCTCCTGCAATAGAGGCTTGCGGATTTTCGTTACCTAGCACGGAACATTCAATTTCCCTAGCATCTATTCCTCTTTCTATCAACAATTTTCTATCATATTTTGCAGCTAATTTCAAGGCCCCAGGAAGTTCTTCCTCATTGTGGACTTTGGTAATACCAACACTAGAACCTAAATTAGCAGGTTTTACAAAGCACGGATATCCCAAGTGTTCAACTTTTTTCTTTATAGCTTCTAAGTCTTCAATCTCTTTTCTATATACTACTACAAAATCAGGTGTAGGTAGCCCCGCTTCCTTAAAAATCCTTTTTGTAAAAACTTTATCCATGCATAAAGCAGAAGAAAGCACATTAGCTCCTACATAAGGTATATCTAATAATTCTAAAAGCCCTTGTATAGTCCCATCTTCTCCATTAGGTCCATGCAAAACAGGAAATACCACGTCTATAGGATAAAAACCATTTTTTCCGTCTTCGAAAGTTATTATTCCTCTATACTTCGTAGAAGCTCCCATAGTTGCAGGAATTCCTTCTTTTTCCCATTCTCCGGTTTCTATTTTTTCTACATCTCCTCTATATAAATACCATTCTCCTTTTTTTGCAATACCTATCATGTAAATCTCGTATTTATCTTTATCAAGGTTGTTTATTATAGACTTTGCAGACATTAAAGAGACTTCATGTTCTCCCGATTGTCCACCAAATAAAACAGCTATTTTCTTCTTCGCCATTCTCTCACACTCCACTAATTTTTCTTACATTATCTTTATTCTACTCTTTTAAGAATATGTATTCAAGAAAAATTTTATTTTATAAATTTAAAGCCGGGAAAGAAGAAGTTTTTCTTCCCCGGCTTGGTGGGCATTTAGAAGGTGGTATTTCCGTTGTTATAATTTTCTACAAGCATTTTTTCTGCTTTTTCGATTGCAAGTTTTACAAGATTACCGCAATTTCTAGAAGAAACACTTCCCCAACCTTCCTTCATTACTGTGTCGTAAACGCCGAGTTCTTTAGCCAACTCATATTTAAGTTGGTCAGACATTAAGCCTCTGCGTCTACCCATTTTTATCCCCTCCTTCTTTTGCCCTACACTTATTTTGCGCCTTTAAAAGCACTTTTATGTTATGGACTACATGGTCAAATCTCCATGTTCTGTTTTTATAACCTTTAAAATTTTTTCTTCATTTCCATTTAATGCATTTATATACACGTAAAATGTATCACCTTTGTATGTTCCTTTAAATTCGTAAGCCAATACTTCTTTTCCGCCCTCCAAAGGAATGAGTGTTAATTTTGTTCCTTCTATTTTTAAGTTTTTATTTACTTTTTGCTCCGCTTCTTTTTCCGTAAGTTTTGGCTTTTCTAATTTTCTCTCCGTATGATTCATGTAGTAAGCTGTAGCGTCAAATCCGATTATGTCACCATTGTCAAGTGCCACTTTCACTTTGACAATGTCTGGATACAAATATACCTCATCTTGTACAGGAACAAAATTAAACTGTACACTACCATCCGCCTTCATAGAATAAGTACTTTCCACGTTTTTGAAACCGTGTTTTTCTAAAAATTTTTTAGCATACTGCAAAGCTTGTGATTGAGAAATATTTATTTTATTCACACTTCTCTGGTCCATCATCCATACAACATATCCACCTTTTTGACTGACATTTATATAAACAGGCAATTTACCTGGAGATTTTAATTCTATCCCATAAGCTTTTATTTTTCCATTGTTAGGACTATACTTGTTTTGTGATTCTACAGGCTTTCCATAAAAATCTTTTGCTATTTGTAAAGCTCTATCGTAAGAAACTTCTTTCCCAACTAAACCTTTAGGTGTAGTTTTTGCTAAACTTTCAGAAAAAGGGCCGTCATATATCAAAGTAGGGTAATTTGTCATAGTCTGATTGACACTACTCATTTTTACATTTAAAATTTTACTATCAATCTCACCCATTTTTTGTGTACCTTTTTGACGTAAGTTTCCAAGTTCATATCCACCTTGAATTTTTTTTCTTAAGTCTTGTAAGTTTTTACCTAAAAATACCGCATAATTCTGTAATTTCGTAAGGGTTGCTAAATCTTGTTGTGATAATTTTTGCCCTGAAGCAACTTTTTTTGTAAGACTGTAAGCGTAATCGCCAATTTGTGTCAAAAACTTTGAAGTATTATCTATTTCAGGCTGCCCTATAGGAAGTTGATTTAAGTGCTCTTGCCCTGAAAAAGCTTCCCTCCATATTTCATCTAAAATAGGAATAGTGGTTTTATCTGAAGAAGCTACCATTAGTTTTCCCATAGAAGTTTCGATGTTCTCCACGTTAGACACCAATTGATAAAAAGACCTATCATATTGTGCTTGTAAATACCTGTGATAAGAAATTTTCTCAATATATTGTCTATATCCCCATGCTCCGAGGATTAATATTAAAATTAAAGCAAAAGCCGTCAAGCCTCGTTTTAACATTTTTTCACCTCACCTTGCAAAGATATGGCTGCCTATTTGGGTTATAATTGGCCTGTTAAATATCCAATAACTTGTCACTCTCGCAGCGTTGTAATAATACAAGGCACCACCAGTAGGGTCCCATCCAGCAATTGCATCTCTTGCCGCCCTTATGCTGTCATTTGTAGGAGGTAGCCACATTTGACCATCATCTACTGCAGAAAAAGCCCCAGGTTGAAATATAACACCTGCTATAGTTTTTGGAAACCTCGGGTCTCTTACTCTATTCATCACCACAGCTCCAACTGCAACTTTTCCAATATAAGGTTCCCCTCTCGCTTCTCCATTTATAAGCATTGCTAAAAGGTAAACATCGTCATTTGTGGTGACAGAGGAAGAAGCCTGATAAGCCGCTAAATCTTGAGCAGTAGTTGTAAAACCTAAAGCTACTTTTGTATCGTCATCTACAATTCCAGTAACTCTGAGTCCATTATATGCTTGAAATTTCCGAACTGCCAGCCACGTTCTAACCCCAAAAAATCCATCTACAGCTCCCGTATAATATCCCCAGTCTTTAAGCCGTGCTTGCACTTTTGCAACATCACTACCTGTATTTCCCCAATAAAGGTTAGACATAGCTGTTTTGGTCAAATCATAAGCCGCATACTCAAAAACTGCTGTTATAAAAATAGCCAAAACTGTTATTATAATCTTTATGCGGAGAATAAAATCTATTTTCATTTTGAACCTCCTTTTCTTTGGTGTTTGTAAATATTTTTTGTAGTAGTAAAAGTATTATACGCTGTTTTTAATTTAAAAAATTAAAGCGCCCTTTAAGGCGCCTTCCATGCCACTTTAAATTTATTGTAATATTCCTCTATAATTTCAACTATTTTAAATTTAACTTTAGGTTTTTCTTTCTCAATAAGTTTCATTTCATCTTGAGAAAGATATTTAGCCACTTCCTCTGCAGTTTGTGTATCTGTAAACCCGTGGGTAACATCAATAAAACAAAGGGGAGGAAATATTACACACCACCAATTTTTACCTTCTCCGTTTCCGATAACTACTTTAAGCGCATTATAATTCCCCGCAGGAAGAGTAATAGTTCCATAATACCGTGTAGGAAAATCAAAGGTGCCATAGGCAACTTTCACATCATAATTCTTACCCTCTCTACGAATTACTTCCTCTGCAACCTTTTTAATCTCCTCAATACTTTGCTTTATAATCCTTTCCGAATCTTTTACATCTTTTACTTTTTCAAATTTAGGCGTTAAATCAACAAGTATAGCATCTCTAACCTTAAGTTTTAATTCCTGGTCTTCTTCGGAATCGCTGTTGGCAATCACATGAAACCTTATTAATTTGCGGGATAGGTCTTCTCTTTGCAAATTAGAAGCTTTAGCTCCATAAAAATTTGCTGCTATAATAATTGCTAATACCATCAATGCAATTAACCTTTTCATAATTTTATCCTCCATCACAAATCTTTAGTTTAACTAAAGTATTACCAAATATATTAAAAAATATACCCTTCTACCTGAAAAGCCCTATCCTTCGGACATGAGAAGTAACATCTACTTTTATCTCTACCTCCGGAAAAATTTTATCCCAATCTTTCCCCACCTTTTCCCATAAACTTGGATGATATTTTTCAATATAATCTCCTATACCTAGCATGTCTACTTTTAATTCTTTTTGAAATCTATTTATAGCTTTTTGTGTCATCTTCTTTATTTCGTCACTAGTTTTTCTTTCTATGACGTTTAACAAGTCACCTTTCATCATTTCTCCGTGCTTTTCAAAAGTATATTCCGTTATATCTCCTTCCACCTCCAGTTTAACTCTATAAATAATTTTCCCATTTTCTTCTTTAACATCTCGCCTTCTAATAACATTTGAAATATTAAAAGGAACCTTTATTTCTTCTCCATCTCCTGGCATATTTATAGAAATATCTCCTCCCTTCACAAGACCAGTCAGCCACATATATCCCATGTTTTCATCATCTTCCATCCAACCTACTAATTTATAATTTTTAATAATAGCAGAACCTGCTATTTTAATTTCATCTTTTCCTGCAATTATTTTTGGGATTATCGCATTGCCGTTCGTCTCATGAAGAGACTTAGTAATTTTATTATAGTCAATTGTTGGAAATTTTGATGTCAAGTTGTAATGTTTGAATATATCTCTAATATAAGCTCCTGTATTTGGTTCCATCTCGTATTTTTTTAGAAGAATATCCTGAGCTTTTTGTGGAGTTACAAGAAGGTAAACTTTACGGCTCAATTCATAACTCCTGTCAAGAGAATCTAAAACTTGTTGAAATTTATCCTTGTTTTCCACTACGTCTTTGCCAAAAATAATAGCTTGTGTATGACCTAAATACAGCGCTTTATTAATTCTTGTACTTATATGACGGGAAGCAGAAAAAATCGTATCAGCAACTTCTGAAACAGCAAAACTTGGCTTTTCACTTCCTCCTCCACCGCCACTGGTACCTTTTGTAATTTGAGCAGCATTAGGAAATTGAAAAGTCACAACATATCTTTTATTCGAAGAAGATAAATCTATACCAATTGCCATCACAAAAGCCCTGTCTTCTATTTCAATTTTATCCCAACAGCCTGTCAACATGAGAGCAATTAAAACCCATAATATCACTATTTTAAGTTTTCTCTTCATCTTTATCACCTAATCTTTTAACTTTTAAAATAATAAACAATAGTATTGGCAATATAGCTATAAAAAACACTGACATGTACTGGGAAACATATCCCGCATATTTATAAACTGTCACAATAGAATCGGGAATTAAAGCCATTAAATACATTATAGGAACTGCCGGCAATACAAAATAAGAATGTTCTCTGGTCTTTAAAAGCTTTGAAAGAGCCAAAGTAGCAAAATAGTGAAAAGAATAAATAGAAGTAAAAATGGTGAATGTCCATATTCCCATTACAATTCCCTCTACATTTTCAATGAAAAACACAGGAAAATTAATAGATTTAATGAGGGTCAAAAAAGGCCACAGCTGTTCCCTTGTTTCCTTGTATCCAAATATGCCAACTACAAAAAAAGTTATATACATGTAAAACAACATCGTAGAGATTATTGCTGAATTGACACTTCTTTTCAATTTGTTTGTATTAATTATATATGGAAAAAGCAAATACAATATCTCAAAGCCAACAAAACTATATGTAGTCACAAGCATTCCTTTAAAAAACTTAACTAATGAAACCCTCATAAATGGAAGAAAATTACTTAAATCTATATCAGTTAAAGTCGGTAAAAAAAGTAATACAAGAGGTATCACTATTATGGGAAACAAAATTTCTGACATTCGTGCAATTGGCTCAAGTCCATATCGCACTAAATAGGCAGAAGTAAAAAGCATTGTAATAATTATCGTTTCAATAGGGGTACTTGGCAAAAGATATATTTTCAAAACTTCCCCAAAAATCCTTACATCAAGGCTTGCAAATATTGTGAAGTAAAAAACAAGTATAATACTTATAACAATAGAAATAGGTCTTGTTATAAGTTTACCGGTATATTCGACAAAAGTTTCTGTAGGAAATTTAGAAGATAGATAAAGTATCAGCCTTGCAAAAAAAAGAGAAGCTATTCCTCCTCCCAAGATAGCTATAAGCCCATTAGGTCCTACCTCTTTGGAAACATCTGCAGGAAGACTTAATATTCCAGCTCCTACCATAGTAGTGAAAAGCAATATTGATACTTGATTTGCAGAGATTTTATCATTGTTTTTTATCATTGTTGTCTCTCCTATCGTCTTCTATGCTTTCTATTTTTTCTTCTCTTAAATCTTTCATCTTTTTTCTATCAGGAGTATCTAAAATTTCTGGTCGGTTTTTAAAATACATTATAGGAGCTTTTATTAAAGTATCCGCAAGGTCACTTAGGTCTATTTCCACAAAAGGAGAAAGATAAGGAACTCCAAAACTTTTTAAAACAACCAAGTGAGTGAGAACTATCATAAATCCCAACATTATACCATACAAACCAAAAACAGCTGCAAGAATCATAAATATAAATCTTAGCATTCTAAAAGCAATGGCAGCGCTGTAACTGGGTATTGCAAAAGAAGCTACAGCTGTAACGGCTACCACTATTACCATCAATGGGCTTACAATACCCGCTTGGACAGCAGCTTGTCCTATAATAAGACCACCTACAATGCCAATAGTTTGCCCTATAGGTACGGGAAGTCTAACTCCTGCCTCTCTTAAAAGCTCAAAAGTCGCTTCCATAATAAAAGCTTCAAAAAAGGCAGGAAAAGGCATACCTTGTCGTGTTGCTGCAACATACAAAGTCAATTTAGTCGGTATAAGGCCTGGATGATAGGCTGTAAAAGCTATGTAAACAGCAGGCGAAATTAATGCGACGATTGCTGCAAGAAATCTCAAAATTCTTAAAAGTGAAGATATCATCCACCTTTCGTAATAATCTTCAGGCGATTGAAAAAGAGTAGCGAGAGTAGTAGGTATTATGAGAGCAAAAGGAGTATTATCTGTCAAAATTGCCACTCTTCCCTCTAAAAGAGAAGCTGCAACCTTGTCAGGCCTTTCTGTACTCAAAACTTGAGGAAATGGTGAATGCCAATCTTCTTCAATCAATTGTTCTATATACCCGCTTTCAAAAATACCGTCTATTTTTATATTTTTGAGCCTTTCCATCACTTTATTCAAAACATTCCTATCGACAATATCTTCTATGTAAAGCACTGCTACATCTGTATGAGTCCTTTCTCCAATCTGCATCTGCTTTATTTTTAACTTGGGATCTCTAATCCATCTCCTTACAAGAGCAGTGTTAACCCTTATTGTTTCTGTAAACCCTTCTCTCGGTCCTCTTACAACCGTCTCTGCCTCGGGAGGTGAAATTGACCTCATCTGCCATCCTTTACTAGAAATGATGACTATTTCAGGAGAACCATCAAAAAGCAAAGCAGTGTCTCCACTCAAAATTGACAAAATACACTTGTCTAAATCTGTAATCTCTTTTATGTCTCCTCCTGTTATAGTCCCTTTCTTTATGACCTCATACAAATTTCTCTTTATCTTTTCAATAGAAGGGTCTGCTTGTCTTGAATCCAAAAGCAAAGAGTGGAGTACATGGTCATTTATGAGGTCTTTATCCACAAGCCCGTCTATAAATACAATTGCAAGGTTATACTGCTGGTTTTCTCCCACCCAAATATCTCTATATATTACATCATCACAATCTTTTAATTTATTTTTTATATAATCTAAATTTACCTTAAGACTATTTGAAGCTAGTGTACCATTTTTTTCTTCTTTTTTATCGTTTTTTTTGCCAAATATCTTATCAAAAAATCTCATATTCTCCTCCTTACATAGGAAAAAAGGTTCGTAAAATAATAGCAACTATCCCAATAAAAATATAAAACAATCCAATCCATTTACACAGCTTAGAATCCCTATCTAATCCTTTCCTCTCTAAAAATTTAGGCTCTATAAAAGCTTCATAAATCCCTACAATGAATACATTAGCAAACATATAAACAGTAAAGTATTGTCTTACAAAATGCAGTAAACTATACATACCATCACCTTCTGAATATATATTTTGCACTCAGAAGAAAAATATACAAAAAAAATAGGCCTATGCCTATTTTTGACTAAGATATTTAGTTGCCATTACTACATCTTCTTCTTTATCAACATCGTTACCTATTTCTGGATATTTAGATATGATAGCCTTTCCTTTTATGTTAAATAACTCTTCTGCTTTTTTCTCAATATGAGAAATTGAAAGTCTCCCTATTAAAAATAAAAATAATATCTTTCCTCCTAATAATTTTCCTAATTTCCATGGTTTTTTTCTATAAGCTATAAATTGTTTCGCATCTTTTATTAATCTATCTATGATTCCAGGGTTAACATAAAAAATATTGCCACCTGTAAAAACTCCTTCTTTCACCCGTGCATAAGTCCTTTTAGCCTCAGGAAACTTTTTTAAATTATCTTCTTTTCTAACAATAGGATAACATAAGTCCGCTCCTGTAGCCTCTGACTTTTCAATAAAATCGCAAACAGCTTCTTTAGTCAACATAGGAATATCACAAGTAAGAATCAAGACTCTTTTGTCATTTTTAAAAGGCTCTACTCCTTTCAAAACATTGTCCATTATATTGTCAGCTTGTTCAATGATAACATCTATCCCTGCTACTTTTTTAAGTTTTTCGGGATCTCCAACTACTGCAATTTTATCTATTTTATCACAACCTCTTAAAGCCTCAATTACATAAGAGACCATATACTTCTCATTTATTTTAACAAAAGCTTTATCAGGCAATTTGTCCTCTTTAGTACTGCCGGCCAAAATTATGGCATTCACTCAAATCACTCCTTGTAACTAAAATACTTTATGTCTTTTACAACCTCTGTCTGGAAATTGCGTATATGCTTCTCTGCCCATCTTCTTGCAGCATCTGTATCTCTTGCTTCGATAGCTTCTGTAATTTTTTTATGCTCTTGATGTATCTTTTTCGCTTTTTTCTCTTCGTTTATATACCTAACTCTAAATCTGTGTACATGTTCTTGTAAATTATTCATTATTTGAATTAATTTGTCATTTCGTGAAGCAGTAAAAATTAAATCATGAAATTCTTTATCCAACTTCACTAGCCCTTCATTATCACCTTCTTCTATCTTTTTTTGAAATTCCTCTACAATTTTCTTTAATTTATCAATTTCTTCATCCGTTATCCTTTCAGCAGCTAGGGAAGCAGCTAATCCTTCTAACGAACTTCTTACTTCTAAAACATTCAAAAGGTCTTTTGCATCCAAATCTGCCACATAAGCTCCCTTTCGAGGAACCATAACAACTAGCCCCTCAAGTTCTAATTTTCTAATCGCCTCTCTCACTGGAGTCCGACTTACTCCCAGCTTTTCTGCCAGCTGAACTTCCATAAGTCTCTCTCCAGGTTTTAACTTGCCTGTAATTATGGCATCTTTCATGTAATCAAAAACTACATCTCTTAGCGGTTTATAATTTTCCAATGGAAGAAAATCATTCATACAATTCTAACCCCTTATCTATAGTTTTTGAAAAAAACACAAAACTGTAAACTTCTTTTAAATCCTCATAAGCTCTCTTAAGTCTTTCTAAATCGTCAAAAATTCCGTAAACAGTGGGACCACTACCTGACATAGCACATCCTAATGCGCCTTTTTTAAGCAATTCCTCTTTTATTTGATTAATAACTTCACATTCCCGAGAAGTTACCAATTCTAAATCGTTTTTTATATTTTCTGCAATTTTGTATATGTTTCCTTCTTGTATAGCTTGAGCAACTAAAAAAGTAGCATGGTGACTTTTAAAATTAAGTCTGTCCCATTTATCATAAATTTCTTTTGTGGAAATTTCAATATCAGGTTTTACAAGAAGTAAACTCATAGAGGGAACCTTTAAATTTTCAAATATTTCCCCTATGCCTTTCGCAAGCTTTGTCCCACCTTCCAGACAGAAAGGAACATCTGCTCCGACTTTCAGAGCAATTTCTTTTTTTTCTTCTTTTGACATATTCAAATTCCATAATTTGTCTAATGCCACAATTGTAGCAGCAGCATCAGCACTTCCCCCAGCAAGGCCGGCAGCTAAAGGAATTTTTTTATTAAGCCTGACTAATATCCCTTCTTTTTTTTGGTATTTTTCTTTCAAAAGATTAATAACCTTTACTATCAAATTATCTTCTCCTACAGGCACCTTTGGGTTATCGCACAAAATTTCGATTGTGTCGCTTTTTTCAAACTCCAAAATATCAGCCAAATCAATTGATTGCATTATTGTAGAAATTTCATGATATCCATCTTCTCTCTTTCCTAATACATCTAAAGATAAATTAATTTTAGCATAGGCCTTTACTTTGATTTTTTTCATTTCTCCATCCACGCTCTTTCAATAATATTATAGTTATATATTATACATTATACAATAAATTTTCTGTAAAAAAAATACGCAGTCTCCTGCGTATCATTCTTCCATAGGTATTATTAATTTCATTCCCTCTGAAACTTTTTCTTCTTCTAAACCATTGGCAGAAATTAATTCTTCAAGGCTCACCCTGTACCTTTTAGCAATATCCCATAGGGTTTCATCTTTTTGCAGCATGTAGATAACAATGCTGTGTTTATTATCGATTTCTCTTGGAGCTTCGATTTCCTTAAGGTCTACAATAACCTCTATTTCTTTCTCTGCAAGTAAATCAACAGTATTATCAATTGCAAACTTTAATTCAATTTCTTTCATAGCTATTATTTCATAGGAAACATGAGAAATTTTTATATCAACCAACATAGGTCCTTTAACTTGACTTATCTCAACAAAAGTCTTAAAAGGATATTCATCTCTATAAGACTTTACACTACCTTCTTCAGACAAATATAAAATAGTATAATCTAATATTCCTTCTAAAACCAATTTATCTACATCTACACTGTAGTCAGATATAACAGGAATAACCACAACATCTATAAATCTTTTTAAGAAAGAAGGTAATTCTACATTAGTTTTGACTACAAATTGAGATTTAAAAGATTCTAATTTCTCTATCACCGTTAAATTTTCTTTTATGGGTTGAATATAAGCTTTTGTACCATAGGCATCAACAGGAAGCTCTCTATCCTCCGTCTCCAGCACTTGAACTTTTACTCTTATTGTGACTTCTATATCTAAAATAGTATTTTCTCCCTTTTCATCCTCCAATATGGTTGTAACTACGTCCACGACTTCCTCTTGAGTTTTAGCAGACATATAACTTAAAGCCCCAGGAATATCTACAAAATTTGCATAATTTAAATCTGTTTCTAAATTTCCAAATTCTCCTCCCTGGGAAATATATAAAATATTACATTGTACACTTCCTTGAACTATTACCTTGTTATCAGTGACTTTAATTTCTTCCGGTTTTACTGCGACATCTGTTTTTATGACTTTTTGAATAGGTGCCTCTCCATCAGGAACTTTTATTTTATCTTTTACAAAGACTTCTACACTATTTTGTCCCACTGTATGCATTAACTTCACATTTTTCTTTAGAGACTCCACTTTTATCGAATCTTCAGCTCCTATTACTACTTCTTTTTTATCAGATACTACTAATCTGCATTGTATCTTTATTACAGCTCTCATACTTATTTTTCTACTGTTTACCAACTTGTAGTCAACATTTTCGATATTTGCAACTAACATGCATCTGCTTCTCTTATCAATGCCTTCATCCTCAATGACATGGGAATAGTCAATTTCTTTTTCAATCCTTTCAAGCTCTCCATTTTTTTCGCCTAAATACAAAATATCTAATGCTAATTTACCTTCAAACTGAACTTTTCCTTCTGTCACAAAAACTTCACTAATATATGTCCGGGGATTTACCGCCAAAAGTACCAGCACGTCCGGTTCATTCTCAGGAACAATTATATCACTCTCTACCAGAAGTTGAGTATCATATGTACCTGATACAGAATCAAACTCTAAAATATCTTTATACACCTGTGGCATGCTTTTACCTCCTTAAAATAATTGTCCTTCACAATAAGATATGCTAATATAATATATAGTTATTGAGATAAAATTATGCCAAAAAAATAAGACCGAATATCTTCGGTCATTGGAGACACTGGATTTTTTTATTTCCTTCCATCACGGTTAGCTCTACTGTATCTGTTAAAATATCTGAATAACTGTAAGAAACCCTCCGGGTCGCTCCTTGTCCATCTAATACCACAATAAAAATGCTCGGATATGTCTTTTCTAATAATCCCTCTTTTATTATGGTCTTTTTTCTGCCACCATTTGTTTTAAGGCGAACTCGAGCACCTATATGTTTATCCAATTGTTTTTTTATTTCATCAAGGGTTGATCTATCTGCCACCACTATCAACTCCTTAACACATGCTGTAAATATTGTACCACAATTTTCAGACAATGTCAAGGGTATAATATTATATCAGTGCACCTGCCTATTTGTCAATAATGATTTTTGTGCAAAAAACAAAAAAAATATGCAAATCTCAGAGATATTTGCATTTAATCAGTAATTTTTAGCTTACGGAGTAAATTAATTTAATATTTGCCTTTTGGAACGCCATATCTAAATTTTCCCATTGTCTGCAATCCTCCAATTCCTGGCGCTCCCGTTATAGTGTTTTCTATTAATTCTTCAATTTTTACAAGCTCATTTATATGGGAAAAAGCCACTTTTTCACTCACCAAGACTGGATCAAGGCAGTGTATTAAAACCCTTTCTGGAGAGCTGGCATAATTAGCTCCCGCCTTTATAAGAGCTTCGTAATTTGATTGACAAGCTCCTGCAAAAATCACTAAATTGTCAAGTGCTGGTTCGTACTTCCTTGCATTTTTAACCGCTTCCACAAAATATTTAGAATTTCTGTAGTTATTTATATCGCTATAATCTCTGGTGTTGCTTCTTATACTATCATGACCTGTAAGAACTAATATATCAGGCCTATATTTTTCTAAGAGGTCATACACTTTATCTGGTTGTTCTTCTTCCTTTACCACTACTCCTACGACTTCCATACCTACCTTTTTATAGGCATCAAGACATACATTTAAATATTCCTCATCTCCGTCTATGTGAAGAACTTTTCCTGGCCTTCCGTAAGGCTCTTGTCGACTTGCACGCACCATCCCTTTTTTTCGCTGAAGGCTTTTTGAAGAGGCAATTTTTTTTAAAAGGTATTCTGCCTTTTCTCTATAAGGCCTATCATATTCCACAATTTTGGCGCGAGAAACCTCTATAAGGTCGTCTTCTGGTGCATCTGCAATTATTCTCATGTTTAAACCGTGTAAAAGATAATGCCTTACTCCTTTATTATCTATAACATTAATGACTCTAAACAAAATGTCAGAGCCATAAGACTTTCTCATTACAATGTCATTAATGCGAAAAGCCATAAATTAACCCCCCTGCGCAGCTTAATTCATAGTTTATAATATGCAGAGGGGTATATATAGGTGTATATAAATTTATTCTTCCATCTGTTTACCCAAAAAAGCAGCAGCTGTTTCAGCGATTTTTGCTTCAACTTCTGTAACTGCTTCACCGGCTTCTTTAGTAAAAATCACCACACTTCCTATTGTATCTCCTCTTGAAATAATAGGAACTATAACTTGAGATGTAATGTTAAATTCCTGTCCATCTGCTATTTTAATCGGTCCTTTATCTTTCCCAGTCCCAAGCATTATCGTCTTTTTTTCTTCCAAATATTTTTCTAATTCTTGACTTATTGGTTTATCAATTAATTCTTTTTTTGCAACTCCGGAAACAGCTATTACATTATCTGTATCTGTAATGCATACAGGGTGTTTTGTAGATTGATATATGCTATCAGCGTACTCTTGCGCAAAATCGCTTAATTCACTTATTGGAGAATATTTCTTTAAAATTATCTCTCCTTCTTTATCTGTAAAAATTTCTAAAGGGTCTCCTTCCTTGATTCTTAATGTTCTTCGGATCTCTTTAGGAATAACAACTCTCCCTAAATCATCTATTCTGCGTACAATTCCTGTAGCCTTCAAAGTAAATACCTCCATTTCCTAAAATTTTTAGCTCAAGATTAGTATTTATATTTTTCCATAAATTTATTCGCAAAAAAACCCGGCAACTAAACTGCCGGCTTTTTACCCCACTGTTACTTTTATATTTTGAGGAAACTTTTGTATTTTTGCTGCTTTCTCAAGTGCATCATATTTTTCTTTAATAACTTGATTTTTCTTATCATTTAACAAATAGCTTTCTATCGCATCCTTTACTTCATTAAAAGGTTTTATTGCAACACCCTCTGACTTTATTATATGGTATCCATAATCAGTCTTAACAGGTTTTGATATTTCACCTTTCTTAAGTGAAAAAACTACTTGGTCAAACTCGGAAACCATAACGCCATGAGGAAATTCTCCCAAATCTCCTCCTTGGTCTTTTGTAGCAGTATCAATAGAATACTCTTTTGCTAATGTAGCAAAATCTTCGCCTTTCATAAGTCGATTGTATATATCTTCTGCTGTTTTTTCATCAGCCACTAATATATGACTAGCCTTCACCACTTCAAACTGCTCTTTATTATCCTCATAATACTTTTTTAACTCTTCTTCTGTAACTTTTACATCTTTTGTATATTCGTCAAAGAGCTTATTTATTAAAAGATAATTTTTCACATCTTCTTTTGTAATATCTTTATTAACTTCTTTTTCTTTTTGATACTCATCCGCTATTTCTTTGTCTGTAACTGTAATATTATTTTTTAGGGCCTCCTGCACAAGTAATTTTTGAGCAATCAAACTATCAAGCACATTTTCTTTTACTACATCTAAAAACTTTTTCCCTTGATAATCCTGATCCCATATATCTTTTGTATATTGGGGACTACTTTCAATTTGAGCCTTTACTTGGTCAAAAGCTTTTTTGTATTCAGCATTAGTAATGTTTTCACCATTAACAGTTGCAACAACGTCTTTTTTGGTAGAGCAGGATACTGTTAAAAATACTATAAAAACAAAAAATAAAAGTAATGCGATTTTCCTTTTCAATATAACATCCTCCTGACTTTAAAAAGTTTACATAGACATAACTTAATTATATATCATTTCTCCACTAACTGCAAACTTTTTATTTTTTCTACTAATTCAATAAGTTCCTTTTGTATAGTCTCTTTTTTATTGAATCTATAAGTAAGATATGGTTGTACTTGACTTGAAAATATTAAATTCCCTCCATATTCTTTTATTGCCTTCTCTATAACCTCCATATTTACTGATTCCATATCTTTAAACTTTAAAATAACGACGTTTCCTTTTTCCGTTATTTCAGTAATATAGAGCTGAGAGGCAATAGCCTTTAAATAAGCAATTTCCAATAGTGCCTCTACAGGCTTTGGATAATCGCCAAACCTATCTACAAGCTCTTCTGAAATCTCTATCATATCTTCTCTAGATTCTATAGAGGCTATTTTCTTGTACATCTCTAATCTTAAATTTTCGTCTTCAATATAGGAAGAGTCAATATAAGCATTGACTTTTATGTCTATTGTGGTAGTAATCTCTTCTTTGGGAGCTTCTCCTTTTAAATTCCGTATAGCCTCCTCTAAAAGCTTTAAATACAAGTCATAACCAATTGCATTAATATGACCATGTTGTTCTGCTCCAAGGAGATTTCCTGCACCTCTTATCTCCAAATCTCTCATGGCAATTTTAAATCCAGAACCAAATTCAGTAAACTCTTTTATCGCCTCCAACCTTTTTTCCGCCACTTCACTTAAAACTTTATCCTTTCTATAGGTAAAATAGGCATAAGCAAGTCTATTTGACCTACCTACTCTTCCTCTTAATTGATACAATTGGGAAAGCCCTAACTTATCCGCATCATAAACTATAATAGTATTTACATTTGGTATATCAAGCCCTGTCTCAATTATTGTAGTACTTACTAAAACATCGTATTCCCCATTTAGAAAGTCAATCATCACTTTTTCTAATTGGCTTTCTTCCATTTGCCCATGAGCCACAGCTACTCTACAACCAGGAACTAAATCTTTTACCAAAGAAGCCATCTTTTCTATGCCATTTACTCTATTGTAAACAAAATAGACTTGTCCCCCTCTTCCAATTTCCCTTAAAATAGCATCTTTTATTAATTCTTCATTAAATTCCATCACATAGGTTTCTACTGGAAATCTGTCTTCAGGAGGATTCTCCAATACGCTCATATCCCTTATACCAATCAAGGACATGTGCAAAGTTCTAGGAATAGGAGTTGCTGACAATGTCAAAACGTCTATATTTTCCTTAAGTTTTTTTATTTTCTCTTTATGAACAACTCCAAACCTCTGTTCTTCGTCTATAATTAAAAGTCCTAAATCTTTAAATTTCACGTCATTCTGTAAAAGCCTGTGAGTACCAACAATAATATCGATAGTCCCTTCAGCTAGGCCTTTAATTATTTGCGCTTGTTCTTTGGGAGTCCTAAAACGGCTAAGCATTTCTATCTTTACAGGAAATTCTTTGAATCTTTCTATGAAATTAGTATAATGCTGATAAGCCAAGATAGTTGTAGGACACAAAAAAGCAACCTGTTTTCCATCAGCCACCGCTTTAAAGGCAGCCCTTAAAGCTACTTCTGTTTTACCATATCCCACATCTCCACAAAGAAGTCTATCCATTGGCCTGTCTTTTTCCATATCCTCTTTAATTTCTTTTATACACCTTAACTGGTCTTCCGTCTCTTCATAGGGAAATTGCTCTTCAAACTCCTTTTGCCATGGAGTATCAGGAGAAAAAGCATGTCCTTTCACCATCTGCCTTTTGGCGTAAAGTTGTATCAAATCCTTAGCAAGGTCTTCTACTGCTTTTTTGGCTTTTCTTTTTGCTCTAAGCCATTCACTACCCCCTAATTTATTTAACTTAGGTGGATTGTCTGTAGGCCCCACATATTTTTGCACAAGGTCTAATTGTTCTACTGGTACAAAAAGGGTATCTCCCCCTGCATAAATTATTTTTAAATAATCCCTTATAATCCCATCTACTTTTATCTTTTCTATGCCTTCATACTTTCCTATACCATAATTTACATGCACAACATATGACCCTACTTCTAATTCAGTAAAGCTTTTTATCTTGTCGGCATTTCTAATTTTTACAGTTTTTTTGCTCCTTTTAGTCTGACCAAAAATTTCTCCATCGCTTATAACCGCAAATTTTGCATCCACATACTCAAATCCCTTGCTAACAGAGGCAGGATATATGACCACTTGCCCTTTTTGTATATCGTATTCACTGTCTTTAATCACTACAGTATCAATATTAAAACTGTCAAGCGTATCTTTTAAAATTCTTGCTCTTTCTTGATTCCCACTTAAAAGCAATACTTTATATCCTGCGTTTTTGTAATACTTCAAATCGTCTACTAAAATATCCATTTTGCCGTGAAAAGGGTGCATAGACCTTGATACAAAATTAACAATTGTTTGAGGCTGTAGTTCATTGTCAGGCTTTGCTAAAGTATTCATTATGAGTAAAAAGTTATTTTTCACTCTTTTTAATATCTCCTCATAATCAAAAAAAAGCTTACTTTGCTCTGGCAAAACCTCTCCTTTTTCTAACAAAACCTTGAAATTTTCATTAAATTCCATTTGAAGGTTATTTACCCTTTGTTTAATGCGACTGCTTTCATCTAAAATAATAACTGCCTCTTCTCCCATATAGTCAACAATAGAATAGACATCATCATAAAAATAATCTATAAGCTCATGAATATTTTCCACCCTTTTAGATTCTGTAATCTCCTCCATAATTTCTTCAAATTTTTGCTGTAACTTTTCTGCAATGCCACTTTTCGATTTTTTTATTTTTGACAAATAGGAATTTAAATAGTTCGAAACTGCCGAAATCCCCTTTTTGATGTGCTCTGCCTCTGCGATAAACTCTGTAGCTGGAAAAATATTTATTTTATCAATATTTTCTAAAGACCTTTGGGTAATCACATCAAAAGTCCTTATGGAATCTATTTCATCGTCAAAAAGTTCAATCCTATAAGGATATTCTTCCGTAGGAGAAAAAACGTCAATTATTCCTCCCCTCACACTAAATTGCCCTTTTCCTTCCACCATTTGAACCCTTTCATACCCCATGGTCACCAAATTTTTTATAACTTCTTCTAAATTTACAGTATCACCTAATTTAAAAACAAATTGATACTTTTTAAACAAATCCATAGGTATGAGCTTACCTACTGCTGCGTCTATAGAAGTAACTACAGCATGGGGACTTCCTTCTGACAATTTTTTAATTACCTGCAATCTCTGAGACACCACTTCTTGACTCGCAGCATCTATTTTATAAAACAAGGCTTCTCTTTTGGGAAATAAAGAGGCATTGCCAAAATTAAAAGAATACAAATCTTCGTATATTTTTCTTGCTTCCACCTCATCAGGAGCAATAACTAACACCTTTTTGTTAAACTTAGTCATTATATAATGGGCAATATGGGCTTTTTGAGAATCTGTAAGCCCATAAGCCAAAATAGGTCCTTTCCTCTGTTGTAGAAATTCTTCTATTGTTTTAATCTCTTTTAATTCTTCTATTTGACGAGTAAACATGTTCATCACCTCAACATAAGCCTATTCCATAAGCCATGTATTAAAGAAGTTACAATAATAGCCAAAAAAATATTTGTTTGCATCACTAATATGTAAGAGGTTATACCAAAAAAGCTGTGGCTTAAGATACTTAAAATAGAAGCCCTTAAATTGATTTTATAGGAAGCTTTTATGTAATCATTTACTGCCTCTGCAATTCCAAATATCAAATGAGACAAAAGAATAGAGGAAGTCAAATACCCTGCCACTGTCTTACAAGTTTCTTCAATGGCTGGTACAAGATAAATTATAGCTCTTCTCTTATATTTAGTTACTGCCATCCTATTTAGAAAATATGCTAAAATTACACCACCAATTCCAGATAATAGCCACATGTATTCATTTTTCTCCTTTATTGCCTTTTTATCAACCGTTAAATTTGCTCATAGAATGTTCTATCCCATTTTCTATAATATCTATCACCGCATCTGCTGCTTTTATAACAGCTTCATCAATTAGTTTTTTCTCTGACTCTTCAAACTTTCCTAATACATGACTTACTAAATCCTCTTGCGGTTTTCCAATTCCTATTCTAACTCGTGGAAATTCTTCGCTATTTAAAAGATATATGATAGACTTCATTCCATTGTGACCGCCTGAACTTCCTTTTTTTCTTATCCTTATTTTGCCCACATCCAAGTCTTTATCGTCATAAATCACAATTACATTTTCAAGTGGAATTTTATAAAAATTTACAGCATCGTATAAAGCTTCACCACTTGAATTCATAAATGTCTGAGGCTTTAAAAGAATTATTTTCTCTCCTTTAAAATTCCCTTCACCCACAAGGGATTTAAATTTTAATTTTGTGACATTCATACCTAATTTTTTTGCCAATTCATCTATTACCATAAACCCTATATTATGTCTCGTTCCTTCATATTCTTTACCAGGATTCCCTAAACCCGCAATTACGTACATACGACCACCCTTCCTTATCAAATTAATTATACATAATTAAACAAAAAAAAGCTATAGCATCTACAAAAGATTACCGACAAGTTGTAGCTTGCCGGTAATCTTATATGCGAGGGAGGCATTTATTTCATTTATTGAAAGTTTGCGCTGCTTTGCAATTTTACAGGAACTGTAAATGTTTTGCCATTTCTCCAAACTGTTACATTTATTACATCTCCAACTTTGTGGTTATTTATTATGCTTTGCAAATCCTCAAAGGAAGTAATGTTTTTGCCATCAGCCTTTATTATCACATCTCCTGGTTGGATACCAGCTTTTTCTGCTCCACTATTTGGCTGAACTTGAACTATATACACTCCTACAGGCAAATTATATCGGGCTGCATCTTGTTGTGTAATAGTTTGAGCACCTATTCCCATCATAGGCCTTTCTACATAGCCGTGTTTTATTATCTGGTCAATTATAGGTTTTGCTTCGTTTATTGGAATTGCAAAACCCATACCCTCAACAGGGGTTCCTTGGCTCTGGAACATTCCAAAAGGATCTTGAATACTTGGTCCTATTGAAGTGAGCTTAACACTTGTTATACCTATAACTTCTGCTTTACTGTTCACAAGAGGTCCGCCGCTGTTGCCAGGATTTATAGCTGCATCTGTTTGTATGAGTTTGACAGGCCCATAATCACTTTGGAGGTTTCTGTTAAGTCCGCTTATTATACCCGCTGTGACTGTACCTGCAAAGGAATCTCCAAGAGGATTGCCTATAGCAATTGCCAATTCCCCAGGTTGGAGTTTTGAAGAGTCTCCCAGTTTTACAACGGGTAAATTAGGAAGGTTTATTTTAAGTACTGCGAGGTCTGTTCTATCATCTTTTCCTACAAGTTTTGCATCAGCACTTCTTCCATCTAAAAGTTTTACTGTGATTTTTGATGCTCCGTCAATTACATGGTTATTTGTGACAATATATCCATCCGAACTTATTATAAAACCAGAGCCACTGCCTTTAGGGACATATTCTGTTCTATAGCCATTTGTATAAGCAACGTTTGTATCAATTTCTACAACAGCTGGGCTGACAATTTTGTATATGTTAGGTATCAAATTTAAAATACCGCTTTCGTCTGATGAAGTAGCATCTAGAGGCAAATATCTTGTAACAACCTGGGCTGATGCATCATTTTGGGTTCCATAGTATTTCATCACAGCACCTGTAACTCCTCCGCCAATTAAAGCTGCCACTAGCGCTACTGCAATAAAAGATGCTACCATCTTCCTTCTAAATCTTTTTACCATCTTCCCAAGACTCTTTTTGTTGTTTCTAAATTCCACTTTAGGAATTGGTGCAGTAGTTTCCAATTCCTCTTGCTTTTGTTCCTCTGCCTTTAATATTTCGCTATTTAATTCTTCTGTTTGATATAGCTCTTCTTTTTCATTTTCTTCTGGAGGAACTACATTCTCCGGATCATTTTTTTCAATTTTATCTTCAAAGTCTTTTCCGTAATCCATAATCACTCACTCCTTTTGTTTTTTCTTGCTTTTAATTATAACCACTTTTTATTAACAAATTATGAACATGATGTAAAGATTTTAAGTAGTTTTTATTAAAAAATTTTTTGCACTGTTTTTTATAAATAAATGTGCGGCCCAAGTATTCACTTGGACCGCTATGATAAGGGAGGTCAAGGAGAGGCATTTGTCGCTCTCAAGTATCATTATATCCTTTATTTATGAATAAAGTGTTAACAAAGTGTAAATATTTTATTGTGATTTTTTAAAATTTTTTCATCGGTAAAGTAAAAGTAAATGCTGTACCTTTACCGAGTTCACTTTCTACCCATATCTCCTCATTATGAGCATTTATAATGCGCTTTACTATATAAAGTCCAAGGCCTGCTCCATCTTTCCCTCTCGATTTGTCCGCTTTATAAAATCTATCCCATATATGCTCTTGGTCTTCTGGAGAAATACCTATTCCATTATCTTTTATAGTAATAAATGCCTTGTCATCTTTTATTTCAGTAAAAATATGAATTATACCCTTTTCTTTAGAAAATTTTATTGCATTGTCTATAAGATTTGTCAAAACTTGTTCTATCTTATCTTTATCAGCTATAACTATTCTTCTGTCTTCTTCAAAATCGACTTTAACAGTTAGATCTTTTTCCACTATCCTTTTTTCAAACTTTATAACGGCCAGTCTTATAAGTTCATTTATATCAAATTCAGTCTTATTAAGTGGGAATTGCCCTGACTCAAGTTTAGTCATTTCAAGGAAATCATTTATGAGTCGAGACATCCTCCTTGTTTCTTTTTGCACTATTTTAAGATAATCGCAAGCTTTTTCCTTTGGAATAGTACCATCTAATATCCCATCTATATATCCTTGTATAGAGGTCAATGGAGACCTCAATTCATGGGAAACATTTGCCACAAAATCTTTTCTCATATCTTCTAATTGTTCTAATTCTTTTGCCATAACATTAAAGGATTTAGCTAAATCCCCTATTTCATCTTCTTCTTTATGTTGCACCCTTGCTGAAAAATTCCCCTTCGCTACCTGCTGAACAGCCAAGCTCATTTCTTTAAGAGGCTGAGATATTTTACTGGAAGTATAAGAAATGAGCACAAAACCTATTATAAGAGCTACTCCTCCAGATAAAAGCATTAAAATAAAAATGTTTATAATGGTTTTATTCATTTCTGTCAAAGGTGCATGCATAAATATAGCCCCTTCAATACGGCCATTTATAACAAGAGGCACTCCTACTGTCAAAACAGGCTGATTAAATTTACCACCAAAATATCCTTTTTTTACAACAGATTGTCCATCTAAAATGCTTTTTATTTCTTCTTTACTGAGGCTTACTCCTGTCCACGCTTTGCCCTGCTGCTGTGATTGACTGTAAATTAGCCCTTCTTTATCCACGATCCATACAGTAGCATTAATCAACCTAGTAACAACATTTAATTCTTGATTCCATTTATCTATATTTATGTCACCTACTGCAAATTCATTTAAAATTGCATTTATTTCTTGAGCCTCTTCCAACATTATTTTTTCTTTGTCGGCAAAATAATAGTTTTGAAACATCAGATAAAACATCCCTGAAAGGATAGACAAAGTAATAAGGATGATAATTATATTGCTTATAAAAAGTTTTTTAAAGAGTCTATTTTTGCTCAAATTTAGTTCACCTCAAATTTATAGCCTACACCCCATACGGTGGTAAGTTTCCAATTAGGACCATCTCCCATTTTCTCTCTAAGCCGCTTTATATGAACATCTACTGTACGACTATCTCCCATATAATCATAACCCCATACATTTTCTAATAGCTGGTCTCTCGTGAAAACCCTGTTGGGATGTGTACATAAAAAATATAAAAGTTCTAACTCTTTGGGAGTTAAATCCACATTTTGCCCTTTATAAACAACTTTATATTCGCTCAAACTTACATAAAGGTCTGGATAAGAAACAGCCTGTTTTTCATCACTTTCCGGTTCATATCTTCTTAAAACCGCTTTAACTCTTGCTACTAATTCTTTCCCGTCAAAGGGCTTTACGATGTAGTCATCAGCGCCAATCTCTAAAGCCAATACCTTATCAAGTGTATCCCCTTTTGCGGTAAGCATTATTATAGGTACTTTTGAGAATTTTCTGACTTCTCTGCAAAGAGCTATACCATCAATTCCTGGCAACATTATGTCAAGTATGACGAGCTTTGGTGGTTTTTCTTGTATTTTCTTTAGTGCGCTTTGCCCATCGTATATCTGCTCTACATCAAAACCTTCTTTTTCAAGGTACAAAGAAACTATTTCACATATATTTTTATCATCATCCACCACATAAATTTTTTCATTCTCTCCCACAAAACCACCCTCTACTTCAAGTTTCCTTGTTTAAATTATATCATAAAATTTAAAACAAAATATAAAAAAGGCACATAAAGTGCCTACACAAACAATTTACTGACAGACATGCCTTCGTGGATTCTCAAAATTGCTTCTGCAAATAAAGGAGCCACAGACCGAACTTTAATTTTATCAATTTTTTTCTCTTCAGGAAGAGGGATTGTATCTGTTATAACCAATTCTTTTATTGGTGATTCTTTTAACCTTTCAATCGCAGGACCTGACAGCACTCCGTGGGTCGCGCAAGCATAAACTTCAGTAGCACCACTGTCAAGAAGAGCCTCTGCACCTTGCACCAAAGTACCAGCAGTATCAATAAGGTCATCTACCAAAATAGCCTTTTTCCCTCTTACATCACCTATTATATTCATTATCTCTGCTACATTAGCCTTTGGCCTTCTTTTGTCAATAATAGCAAGAGGAGCATTCAATTTTTCTGCAAAATACCTCGCCCTTGTAACACTGCCGTGATCAGGGGAAACAACTACTACATCATCTCCCAATTCTTTGTCAATAAAATATTTCGCAAGAATAGGTCCTCCTAACAAATGGTCAACAGGAATATTAAAATAGCCTTGTATTTGAGGAGCATGGAGATCCATTGTAACAACTCTATGAGCTCCTGCTGCAGTTATAAGGTCAGCTACAAGCTTTGCAGTAATTGGGTCCCTCGCCTTTGCTTTTCTGTCTTGTCTTGCATAACCATAGTAAGGTATAACTGCATTGATTTCAGCCGCAGATGCCCTTTTAAAAGCATCAATCATTATCAATAATTCCATTAAGTTGTTGTTAACAGGTGCACAAGTCGACTGAATGACAAAAACGCTTGCACCTCTTACACTTTCTCCAATCCTTACACTAATCTCACCATCACTAAAAGTCCCTACTTCTGAATCGCAAAGCTTGAGTCCAAGATGCTCTGCTATTTCACTGGCTAACTTAGGATTTGAATTTCCTGAAAAAATTTTTAGAGAATTAGTATATCTCGCCATTTAATTTAAAGCCTCCCTTTTTTTATTCTTTCCTGTACCCAGCCCTCTTTATTAGTTTGCCTACTTCTAGCTATGGCAAGTGCTCCTTCAGGAACATCCTCTGTTATAGTTGAACCAGCAGCAATATAAGCATTATTTCCAATCTTTACTGGCGCTACAAGATTTACATTACACCCCACGAAAACATTATCTCCTATCACTGTCTTGTATTTTTGTTTACCATCATAATTAACTGTAATAGAGCCACATCCCATATTGACATTTTTACCAACTTCCGCGTCTCCCACATACGTAAGATGAGGAACTTTACTTCCTTCATCAATTATTGACTTCTTTATCTCCACAAAGTCCCCTATTTTGACATTACTCTGTATCACAGTTTCTGGTCTTATGTGGGCAAAAGGTCCTATTTTAACATTATTTTCTATTTTTGAAGAGAGTATTACCGAATACGTGACACTACATCCATCTCCGATTTCCGAATCTACAATCCTACAATTAGGCCCTATCTCACAATCACTTCCTATTTTCGTTTTCCCTTCTATAACACAACCAGGCAATATTACAGTATCAGCTCCAATCTCCACTTCAGCTCCTATATAAGTGGTATCAGGGTCCACTATTGTTACTCCGTTTTCCATATGACGATAATTAATCCGCTTTCTCATTATTTTCTCTGCTTCAAAAAGCTGCACCCTTGAATTTACTCCCGTTATCTCCTCTGAAGGTACAGTAAAAGCGCCAATTTTTCCATCCATATCTCTTATAATTTCCACAGCATCCGTCAGATAATATTCACCCTGTGCGTTATTATTTGTTATCATTCTTAGCGCTTTTTTTAGTTTGGCTATATCCATAACGTACATGGCAGAATTTATCTCATGGATGCTTTTTTCTTCTTCCGATGCATCTTTATCTTCCACAATCTTTATAACGTTTCCACTTCCATCCCTTATTATCCTCCCATAACCTGTAGGGTCCTCTAATACTGAAGACAAAATTGTAACACTGTTGCGCTCTTTAATATGAAAATTTATTAATTCTTTTAAGGTATTGGAGGTAATAAGAGGTGTATCTCCTGTCAAAATCAGCACATTGCCTTCCTCAGGGAGTAAGTCTTCTGCCATCATCACAGCATGACCTGTGCCTAACTGCACTTCTTGATAAGCATACTTGACTCTTTCTTTTAAAACTTCCTTTACCTCTTCTGCTTTGTGGCCGACTACTACAATTACTTCTTTACTGCCTATCTCTTCTACCGCATCTACTACCCATTCTATCATCGGTTTACCACAGACTTTATGAACCACCTTTGGCTGCTTAGATTTCATCCTTTTTCCAAGCCCCGCTGCTAAAATAAGCGTCACTAGCCCTTCCAATTTTCCACACCCTCTATACTAAATTTAATTTTCATACCCTATACTATTTTAACTATAATTGCAATAAAGTTCAACAAAAAAAATAAAAAGGAGACCAGCTCCTTTTTATTCCTTATGTGCAGATTCTTGTTCTTTTGCTTTTTCATATTCTTTTAAAATAGCGCTTTGTAATCTATTTCTTGTGTCTGAATTTATAGGGTGAGCAATATCTTTAAACTCCCCTTCGGGAGTCTTTCGACTTGGCATAGCAATAAACAACCCATTTTGGCCCTCTATAACCTTTATATCGTGAACCACAAACTCATTGTCAAAGGTTACAGAAACTACAGCCTTCATTTTGCCTTCTTCATTAATTTTTCTCACCCTTACGTCTGTAATCTCCATAAGCTCACCACCTTCCTGAAGCTTAACCCAAAGTTTGCGTTTGTGGAACTGCTCTTACACTAATAAATATTCGCCATAAAATCAAAATTTCCTTCAGGAAAAACAAAAATTCCGAAAAATTTTTAAAAAAATTTTTTACTCTCTTTAACCCTTCAATATCCAGTCGCTTATTTCAATATCAATTATATTTTTCTCCTCCTCCATATTTTTTAACACAAAAACTGAAATGTAATTATCCACCAGCTTATTCTCCGGTTTTTCCGTCGAAATCATAACTCCTGCACCAACTACTTCAGCATCAAATTCCTCCATAAGTTCCATCATACCTCTAATCGTTCCGCCTGCTTTCATAAAGTCATCTATCAACAATACTCTAGAACCTTTTTGCAAAGACCTTCTAGCCAAAGACATAGAACGTATGTGTCTTTGAGACCCAGAAATATAATTAATAGATACAAAAGAACCTTCTGTAACTCTACTATCTTTTCTGATTATTACTAGTGGAACGTTAAGCGTCCTTGCGCACATCAAGGCAATAGGTATACCCTTGGTCTCCACAGTAACAATCGCGTCAACGTTTTTATCCAAAAAAGGAAACACTAAAATTTCACCAATTTTTGTTACAATATTGGGAGAATAAATCAAATCGGCAGTATACAGAAAACCTCCGGGAATTATTCTCGACGGGTCCTTTAATTTTTCCTTTATTTCTTGTACAAAAGGCAAATAACTTTTAATATTAGCTATAGGAATGTATTTTACTCCACCACCAGCCCCAGGTAATGTAATTAATTTACCAAAATTAAATTTTTCTATTACACTCTTTAAAATATCGATATCTTCCGAGGCAGTAGATTTAGCTATACCAAAAAAATTCATAAAATACTCCAAATTTATTAGTGTATTAGGATTTTCACTAAATATCTTAACGATTGCTGCCAATCGTTCATAACGTTTGTACTTATCCATAAAAAATAACCTCCGCACATACAAACTTTTATACCAAAATTATATTTAAAAGTTCACTTTTCTGCAACATGTGATATAATTTTTTTATAAATATAGTTGCTTTTGACAAGCTTTAATCATATTTTAACCATGAAAAGGCAATAATAACAATAGGAACTGAGAGGAGCGTAAACTATGGATATAAATCTTGAAAACTTTAAAAGAGTGCATTTTATAGGAATTGGCGGTATAAGTATGAGCGGTTTAGCTCATATACTTTTGAATAACGGCCATATAGTAACAGGTTCAGATATAAAAAATTCTCATATAATCGAAAGGTTAAGACAAGAAGGAGCAGTTATAACAATACCTCACAATGAAAACAGTGTCATAGGTGCTGATTTAGTAGTGTATACAGCTGCTATTCATGAAGATAATCCTGAATATCAAAAGGCTAAAGAATTAAATATACCTACTATAGATAGAGCTACCCTTTTAGGTCTCATTATGAAAAAATACAAATACGGCATTGCTGTTGCAGGAAGTCATGGAAAGACAACTACTACTTCTTTAATATCTGTAATACTCGATGGTATGGGATTTGACCCAACAGTTTTAGTAGGAGGAGAAGTAGACGTAATAGGAGGAAATGTGAGAGTTGGAAACAGTGAATATTTTGTCACAGAAGCTTGTGAATATACAGATAGTTTTCTAAAGTTTTATCCTTACATAGCTGTTATACTAAATGTCGATTCAGACCACTTAGATTACTTCAAAAATATTGACAACATAAAACAGTCTTTTAGGCAATTTGCTAATTTAGTTCCACCAGATGGATTTGTGGTAGCATGCAAAGATGATGCAAACACCATGTATGTTGTAAATGGGTTAAATAAAAACATTGTGACCTACGGCATTTACCAAGATAGTGATTGGAAAGCAAAAAACATAAGTTTTGATGACAAAGGCTGTGCGATTTTTGACGTTTATTATAAAGAAAAATATATGGGCAATTTTAAATTATCAATACCCGGAAAACACAATGTTTACAACGCCTTAGCTGCTTTGGCAGTAAGTCACCTTGTAGGAATCGACATAAAAAAAGCTTCTCATTATTTAACTGAATTCAAAGGCACTCATAGAAGATTCGAAATAAAAGGAATAGTTGACGGCATAACAATTGTGGATGACTATGCTCATCACCCTGCTGAAATTAAAGCAACTTTAGAAGCAGCAAAAAATTATCCTCATAAAAGAATTATTTGTATATTCCAGCCACATACTTACTCAAGAACTAAATCTTTGCTTAATGATTTTGCAGAGTCCTTTGACAATGCAGATAAAATAATAATAGCTGACATATACGCCGCAAGAGAAAAAGACACAGGAATTGTTTCTTCTAAAGATTTAGTGGAACTAATCTCTCAAAGAGGAAAGGATGTTTTGTACTTAAAAGATTTTGACTCTATAGTTGAGTATTTAAATAAAAATGCAAAAGCAGGCGATTTAGTATTAACAGTTGGAGCAGGAAATATCTATGAAGTAGGAGAAATGTTTTTAAAAGGCCATGAAAAAGCTGTAGGAATATAAGCCCTACAGCTTTTATCTTGCAACACAAGATTTCCTCTCCACAAGCTTTACAGGCACAATGATGTGGTCTGTGTCTACATCCTTTTGCTTTAACCTCACAATCAAAAGCTCTGCAGACTTAATCCCCAAATCAAATGTAGAAATATCTATTGTCGTAAGGGGTGGGTTTGCAAAAGCTGACAAGGGAATGTTGTTAAACCCTACTATTGATATATCCTCAGGAACTCTATATCCTTTATCTATTGCAGCCCTTATAACACCAAATGCCATAACATCATCAGTAACCACAACTGCAGTAGGTTTTTCTCTTTCTAATATTCTCATCATCGCCCTGTATCCACCGTCTTCTGAAAACTCGTCTTGTTCCACCAACTCTCTCTTAAAAGGTATTCCATTTTCCTCAAGGGCAAGTTTATAACCATCTAACCTATCTAAACTCACTACATATTCCAATGAACCACTTATAAAAGCAATTTCTCTATGCCCATGTTTAATAAGGTAATTAGTAGCAAGCTTAGAAGCCCCTATATTATCATTGTCCACCCAATACACACCTTTAGCATCAAGAGGCTTACCTATTACCACAAAAGGAAATTTTTCATCTCTTAACCAAGGTATAAGCTCATCGGTTGTACGGGAAGATAAAAGAATTATTCCATCTACTCGTTTGCCTTTTACCATATTTATAACCGCTTCTTTTTCCTCTTCTTGATTTCCAGATGTCGACAAAAGCAAATCATACTTTTCTCTATGGGCAACAACACTTATGCCCCTCATAACTTCAGGGAAAAAAGGATTTGAAAAAGCTTCTTCTGTGGAGCGAGGCATTATAAGTCCCAAAGTATTTGTCACCTTACTTGCAAGGCTTCTGGCAATGGCATTTGGATAATACCCCAATTCCTCCATCGCCTTCCAAACTCTTTCTTTTGTCTCTTTACTTATACGTGGATTATCAGCAATAACCCTCGATACAGTAGAAGGAGCAACATTTGCCTTCTTTGCCACATCTTTAATCGTTACATTCATGTATATCACCACCTTTAAAATGAAACCGATTGCATTTCTTCTATTTATTATTCTATCCTATTCTTTTATTTACGTCAACAGTTTTCATTTTCTTTTAAGCATTCTTTATATAACCCCAGCTATTTTTAATATCTGTTCAGTAATTCTATACAAAAATACTAACACTGATAAAAGTACAGGCCAATGCAAGAAAATATGTAAGTCTTCTTTTAACTTTGTAGTACCGCGGATAACATATGGGTCAGTTACTTTCTTCAAATATCTTAATAGCACATACAAAAGAATAGCAGCAAATAATGCAAAAATCCCATAACCAATGACAACAATAAATGGAATATCTACCTGTTGTAATGGAGTTGCTTTTCCTAAGTTTTGTTGTGCTATAAAATAGGATAACAATACAGAAATAGTATTATTCGTAAAATGAACAATCATTCCTGCAAATATAGAATTAGTCCTATATACTACATATCCCAATAAACTTCCAAGAAAAAGAATACTTAGAAAGTTTTGCACATTTAAATGAAGCATTGCAAAGAATATAGCGGTTATAAAAATACTCTTTATAGAACCTCTCATTTCAAAACTTCTCATAACAAGTCCTCGCATAAATATTTCTTCACAGCATGCAGCTACAGCTCCAAATATTAGAATTTGCATAAAAAGTTCTTGTGTATTGGAAGCTGCAGGTATTGGCATAACCGGAATTTTACCTAATTTAGATAGAAAGTAATTTGTTAAAAGTGCAAAAAAACCTGATACTATCCAACCTAAAACAGCTATTACTATCACTAAAAAAGCTTGATCACCCTTTATAGGATTTAACCTTAAAGCATATTTTACATCATATCTTTTAAAAAGAAGGTAAAGAATAACAGGCAGTAAAACAAGAAAAAATTCTGTGATTAGTATGCCTATATATAAAGAAGCCTTTTGCACCAAATATCCCACTGTTATGAGAAGTAACATGACAAAAAAGTACAATTTACTTACATCTTTTTCATCTGGCCGCATCCAACCACTTCCTTTTTTACATCGTCAATTTCACCCTTATAGATTTTAACATAAAAAGAATAAAAAAGTAAGAATTAAATGTGAAGATTTTGTGAAACCTAATAATTGAAAAATTCAATCAATGTGATATAATAAATAATAGAAAAATATGGAGGTGATGTAAATGAGCCTTATGAGGCGAGGACGCGACTGGTGGGATTGGCCCTTTGATTTCAATATTAGAAATTTGCCAAGCATTTTTGATGTGAATTTCCCATCTATTTCAGGTCTATTTTCTCGGCCAAGAGTGGACATCACCGAATCTGAAACAGAAATAGTGGCAACAGCTGAACTACCCGGCGTTGACAAAAAAGACATTGAAATAAATGTTTATGACAATATATTGGAAATAAAAGGGCAAACCACAGTAGACGAAGAAAGAGAAGATAAAAATTATTACATGAGAGAAAGATATTACGGAAGTTTTGCCAGAAGAATAGAACTACCAGCAGAAGTAGACCCTGAAAGAACTACTGCTAAATTTGAAAACGGCATTCTAAAAATCACAATGCCAAAATTACATCCAAGTAAGCCAAAGGGAAGGCGAATTAATATTGAATAAAAATTAAGGGGTAAGTTCCGGTTTACCCCTTAATTTTTTCACGTTTGCTTTATTCGTTTAGTAATTTTTGTAGCTGTTTATCGAAAGTATAAACTTCATAATTTTTTACTTTATGATAAGCATAAAGTAGCGTGTCCACAAAATCTAATTTCCTTTTGCTATAAAGCTTTAATGCTTCTTCTATTACTTCAAAATCATCAACTTTTAAATTTTCATACTCAATAAGTTCTCTCAAAGTGTCGCTTATCTCATCATTCTTTACTTTATATACTTTTTCAAGCACATATACAATTTCAGCTATTACTTCAGTTGGAACAAACACTTCATAGTTTTCCAATATCTCCGCAGCTTTTTCCGCTAATTCTTCTGTATCATTTAAAAGATACCTTAAAATTATATTTGCATCAACTATTTTCATACTTTTCCACCACCGTATTTGCCCAAGCTTCATCTTCCTTTTCTTGAAACTCCTCATTTTTATATCTTGCCAACGCTCCCCGTACTATTTTCTTTTTTTGCTCCTCATATGGCAATATGATTATTTCAACTTTTTTGCCTTTTAGCTCTTTTGGAATATCTATTACATTAGCCAAGATATCACTATTTGCGACTTTCCTAACAAATTTCACGATTTCTCACCCCTTTCAACTCAAGTAAAATCTTTATTTAAATATATTATACCATGTAATCTGACATCGCCATACTGGCACCTGCGAATAATTATAATTTTCATCGGTACCTAAACTATCTTTCAAATAAAAAATTAGGGGCAAGCTCTTGCTTACCCCAATTTTTTATTCAACTTTCTTTTTAAGCACTGCTATCATAAGAGCAGTAACTACTGTACCAACTGCTATTACTCCAATATAAAGAAGAGGATTTGACACAGCTATCGGTATTACAAATATTCCTCCATGAGGAGCTCGAAGTTCTAAGTGGAAAAGCATTGAAAGAGCACCTGTCACAGCAGAGCCCACCATTATAGAAGGTATTACCCTGAAGGGATCTGCTGCTGCAAATGGTATAGCACCTTCTGTTATAAAGGAGGCACCTAAAACCCATGCAGCCTTACCTGCTTCTATCTCTTCCTTTGTAAATCTATTCTTGAAAAGAACAGTTGCAAGTGCAAGGCCAAGAGGAGGTGTCATACCAGCTGCCATGACCGCTGCCATTGGAGCAAAAACATTTGATGCTAAAAGACCTGTTGCAAAAGTATAAGCTGTCTTGTTTACAGGACCACCCATATCAAAAGCCATCATAAGTCCTAATATCGCTCCAAAAATCACTGCATTTGTAGAACTCATACCTTTGAGCCAGGCAGTCAAAGATGTCATTATGGCTTTCATTGGAGAACCAATTACATATATCATTAAAAGTCCAACTATCAAAGTTGATAATACTGGCAATATGAGTATTGGCATTAAACCTTCTAATGTTTTAGGAAGCTTTATTGATTTTTTTAGATAAGCTACTGTATATCCTGCCAAAAATCCTGAAATGATACCGCCTAAAAATCCTGCTCCAGTGGATACTGCCAGCATACCGCCTACCATACCGGGAACAAGACCAGGCCTATCTGCTATAGAAAATGCTATATAGCCTGACAAAATCGGCACCATCAATGCAAAAGCTGAACCACCGCCAATTTTCATCAAAGCCCAAGGAAGAGTTCCTTCTACCTCAAAGGCTTTATATCCCCAGAAAAAGGAAAGTGCAATTAAAATACCACCTGCAACTACAAAAGGTATCATGTAGGAAACACCTGTCATAAGGTGTTTGTAGGCACCTGTCCTTTGCGCTGACCTTTCTTTATGAATTTCTTCTACTTTTTCTACATAATCTTTTGGTTTTTCCATCTTAAGAGCCTTTTCAATAAGCCCTTTTGCATCCTTTATAGCCTCTTCAACTGGTACCTCAAGTACAGGTTTACCGGCAAATCTTGATCTATCAACTTTTGTCGCAGCTGCTATTATGACAGCATCAGCAGCTTTTATATCTTCTTCAGTAAGCTGGTTTTCTGCACCTATTGACCCTTGAGTCTCTACCTTTATGTCTACTCCCATTTCTTTGGCTGCCATCTGAAGATTTTCCGCCGCCATATATGTATGAGCAATACCTGTAGGGCAGGCTGTAACAGCAACTACCTTTTTCATAATTAATCCCCTCTCTTAAAAATTTACTTATTAAAAGCATTTATGACTTCCTCAGGTGTCAAAGCTTTTTCTAACTCTTCTCTCACCTCCTTATGCATTAAAGACCTTGAAAGCTCAGCCAAAACTTTAAGGTGCAGCTCATCAGAGTTGTCTGGCACAGCAATTAAGAAAAATAAATGGGCAGGTTTGCCATCCATTGAGTTATAGTCTATTCCTTGGCGAGACTTTCCAAATACTATTGCTGGCTTTTTCACAAGACTGCTTTTGCCATGAGGTATTGCAACCCCATAACCTATACCTGTAGAAAACTCCTCTTCTCTTTTTTTCACCACTTCTAAAAAGCCTTCTTCATCATCTACAACTTCATTTTCTTTTAAAACACTCACTAACTCTTCCAACACTCCATTTTTGTCCTTTGCCTTTAGGTCAAAAACCATCATTTTTTCGTTCAATACATCTTTTATTTCCATTTCCCTCACCTTTCTATCCTCTCTATTTCAATCTTATCCTTTAATATATTTACCTCCTCAAGAGTGCCTGCTCTTGTGCCTTCTTTCATGACAACGGAGGTAGATAAAGCTGCTGCTATTTTTATTGTCTCCTCAATCGGAAGTCCTTTGTATATTCCATGGGCAAAGCCTGCAACAAAGGCATCTCCTGCCCCAACTGTCCCTTTTACTTCAACTTTTACTGGCATTACCCTATATATCCCTTCCTTTGTTATCACAACACTGCCGCGGCCTCCCATAGAAATCGCAACTATTTCTATGCCTGAATCCTTCAGCTTTTTCCCTTCTTCAATAACCTCTTCTAAACTTTCAAGCTTTTTGCCTACTGCATCTTCTAACTCCTGCACATTAGGTTTTATCATGTAAGGCTTTTCTTCTATGCCGTATAAAAGCGCTTCTTTGTCAGCATCAAGAATTATTTTTAAATCACCGCTTTTTACTTCTCTAATTATGTCTTTGTAAAAAGTCTTTGGCACTCCTTGTGGTAAACTTCCTGAAAGCACAAGCACTTTTGACTCTTTAGCATATTTACATATACTTTTTTTAAGTAGCTCTATTTCTTCTTCGCTTACATGAGGGCCATATTCATTCAAATCAGTAACTTCCATCCTTGAAATATCAGAAATCTTTATATTTGTCCTCGTCTCATTTTTTATTTTCACAAAGTCAGTTTTTATGCCTTCATCTTCCAAAGAATCGATTATATATTTAGCATTAGGTCCTATAAATCCGAGAGCAATAACATCGTCTCCAAAATTTTTAAGGTTTTTAGCGACATTTATACCTTTTCCCCCAGCGTCTACTCTTGATCGAATTACCCTATTTACATAACCAAGTTTCAAATCCTCAACAATTATTGTCCTGTCAATTGCTGGATTCGCCGTTACCGTCGTTATCATTATTTTCATCCTTTCCAAAGCTTACTATATCTATATTTGCCTGTTCATATTTTCTCACTATCTCATAATCAACCTCATCATCTGTTATTATTGCCGTAATGTCCTTTATATCTGCAAATTTAACAAAAGATTTTTTCCCAAATTTAGTGTGGTCTGCTACTATATAAACTTCACTTGCCACATCACACATGGCCTTTTTTGTATTGGCCTCAATTAAGTCTGGAGTCATAAGCCCATCCTCAAAAGATATAGCATTTGTGCCTATAAAAGCCTTATCCACTTTAAACTGTCTTATCACCATTTCAGCAATAGGACCAACTAAAGCCTTAGTCCTCCACCTCTGTATACCCCCTGTCACAATAAGCTCAATATCCTCGTGTTTTGAAAGTTCTATAGCAATAAGAGGTGAATTTGTGACAACAGTAAGTTTCATATTTTTTAGATTTCGCGCTATCTCAAGAGTAGTCGTACCAGCATCTAAAATTATAGAATCTCCTTCTTCTATCATTGAAGCAGCAATTTTACCTATCTTCCTTTTTGCCTCAAGTTCTACATCTTCTTTTTCAAAAAATGCAGGCTCATAATGAGTGCCAGCATTCAATATCGCACCACCGTGAGTCCTCTGTATGAAACCCTTTTCCTCCAGTACATGCAAATCTCTTCTTATTGTAGATTCAGAAACATTAAAGAGTTTGCTAAGCTCAGAAACACTGATACTTTTATCCTTACTTATAATTTCCGCAATCTTTAAGCGTCTCTCCTCACCAAACATTCTATCAGATATACTCATATTCATTCACATCCATTCAATATTATCCCGCTCAAATGTGATTGATTTTGCTCAATTTTGATTATATATTATCATTTTTGTTTTGTCAATAGGCAAAAAAATAAAACAGGCAATGCCTGTTTGAGAGAAAATAAAAGAGTCCCCCAAGGAGGAGGACTCATTATGGTTGTTTGATGTTATTTTATGACTATTACTGCTATTCTACCTGTTGAATCCTTGTACAGGTCAACTGTAGTACCCGCTGCAAGATCGCCAAGTTGTGCTAATACATAGTTACCGCTGCTGTCTTTTGTTACAACTGTCACATTTGGACTTAATGCAAAGGTGCCTTTGTCAGTTGTAATGCCATATACATTGTAGCTATTAACTTTGGCATCTTGTACATCAGCAGAGGCTTTAGACGCAAAGCTGACAATAACATTATTGCTGTCAAGACCTATAGCAGCCGCTCCTGTAGAAGGTGTAGGTGTCAAGTTAACTTTTGTTGTGTATGTTTGCTCTGAACCATTCACTAATACATTTAGCTTGTACTGAGTATTACCACTGCCAAGGTCTATTGTTGTCACTCCTGTTACATATCCGTATACTGTTGATGATACGCTTTGCTCAGCTGTTAAGCTGCTTTCATTGAGGTATATAGCTTTAACATAGCCATATTGATCAGCAACTAACTGCTTTACATTTAATGTATCTTTTGTTATGTCTGACAATTTAACTGTTGAGTAGCTATCATCAGTAGAATTGTAATTAAATATTACAGTATTGTTTGTCATATAGTAAGTTGTTCCACTTACTGTTAAGACATGTGTATCTTTATTGTAAGCAGCAGAAGCATTAATTGCTACTACATTGTCAGTATCGGCTGTCTTCGGACTATTGATAGCTGTAACAACATTGTTTGAATCAATTGAGTAAGTTATTATGTCATTTGTTCCATAGGTAGTGCTTGTAACAGTTGTGGAATATACATTTACTTTTCCATCAGCAGTTAATAGTTTTACTTTGCCGTTATTCCATACGTCGTTCGCATTAAATGCAAGCAATACTGCATAATTTGCTGTAGCTTGTTTGCCTATAAATCCAACGATATTGCCATCTTTGTCAAGAACAAAAGTACCTTCTTGACCAACTGTAGCTTTTGCACCACTTGCATTACCGTTAATGTATTGAGCTACTGTATAATCTTTATCGCCGATTGTTGCGGTTGTTGTACTTCCATCATATGCAACTTTTGTTATCTTTCCTTCTACTTTGTTTCTTACAACAAGAAGTGTAACTTTCGAACCGTCTATTGTTGAAGCATAGTATACAACATCACCAGCTTTAATATCTGTCAAGCTAGTAACTGATCCAGTAACCACAACAGTCTTTACCGGATCTCCAGCTATTCTATAGCTGCTATTATAAACATTGTTAACATTGAGGAACTTGTCAGTTGATTTTACATCAGCTGTAACAACAACAGAAGCTTTGTAAGCACCTGTAATAACCGCATAATCATATTTACCGTCGTTATTTGTATCTGTCAATGCTACATTCGCACCATCATATACTTTAGTTGCTACCTGATCCAATGTTGTTTTTCCACCGTTATAAATTACAGTTACATTAGCAGGAGTATCAATATCTACAACTTTACTTCCATCATTATATACACTATTTGATACTACGTTAAAGCTCTTTGCTGTAAATGTTTTGTCTGTAGATACTACATCAACTGATACAGGGTCTCCACCTTTTATTGAATAAACATCTACAACTTTACCAAGGTATTTGTTAAAATCAACAGTACCAGCATTTATAGTTGTGGCAGCTTTAAATGTAATTACGCCATCTGAATTTACATCTTTGATTCCTTGAACCAAAACTTTACCTTGGGCAACATTGCTGTCAACGTCAGGGGTTGCAACTACAAGATATCTTGTAACATCTGCAACTTTTGATATAAGTTTGTTTCCTAATACAGGATTACCATTTGTATCATAGGATGTTACTATTTGCTGATCTAATGCTTTATCCATTATTAAAGCCAGGTCTCCACGAGTTACAACATCATTGTAAGCACGATTTAAACCTGCTGTCAATCCAAGATCTTGGGCCTTTGCAACAACGCCATATGGCCATGAGAGATTCTTATAGCCAAGGGCATTGAGCATGAAGCCAAGAGCTTGTGCATATGTTACTTTTCCTTCTGGGTCAAACATGCCATTGCCTACACCATGTGTAAGGCCAAGTTTAGCTGCTAAGTTGATGTCACCAACTGCCCAATAATTCTTTGAAACATCTTTGAAGGCTGGTGTATCATTCTTAGCCATTTCAGCTAAATTTCTGTAGCCAGATAATCTGTTTACGAAAACAGTCATCATGGCTCTTGTAACTGGCTGATCTACGCCATATGTGCCGTCTGTATTACCATTTGTAATGTTTAGAGCATACAGACGAGCCACTGCTGATGCATAAGGTGCATCATCTTTCACATCGGTGAACGGTGTCGTTGCAGCAAAACCTACTGCCATCGCGCTGAACACCAATGCGAATGTAAGAACCACTGCTATTAACTTTTTGAGGTTCTTCATACAGTCAATCCTCCTCCTTGTATTTGTATTTTAATTTTTATATTTTTTGTTTTGAAAGGCATAATGCCTTTCAAAAATTTTTTACCTATGTAAGTACATTTTAGAGCATGTAGTATGTTTTGGATAAACAACCTGATTATATTATAGCATCAGGTATTTAATGAGTCAATAAATGTTACCAATTTGTAATATTTCTGTAATATTAATTTAACATTACGAACCCTGTTGTAATATTATTTTAGGTAAAACTTCTATTTCAAACATTCTGTTCCAAGGGTATCTCACTTTCACTTCTATGTCTTTTATGCCAACAGAACTATTTCCCGCCTTTACTAGTTCTCCAATATATTTTCCCTTTATTGTATTAATAAGGGGCTTCATCTTTATTGAAAGTTCTTCATCTGCAGTTTTTTTGTCTATGTTATCTTTTGCCATGTGGTTTGACTCTGCCCATTTGTACATTTTATTTCTTACATCAGCTTGATAGGCAAAGTCGTCCGCATAACGTATAAAGGAGAAAGCTATAAAACTTTTTATAGCATCTTCTTCTTTGTAAGAAGGAAGTATGCTTTTGTCAAGGACCATTTTTAAAGACATTTCAGATATAACTGTCCCTATTGCGTTGCTGGGAGTATTCCAGCCCGCATAGAGAAAGCTTAAGGGATTCAAGTCAAAGAGCAGGTCGATTAATTTTTTATCCGCCATATTAACATATGCAACATCTGCTATTCCGAAAATTTGTCCTTTATTTTTATATTTTTGTATGTCGTTTTTTATTCCTAAATTTTCATGTGTATGGACATACAATATACATTCGCCACTTGAATCGGTTTTTCCTCCTATAAAATTAATTTTTTCTTCCACAATTTTCTTAAGGTCTGCTCCTTCATAAGGCAAAATAACTTTATCAGGGTCTTTTACGTCATAAACGACATTAAAACGAGGAATTTGCTTGTAGTACTCATTTGCAAGCCTTGCCGTTATCTCCATGCCAATTTCATCAGCGCCATGGAGTACGTATACTTTATTCGATATTTGCTGTGTTTTCGCATATTGGTTAAGTTTTCGCGCCACCATATTTGACATGCTAAACTTCTGTGTGTCGTCAATGCCTATTACTAGTGTTTTTATATATCCTTCTTTTGTCCAATCAATGAGCTTCTCATTTATTCCTTTATTTAACTCAAAAAGTTCAATGTACTTAGTAAGCACATCAGGTGGTATGCTTTTTTTTATTTTTTCAAGCCTGGTTTTATCCTTTTCTTGGTTAAAAAGATCAACTTTATCAGATAACTCTGAAAATTCTTTTAGTCTGTCACTGTATTTTACATACTGGTAGTCGGAAAATTGTGTAGGCGTAAGGCGAGGTATTATTGAAAATATGATTATATTTTTGTTTTCATTCTCTGTCAAAAATTTATAAAGGAGCGAAAGTCTTTCTTCATAATCTTTATAGTTTTTGATATCACGGGATGCTATAAGGCCTCCATTCAAATACTGTTGCAGTGATATTACTACAGCATAAACGTTACTTCTAGGAATAACCTCATTAAGCCATTCATTAAGCCCTTCAAAGTTTCCCGGCTTTGTGTAGTCATCAAGTACATTTTGTGGAGGCAAAATCAAGTTTTTCCCCCACATATTTGTCAGAAGGCTTACATTTTGGGTATTTACAGGCCGGCTGTCAAGAGGAATAAAAATTATGTCGTCTTTTGGCATTGTAAATTTTTCATTGTAAGTAGAAGCTGGCAAGGAAAATATACATAAAGTCAGTACAAACCACAAAGCTTTTTTAAACATATCCTTCTCCTGCTTGTCTTTTTGTATAAATTATACCATAACAAAAGGGAATTTTCATTTTATTATTAATCTTTTTTTGGGCTTCGGGATTCTTCTAAGTGCTTCACACTCCTTATAATTACATAAAAAGAAAACTTGGCTTAGAATTACAAATATTTCTTTTATAAAAAATTTAATGTTTTGTTAACTTTTTTGTAACATATTTGTGATAATTATGTGATATATTTATGATAAATTTGTGTGAGAGGTTGGAAAACATGAGTAAAAAAGCGTTAATCATCCTTACAATCATGGTAACAATCGTACTTGCTGTATCAATTCCAGTGCTACATTCAAAGGCACAATCTAAAAAGCCATTTGTGCCTGTTTTAATGTACCATCACCTTCAAAAAGAAGGTACATTTGATTCTAAAAAGTATGGGGGTGTAATAATTGACCCAGAAAGATTTGAAAAGCAAATGCTTTACCTTAAAGCGGCAGGATATCATACTATAACTTTAGAACAGCTCAGAGATTTTGTACTGTACAACAAGCCTTTGCCACCAAAACCTATTGTAATAACTTTTGATGACGGATATTTAAGCAATTACACGTATGCATATCCTATACTTAAAAAATTAGGAATGAAAGCTGAAATAAATATTATAGTAAGTTATGTGCCAGATGAAGTAAACAAGCAAAAACCCGAAGTTGTTATACCGCATTTTACGTGGCAACAAGCAAAAGAAATGGCAGACAGCGGAGTAATAGAGATTGAGAGTCACACATATGACCTCCACGGTTACAGGTCAAATGATTTTAAGAAAATCCCAATGGTAATGGGACCTGTAATCATTGATGGACATCTTGAAACAATGGAACAGTATAAAGAAAGGCTTTATCTAGATTTCTTGCGCTCACGAGAAATAATTAAAGAAAAAATAGGTAAAGCGCCTATATGTTTAGCATATCCTTTTGGTTCGGGAAATAAAATAAGCGACGAGATAGCAAAAAAAGTAGGTTTTGAAATGGCATTTGGCATTAAAGAAGGAGTAAATTATTATGGCGATAATATTATGAAGTTAAAACGAATTACTGTGAGGGATTCCGATACAGGTCAAGACATTGTTGAAAAAATAAACAAGTTAAGTAGGGATACAGGGTTTATTCCTTTTTGGGATATTAAAAATATGTGGTCTGAAAAGAATATACTTAGTTCGGTAATAAAAGGGATTTTTGCAGGATATGAAGACGGATCTTTTAGGCCAAACAAAATTATATCTAGAGCGGAATTTGCTTCTTTGATAGATAGAGCATTTTTAAAAGATAAACCGGTATTGCAGCAAGAAATTTCCTTCAAAGATGTTTCTCAAAATGCATGGTACTATAAACCTATTGCAAATATAGTAAATAATGGAATTATGAAAGGATACGAGGATAACACTTTTAAACCTCATAATCCCATAACGCGAGAAGAAGCCATTAGCGTTCTTATGAAATTTTATGAGCCAAAAGAGAATGTTGATTTTGTTATTTTTGATCCTGCAGACAAAAATGACATCTCATCATGGGCATATGATTTCATTAAAAAAGCTTATGAGAATAATTTAATAGCTGGTACAAATATAGATGGTAAAATATACATTTATCCTAAAAAGCCTTTGACCCGAGAAGAAGCAGCAGTACTATTAGATAAAATAGTGAAGGAGTAGCGAAAAAGCCACTCCTTCATTTTTAATAATTAGCAAATACGTCTTTTAGTTCATCATTTAGTGTATTCCAAGTATATATTGAATATCCAACTGCATCTTTTGAAGCATCAAGAGCACCCCTTAATTCGTCTACAGATGGAAGTCCATAGCCGTCATCATAACCGTGCAAAATGACTTCTATGTTGACGTTGTTTCCTGCTAAAAATTGTACTTTTTTAATGGAATCAGATACAAAATTTTTTGCATCATCATAGGTGTAGTTTGCGCTTGATACGTGCCAGTAGTCCATTAAAGCAATTGCATCAAAATATTTTGCCATTGTAGCATAAGGGTAGTTGGGCCTGTATTGGGGCGGATAAGTGATCGCGATAAAAGGCATTCCTGCAGGTAAATTTTTTAAAGTTTGTGTTGCATAGTCTTCTACCATCTTTGAAGCTGTAACTGGATCTTTTTGAGGCAATTCTTCTATATCTGCAGCAATCCCATCTACGCGATAACCATTTGGGGTAACATAATTGGCAACTTGAGCCGTCAAAGATGCATCATATGTGGTGTCTTTCAAGTCTGTGTACAGCCATGCTATGACCTTTATTCCAGCTCTATGTGCAGCAGGAAGCAAGTCATCCAGCCATTTTTTCCATTTGTCTGGAAATCCCGCTTTTGATGTAGCAACTTCAAGGTAAATATGAGTTACTCTGGCATTTACAAAGCGGCTTAAATCATTTGCAGTAGGCATCGTAGAATATATACTGTACCATACTCCTTTTCCTGCATAGGGTAAAGACGTAAGAGCTTGGCCGATATTTCCTCTTGAAGATTGACTGCCACCAGCTGTCAGCGTCCTTCTATCGGAAAGATTATCAGAAGTATCACTCGTTATTTGATTAGGATTGTTATATGCAATTGTAAGCCATCCTGCAATCCAGCCTACTACTCCATTTTGAAGTTTGACTTTATACCAATCGCCTGATTTGTCAATTACACTTAATATGTCCCCGTTATTGACCTGCGTTATAATGTCATACTGTGTACCTGGGCCTGTCCGTATATTTACTACATCAGCGTTTACCATTAAAGAGGAAGGTAGAGTTGTAATAATCGGTTGTATGTTAATTATCAATTTGCCATCCTGTTGCGCTACGGAATACTCAGCATCACTGCTCAAGGTAATAATTACTCTCACCGTGTTAGGAGTAAGCTGTGTCGGAATAACACCTTTTACAACTTTATCATCAAGGGCAAATCCATATACTCCATTTTTTAAAACTGCATTGTTTAGATCTACAAAAATTGCGTCCTTATTTGGCGATTTTGAAATGTTATAGTTAGAATCTTGAGTTAAAATAATTACACTTCTTGCATCATTCATATTAGTAAATCCTATACTATCTACAGTATACGGTTTGACAGAGGTATCTTGTGTATTTTGATTTGTGGAAGTATTGTTTAAATTAGATTGGGAAGTCTTGGTAGTATTTGAAATTTGATCACTCAATTTTGCAGAAGCAATTTGCGTGTCTGTCCCTGTTTTACTGTCTATATACACAGTGTTTGTATTTTCGTCCCAATTGACGTTATTTTTGAAAGCTTCACTTATAAATCGCAATGGGACATATGTATAGCCATAGTTTACAAGTTTAACAGATGAGTCAAGTTTTACAGGCTTATCATTTACATAGGCAGTGTCTTTGTAAAAATAGAGGACGATTTTATCTCCATCGTAAGTAATCCACACTTTAGTGCTGTCATAACCTATTTGCGCCCCCATTTTTTCTGAAATAAACCTTACTGGCACAAATACATGATTGTCAATCATGAGGGGCTTCATATTCGGATTTTGTTTTACCCCGTCTATGATGATATTTATAGATGGGTAATTGTAGGAGATGTTTTTTCCGTCGATGTTATAAGTTTCAGCCGCATATGCAAATGTTCCACTGTAAATTAGAAAAATTAATAAAAAAATAAACAGATACTTTCCCTTTCTTCCCATCGGTCCCCTCCTCTTTTGTTTTTTATAACTTTTGAGTTTTATTTTATTACATTTATATTACAGGTATATTTCAGAGCGATTACAATATGGTTACAAATCCTTCTGCTTTTACTATTTTAATATTTTTATACTCTTTAAGTTGAAGCAAATGATTGTCACCTGTGACTATGAAGTCACAACTTCCTTCTAAAGCACACTCTAAGAAAATATTATCTTTTGGGTCTTCTTTTATAACCTCTATTTTTTGTTTTGGATATACAAATAAAACCCAATCAAAAGATAAAAGCCTATTTAGCAAGTCAAGTCTTTTCTCAATAGTGCCAAAAACAGCAAACTTATCTCGTGTCAACACATCAGCATATTCTTCCACAATTTCTTTACTTACTACCGGGTTAAATTTATTTAAGACCCAGTAATCAATAACTTTTGCAGGATAGCTTTTTTTGCTAATAAAAGCTGAAATTAAAACATTAGTATCAATTACTGCCCGCATTTTCGTGCTTCCTCTATCTCTTTTTGTACGTCTTCTTCAGATAAGCCTGCTGTTTCGGCTTTACTTCTAAATTCGTTTAAAATTTGCATAATCTCTAATTGTTTTGCCTTCTTTTCAAGTTCTTTTAATTGATTGTACATAGAATAACTTATTATAACTCCTTTGGGTTCAGATCGAGAAGAAACTATTATCACATCGCCTTTTTCTACTTTTTCTAAATATTCACCCAATTTGGGCCTTAATTTGTCTACTCCAATGACTTCTTCCATTTGTTTTCACCTCCAGATTAATTTTAAAATTAATTTCTAGATATATTATAGCTTTTTTGTTCATAACTATCAAGTAAAATTTAAGGGCTGGATATTCACCAGCCCTTATTCCTTGTCTTTTAACATTGCTCCTATAAAATCTCTAAACAATGGATGAGGTTTTAAAGGTCTTGACTTGAATTCTGGGTGGAATTGGGATGCCACAAAATAAGGATGGTCTTTTAATTCTATCATTTCAACCAACCTCTCATCAGGAGAAAGACCTGAAAGCACAAGGCCTTTTGAGGTTAAAAGCTCCCGATATTGGTTATTGAATTCGTACCTATGTCTATGTCTTTCATAAATTAATTCGTCTTTATAGGCTTCATAAGCTTTTGTTCCTTCAATTACTTTACAAGGATACACTCCCAATCTCATTGTGCCGCCTTTTTCATCTATGTCTTTTTGTTCAGGCATGAGGTCTATTACAGGATGGGAAGTATCCGGGTCAAACTCTGTAGAATTAGCTCCTTTTAGTCCTGCTACATTTCTCGCAAATTCTATTACAGCACACTGCATCCCAAGGCACAATCCAAGGTAAGGAATTTTGTTCTCCCTTGCATACTGGATAGCCCTTATTTTGCCTTCAATGCCTCTATCACCAAATCCTCCCGGCACTAATATACCGTCTGCTCCCTTTAAAAGTTTTTCCACTGTCTCATCATTTACATGCTCAGCATTTACCCATCTTATATTTACAGCAGCTCTATGATAAACTCCCGCATGTTTTAATGCTTCTACAACGCTTATATAAGCATCATGAAGGTCAACGTATTTTCCCACCAAAGCTACTTCTACCTGTCTTGTGGGGTTCTTTTCTCTTTCCACGTATTCTCTCCACTCTTTTAAATCCGATTGGCCAAGGGGCAAATTTAATCTTCTTAGCACATATTCATCTACTTTTTGCTTTTCGAATTCCAATGGTACTTCATAAATTGATTCTACATCTCTATTCTCTATCACCGCTTCTACATCTACATTGCAAAAAAGAGCGATTTTTTCTTTTAAGTCCTGCGTTAGAGAAAGTTCTGTTCTGCATACAATCATATCCGGTTGAATACCTATTGACCTTAATTCTTTAACGCTATGTTGAGTAGGTTTTGTTTTTAATTCCCCTGTATTACCAAGATGAGGTACTAATGTGACGTGGATAAACATAACATTGTCTTTACCTTGTTCAATTGCTACTTGTCTTATAGCTTCAAGGAAAGGAAGGCTTTCTATGTCTCCTACTGTTCCGCCAATTTCTGTTATTACTACGTCCACATTTTTTTCTTTTGCAACTCTGTATACTCTTTCTTTAATTTCGTTCGTTATGTGAGGTATCACTTGCACTGTGGCACCAAGATAATCCCCTTTTCTCTCTTTTGTGATGACAGACCAATACACTTTACCTGCAGTTACATTGCTATTTTTGGTAAGGTTAATGTCTATAAACCTCTCATAATGGCCAAGGTCTAAGTCTGTCTCCGCCCCATCTTCTGTAACAAAAACTTCACCATGTTGGTATGGACTCATTGTGCCGGGATCTACGTTTATATAAGGGTCAAATTTTTGAATAGCAACTGATATGCCGCGACTTTTTAAAAGCCTTCCCAATGATGCAGCAGTTATGCCTTTACCAAGAGAGGATACAACTCCTCCTGTTACAAAAATATATTTCGCCATCATCTCACCTCTTAAGTGTATTATCGTTTTTTATGATTAATTTTTAATGGTTTATAACCCATAAAAAAATCTCTATTTTGGAAAAATAGAGACTCGTATCCCTTTAAGTTTAAATAAATTTTTTTAAATTTTTGTCATCCCGCCAGTACATAAAAACACCTCGTGAAAATAAATACTTATTTATTATATAGGATTTTAAAGTGATTGTAAAGAGTGCATTATTGCTGATAGTGTCAAGATACTGTAGGATATTTTTTTAAAGACAACCCCTGAAATTGCTTAAATCAAGGTTTCCATTATTATGTGTTTTTTATATCACTCTTTCATATTTTATTGCTTTTAAAATTCTATATATTGGTGTTACTTTGCCCATGTTTAATACTGTAATATTGTTTATTTGTTC